>Ga0214471_10002017_pt1 | contig 16006 bp, 19 predicted proteins | sample RVTome_5_FD_207665 | JGI IMG/M metagenome (GOLD analysis project Ga0214471, IMG submission 207665) | Soil microbial communities from uranium-contaminated site in the Upper Colorado River Basin, Wyoming, United States - RVT142D155 | ecosystem: Environmental > Terrestrial > Soil > Contaminated >... | reverse complement strand
GGACCTGGATGTTGATGTTGACCGGCTGCAGCGAGAAGCCGTGCATCCAGTCCATCGACGACAGGTGCAGCCGATAGGTCTTGCCCTTCTCGAGCTCGAGGATCGGCCACCATTCCCAGATCCTCGCCAGCAAGTAGATATCGGTGCCGGCCGGCGGGCGGACCACCGGGATTCCGGTGTTTCCCTCCTCGCGGACCTTGTACTTCTCGACCATCGCCTCGACCTTCTTGGCGAAGGCGTCAGGCTTCACCCGATAGGCCTCGTTGGACAGGTTCTGTTCGCCGTTGATGTGCCAGAACACCATGGTGGCGAACATCACCAAGCCCCATACAAAGGCGATCGAGATCCAGACGATCTCCATGCGATGAAGGGGTTCGTTCCACCACAACCGTTTTTCCGGGGGTGTCAGCGCCATGATTCCCTCCCTCTATCCGCCGATGGGGATGTGGGCGACTTCCATGACGCCCCAGATGATGTAAAGGACCGCCGGAACGGCGACCCCGATGAACAACAGCAGGAACGGATTGTCGAGAAGGCTCTGCATGGCGGGAATCGCCCGCCTGTCTTCGTCTTCCCCGTCGCCGCGCCCGGATGCGGGCGCTGCCGGTTGTGCGCTCATGGTAAACCTCCTTCCTCTGGCCGTCCGGCTATGGACGCCGGCGGCGAGGCATTCGACCCTGGCCCGAATCAAGCCACGGGGCCGGACCGGGCACCTTGACTAATGTTAAGGAATGTGACGGACCTCGGCCCCTTGCCGAGAGCCCCAAGGCGCGCGTCAGCGGCCGCCGAAGGCATCGATCAGCGCGAACGCGGCAAGCGCCAAAACCAACAGGATTCCAAAGAAATAGAGGGTGCGGTACTGGAACCGCCGGCCGGCCCGCACCTCGACGGCGTCGAGGACGCGGTCGGCGACGATGTAAAGGACGACGGCGATGACAATGAAGACGAGGGATTCCAAGTGCTTGCTCCCAATGGTCCGTTGGGGTGCTATTTATACCAATTGCTTTCCCATTCGCGGGACCGAAATGGAAAAAGGCCCCATTGGGGCCTTTTTCTTTGCGTCGATGGTTGCGGGGGCCCGCAACTGCCTTGATTTGCTGCTGTTCGTGAGGGGGCTTCCGAAGGCTGTACCCTGGTTATAAATAGTCCAAATCTAGGGCCCGCAATCTCATTTGCCGAACGTGGTTGGCGGGGCCAAGGACTGCGGCGAAGCGGTGATTCTGGAGTCTGCAACCCCCGAGAGATGACGTTGCAAGTCTCCGTCCGACCTTGGGCCCGCAATCACCCAGCATCGACATTCTCTGCGTTCGAGATTTGAGCGTACATGAGGTGGAGCGATGCCGCGGACTATGTAGTACTGCGAATTCGAATCACTGTTCTTTCTTACGCCGACCAAACCGGTTTCCCGGGCCGGTCCCCATAGACCCTAGACAAAGAATCCTGGGTTCAATGGTTCACCACCTAAATATCGGTCTCCCTTCCATGCGCCGCAGAGGTGTTAAAATCCCGACGGCGGTGTCTGTGCGTAACGCTCTTTGACCAAGGTTGCCGCAGTGACGGCATTTCTCATAAAAATCGCCACCGTTACCGGCCCGACACCGCCGGGAACGGGCGTAATCCAGCCTGCGACTTCAACGCAGGAATCGAAATCTGCGTCGCCAATGAGCTTTACTCCCCCGTCCGCACCCATCACTCGATTGATGCCAATGTCAATCAGTGCCGCGCCAGGTTTGATCATATCGCCCGTCACTAGGCCCGCCTGTCCGACGGCGACGAAGACCGCGTCCGCCTGCCGGGAGTGTATCGCTAGGTTACGGGTCATGTGGTGGCAAACCGTGACGGTGGCGCCTTCGCTCATCAGCAGGAACGCGATCGGCTTGCCGACGATCTCGGAGTGGCCGATGACGACGACCTCGAGGCCCTGAAGGCGGAGTTTGGTCCTTTTGAGCAACTCCACGGCAGCGACAGCAGTGCAAGGCCCCATAACCAAGTCGTTGTAGACGATGTTGCCGATAGAGGATGGATGCATGCCCTCCACGTCCTTCAGCGGGTGCACGGCCGCCTGCACTGTCTTGATCGGAAGATGCGAAGGGATTGGCCTTTGTACGATGATGCCGGTCACCCGGGGATCGGCGTTCAAGCCCTGGATGACGCGTAGCAGTTGATCAACCTCTATGCCCGTGTCGAGGACCTGCTCGGCGAAGCCGATCCGGAGGTTTTCGGCGGCGCGTCTCTGGTTGCGCACGTAGAGGCGCGATGCGTCCGTTTCCCCGATCGATAGCGAGACCAGATTGGGACGGAAGCCAGCTTTTATAAGTTCTTCTATTTGCGGGATAATTTGTCTCCGCAGGTCGGCGGCAAGTGCGCGGCCGTCGAGGATCTTGTGGCGGTTGTCCGTGCTGGCGTTCTGATACCCGGCCTCGGTTAGCATACGATCTCCACCAACCCCGCTCATAGTTCCGGCTCGGCGAGCCCACGGCGCCGGCATGCGGCGATTACGGTATTGCGCATCAGGCAGGCGATGGTCATCGGCCCGACCCCTCCCGGCACCGGCGTGATCCACCCGGCGACCATTCGTGCCTCCTCGAAGACCACGTCGCCAACGATTCGTGTTTTCAGCGTGCCGTCCGGTTTGAAGGCCTTTTCCGAGGCTGTGATTCGGCTGATGCCGACGTCGATTACCGCCGCTCCCGGTTTGATCCAATCGCCGCGGACCATGCCGGCGCTGCCCACGGCGGCGACCAGAATGTCGGCTTCCCGACATCGCGCAGGCAGATTCTCGGTCCTTGAGTGCGCAATCGTGACCGTCGCGTCCTCGCTCAAAAGGAGCGCGGCCAGCGGCCTACCGACGATGTTAGACCGGCCGATCACCAGGGCGCGCTTGCCGGCGAGCTGGCTCAGCGTCCGTTTGAGCATGACCATGCAGCCGTAGGGCGTACATGGCACGATACCTTTGCCACCACCCCATAGGCGGCCGACGTTGACCGGATGTAGACCGTCGACATCCTTCGCGGGATCCATGCTCGAAAAGATCTTCTCTTTGTCGATGTGGTCCGGAAGCGGCAATTGCACCAGGATGGCGCTGACCGAATCATCGGTGTTGAGCGAGGCAATGAGCCCTAGGAGCTCCGTCTCCGATATAGCCGCCGGCAATACATGTTCGATGGTGCCCAGGCCGACATCTTTCGCATGTCGGATCTTTGCCCGGACGTAGACGTGGCTTGCCGGATCTTCCCCGACCAGCACCACGGCGAGGGTCGGCGTCACGCCGTGTTCTCGTTTCAGCGCCATCACGGCTGTCCCGATCCGTTTGTGGAGGTCCGCGGCAAGAGCCTTGCCGTCGATGATTTTCGCCGAATTGCTGCGGGGCGGGCTCACAAGTTTCCCCTATTGGAGGAGCCCGCGGAAAGCGATGAAGAAAATGCTGACGCTCATGAATATATAGCTAACGAGATAGAGAATATGGGCCTTGCGCGCCGTTTCGTCGCCCCCGCCGCCCTTGGACCGGACCACGAAGGCCACAATGCTGGCGCCGCCGCCAGCTAGGGCCATAACGATTGCCGCGTACCAAAAGGCATCCTGCCAATCGCTCACCATCCACGGAGGCCGCGACGGGGGGTCATTAACAGCACCCGCCGCCTCCCAGCACCTGCTCGTAGGTAATCTTCCGAGCTTTGAGATAGGGATCGCCGCGGTTGGCGAAAAACACGCCTTCCACCACCACCTGATCGTGGACGGACATCGGCATACTGTCCGTCCGTACGATCTTGAGCGGCATCTGGGAAACGTCCTGCAGCAGAAACTCCTGCCCTCCCCTAGTCACCTCGATGACCAGGCCGTAGATGGTCACGGAGCGGCCGTTGTATCCACCGGCATCGGCGATCAGTTGGGCGATGATGGGTTTGTCCGCCTCGTCATCGCGGGCCTCGACCGTCGCCGCTAGGCCAAGCCACAATGTCGCCGCCACGGCCATGCACGCCAACTGCCGCATGGCCTCGATTGTAATCGAACCCGAATGCCATCTCATCGCCTGCTCATCCCTGTGGATCCGCATCACGACCGGCTGTCTATTCGATCTTTCTCTTCTCGTAGGCTTCCACCAAGTCGACCGCCTCGCGTTCGCCCTTCGAGAACGCGCTGACCGCCTCCTTGTACAGAATCCCCAGCGATTCCTCCTTGAGCTCGGCGTACCGCCGGGAGGTCAGCATTTCGAATGTCCTCGGTCGCGGCAGATCGTCATCGATGGTCTCTTTGACGTTTCCCGGGCTGCGGCCAAGGATGACCAGTCGGTCGGCGAAGAAAATCGCCTCGTCGATTTCCGATGTTACGAACAAGATGGTTCGATTGGAGCCCTCGAACAGGCGCAGGAGGTACTCCTGCATCAGTTCGCGAGTCATCGCGTCGAGGCCGCGGAACGGCTCGTCCATCAGCAGAACCTTCGGGTTGTTGATGAGGGCGCGCGCCAACTCGGCGCGCCGCTGCATGCCCCCGGAGAGCTGCATCGGATACTTATCCCAGAAGTCCTGCAGGCCGACAATTTCCAGGAGTTGGCGCGCCTGCTTCTCAATTGCCGCCTCCGACTGATCCCGTTGCACGAGCGGCCCGTACTTGATGTTGTCGATGGTGGTCATCCACGGAAACAACGCGGTTTCCTGAAACACCACTAGGCGGTCCCAACCGGAACCGGCGACTCTTTCCCCGTCCAGCAAGATTTCACCAGACGTCGGCTGTTCATAGCCGGCCATCATATCGATGAGCGTGGTCTTGCCGCATCCGGAAGGGCCGATCAGAACCGTGAACTTGCCGCGCTCAACGACGAATGAGCAGTCCTTCACCGCGGTCACGACCGACGGCCACTCGCCATATTCCTTGGTTACGTTGCGGAGCTCGATTTCTCCGGCCTGAAAGTCGCCTCGGGACGCCACATCACTCATCGAAGGCCTCCGTATTACCAGTAGACTTCAATATGATAGATGGCGACCACAACCGCCAGCGCGAGCACGATGAACGGCAGATAAGGCAACAGGTTGTGCAAGTTTTTCATCCCGCCGACCCTCATAACCTGAACGGCAGCGGAAAGAAGAAATCCGTCACGTAGAGGCTGCCGGCAACGCCGGTTATCCCGCCGAGGATGGCGAGGAGAAAATGCTGCGGCACGAACCGCTGAGTTTTTGCCGCGGCCCACGAGCCGAGGATTCCGCCGGCGGCGACGAATAGGCCCCATGCCCACTCCGGAGCGATTTCGGCGCCCGCCACGGCCGGCAGGATGAACTTGTAGGTGAACAGGCCGACTCCCGACAGAACGATCACGTATGGTATCGTCGCCGCCACCAGAACGTACATGGGGAGGCGATAGAGGGCGGCGAAAATCGGCACCAATAGGAAGCCGCCGCCGACACCGAGAGCGGCCGAGATGGCGCCGACCAGCGCGCCCGTCACGAACATTGTCACCTGGTTGATCTGCCACCGCTGATCCCAAAATTCTATGGTTAGCCGGCTGCCCTCCCGACCAATCGTCTTGATGCCCAGCCCTAGTGGTATGCCAGCCGGCGACAGTCCCTTTTCTCGCCGCGCTTCGGCCTCGGTGTGGAATTTGGCCTCGAGGCCGCTGCCGCTGGTTCGCCGTCGAAAGCCGTCGACAGCGGCGATGCAGAGATGTCCACCGGCGAATACCAGCGTCAGTCCGACCGCGAGCGTGAAGGGGCGGACTTCGGAAAGGACGGTGATTCGGAGAAAAGGCCCGGACAGTCCACCGACGACGCCGCCAAGGCAGACCCACAAGGCCAGATCGAGGTTCCACTGGCGGCTGCGGTGAAATCCGAAAAGCGCCCCGAAAGGATTGAGGAACGTGATCAACTGCATCGTCGGAGTGACGTGCAGGTTGGCGAACTGCAGGATCGACATCGTGTACGGCAACGCGAAGATTCCGGCGGCCTCGCCGACGAGCGCCATGGTGTAGCCGGTCCAAAACCCCATCCAAATCAGGTGCCATATGGGAATCCGAAGCTCGGCCAGGGGAAAGGCGATTTCGCCGCCGGGCCGGAAGCCTCCCTGGATGTCGGCGATCATGAAGGCGAGAACGAGGACCGCCGCAATCAGGGGAAGCTGCTCGACCAGGAACTCCCGTTGCAAGGTCGGCGACCTGGCAGCAAGGGTGACTTCCGGATTTGCCCGCATGGGTTTGCTCCTCGAACCGGCGCCGGACGGTCAGTGCAAGCGGCGCCACGGTGTCGCGAACCCGCCGAGGGTGCGGATCAAGGCGCTGGAGAAGTATCCAGCGATCCCGATCGAAATCATGCAGACGATGACCTGGGCGATGGCGCCGATCTCGAACGACTGCCAGAGGAGATAACCCAATCCCGTATTGCCGGCGATCATCTCCGCGGCAACGACCATCTCCCACGATATGCCCATGCCGACGGCCATCCCCGTAATGATGGAGGGCATGGTCGCCGGCAGGATGATCTTCCAGAACAGATCGCGCGGCGTCGACCCGAGAGAAAGTGCCGCGCGCTTGTATTTGCGATCAATCTGCGAGGCGCCGCCGATGGTGTTGAGGAGCACGATCCAGAAGGCGCCGAGGAATACGATGAAGATGACGCTTTGCTCCCGCGCCGGCCAGAAAACGATCGAAATCGGAATCCAGGCGACCGGCGGTATCGGACGCAGAATCTCGATGATCGGGAAAATGGTGCCGAAACTGAACCGGTGCATAGCCATGATCAGGCCAAGCGGTATGCCGATCATCTGGGCGACGATGAAGCCGGTGACGATACGCTGGAAGCTCAAGCCCCAACCGGTCCAGTACTGGGGAGCAACCAGAAGGTCTGTCGCGGCAGCGATGACGGTGGTCGGCGCCGGGACATTCTTGAGCCCGGGAATCCCCAGCGGCGCGGCGAATTCCCATAGAAACGTGACCGTGCTGAGGGAGATTACCCCAAGCAGCAGATTGAGGCTCCAAAGGCCCCTGAACCACCTGCCGACCCGATAGGATACCGTCAGTTGGCGGGCGATCCTCAGTTTGTATGCCGCGTCGTTTCCTGTCACGTGATTCGACATCGCTTACGCCAGCTCCCGCTCTCCGGCCTCGAAGGCCTTCTTCGCTTCCTCGTGAATCGCCTCTCCCAGTTCGGCCTTGATCTCAAGAAAGCGACCGGACGTGAGAACCCGGTAGTCCCTCGGCCGTGGAATATCGACGGCGATGACTTTCTTTATCGTGCCTGGCCGGGTGGTCATCACCGCCACCCGGTCGGCCAGGAAAATGGCCTCCTCGAGATCATGGGTGATGAAGAACACGGTCTTCGGCGCGAAATCGAACAATTCCAAGAGATGCTCCTGGACTACGCTTTTGGTCAGCGCGTCGAGGGCGCGAAACGGCTCATCGAACAGGAGTATCTTCGGATCGTTCATCAACGCCCGAATGATCTCGACCCGGCGCTTTTGCCCGCCAGACAAACCTTCGGGGTACGAGTCCTCGATATCATGCAGGCCGACACGCGCCAGAAGTTCGCGCCCCTTTTCGGCGGCCTCGGCGGGAGCCATCCGTTCCTGCTTGAGCGGACCGCAAGTCACGTTCCACATCACCGTCTTCCACGGAAACAACGCCCCCTGCTGGAAAACCACCATCCTGTCGGGCCCCGGCAAAAGTTTCTTCCCGGGAGAGGCGAGCAGAGCCCCATCCATGGAAATCTGGCCGTCGGTGAGTTGGTCGAACCCGGCGATGGCGTTGAGCAGCGTCGTCTTGCCGCATCCGGACGGGCCGACGACGACGCAAAACTCGTTGGCCTTGACTTCCAAGGAAACCCGCTGCAAGGCGACCACGTGAATGCCGTCCGGATCGTAGATCTTGCCGGCGTTGCGGATCGACAGTTGCCCGGTTTCGGCCATTATATTCCCGAAAGTATCTGCTCGCGCCACCGCATCAGCCGGTTGCCGACGATGCGCACCAGCGCGCTGGACACGTAGCCGAGGAACCCCAACGTCGCCATGGCAATGACCATGGTCGGGAACTGGACATAGTAGTAGGTCTCCCACACCTTGTAACCCAGTCCGGCGCTGCCGGAGAGGATTTCGGCCGCCACCAGCGAAAACCAGCAGGCCCCCATGGCAATCTGCAGGCCGACGAAGATATAAGGGAGCGCGCCGGGCACGATCACGTGCCAGAGCGTCTGCCATTGCGAGAAACCGAGCGACTGCGCCGCCCGGTAATAGACCTTGTCGATCGACTGAACGCCGAGAAGCGTGTTGAGGATGGTGACGAAAAAAGCCGCGAGGAAGGTCAATCCGATGATCGGCGTCTCGCGCCCCGGCAACAGGATGATCGCCAGGGGAATGTAAGCGAGGATGGGGATCGGCCGCAGCACCTCGAGGATCGGAAAAGTGAGGGCGAAGAAAATGCGTCGCCAACCCATCAAAATGCCGATGGTGATGCCCGACAGCGTAGCCAGCGAAAACGCGGTGAAGACCCTGAAGATGCTGGCTTCAATGTGCTTGTAGTACTCCGCCGTAAACAGCGAGACGCCAAAAATGGGTTTAAGGCTCACCCATTCCCTTACGGCCTCAACGAGCTTCGGCAATCCGCCGAACCGCCAGACGGCGAACAAGTCGATGAGCAGGAACCAGGCCAGGAAGAACACGCCGATTCCGAAGACTCCCTGGTGTATCCTCGGATTCGTCAGCAACGCCCGCGCGCGGTCGCCAATCGACCCGCGCGGTCCAATTGGTTGGGGGGCGATTGCCGGGGTAGGAGTCAGGGTCATCGCTATCAGTATAAATCCAACAGTACGGGAAGGGAGAACAAGGAATGGCCGCGCCCAAACCGCCCCCGAGGAACGGGTTTTGAGGGAGACGGGCATGGCCTAAAGGATTAGGCCATGCCCCTGACGCGAATAATGTCCCCGCCCAAGCCGCCAGGAAAATTATAACCGGAAGAGATTCACGTATTCCTCGATCTTCTTGGGATCCTGGATCAGCGGATATCCCTTCTCCAAAGGAACCGCTTTCAGGACGATCAGGGGTGACTTGACCCCCATCTCCTTCATCACCGTTCGGGCCATTGAATCGTCGATAGCGCCGGGCAGGAGTTCCTTTTGCGGGATGATCTTGTGCCTGAACAGGTAGTCACGCACCTTATCCTGCAGCTTATGCACGCCATCGTTCCACACGAACAACTTCTCGTCGCGGATGGGGCCGCCATAATACGGTTCGGGGATCAGGCCCGCCATCGAGAACCACATTGCCTTGTGACTGAACCCCTTGATGTACTTCTGGGTGATCCGCAGGACCTCGGCGTGGTTGCGCGGGTCATAGTACCACATCTGGGTCTCGATCTCAGCCTTCAGCCAAGCTTTCACGTGGTCGGGATATTTGTCCATGAAGTCCTTGCGGCAGACGATGGTCCCGGAGTCGGACTCGTTCCACGGATATCCCGTGGCCACGATCCTTCCGATCCCTTCGCCGACGATATCGCTGACGCCGGCGCCCTGCGGATCCCAGGTGGCGGCGGCGTCGATCTTCTTCGCCCGCAAGTTCGTGGTGATCACCCCGATCGGCTGGTTGAGGTATTCCTTTGGCTTGATGCCTTCCCGTTCCAGGACGTCCTGGAAGAAGCGGTCGGTGCAGCTCCCCTTCGGGCACGCCACGACCTTGCCATCCATCCATTTCAACGCCTCCTTGGAGCTGTTGAACTTGGGGGCGTCCGTCCTGACCATCACCTGGTAGCAGTGGTAGCCGCTCGGCGAGGCGCCGATCAACGCGATGGCGCGGATGTCGACCTTATCGCGTTGGAACGTCGCGATCAGCCCCGGGGCGTCGCCATTGTGTCCTATCCAGCTCTTGCCGGCGATCAACTCGGTGGTCACGACGCCGCCTTGGATGGGATGGCTGAACGTGACCTCGCTTCCGGCCGGAAGGTATTTTTTCCAAATCTGCTTTTCTTCGTTGATGACGCCGAACCAGCCCTGGGTCCAGTCGGGCCGAACGGCGACGTTGAACTTGATGGGCTGGCCCTTCAGCTGCTGACCGTAGGCCAGATCACCCCAAGCGAACCCGGCGGTCGCCAAGGTGGCGCCTGCAATTCCCTGGGCTGTGCGCACCATGAATTGCCGTCGCGAAAATTTCTTATTGCGCAGGTGCAATAAATCCTCTTTGGGTTTGTCGCCCGCGCGCTTCCATTTGGTAGTCATTGGATGTTCTCCCTGTTCAACGCTTCGATATCGTTTTTGTTATTTTCGCCCGCGAGCAAAGACTGCCCTGCGGCGTGGCTTCGCTCTAGGCTGGTAAATAAAGCCGCCCTTTGATTCCGCCGTCGATGACGGAATCCGCAGGATTTAGCTTGTCCGAACAACAGAATATCCGTCTGTCAAGAAGTTGACAGTTGCCGCTGTAAAGTTGACTGCGCTGCGATGTTATCGGCCGCGCTACCGACCCAGCAGGTCGGGTTTCAGGACCACAACCTGTTTTTTTCGAATCTTAACGATTCCGCGTTTCTGCAAAACGTCGAGCGACGTGGTCACCCATTGACGGGACGCGCCGACCATGTGCGCGAGGTCCTCGTGCGTGAATTGCGGCGCGATTGAAATACCGCCATTTCCGTTAGGCTCTCCGTAGACCTCGATCAACATCAAAAGAAGTTGGGAAAGGCGCTCCGAAACGGACCGGGTGCCCAACATCTGGACCAACGACGAAAAGCACTTTCCCTTGAACACAAGCGCCTCCGCGATGCCTATACCGAGTTCCGGTATCTTGGCCATCAGCGCGCGCAAGTCTTTGCCGGAAAGCTTGTTGGCTTCCGTTTCGACGACAGCCATCCCCGACCACATATGGATGCTGTCGCCAAAGACGTCCGGGCCACCGACAAAATTACCAGGCTGCCAGTAAGCGAGGGTGATTTCCCTTCCTGACGGTGAATTGTAAAAAGTCCGGACTACTCCCGACTCAATTAGGAAAATGCCGTCGTGCCGGTCGCCTTGGCGGAACAGGGTTTCTTTAGGCGCCAAGGTCAGCCGTTGAACGCGCTTCAAAACCTTGGACTTATCGGATTCGTTCAGATGACCGAGGATGTTCGGCTGCCGCTCGCCGCGGGCGCGGAGATCGAATATATCGAACAACCCCGCCTTTGGCGGGTTGCCGTTTAAACCATGACCTGCAGCAGCTCGCGGCACACCCAGGATACCCCTCGCAAAACCGCTTACATGCGGATCCGCTTTCCTTCCGGATCAAAGAACGGTGTGTCCACCACCGTGGCATTGAGTTTGCCAGAGGCGGTCACGATGGTCAATTTGGAGCCGACTTTCGCGTTCTTCACCGGCACGTAACCGAGACCGATCATCTTGTCCAAGGTCGGGCTGCGGGCCGCAAATGTCGCCTTCCCAACCGTTTGCCCGTCGATTTCGATCGGCGTGCCCGGCGTCACCACCGTCGGGCCGCCCGCGACTTCATATCCGACCAGTTTTCGGGCAATCCCCTTCTCCTTGATCCTGAGCATGGCGTCCCGTCCGATGAAGTTCGCTTTGTCGAGATTCACGAAAGGATCCAGCCCGGCTTCGAATGGATTAGTGGTTTCGTCAATCTCGCGCGTATAGATGTGATACACTTTCTCGAGACGGAAAATTCCGACCGTCTTGTTGCCACACAACTGAAGTCCATGCTCCTCGCCGGCGTCGACCAGGGCGTCATACATAGTCCATGCGTAACCCGGATCGTAGATGATTTCGTAGCCAAGCTCCCCGGTAACACCGAGCCGGGCAATGATCGCATCGATCCCCGCCACCTTTGTCTGAACGCACCGGAAATACGGCAGCGCTTTGTTGGAAATGTCGGTTTCCATGATCTTTTGGAGAACCTTGCGCGAATTCGGCCCCTGGATTTCGATGATCGTGGTGCCGTTCGTCTGATCATCGATGTCGACGTCCATGTCACCGACATGCGATTCGAGCCAGCCCGGCGTCTTGTGCACGTTGAAGGCCGCCGCCGTCATCAGATAGTGATCGGGAGCAAGACACAGGACGACCAGATCATCGACGATGCCGCCTTCTTCGTTGAGGAGGCTAGTATAAAAGCAGCGTCCCGCCACCGGCTTGATGTCGGCCGCACAAACCTTCTGGATGGCGGCATGGGCTTGCTTGCCCTTGACGTGGATCTCCCCCATCTGGTGCCCGTCGAAAAGCACGGCCGTCTCTCGGCATGCTCTGACCTCTTGATCCATGGACGAGAAATGTTCCGGCATTTCCCATCCAGCGAAATCGATAAAGCCTTTGGCCCCATGTGCGACATGTTGTCCGTAATGCGGGGACCGCTTCAAAATTTTTGCCACTTCTTAGTTGCCTCCCTGCGACAGTAAGAGGGTTTCGCTGATCTGGATTTTCTCACGACCGCCTTGTTTCCGCTAGCGGCCGCGGTCCCCTTATCCGGGCCCGTTGGGGGTCTTGTCCCGGTTTCCGATTGGCGCACTGATGTGTATTATTTGTTGTTCCGGTGTGGAATGTTGGTGCCCCTGTGCCACATCTCAAAGTGCTTCTTGTGGGTTTCGAGGTAGGCGCCATCCTTGAAATACTTGTCGTAGAATTCGGTATCAAGGTGGTGCGCCTGGATGAAATAGAGAAGGTGCATTGTATCGTTGAAAGCCGGAAACTTTCCGTACTCTTCATAGATATACGTGCAGATATCCTTTACGCACTCGACGCCTTCTTCGCTGATTCCGGGCACAGCTTTCTCGAACTCTTCGTTGCTGACCTTGTGAGGCAGCACCATCCCCCGCCGTTCCCATTCATCCAGCTTCTCACCCATGCCCTTGACAGCCGCATCGACCGCCGCTGACATATTCTTGTAATAGGGTGGGCAAAAGCCCTCGAAATAGCCGTCGAGCCCAACTGGATTCGGAAACGGATCTTCCTTCGGGGTCACGAACCGCATGCCGAGCCCCTTGCAGATCGGCGTGCCGCCCATGACTACCAGCGGCGTGAACCCCCCGTGCATCCAGCCGCCGATTCCGGTTGCGGCCATCGCCAGCTGCATCAAGGTTCCCATCATGGCTCCCTCGGCGCAAAGCCAACTGACAATGATCTTTTCGAGCCGGCCGAGAGGCAGGACCTTGCTCTTGTTCAGTAGCCCCTTTTTGGCCCACTTTTCACACCCAGCGGGCCGCATGCCCTTGCGCTCATCGACGATATAATAGCCGCCACCCTTGGTATAACGGGCGCCACCTTTGGCGTCGCACATGTTGACCATGAGGCGGATCAGGTCCTGGCTGACGTCCGTCACCGGCATGAACAGGGTCGAGCCTGGCGTGTTGGTCACCCACAGGTTGTGAGCGAAAAGTCCAGGCTCCGCCTGCGGCAAGTCGAAGCGGCCATCACTGAGTTTGACTGTATACTCGTCGAAAAAGCCGCGAACTTTATTGCGGTCTTGTTTAGTTTCGTATTCCTTCATTTTCGACATTTTGTGCTTGGTTCCCTGGTACAGGAACAAGCCGTCGTCATTGGTGAAGAATAGGACGGTCCGGTGGGCGCCGACCGCACTCGGGTGCGTGCGGCCGACCGATTTCACCATGCCACCTTGGGTATCGCCCTCGCAAAGGATCGCCCCCGTGAGCCCTGTCGCCGCGGCAACCAATATTGCGATTTCATCCTCCGAAAGGGGAAATGGCTCTTTGTCGGACTTGTGGACGAACGGACCATAGGCAAGTTCCATGCCGAACCCAAATCGCCGAGACCGACGCCCCATGAGCGCTTCGAACAATGGGAAATTCCAGGCGGCCTCAACTTCCGGTCGTAATCCATAAGGCTTGTTTTGATCAGTCATGACTTATCCTCATCCAAATCTACCCGTTCGTTGGGCTTGCGGGCGAACGCGAGAAAGGGAAGCTGAAGGATGTACAAGATCACACGTGGAACGAGAAGCATGGCAACGACCGTAATCATTTCGCGAGGTGTGATGTACGTTCGCGCATCCCAGACCCCCATTCTTCCCACCATGACCAAACGACCCTTTTCGATCTCGAACTTTTGGATCGAAATCTCAAAATCACCGGCCAACGACCTAATGAGCACGCTGAATTTCCTCCCTGCGCCGGCACAGCGATATGTTTAGCGTCGCCTATGGATTTGCCGACGCCCCTTTTGCGAGGCACTTTTTCATTTATAGCGGCCTCAATAGTCATCGGGCTGCACAAGAGCGTCAGTCAAGTACTTGACAATCGAAAATGTGGACCTGGCGATGTTGACAATGGTTTCTCAAGGCCGAGTTTGCCGCCATCCTCTCCCGAGCCGCCGGAAAGAAAAAGCCCGATGCGCACCAAGGCATCGGGCTCGAGCAAGTAAAGTTGGTTGCGGGGGCCCGCAACCCCCGAGAGTTGTTCAAGTTGCGGGCAGAAATTTAGGCCCAGATCCAGGGCCCGCAGCCGTCTTAATTTGCTGTTGTTCGTGAGGGGGCTCCGCTAGGCGCGACGCGTGTGAAACTCGAGGGCCCGCTTCGACGGGCACTTCACTTACTGACTGGGTTAGATTCAGATCAGTCATCTCCAGCCCTCTTTTTGCCGGCCAGGCGCAATTGAATCGTGTCGCCGCCGCTCTATGCGCCTAATTTTCTCCGGAAAGCCCATGGACGCGCACGTCCCATTTGGGGGGCATGTTGTTGCGATAAACGCATTTCTGACCGATAAATTACCGGCGTCGTACATACGTGCGTATGCGCGACGCCTATTTCATCGCCTTGCCGGCAACCGGCCGTTTAGTCAAAATATTTTGTCGATGTCAGGAGCCGATGCTCCCTAGAACGTGGGCTTCATCGTACCGACAGCGCCGACATCGGCACCGCCAGCCCGAATTCCCGGCCGCCGCCGCTCAGGGTCGCGACGTGAATAGCAACAACGACGTAGCCGTCGGCCCCTTTCAACAGGAGAGGCGATCCGGAATCACCTTTGACCGCGTCGCAGTCGTGGATAATCAGCTTACCCTCCAAACGCAGGGCGAGAAATCGGCAGCCATCGTGAATCGTCAGGATGTGCGCCTTGTCCTGGCCGTAGCCCGCCTGTACCACCGGTTGTCCGGCGCCGACCGCGGCCGCAAGCCGTTCGTTCGTCCATGTGGCCAAGGGCAATGTGCCGGTGGTCTCCGAAACGTCTTCCGCGAGCTCGAGGATCGCCCAGTCGGTCGCCGCCGTCTGTTCATTGGGCTTTTGCCTGAACCCATAGGCCGGCGATTTTCGGTAGTCGATAACGCGCGAGTGGCGAACGTATTCGCCCTGCCGGTAGCCAGCGACGAAATGCAGCGACGACGGAAGGATCCAATCTTGGGTCTTGCGGTTCCACAGGCAATGCGCGGCAGTCAAGACCTCCCGTCGGCCGACGACGGTGCCGGTGCAGAACCCGCCTACCGTCTTGTTGACCCGGCCGATGGCGCTCCATGGGTAAGCGCTGGAGCGGACAATTTGCCGGTCATCCTCGCCCTTGATGCCCGGAAGCCGCGGCTTGTCCGCGCCGACGGCCGGCAATCCGACCGCCAGGGCCATTGTGATCGCCGAGGCCGCCGCCACCAACGCGGACGCACGACGGCGGATGGTCAATCCTCCCGAAAGGCGCGGTTGAGGCTCGACACGATAGGTTTCAGGAAATACTCAAGCGCCGTTCGCTCGCCCGTCGCGATCATGATCTCGGCCTGCATGCCGGGATATAGATCCGCGCCGCCCAGTTTCGCCCGCAGATTGTCCTTCACCTCGATTCGGGCAAGGTAATATGTCTCGCCGGTCCGCTGGTTGGTCAGGCTGTCGGCCGACACCGCGATGACGGTGCCGTCCACCGGCTGCGCGTTGCGCTGGCTGAACGCGGTGAAACGGGCCTGCGCCGGCAGCCCGACGTAAACAACGTCGATGTCCGACGGATTGACGCGCGCCTCGATGATCAGCCGGTCCTCGCTGGGGACGATGTCGAGCAACGGGGCGCCTGACGCCACCACGCCCCCCTTCGTGTGCACCTGGAGGTTGACGACGGTGCCGCCGATCGGCGCGCGGA
>Ga0214471_10002016_pt1 | contig 16006 bp, 10 predicted proteins | sample RVTome_5_FD_207665 | JGI IMG/M metagenome (GOLD analysis project Ga0214471, IMG submission 207665) | Soil microbial communities from uranium-contaminated site in the Upper Colorado River Basin, Wyoming, United States - RVT142D155 | ecosystem: Environmental > Terrestrial > Soil > Contaminated >... | reverse complement strand
TGGCGTCGGCGCTCTACGCGGTCGTGGAGTGGGCGACAGGCCCGGTCGGACTCGTCGCTGTCCACGCCGCCACCACGGCCGCGCTGGCTGGGTTGCTGTGGCGCCTCAGCCGGCCGGCGGGCTCCCTCATAGCCAGGATCGTGGCGGTGGCACCGGCGCTGGCGGTCGGCGCCGTGGCCTGGCGGGAGCGGCCGTTCCTGTTTGCTGTGGTGCTGCTGGTGGTGGTCCTCCTCGCCGGGTTGAATGACCTATCCCTCGACGACCCCCATGAGTACTCGGGTCCACGGAGCCTGGCCCTTCCCGTTGCCATGGTGGCGCTCACCGCGCTGTGGGCGCAGCTCCACGGGTCATGGCCGGTGGCCATCGCCATCCCCGCCGCCATCGCCTTCGGGCGTGCCATGGACGGCGACGGCGGGTCGGCCCGTCGCTGGTTCGGGCTCGCGGGTGGAGGCATCGGAGGGGGCCTGGTGGCCGCCGTCGGCCCGCTCGGCTCCGCGGTGTGGACCTTCCCGGCCGACCTGGCCAGCCGGCGGGAGATCTTGGGCGAGGTGGCTGAGTGGCAGCCGGCAGACTTCTCGTCGTCGTGGCAGCTTGCCTTCGCGCTTCAGGTGGTCTTGGCGGCCGTCGGTGTTGCCCGGCGGCCGAGCTGGACCAGCGCGGGGCTGGTCGTGGCCTCGTTGGCGGGGGCTCTGCTCGCGGTCCGAAACATCGCGGTCGGTTCCGTGCTGCTGGTGGCTGTCGTCGCTGCGACCTGGCGCGGCGTGGGTTCGATCGACGGTCGGACACCCTCGCCGTCGGCGGGTCGAGCCGTCGTCTTACTGGCTGTCGTCTCCGCCGCACTGATCGCCGTCGGTCTGAGCGGGGCACGATTCGACCTCGACGGCTACCCCATCCGTGCCCTTGCTCGGGAGCGCGTCGACAACGCCTCGGGGGCTGGCCTGGTCCATCCGGATCGGGTCGGCAACGTGGTCGAGCTGCTGGACGGGACCGATCGGGCTGTCTTCGTCGACGACCGATTCGACATGTACCCCGTCCCGCTGTTGCGCGACCTCGTGGCTCTCGAACGGTCAGCGGACGGCTGGCCGGCGATTCTCGATCGTTACGACGCTGACCGCGTGCTCTGGAGATCGGCCGATGCCCTCACGGCGCTGCTCGTCGATGACCGGGGCTGGCGTCTGGTGTGGGCGGGGCGAGGCTGGGCTCTGCTCGAACGGCGCTGACCGGGGGCTCGGATGGCGCTGACGGCAGCGCCCGGCGATCAGATCTTGTCGACGTCGGAGGCGACCTCGCTGAGCTTCTCGCTCACCTCGCTACCGAACAGGGCGATGGCGGCGAAGCAGACGACGGCGATCAGGCCGACGAGCAAGGCGTACTCGACGAGGCTGGCGCCGGTCTCCCTCAACAGCGTGCGCCTGACGCGAGCCGAGAGGGTCCGGGTGTGAACGAGCAGTAGCGACATCACGTCGGATCACTCCAATCTCCATCCGCATGACCCGGAGGATCTGCGGACCACAAAAAGCTGGAACCGAAAACGTTGTAGGCCGTCGGGCCAGACGACCCGACGGCCTACAACACCTCAGTGGGTCGGGCTACTAGTCGAGTTCCGAGGCCACTGTGGAGAACTTCTCGCTCGCGGCGGTTCCCAGCAGGGTGATGGCAGCGATGCACACCACGGCGATGAGAGCGACGAGGAGGGCGTACTCCACGAGGGAGGCGCCGCGCTCGCTGTTGATCCGAGAGGTGAGCCAGGCCACCAGGGTGTTCCAGTAGGTCATCGGGGATTCCTTCCCATCGTTTTCCGCCGGATTTGGCGGCAGTACCGTCAGGTTCCTCATCAGTATCGGCGGTGCGGCCCCGCCGATACATAGGCCGTCCGTCCCATTTCCGTGAGGTGAGTGGCACCAAGCGCGGTCGAACCGGCGCTCAGGCGCATCTGCATCACACCAGTCATGACAGTCAGCCGAGGCGGATGATCCCCATGCGCAGGCCCTGCACGACGGCTTGGGTGCGATCCCGAGCGTTGAACTTCTGGTAGATCGACGCCAGGTGGTTCTTCACTGTCTTGAGGCTGATGTAGAGGGTGTCGGCCACCTCCTGGGTGGAGAGGCCGTCGGCGATGGCCTGGAGGACCTCCTCCTCCCGTGAGGTGAGGATGTCGTCGGCTGGCTCCTTTCGCGCCTCGGTCAGCAGTGATGCGGCGAGGCCTGTCGACAGGAGCGTGTCGCCGGCGGCGGCGATCCGGACCGCCTTGACAACGTCCTCGGCCGGTGCGTCCTTGGTGAGGTAGCCGACGGCGCCGGCCTTGATTGCTCGGTCGAACACGTCGGCGTCGGCATGCATGGTCAGCATGACGACCGAGCTGTCGGGAGCAACGTCACGCAGCCGTCGGGTGGCCTCGATGCCATCGATGCCGGGCATGGTGACGTCCATCAGGACGATGTCGGGCTTGGTCTCACGCACGACATCGATGGCATCGGCACCATTGGTCGCCTCACCGACGACCTCGATTCCGGCGTCTTCCATCACGCGGCGCAGGCCCTCTCGCAGCATCTGGTGGTCATCGACCAGTACCAGCCGTAGCGTCATCGGGCCTCCGCAAACGTGCCACGCCGGCGTTGGCGACACTTGCTGCGGCGCACCTTACCGATCGCGGCCGTGGCCACCGGACTCATCGGCGCCGGCCGTGACGCAACGAGCATCGGATCGATGTCCCGCGTCCTGGAGCCGAGTCCACGGTGAGCTGGCCTCCGATGGCGTCGGCCCGTTCGCGCATGCCCACCATCCCGTAGCTGTCCATCCGGGTGGCCACGCCAGGGGTGAACCCATCGCCGTCGTCGGTCACCGTGATTGAAGACTCCCCGGAACCGCTGCGCCACCACACTGACACCGTCGACGGGTTGGCGTGGCGTTCGGCGTTGGCCACCGCCTCCTGACCGATGCGCCACAGCTCGCGCTCCTGGGGGAAGGGTGGCCGTTCGGTCACCTCGTGCTGGAAATGGGTGGCAATCCCGCTTCGACGCTCGACCCGCTCGAGGAACAGGGTCATGGCCGCTTCCAGGGGGATGCCATCGGCGACATCGGTACGAAGATCGTGAAGGGTCTCGCGCACCTCGCTGACGACCGTGCGCACATCCGTGCGGAGATCCTCGATCGATCGGCGGAGGTCGCCCTCGGCCCGTGCTCCCAGCCGGTCGAGCTCGAAGGCAAGGTAGGCCAACGATTGGCCTACACGGTCGTGAAGGTCCCGGGCGATGCGGGTACGCTCCATCTCGGCACCGATGGCCCGCAGGCGCGTGAAGAGCCGAGCGTTCTCCAGGGTGACGCCCAGGGTGGCGCGGAAGCCACCAATGAGGTCCACTTCGCGCTCGGAGAAGAAGTTGGGCTCGTCGGACTCGATGCCCAGGATGCCGACGACGCGGCCCTGAGATTCGAGGGAGGCGTGGATCAGCGACCGGCTGCGAGGGGAGAAGCCGCGCTCGTTGCTCCGCCACGTATCACGATCACTGAGACAGCGGCGTTGCGATGCTGCCCGCTGGGCGAGGGGCGGCATCGATCTGGTGGATGCGGTCGGCGCGAGCGCGGTGCCATCGGAGCGGAGCACGTGCCAGAGGTCATCAGCGTGATCGTCGGCTCGGATGATCACGATCGCCGACGCGTCGACGACGGATCGGAGGCGGGTGACGGCTTGGTTGACGACCTCCTCGTCGTCGAGTGACGCCGGCAGTGTCTGGGCGACTCGGTTGAGGGCCGACAGGAGCTCATTGGCCTCGAGCAGCTGGCCCAGCGCGCCGAGTGCCTCGGAATGCTGGAGGGCGGCATGTCCGAAGAGCCGGTCGGCGTAGCCGACGATGATCGCCACCAGGAGCAGGATCGCGCTCCACCGGAGGGTGACCTGGATGTCGCTGGTGAGGTCGGCGGTGTCGATGAGCAGCGGGAGGCCGATGGCGAGAATGCTGGCGGCGGTGAGTTGGAGGGCGAAACCGAAGCCCCGGGAGAACCCACCGACCACCACCGCGGTGACGAGGGACAGGATGAAGGGCGACTCCCAGTACCCGGTCCCCACCACGGCGAGCGTGTGGACCGCCACTTCGATCACAAGCACAGCGATGTCGATTCCGCTGCCGACCTCGACGATCGGTCGCAACGTCCGGTAGGCGGCATAGATGGCGAGGGCGAGAGCCCAGCCGATCACCGCTTGGTTCCGGTCGATCAGGCTGGGCGCGGCGACTCCCAGGCCCACGGCGAGGGTGATCCACCGCAACGCGGTGATGGGGGGTCCGAACTCAGCCAAGAGATCATGGGTCGTGTGCGGCGCATGGCGCCCACGCCGTCGCACGACCTCGGAGTCGCTCACTTCGATCCGCTCTGCAACGTCACCATGCACAGGATGCCTGCTCTCGATCCGATATGGGACCCGACGACGGAGGGTGCCTATCGACGACGCTCCCGGGCGACGACGTCGCTGGGCTTGGGAGCCCGCGAGCGGCGGCGTGGCTGGGCCTTGGCCTTGGAGGGGTTCACCCGGAACAGAGATGCCGGGAGGTCGACCTCGAGGTCCTTCATCCGGTCGGCGAAGCCAGGTCGCAACCCCGTTGGCTCCAGAGCTCCGGACGACTTCCCCGAGGCGGCCCTGGTGTGGCGGTAGCCGAACAGCTCTTGGAGGAGAAGCGTGTCGCCTTCCATGCCCTGGACCTCGGTGATCGACGTGACGACGCGTCGACCATCGGGAAAGCGGTCCACCTGCATGATGACGTGGATCGCTGACGCGATCTGCTCGCGGATGGCCCGGACCGGGAGGTCGTAGCCGGCCATCAGCACCATCGTCTCCAGGCGGGCGAGGGCTTCGCGCGGTCCGTTGGCGTGAACGGTGGTGAGCGATCCCTCGTGCCCGGTGTTCATGGCTTGGAGCATGTCGAGGGCTTCGGCGCCGCGGCACTCGCCCACGATGATGCGGTCGGGCCGCATCCGCAGGGCATTTCGCACCAGCTCTCTGATGCCGACGTAGCCGGCGCCTTCTGCGTTGGCGGGACGGGTCTCGAGGTTGATGACGTGGGGCTGCTGGAGCTGGAGCTCGGCGGCGTCCTCGATGGTGATGATGCGTTCGTCGTCGGGGATGAACGACGACAAGACGTTGAGGTTGGTCGTCTTGCCGGTGCCGGTTCCGCCCGAGACGAGGATGTTCAAGCGGGCCGCCACCGCCGCTTCGAGCACGCGTGCGGTGTCGAGGGTCCACGTCCCGAAGGCGATGAGGTCTTGGGCGGTGTACGGATCGGCGGAGAACTTCCTGATGGTGAGGACCGATCCGCCGATGGCGAGGGGTGGGATGACGGCGTTGACTCGGGATCCGTCCGGCAGACGAGCGTCGACCATCGGCGATGACTCGTCCACACGGCGGCCGACCGCCGACACGATCTTGTCGATCACGTGGCGGTACTGGGCGTTGTCGGTGAACTGCACGTCGGTCGGGGACAGGCGGCCGTCCTGCTCCACCCAGATGTCGTCATAGGCGTTGCACATGATCTCGGTGATCTCCTCGTCAGCGAGGAGCGGGTCGAGCGGTCCGTAGCCGAGCGTGTCCTGGATGACCTCGTCGACGAAGCGGTTGCGTTCGCGAGGCGTGACCTGGACGTCTTCCTCGCGAAGGATCTCATCGACGAGGGAGCGCACCTCGTCGTTGAGCTCGTCACCGTGCAGCTCGCCCATGCGCGGGGCCAGCCGTTCGAGTACGACCTTCCGCACTGCTCGCTTGGACTCGTTCCACGTCGAACCGGTGTCACCAGCCCTGGGCGAGGTCTTCTTGGCTGTGTGTCTGCCGGCCGTCTTGGGGGCGGCCTTCTGCTTCGTTCGGTTGTTGGCCGTCGAGGAAGCAGCCCGAGCCTTGCGTGGGGCGTGGCGCTTCTTGGCTCGGGTGGGCTCGGCGCCGGCGTCCTCGGGCGTGCCAGCAGCGGCGAGGCGGTCCGACAGCTTCATCTCGTCTCTCCCGTCTTGCCTCCACGGCAGTCCCCCGCCGAGCTCAGCGGTGGTGTCATGGGCGGCTCAGCAGGCGTCGCAGCCCGCTCTTTCCTCGCCCGCTGGCCTCGGGGATCATCGCCTGTTGCTCGGGGGGCAGCAGGGTGCGCACTCCGTCGATCAACCGGACGGATACCTCCGAATCAGGAACCGAGGCGACGATGGGCATGCCCAGATTGATCGACCGGCTCACCTCGCGGCTGTAGGGGAGCACCGACTCGAACTCCTTGGGGAACAGGCGCCGAACCTGGTCCAGCTCGATGCCGACGTCCTCTTCCGCCTTGTTGAGGACCAGACGCACGTTCTCCGACGGGATGCGCAGCTTGTCGAGAGTGCCGAGGAAGACGCTCATGTTGCGAACGCTCGGCAGGTCGAGCGTCCCCAGCACGTAGAGGACATCGGACAGGTCGAGGGCAGCGAGCACCACCTCGGTCAGAGCGGTGGGGGTGTCGACGATCACGTAGTCGAACCGGCGGCGTACCGCTTCGATCACCCGGGTGACGTCGGGGGGCTCGATGCGATCGGCTTCCTCGGGGGAACGCGGAGCGGCCAGAAGGTGGATGCCGGTCTCGTGGGTGACGAGGTAGTCCTCGATCTGGTCGCGGAAGTCCTCTTCGGATTCGTCGTCGCGGTCGAGGGCATCATGGATCGTGTACTTGGGTCGCAACCGAAGCGCGGTGGCCACCTCGCCGAACTGGAGATCGAGGTCGATGATGCAGACCCGGCCGCCTGACCACTTGGCCAGCACGTACGCGAGGTTCGTGGAGAAGAACGTCTTGCCACAGCCGCCGGTGGCCGAGGTGATGGTGAAGACGCGTCCGTGTTCCGACGGTTTGAGGATCGCCGACCCGTCGTCCCGCCCTGCAAGCTGGCCGGCGCCCTGCCGGCTGGATGCGATCGACGACGCTCGGTGGACGCTGCGGGCCAAGGCATCGTCGCTGGCCGGCAGCTGGATCAGGTCCACCGCTCCGGTTCGGATGATCTCGCGCAGGCTGGCCTCGGGACGCTGGGAGAAGGCCAGCAGCAGCACCGCTCCCGCTGCCTGCTCGGTGAGCGACGCCATCCGCTCGAGACCGGCGCGGGTCCCCATGGAGGGGCCGGCCATGACGATGTCGAAGGGTCCGTCCTGCGCCACCGCATCTCCAGCCGCGCCGACGCGTTCGCAGGCGACGACGTCGACCCCGCCGGCCAGGTCTGAGCACGCAGTGCGGAGCTGGTCGGCGAGGTTGGTCGATCGGTTGACGACGAGGATGCGGACGGGCACGTTGCACCTTCCGACCGGGTCCGATCGGGAGCTAGGGGGCCTAGTGGGCCACCGACGATGGGTTTCACCCCAATACGTCGGCCGCGACCCGGCATCCATGAGCCTGACACAGCCATCTCTGCCTCGGGGCGCGACATCGCACCCACTTCGCCCCACTGCTCGGAGTGTCGTTAGCGTCCCCGATCGTGCTGGTGGTCGGTCTCACCGGAGGTATCGGATCCGGGAAGTCGACGGTGTCCTCCGCGCTGTCGGCGCGTGGTGCGCGCGTGATCGATGCCGACGCCATAGTCCACGAGCTCCAGCAGCCCGGCACCGAGGTGTTCGCGGCCATGGTCGACCAGCTCGGGGCGGGGATCGTGGATGCTGAGGGGAGTCTCGACCGCCAAGCGGTGGCGGATCTCGTGTTCGGGGACTCCTCGGAGCACCGGGACCGGCTCGTCGCCCTCAATGGCATCGTGCACCCCGCCGTCGGTGCCGAGATCGGTCGGCGCCTGGAGGACGCGGCCTCGACCGACGACGTCGTCATCCTCGATGTGCCACTCATGGTCGAGTCCGGGCGAGGTGGGCATGCCGGTCTGATCGTCGTGGACTGCCCGGTCGACATCGCCATCTCCCGGCTGATCGAGCAACGCGGAGTCCGGGCGGAAGATGCTCGAGAGCGGGTGGCCCGTCAGGTGACGCGTGATGAGCGGCTGGCCCATGCTGACTTCGTCATCGACAACAGCGGCGATCGCTACGCGCTCGGGCCCCAGGTCGATGCCTGCTGGGAGTGGATCGAGTCGCTGCGCTCCGAGTCGACGCCCTGACTCCGAGGTCAGCCGTCGGCGGGACTCCGGCGGAACCAGATCGAGCGCAGCAGGGCCAGCGGCGCCGGTGCATCCACATCGACGTGGTGGTTGCTGGCGGTAACATCGATGAGCAGCAGGACCAGCAGGGGTCCGACGGTGCGCGGGATGTTGGTTGAGAGGCCCACCACCTGCTTGGTGAACAGCAGGGTGAGCCCGGCGAACGGAGCGGCTGCCCACATGAGGATTCCGCCCCGGGTGATCCATCGCCACAGCGCGAGGAGCCCGAGCCCCAGGAACAGCAGCGCGACCGACATCTGTTCGTAGTCGCCGAAGTGGCTCCACTGTGTGCGCCACGCGGTGATGTAGCCGCCGAACGGCACGGTGATCTCCTGGATGTCGGCGGCCGTCTCGTCGAGCCGTGTTCGGATGTAGGTACCCCATGCAACGGCAGCGATGATGCCGGGGCTGAGCCAGATCGCGGCGCGTCGAACCGGGGTGCCACGCGCCACCATGACGACTGCCATGGCGAGCGCAGTGACCAGAAGGACCTCCTTGGCCAGCGCAGTTGCCGCGAACCAAAGGCCCGCTCGTACGTCACGGCCGTCGAGGATCTCGACGATCCCCCACAGGCAGGCGGTGATGGCCAGCGCGTCAGCGGTACTCAACAGCACGGCGGTCACCGTGGCCGGGTTGGCGAGGTAGGCGACAGGCGACCACCGGTGAGCTCCGAACTGCTGCGCGAGGCGAGCGGTCGCCGCCGCACCAAGGGCGATCGAGACCAGGTTGACGATGATGAGCCCGACGATGAGGGCGTGGTCGGAGATCAGCCGGAACGGGGCCGCGAGGAGGGGATACAGCAGGCGCTGGCTCCGATACAGCGGCCGGTCCAGGTAGGTGTCGGCCTCGGTGGTGTCGAGCAGCAGCGGGTCCCGTGCCAGCAGCCAGAACGCCTGACCGTCGTGCCCGTCGACGTTGGGTGTGGTGACGTCTTCGCCGTACACCTCTTTGGCCAGCTCCGTGACTTGCGTGCGGGTGGGGTCACTGCCGAAGTGCACGAACCACTCCGGGTCGCCCCGCTGTGCAGCCAGCACGGACGCGGCGAGGAGTGTGTAGGTCACCACGCCCACGAGGGCCCACCATCTCGCGCTGCGCATCACGTCGAACATGGTCGCGCACGGCAGTTTGATCGGGATGGAGGAGCAGTGGCGGAGCCGTCGTGCCTCTCGCAGCGGGCGGGCGGTCGAGCTTCGGCACCGACGTGCCCCGGTACGCTGCCCAGGTGCCGCGGTTCGAGATGGTCAGTGACTTCGCGCCCGCCGGCGACCAGCCCGAAGCCATCGAACGACTCGCTGAGGGCATCGAGCGAGGTGACCGGTTCCAGACCCTGTTGGGCATCACCGGGTCGGGGAAGTCGGCCACCGCCGCGTGGACAATCGAGCGAGTCCAGCGGCCCACGCTCGTGATCGCCCCCAACAAGTCGCTGGCCGCGCAGCTCGCCAACGAGTTCCGGGAGTTCTTCCCGAAGAACCGGGTGGAGTACTTCGTCTCCTACTACGACTACTACCAGCCCGAGGCCTACATGGCGGCGTCCGACACCTACATCGAGAAGGACGCCACCGTGAACGACGAGATCGATCGACTCCGCCACTCGGCAACATCGGCGCTGCTGACCCGGCGCGACGTGATCGTGGTGGCGTCGGTGAGCTGCATCTACGGGATGGGCGCGCCCGAGGAGTACGCGTCGTCGCTTCTCGTGGTGCGGCCCGGCGAGGATCACGACCAGCGATCCATCCTCTCGACCTTGGTTGCACTCCAGTACGAGCGCAACGACGTCAGCTTGACTCGGGGCAAGTTCCGGGTGCGGGGCGACACCATCGAGGTGCACCCCGCCTACGACGAGCAGGCCATCCGCATCGAGATGTTCGGTGACACCGTCGAACGGATCTCCACCGTCGACACGGTCACCGGTGAGCGCGTCGCCGACCTCGAGGAGCTGGTGGTGTTCCCCGCCACCCACTACGTGGCGGGCGAAGAGCGCATGGAGGGGGCCATCGTCGGCATCAAGGCCGAGCTGGCCGAGCGCCTGGCCCGGTTCGAGAAGGAAGGCAAGCTCCTGGAGGCCCAGCGGCTGCGCATGCGGACCGAGTACGACCTCGAGATGATGGCTGAGCTCGGCTACTGCAACGGCATCGAGAACTACAGCCGCCACATCGACGGCCGATCGGCGGGCCAGCCGCCGTACACCCTGCTCGACTTCTTCCCTGACGACTTCATCGTGGTGCTCGACGAGTCTCACGTCGCCGTCCCCCAGCTCCACGGACAATACGAGGGTGACCGGTCCCGCAAGGAGAACCTCGTCGAGCACGGGTTCCGGCTGCCCTCCGCATCCGACAACCGCCCGCTGCGGTTCGAGGAGTTCTGCGAGCGGGTCAACCAGGTCGTCTTCCTGTCGGCCACTCCCAGCGACTACGAGATCCGAGAGTCCACCCAGGTGGTCGAGCAGATCGTGCGCCCCACCGGCCTGGTGGACCCCGAGGTCATCGTGAAGCCGACGAAGGGACAGATCGACGATCTCATGGAGCTGATCGCGGCGCGCGTCGAGCGCAACGAACGGGTGTTGGTCACCACGCTCACCAAGAAGATGTCCGAAGACCTCACCGACTACCTCCTCGAGATGGGGGTCCGGGTCCGCTACCTCCACTCCGAGGTCGACACCGTGCAGCGCATCGAGATCCTGCGCGATCTGCGGCTGGGGGAGTTCGACGTCCTGGTCGGAATCAACCTGCTGCGGGAGGGTCTCGACCTGCCGGAGGTGTCGCTGGTGTGCATCCTCGACGCCGACAAGGAGGGGTTCCTCCGCTCGGAGACATCCCTCATCCAGACCATCGGCCGCGCCGCCCGCAACGTCGACGGGCAGGTCGTGATGTACGCCGATGGGGTCACCGACTCGATGCGCCGGGCCATCTCCGAGACCCAGCGGCGGCGCCGGCTCCAGCAGGCCTACAACACCGAGCACGGGATCGACCCCCAGACCATCCGCAAGGCGGTGAGCGACATCCTGGCCTACCTGCGCCCAGCCGAGGTGGCCCCGACTCCGGGCAAGGATCAGCGTTCGCGGGCTCGTGACCGGCTGGCATCTGACCTGTCGGGACTCCCCTACGACGAGCTGAGCCGGTTGATCTCCACCCTGGAGGAGGAGATGGCCGAGGCCGCGTCGGACCTCCGCTTCGAATACGCGGCCAGGCTGCGAGACGAGATCGGCGATCTCAAACGCGAGCTGCGCGAGGTGTCGTGAGCCGGTTCGTTGCGTTGGCCGCCCGCCCGTGGGTGGCCGTGCTCCTGCTCGTGCTCGTCTACATGGGCGTCGCGCTGACCCTCGACGAGCGGGCGTACCTGGGCACCGACACCGGCGCGAAGGTGGCGGCGCTTCGCGCGCTCGAGGGCACCGACCTGGCCGGTCCCGATCTCGGCTACTGGGCCGAGGAGTACGATCCCGAGGGCACCGTCCACGCCTTCTACTACGTCGACCAGTTCGAGGAGGGTTGGTTCGATCTGTCGACGTTGCCGCTCGTCTACGCCGCCTACCCGCTCTGGCGGCTCGGGGGATACAAGGCGACGCTGGTCATCCCGGCGTTGGCGGCAGCGGTCGCCGCCGCTGCCGTCGTCGCCCTTGTGAAGCGGCTCGGGGGTCGAGGTGGTCGAGCGTTCTGGCTGGCGGGTCTCGGGACACCCCTCTTCGTGTACGCCCTCGACCTCTGGGACCACGCGCCGGGTCTGGCCCTCCTGCTGTGCGCGACGGTGCTGCTCGTCGACATCAGCGAGGGCCGCCGGGGTGTCGCATGGGGGCTGCTCGTCGGGGTCGGCGTGGGCGTGGCCGCAACCATGCGAACCGAGGCCCTCCTCTACGGAGCGGCGCTGACTGGTGCGGTGTCTCTCCGCTTGCTGGTCGCCGGCCCCTTCGACGACGAGCCGTCAGAGGAGGACGGCGCAGCGGGTCGCGGGCGGGACGATACCGTGAACTCGGTCCGTACGCGCCTGGGCCGTGGCATCGGCCTGGGTGTCCTCGCCCTCGTCGGGTTGATCCCGCCCCTGGTGCTCAACGCCATGGCCGAGCGTGCCGTGCTGGGATCCGATCTCCGCGTCGACCGGACGTCGGGGATCGCTCAGAGCGCCGGCTCCGGCCTCGAGCAGCGTCTCGACGAGGGGTTGCGCACGCTCGTCGGTCTCCCGGGTCTCGATCCGCGGGAGGCGGCGATCATCGGGGGCCTCGCGGTCATTCTGCTCGCCGTGGGCCTGCGCTCATGGGGACGGCGAGATGACCGGCTGCCGCAGGTCGCGGTGGTCGGATGGGCTGCCGTGCTGCTCCTGTCGTTGCGAGACGGCCTCGGGTTCGTCCCAGGCCTGCTGACGGCCTCGCCGCTCGCTGTGTTGGGGGTTGCCCTGCTCCGCCGGGCGACGGGACCGGCAGCCCTCCTCGGCGGCGTCGCCCTAGGTGCCTTGCCGTTGGTGTGGTTGACTCAGTTCCTGGGGGGTGCCGCGCCGCAGTGGGGCGCCAGGTACGCGCTGCTCAGCGGGCTGCTCCTGACGGTCGTGGCTCTGGCGAACCTCGACCACGTGGCGCCGGGTGCCCAGCGAGCCGTAGCGGTTGCCGCCGTCGTGATCACGCTTCTCGGTGTGTCCTGGACGTACCAGCGAAGCCACGAGTTCGGGCGTATGGGGCTGGCGATCGCCGAGGCCGATGGGGTCGTGATCAGTCGGGTGGCGCACTTCCTCCGTGAGAACGGCTGGCACTACTCGCCGGATCGCCGGTGGCTCACCGCGCTCGGCGTGGAGGAGGAGCGCACCGCCTTCGCGGTGGCCGCCGCGAGCGATGCGGCGTTGGTCACGGTTGTCGAGCTCGATGGCGGAGACGTGAACGAGGTGCGCGACGATCGACGTCGCGGGGAAGGGTGGCGCCGGATCGATGAGCGCAGCTTCTTCCTGTTCGACGACATCGAGGTCAGGTTCGCATCCTATGCACGAGATCAGCCTGCGCGGGCGAGCGCGGCGCCGTCGGCCTGACCGGCATCACCAACGGGCACGGCGACGCGTCGCGATGGGACGAGCGGCAAGTGCCGCGACCGGAGCTCCGCGGCGAATCGAACGCATGTTCGCCACATGACCGCGCGGCCACAGGTAGCATCACCGCTCGTGTCAGACACCCTCCTCGTTCGGGGCGCCCGGGAGCACAACCTCAAGGACGTCAGCGTCGAGCTGCCCCGCGAGCGGATCATCGTGCTCACCGGGATCAGCGGTTCGGGCAAGTCGTCGCTGGCCTTCGACACCATCTACGCCGAAGGGCAGCGTCGCTACGTCGAGTCGCTGTCGTCGTATGCCCGCCAGTTCCTGGGCCAGATGGACAAGCCCGACGTCGACTTCATCGAGGGGCTGTCGCCGGCCATCTCCATCGACCAGAAGACGACGTCCCGCAACCCGCGCTCGACGGTGGGAACGATCACCGAGGTCTACGACTACCTCCGCCTGCTCTACGCCCGCATCGGGGTGCCGCACTGCCCCGACTGTGGGCGGCGCATCGAGCGCCAGACCCCCCAGCAGATCGTTGACCGCATCCTCACCCTGCCCGAGGGCACCCGCTTCCAGGTGATGGCTCCCGTCGTGCGTGGCCGCAAAGGCGACTACGGGACCCTCCTGGCCGACCTGGCGGGCCAGGGGTTCGCCCGGGCCCGCGTCGACGGCGAGGTCGTCGAGCTGGGCGAGGAGGCCGACGAGCAGCGGCTCGAACGCTACGAGACCCACACCATCGAGGTGATCGTCGACCGCCTGGTGATGAAGGACGGCATCGAGCGTCGGCTCACCGATTCGCTGGAGACCGCGTTGGGACTGGCCGAGGGTGTGGCCGAGGTCGAGCTGGTACCCCGCGCCGACGACGACGCCGAGCCCGAGACGCTGGTGTTCTCACAACACCTCGCCTGCACGCACTGCGGCACCTCGTTCGACGAGCTGGCTCCCCGCAACTTCTCGTTCAACTCTCCCTACGGTGCCTGCGCGGTGTGCGACGGGCTGGGCACCAACTTCGAGGTCGACCCCGAGCTGGTCGTCCCCGACCCCGACGTGTCGGTCCAAGGCGGCGCCATCTCGCCGTGGGCGTCGGGACACAGCCAGTACTTCCAGCGGCTTGTCGCCGCGGTGTGCGAGGCCAACAACATCGACGCCTCCAAGCCCTGGAAGAAGCTGACCAAGCGCCAGAGCGAGATGCTGCTGAACGGCACCGGCGCCAAGAAGGTCCAGGTCCGATACAAGAACCGCTACGGCCGCACCCGTGGCTACACCACGGCGTATGAGGGCGTGATGCCCTACCTCCGGCGCCGTCACTCCGACGCCGAGTCCGACCGAGCCCGGGAGCAGGCCGAGGCCTACATGCGAGAGGTGCCATGCACCGCCTGCGGGGGACACCGGCTCAACCCGCTGTCGCTGGCCGTCAAGATCGGGGGTCACAGCATCAGCGAGGTGTGCGACCTGTCCATCGGCGACTCCGCCGAGCTGCTGGCCTCGCTCGAGCTCAGCGACCGCGACGCCATGATCGCCGAGCGGGTGGTCAAGGAGGTCAACGCCCGCATGGGCTTCCTGGTCGACGTCGGGCTGCACTACCTGACGCTGTCGCGCTCCGCGGGCACCCTGGCCGGCGGTGAAGCGCAGCGCATCCGGCTGGCCTCCCAGATCGGCAGCGGTCTCGTCGGGGTGCTCTATGTGCTCGACGAGCCGTCCATCGGCCTGCACCAGCGTGACAACCGGCGGCTCATCGATACGATGATCCGGCTGCGCGACATCGGGAACACGGTCCTGGTCGTCGAACACGACGAGGAGACCATCAAGGTCGCCGACCACGTCGTCGACATCGGGCCCGGCGCCGGTGAGCACGGTGGCCAAGTCGTCTACAGCGGCCCCGTCGACGGACTCACCGACGCACCCGGGTCGATCACCGGCGACTACCTGGCGGGGCGGCGCACCATCCCCGTGCCCGAGTGGCGGCGCCAACCCGACGGCCGATCGGTGACCATCCGCGGCGCGCGTGCGAACAACCTGGCCGAGATCGACGTGGAGATCCCCCTCGGCTGCTTCGTCACCGTCACCGGGGTGTCGGGCTCAGGCAAGAGCACCCTGGTCAACGAGATCCTCTTCCCGGCGATGATGCAGAAGGTCTACCGGTCCCGCGTCGTCCCCGGGAAGCACCGCAAGATCGAGGGGATCGAGCACCTCGACAAGGTGATCAACATCGATCAATCGCCCATCGGCCGCACCCCCCGATCCAACGCCGCCACCTACACCGGTGTGTTCGACCACATCCGCAAGCTCTTCGCCCGCACCAACGAGGCCAAGGTGCGGGGCTACCAGCCGGGTCGGTTCAGCTTCAACGTCGCCGGCGGCCGCTGCGACGCATGCTCGGGCGACGGAACGATCAAGATCGAGATGCACTTCCTCCCCGACGTGTACGTGCCGTGCGAGGTCTGCAAAGGAGCCCGCTACAACCGCGACACGCTCGACATCCTGTGGAAGGGCAAGCACATCGCGGAGATCCTCGACCTCTCGTGCGAGGAGGCGCTCGAGGTGTTCAGCGCTCAGCCCGCCATCGCCCGTCACCTCCAGACCCTGGTCGACGTGGGCCTGGGCTACGTGCGGCTGGGCCAGCCCGCTCCCACCCTGTCGGGCGGCGAGGCCCAGCGGGTGAAGCTGGCATCGGAGCTGGCCAAGCGATCCACCGGGCACACCATCTACCTGCTCGACGAGCCCACCACCGGCCTGCACTTCGAGGATGTCCGCAAGCTGCTCACCGTGCTGTCGCGGCTGGTCGACCAGGGCAACACGGTGCTGGTCATCGAGCACAACCTCGACGTAATCAAGACGGCCGATTGGATCATCGACCTCGGACCCGAAGGCGGCCACGGCG
>Ga0214471_10002015_pt1 | contig 16006 bp, 19 predicted proteins | sample RVTome_5_FD_207665 | JGI IMG/M metagenome (GOLD analysis project Ga0214471, IMG submission 207665) | Soil microbial communities from uranium-contaminated site in the Upper Colorado River Basin, Wyoming, United States - RVT142D155 | ecosystem: Environmental > Terrestrial > Soil > Contaminated >... | reverse complement strand
GGGGCGTCGCCCAGAGCTCGTGGGACAGGGGCAGTGGGACCTCCTGCGCCAGGTGGTGGCGGAGCGGGATCCGCGGAACATCGCGGTGAATATCTCGTTCACACACGCGTTCTCGGATGGGCTCTCGGCGGGGGAGTGGGAGCAGATGCAACGCGCGCTGGGAGCGGCGTACCTGCCGCGCGTGGTTCGGGCCGAGGACCTGGCGCTCGAGTACCAGGAGTTGCGACTCGCCGAGATGATGCCGGCGTATCGCCGCATGATGGAAGTGGTGTGGAGCGTCATCGACACGGCGTTCTCCAACGTGGTCATCACACCCGGCCGCACCAGCACTCAGGACGTGGTCTGGTGGATGCGCCAGCGGGTCAACGACTTCGGACTCGGCACGTGGTTCCAGCCGTCGGTGCGCGTTCAGCGCCGCGGCGTCGACCTGTCCGATTCGACCGCTGTCGTGATCCAGCGCGGTGACGTGCTGCATTGCGACTTCGGCATCACGGCCATGGGGCTCAACACGGACACGCAGCACATGGGATACGTCCTGCGCGCGGGCGAGACCGACGCGCCGGACGGGCTCCAGCGCGCGCTACGCAACTCGAACCGCCTCCAAGATCTGCTGGTGGACGAGATGCGGCCCGGACGCACGGGCAACGAGGTCCTGGCGGCGACGCTCGCGCGGATGCGCGCCGAAGGGATCACGGGCACGGTATACACGCATCCGGTGGGCGATAAGGGACACGGCGCGGGGCCGCTGATCGGGCTGTGGGACCATCAAGAAGGCGTGCCCGGCCGGGGCGACGTGCGCCTCAAGCCCGCCACGTGGTTCTCGATCGAGCTTCAGGCCACGACGCCCGTGCCCGAATGGGACGGTCAGGCCGTCCGTTCCGCGCAGGAGGAGGACGCGGAGCTGGGCCGGGACGGCCGCATGCGTTGGGTGCTGCGACGGCAGACCGCGTTCCATCTGGTGCGGTAGCGACCTCGTGATCTGCAAGCTCTGCGGCACGGACGGTCTCCCGCTGTTCTTCACGCAGGGGGACAAGGAACAGTTCCGATTCCATCGCTGCCCGCGGTGCCGGCTGGTGGTCTACGACACCGCGGCGGGCATGAGCCAGGAGAAGTACGTCCTGCGATCCGTGGATCCGGACGCGCCCTCTCGCCAGAACCGCGCGCACCGCCAGACGTACGGATTCATCCGGCGCCACGCCCAGCCACCCGGCCGTCTGCTCGATCTGGGGTGCGGCGACGGGACGATTCTCTCGCTCGCGCGACGGGACGGATGGGAGGTCCGCGGGGTCGAGCTGTTCCCGGAGCACGCCCAGCTACTGCGCGAACGTCTGGGACTCCCGGTCGAGGCGTCGGACATCATGAGCTACTCGGGCGAGCCCTCGAGCTGCAGCGTGGTCGTGCTGACGCACGTGCTCGAGCACTTACCCGACCCGGTCGGGGCGCTCCGCCGCATCGGCGATCTCTTGAAACCGGGCGGCGTGGCCGTGCTCGAGTTCCCGAATATCGACGGATGGGATCAGCGCCTGCGCCGTCTGTTCGAGCGGGTGGGTCTTCACCGGCGTCGCTATGCACCGACCTACGTACCGGGCCACGTGCAGGAGTTCTGCCGCGCGTCGTTCGCCATCGCCGCGACCCGGGCGGGACTCACGCTCGAGCGGTGGGAGACCTACGCGGTTCACCCGGTCAAGTATCTCTTTTACCGCCATGTGCGAATCGGGAACAAGGCGCGCGTCCTCGTGCGGAGACCTTCGTGATCGACGTCGAGACGCCGGCGCTGCTCCTGCATCTCGACGTGGTGGAGAAAAACCTCGCCTGGATGGCTGACCGGGCGCGGGGGCTCGACGTGCGGCTGCGGCCCCACGTCAAGACTCACAAATGCGTGGAGCTCGGCCGGCGCCAACAGGCGCACGGCGCCATCGGCGTCACTGTCGCCACGCTCGCCGAAGCCGAAGCGTTCATCGCGGCGGGCTTCCAGGACGTCACGTGGGCGTTTCCTCTGGACCCCGGGCATCTGGCACACGTCAGGAAACTGGCCGGCCGGGCTACGCTGCGCGTGGTGGTGGACGATCTCGATACCGCCCGGGCGCTCAGCGGGACGGACCTCCACGCCTGGTTGAAGGTGGATTGCGGCTACCACCGTGCGGGCGTCGATCCCGCGTCGCCCTACGCGCTCTCCGTGGCCCGTGAGCTCGGCCAGGAGCGCGGTCTCACCTTCGACGGGATTCTGAGCCACTCGGGCCATGCCTATCGCACCGCGAGTAAGAACGAAGCGGCTCGCATCGCCGAAGACGAGCGCGGCGTGATGACGTGGTTCGCGGACCTCCTGCGCGAGGAGGGGATATCGGTCCGCGGCGTGAGCGTCGGGTCCACGCCCTCGATGGCCGCCGTCCGCGATCTTGCCGGTGTCACCGAAGCTCGGCCCGGCAATTACGTCTTTTTCGACCGCACCATGGCGCTCATCGGCGTCTGCGACCTGGCCGATGTCGGCGTGACGGTACTCACGTCCGTGGTTTCGCATCAGCCTGGCGCCTCGCACTTCGTCGTGGACGCGGGCGCCCTGGCCCTTTCCAAGGACCCCGGGCCAAGCCACGTAGGGCCCGCCGCGATGGGCGCCGTGCGGGGACACCCCGAGCTCGCCGTTGCGTCGGTATCGCAGGAGCACGGCATCGTGCGCGCCGAAGCCCCGAGCGTGATCGAGGGAAGCTACAAGGTAGGCGAGCGGATCGAGGTCATCCCCAACCACTCGTGTCTCACCGTCGCGCACTTCGACGAGTACGTCGTAGTGGAGGGAGCCAAGTCAGTCGAACGCTGGCCGATCGTGAGGACCCGTTGAACGCGCCGACCCAGGCCGTGGTGGCGCTCATCTGGGCCGTTGTGGGCCCGCCGCTACTGGTCTACGGTGGCACCCGCGTTCGGGCCGGAAGGGTTCGGGTGCACCAGACCGTCATGCTGGCGTCCGTGGGCCTGGAGCTCATCGCGTTGGCGAGCTTCGGTTTGCTGATGGACCCGGGCCCCCGCCGGCCGGCCCTCGCGGCGCTGCCGATTTTCAAGATACACCTGGCTTTCGCTATCACCACGCTCTTGGGAATGACGTGGCAGCTCGTGAGCCGCGCCGTGCCGCGCCTGACCCCCTGGCATCGGCACACCGGGCCCTACGTCATCCTGGTATGGTGCCTTGCGCTTATGACCGGGATCTACAATTACGTGTTCCTGTACGTGATGCGCTGACGGAGGTCGACCCATGTCCGTCGTGCTGCGACACATAGCTATCGCCTCGCTGCCGCTGCTGTTCGGGCTGGCGGCGGGCTGGGGCTTCGCCTACACCCAGGAATCCTGCGGCCGGCTGGTCGGGTTTCTCTTCGCCGCCAAGTGCCGGGGGGTGCAGCTGGAGTATCAGGTTGCGTTTCAGACCTGGGGCACCGCCGCCGGATGTCTGGCGATGGCGATGATCGGCGCATGGCTGGAACTCCGGCGTCGCCGAATCGTACAAAGCGACGTCTCCAACCCTGGAACGCCTGAATGAGAGTGACATACATCACGCCTGCGCTGGTCATCGCCCTGACCAGCGTTGCGGCGGCTCAAGACACCACCGCGGTACGACCGGCCGCGCCCGCATCGAATATCACGATAGAAGCCGTCCTCACCCGCAATGTCGTTGACCGCGTACCCCAAGACACCGTAACCGCGATTCCCGTGCCCGCCACAGCGGACACGCTCTATCTGTGGACGCGCGTGACGGGCGCCGAACCCGGAACCGTACTGCACCACGTGTGGTTCCGCGGCGAAGAGCAGGTGGGGGACGTCGAGCTGACCGTCGGCGGATCGCCATGGCGGACCTGGAGCCGGAAGTCCATCCCGGCCGAGTGGACCGGGGCCTGGCGCGTGGAGGTGAGAGACGCGGCGGGGAACGTGCTGCAGACCGTTCAGTTCTCAGTCGGATAGACTCAGGCAGCAGGGCGTAGCGAAAGGCTAGGCGGATGGCTAGACGCCTAGCCTTTCGCCCATCCGGCATACCATCTTTGGCCCCCATGGATCTCCTCCATCAGGTCATGGCCAATCTCGAGATCAAGGAAAACAAGGCCGAGAAGGGCATCGGCGCCATCCTCATGGCGCTGCGCATGTCGCTCGACAAAGACACATTCGAGAAGGCCAAGCGCACGGTGAACGGAGCGGAGAGCATGATGGGCCGGAGTCTGATGAGCGGCGGGCGCACAGGCGAAATGGCCGCAATGGTTGGTCCCGGCGCACTGGCGGCGAGCCTCGCGGCAGCGGGGTTCGCCAAAGAAGATACGCCGCGGCTCGCGCGTCTGGTCCTCGAGTTTCTGCGGCCCACCATCGGCGGCGACGGCGTCGAGAAGTTCTTCGAGTCTGCCCCGGCCCTGCGGGGCTGACCGACGTCACTTCTCGGTCGCTTGTGCCTCCCGCTGGTTCAGCTGGGGCGGGTGGATTCGAACCACCAACCTCCCGGTTAACAGCCGGGCGCTCCGCCAGTTGAGCTACACCCCAGTGCCGCACCGTACCCCACCCCACGAAAAAGCAACGGCGTTGCACGTTACGCGTCGCGCGTTGCGCAGGCGCCACGCCATACGCACCATTCTAATATGGCTGCGACCATTCGTCCGGCTACCACCCACGATTTCCCCGCGATCGTCAGCCTGCTGGAGCGCAACACGCTGCCGCGAGAAGGACTCGACCCGGCAACCCCGGCACTCGCGGCGATGGATGGGAATCGCCTCGTCGGCTGCGCGGCCGTCGAGCTGTACCAGGGCGCGGCCCTGTTGCGCTCGGTGGCAGTCGAGGCGGACCGGCGCGGCGAGGGGTTGGGACGGGACCTGACGCGCGCGGCGCTGCAGCTGGCCCGCACGCGTGGTGTCAAAACCGTCTACCTGCTGACAGAGACGGCCGGCGGCTTTTTCCCGAAGTTCGGCTTCAAGCAGATCACGCGCGACGACGTGGAGCCAGGGGTGAAGCAGTCGGCGGAGTTCACCACCGCCTGCCCGTCGACCGCTCTGGTGATGTCCTTAGTGCTTTAGCCCAGTCTCTTCCGCGAACTTCTTCACCGCGGCCTGCTGTTCGGGCGTGAGCTTCTCCGGAATCTCGACCTGGACCTCGACGTACTGGTCGCCGCGCCGGCCGTTCTTCTCGATGCCCTGACCCGGGATGCGGAACTTCTGACCGTGCTGCGTGCCCGGTGGGAGGCGCAGGATCGCGCGACGGTCATCGAGCGTCCGGACTTTGATCTTCGATCCCAACATTGCTTGCGCGACGTTGATCGGGACGACGACGTGGATATCGGCGCCTTCCCGCCGGAAGAAACGGTCGGGCTCGACCTGGAACATCACGACTATGTCGGTGCCCTTGGGCCCCTGACCCTTGAGGCGCACGCGGGCCCCCTCCTCGGTGCCTGGCGGGACGGTGATCACGAGCCGCTTCTCGACGGTGACGTCACCTGAGCCCCCGCACGTGCCGCACCGCTCTGAAGGGACCTTGCCCCGTCCCCGGCACACCGGGCACGGCCGGTTGACCGCAAAACCACCGTACCCGAAGGACACCGTGCCACGGCCCTTGCACTCGTCGCACGTCTTGTAAGTCGCGCCCGGCGCCCCGCCCTTCCCGCCGCACGTGGGACATACTTCCGAGAGCGGCAACGTGACCGGCACCTTCCCGCCCAGCGCCGCCACACGGAAGGGAATCGTCACGATGGTCTCGAACTCCTCCGCCTCTTCCCGCCCGCGACGGCCGAAGATAGACGAGAAAATGTCCCCCAGCCCACCGAACGAGCCGAGGTCAGAAACGTCGAAGTCGACCCCGCCCCCACCAGGCGCCCCACCAGCGCCGCGGCCGGCACCCGCGTACGCGCCGTAGCGCCGCAGCTGGTCGTATTTCTTCCGCTTGCCGGCGTCGCTCAGCACGTCGTGCGCTTCGTTGATTTCTTTGAAGCGCTCGGCCGCCGGCGGATTGTTGGGATTCCGGTCGGGGTGGTATTGCTTCGCCAGCCGGCGGAACGCCTTCTTGATCTCGTCGGTCGAGGCGGTCTCGGACACGCCGAGCACCTGGTAGTAGTCCTTCTGACTGGCCATCAGCGGTCAGCCATCAGCCATCAACCGGCTGGGCGGAATCTGGCCAGACCCGGACGACGACACGCGCGGGACGGATCAGCGCGTTGCCCAGCTGGTACCCAGCCTGGAGCACCGACGCAACGGTGTGATCCTGCTCGAACGACTCGGCGGGCGTGGTGGTCACGGCCTCGTGCACCTTGGGATCGAAACGCACCCCCACCTGGTCGATGCGCTGGACCCCCGCCGCATCGAGTGCCTTCCACACCTTGCGCTCCACCATCTCCATGCCCTCATGCATCGTCTTCGAGTCGGTGACCTCAGGATCCACATGAGCGAACCGCGCCAGGTCATCAAGCGCGTCCACCAGGCGCTCCACCAGGTCGGCGCGGGCGCGGCCCCACATCTCCTCACGCTCGCGGAGCGCGCGCTTCCGGAAGTTGTCGAAGTCGGCCGCGAGCCGCAGGTACTTGTCCTTGAGATCGGCCTGCTCCGCAGGCGCCTCCGCCTCCGGAGCCTGCGGCTCCGGCTGGCTCTCGACCCGGGACTGATCTTCCGCGATTTCTTTGTCCTTCGGCCTCATACGGTCCTATGGGAGCAATGGGCATGCCGTCCGGACCCGCCGATTTGGCGCACCGCACGGAGAGCCGCAAGCAGCACGTGCCCTGTTCACAACAAGATAAGCACCAAGGCGAGCGTCGAACGTGGAACGACCAAGGTGCGGCCGTGGGCCCGCCGGGGCGGCGGGCCTCACGGACCGCGTTTGAAACTACCTCCTCACCAGCTCGACGCGCCGGTTCTGCTGCCGGCCCTCGGGCGTGTCGTTCGAGGCGACGGACTTCGACTCGCCCAAACCCCTTGCGTCGAGCCGGGACGCATCGACCCCGGCGCGCTCGACGAGGTAGCGCATCACGGCGGCCGCGCGCTTGTCCGAGAGGGCCAGGTTCGCCGCGTCATCGCCCGCGTTGTCCGTGTGCCCCTCGATCAAGAGCTTCAGTTCGGCGTGCTCCTGGAGCATGGCGACGATCTCCTTGAGCACCGGCGTGGACTCGGGGCGCAACACGTCGCTGCCGGTGGCGAAGAAGATCCCCTGCGTAGCGACCCTGCCCTTCTCCGTGAGCGCGTCGTAGAGCTTCTTGCCGCCGGCGGCGACGCGGAAGTTGCCGAAGAGAGACGGGTTGTCGACCCGGCCGTCCGTGTAGAACTGGATCTTGTTCGCGCGGCCAAGGTCGGCGTTGGGGACGTTGAGAAGACGCTTGTCGTCCAGGTACACCTTGACGTAGCGCCCATCGACGAGCACCCGGGCGCGGCGGACCTTGCTCGGGCTCTGCTCGCTCGAGTATCTCCCGCTGGCATCGACCTGCGTCTTGGTATTCCAGAGCCTCACACCCCCTTGGGAGCTGTGGAACTCGAGGCGAGTGCTCTCGTCGTCACCGATGAAGATCCACACACCGCCCGACGGAATCGCATAGTCGAACTCCATGGTGAACCGCTCGGGCAAAGGCTCGGGGACGACGACGAAGAACCTCGAGTCCTCAGTCGCCCGGAGGAACCGCTGCCCGTTCCAGTCGACGATCTCGAGCGCTCCCGACTTGAACTCCATCCGCCGCGGGAAGTCCCCGACCTCGTCCTTCGTGAAGTCCTCGGCGTAGAGGATCCGCTCGCCGGGCTTGAAGTCGTAATTCGCCCAGGCACCGGTTCCCGGCGGCTGCGATCCGGGCGGCTGCTGCTCGGCCGGGAGCGGCTGGCCCTGCGCGTCGGTCACCACCACCGGCTTCCCCGCCTTCTCCGCGTTGTCGATGCACGACTGATCCGTGACGACGCACTTCACCGCGCCCTCGATGGCGTCGAGCGCCCGGTCGGCGGCTTGGTCCTTGGCCCGCTCGACCCGTTCCTTGACCTTTCTCTTGATGCTGCTGGGGATCTGTGCGGCGGCGACCGAGACGCCCAACACCGTGGCGAGCATGACCAGGACCGGTAGGCACTTCGAGGGTTTCATGGGGACCTCCAGGAGGGGCGTCCGTTCCTCACGACAACGTATCGAGTACGAACATACCGTCCCTCGGACGCCTCAGCTACCTACGCGGTCGAACCCTACGCCACACCCCGCTTCGCCAGGTACGCCAGGACGTCGCCCACCACCTGCTCGCGCTGAGGGTCGTGCAAAACCTCGTGGTACATCTCGGGATACCAGCGCACCTCAACGGGCGCTTTGAGGCCGTCGGCAAACGCACGCGCCAGGTGCGCATCCACGATCCGATCTTCGCCCGCCAGCAAGAACAGCAACGGGCAGTCGATGTGATGCGCGTCCGCCGGCACGGCGCGTTGCGCCCACTGGATCTCCTTCCAGGCGCCGGGGGTCATGAGGTCGTGCGCCAACTGGTCGGCTGCGTAGGCCGCGGTGACCGCCGGGTCGCGACTCAGGTGGCTCGCGTCAATCCCGGCGGGGATCCGCAGCGTCGGCCAGAGGTCCGCCAGGAGCCGTCCCAGAAGCAGCTTCCAGGCGGGTGGGGTGAACGCCGCTCCCAAGAACGGGCTCGACACCACCGCGGCTAGGGGCGCATCGCCGGGCTGGGTCTCGAGATAGCGCAAGACCACGAGGCCGCCGAACGAATGACCGATGAGCACCTGGGACGCTTGGGTCCGGGGGCGGACGGCGCGCCGAAACGCCTGCAGGTCTCCCAGCAGCTGGCTGAAGCGGGACAGATACGCGCGGCGCCCGCCCGAACGGCCGTGGCCGCGCAGGTCGAGCAGATACGCCGACAGACCCGCGTCCTTGAGCCGCTCCCCCAGGGCCGTCCACCGGGCCGCGTGATCCGACCACCCCGGCAGGAACAAGACCGCTGCCCGTGGGTTTCGGGGCTCGAAGGCGTCGTACACCAGCTGCGTGCCGTCCGGGGCTGTGAATGTCGGCATCAACCGGCTCCGAGCATGCGGCGCAACAGATCCAGGGCCGCCTGCGCGCTGCGGGCGCGAATCTCGTTGCGATCGCCGGGAAACACCCGCTTCACCGCGCGCACCTGACCATCCGCGTTCGCGGCCAGCCACACCGTACCGACGGGCTTCTCCGGCATCCCGCCTGTAGGGCCCGCGATCCCGGTAACTGCCACAGCGCACGGCACGGCGAACACACGACACGCGCCGAGCGCCATAGCGCGCACCGTTTCCTCCGACACGGCTCCGTAACGCTCCAAGGTTTCCGGCAGCACGCCAAGCTGCTCCCGCTTGGCCGCATCCGCGTATGCCACAACGCCACCTACGAACGCGTCCGACGCTCCAGGGATGGCCGTGAGTCGCTGGCCGATGAGCCCACCGGTGCACGATTCGGCCACGGCCAAGCGACTGCCCCGCCCGCGCAGCAGGTCGAGCACGACCGCGGCCAGATCGGTGCCATCCATCCCGTAGACGTGGTCGCCCAACTTGGGACGGAGAGCGTCGACGGCTGCCGCGAGGCGGCGCTCGGCGTCGTCCCGCGGCAGCGCCCACGCCGTGAGGCGAAGGTCCACGCCGTCGGTCCCCGGGAGATAGGCGAGCGTCAGCGGAGCGAATTCCTCTTCGACGGTACCGATCCGCTCCGCCAGCGCGGACTCCGGCATGCCGGTCGTCCGAAGCACGCGCGAGAGCACCACCTTACCCCCAGTCCGTCCGGCGAGGCGCGGCAACACCTCCTCCACCAGGAGACCGCGCATCTCGGAGGGAACGCCCGGGAGCATCACTACGGTGCGGCCGTGGTCGTCCTCGAGCCACAGCCCCGGGGCCGTGCCACGCGGGTTTGGCAGCACCGTGGCCCCCTGGGGCACCTGCGCCTGACTCCTGTTCACCTCCGGCATGGGCCAACGCCCCATGCGCTTGAAGCGCGCTTCCAGCGCCCGCAGCACGCCATCGTCCTGCACCAACGGACGTCCGAAGAGGTCGGCCACGACCTGTTTGGTCACGTCGTCCCGCGTGGGACCCAGGCCACCCGTCGCGATGACGAACCCCGTGCGGTCGAGCGCCTGCTCCACAGCATCGCGGACCGCGTTGCGGTGGTCGCCGACGCTCGTTCGGCGTACGACCTCGGCGCCGGCGGCTGCGAGCGCGCGACCCAGCTCCGCGCCGTTGGTATCCAGCGTGGCGCCGAGCAACAGCTCAGTCCCGATCGTGACGAGCTCGACCTTCACCCGCCGCTGTTTCGCAGGAGCCCGCGATACCGGTACAGGTACACGACCATGGAGTAGATCGTAAGCACGACGGAGGCGGCGAGCGTTCCCCCCATCACGGCGCCGTGAAACTGTTCCCAGAAGGCGCGGAATCCAGGGTCGATGCGGAAGGAGGCCTCCAAGTCGCGCCAGGCGAACCAGGCCAGGGCGGAGCCGATGAACACGGCCTGGACCGTGGCTTTGAGCTTCCCGGGCCCCGCGGCGGGAATCACGACCCCACGCCGTTTGGCAAAGAAGCGGAACGCCGTGATCAGAACTTCACGACCGACCAGCACGACGACTACCCACGGGGGCAACCCGCCCCACCAGGGCATGGAATAGTCGAGGACACCGCCGGCGCGGTTGGTAAGCCAATAGATGGGGACCAGCGTGGCGAACAGGAGCAACTTGTCGGCGATGGGGTCGAGGAACTGGCCCAGCTCGCTCACCTGCTGGTAACGGCGCGCCAGCCAGCCGTCGATTGTGTCGGTGATGGCGGCCGCCAGAAAGATGGCGAACGCGGCGAGCTTGGGCCGGTAGCCCAGGAAGAACGGCAGGAGCGCGATGACCGGGGTGAGGCAGATGCGGCTCACCGTGAGGATGTTCGGGAGGGTCCACCGCATTATGGGGCCCCGTTCAGGAGAGTGTCTTGAGCACCATCTTGCTGACGTGCTTCAGCGTGTCGAACACCCCGTCGCCCCGGACCGCGACGGCCTCGAGGTACGGCGCCCGCCCCACCCACTGCCCGTCCTCCAGCTGTGACAAGAACTCGCCCGGATGAAGCGAGTCCGGCTGCGGCTTTTGCTGCGTGGGGTCCTGGAGCTCCCACCCCGGATTGATGGCGCCCTGAAGATCCTTTATCGGCGCAGCGTTGGGGAGATCGCGCTTGTTGTACTGGATGACGAACGGGATCTTGGTCAGGTCGTACCCGTACTCGGCCATGTTGTCGTACAGGTTCTGCATCGACTCGACGTTGGCCTCCATGCGCTCGATTTGCGAGTCGGCCACGAAGACCAGCCCGTCCACGCCCTTGAGGATCAGCTTGCGGCTCGCGTTGTAGTAGACCTGGCCCGGGACGGTGTACAGGTGAAATCGCGTCTTGAACCCGCGGATCGTGCCCAGGTCGACCGGCAGGAAGTCGAAGAACAACGTCCGCTCGGTCTCCGTGGCGAGCGAGATCATCTTGCCACGCGTGTTGGGCGAGACCTTGGAGTAGATGTGCTCCAGGTTGGTCGTCTTGCCGCCCAGGCCAGGCCCGTAGTAGACCAGCTTGCAGTTGATCTCGCGGGACGCGTAGTTGATCATCGACATGGACGCGTCCCCCTACCCGAAGAGCTTGTCAATTTCGTCTTCTGCGCCTTCGAGCAGCCCCTTCTGCTGCGCCGGACCCGTACCCACGCGGTTGAACATCTCCTCGAACACGCGGTTCAGGTTCTCGACCACAGCCTTGGCCTTGAGCTTGACCAGCCCCAGCGTGGCGCGCTGATCGAACAACACGACGAGAATCACGCGCTTCGCGACGTCCGCCAGGTACATCGACTCCTTCTCGCCCTGGTGGACGAGCGAGGCGAACTCGGCCTCGCCGATCATTTTGGCGAGCTGGTCGTTGGCGGAGAAATCGGCGGCCGTAAGGGATGCGAAGGCGGTGGGGTCGAACTGCGGCGTCTCCCCCACGGTGGCCACGAGCTGACCGGTGCGATCGACGAGCAGCGCGCAGCGGGCGTTCGAGTCACGGAGGAACGCCAGCAGGTGCGTCTGGATCTTCTTGAAATCGTTTTCGCTAAACGACCAGCTGGCAGCGCCCGTCATCCCGCTCCCCGAATCATTCCGCGTCGCTCATGTCGCGACGCGCGAGCAGCGCCTGCGCGATGGTCACGCCGTCCGCGTACTCGAGGTCCCCACCCACGGGGAGCCCGCGCGCGATGCGAGTCACCCGCACCGCCGTGGGGCGCAGCAGCTGCTGCACGTAGGTCGCGGTCACCTCACCCTCCATGGACGGGTTGGTCGCCACGATCACTTCCCTGACGCCCGAGCCGTTGGTCACGCGCACGAGCAGCCGGTCGAAGCCCAGCGCCTCGGGCCCGACGCCGTCCAGCGGGCTCAGCCGGCCACCCAGCACGTGGTAGTGACCACGGAAGCGTCCGGCGCGCTCGATGGCCATGACGTCGGCCGATTCTTCCACGACGCACAGGAGACCCGCATCGCGGCGCGGGTCGCGGCAGATGTCGCAGGGATCGTCGTCCGTGAGGTTGCCGCACACCCCGCACGCCCGCACGCGTTCGCGCGCCGCGCGGATGGCGTCCGCGAGACGGAGAACGGCGTCCGCCGGTGCCTGCAACAGATGATACGTGAGCCGCTGCGCAGTCTTGCGGCCGATGCCGGGGAGCTTGGCAAGCTCGAGGACCAGTTCCTCGATGGCCGACACCGACGCGGCCTCAGAACGGCAGCTGGAACGGAAGCGGGAGCCCGCCGGCCAGCTTGCGCACTTCAGCCTGGTAGAGCTCCGCGGCGCGTCGTTGCGCCTCGGCCACAGCCGCGAGGACGAGGTCCTCGAGCATCTCGACGTCACCCTGCGTCAGGGCCTCCGGGGCGATTTTGATCGCCCGGATCTGGCCGCGCCCGTCCGCCGTGGCCTCGACCAGCCCCCCACCCGACGATACCGTCACCGATTCCTGGGCCAGCCGCGTTTGGATCTCATTGAGACGGCCTTGAAACTGCTGGCCGAGCTGGAGCAAGTTGGATAAATCCGCCATACGTCGAAAGTTACCGTCCCCCAAACCGGGGTCAAGCTACTCGAGCAGCTCAAGGTCGAGCGCATCTACGGCCGAGTTCAGCGCCGGATCCTTGGCGCGCAACGTCTTCAGCCGCTCCCCTTTGGCCGACTCCTCCGTGAGACGGCTGGGACGCGCGGACCGCTCCGCGCTCGCCGTTCCCTTCTCCACGCGGAGCCTGACCGTCCCGGAAACGAAGGGCGTCACGAGTATCGCGAGCGCGTCCCGCTGCCGCTCGAGGCCTTCGGCGTGCACGGGGTTCTGATCCAGGACGCGGATGACGAGCGTGTCGCCCTGCACACCGATCACCTCGGTGTCCTGCAGCACCGCGGCCAGCATGGGACTCCTTACTCGCGCCTCGGCGATGACCGCGGGCCAGAGGGCGCGCATGCGATCAGACGTGAGCGGGCCGGCTTCGGGGCTCGGGGCTCGGGGCTCGGGGCTCGGGGTTCGGCCCTCGGGTGATGAAGGGCCGGGCCCCGAGCCTTGAACCCCGAGCCCCTTCCCCAAGGCGCGCAACACTTCCCCCAGCTCCACCGTCCGATCCATCATCGCCCACCGCAGCAGCAACAACTCCACAACCAGCCGGGTGTTGCCGGTGGTGCGCAGGCGAGGCTCGGTCTCGGCGAGCACGTTGAGCAAGCGGACGACGTCGGGCGCGGGTAGCCCGGAGCCGTACCGCTCCACGAGATTCTGCATCGTTTCGGTCAAGCCTTCCGGCGTGCCACCCATTCCCTTCAGCAATACCGCGCGAAGCACTTCGCCCGCACCGGCCACGAACTCACCAAAATCCGCACCCGCTTCCGCCAGGCGATCCACGAGCGGGAACACACCTTTCTCGTCGCGCTCGGCTACGACACGCAGCAGCTCGGCGTAGACGTCGTCCGAAATGAGCCCGAGCACGTCCCGCACGCGCGCCGCGGTGACCGGTCCCTCACCGAACGAGAGCACCTGATCGAGAATCGACAGACCGTCCCGCATGCCGCCGTCGGCGCTCTTCGCGATCAAGTGCAACGCGTCATCCTCGGCCTTCACGCTCTCGGTCTCGAGCACATGCCGCAGGCGCTCTGTGATGGCGTGCGGGCCGATACGGCGGAAATCGAACCGCTGGAGCCGCGACATGATCGGCGCGGCGGTCTGGGCGATCTTGTGTGGTTCGGTGGTGGCGAACACGAACACCACGCGGCTCGGCGGCTCCTCGAGAATCTTGAGGAGCGCGTTCCACGCCTCGCGTGTCAGCATGTGCGCTTCGTCCACGATGTAGACCTTAAAGCGGTCCTCACCGCTGGCGGCATACATGGCTCGCTCGCGCAGATCGCGGGCGTCATCCACGCCGCGGTTTGAGGCGGCATCGAGCTCCACCACATCGAGATTGGCGGCGCCCGTCCAGATGCGGGTGCAGGAGTCGCACTCGCCACAGGGCTCGCCCCCCTCACGCTTGGGGCAGTTGAGCGCCATGGCCAGGATGCGCGCGGCCGTGGTCTTCCCGACCCCGCGCGGGCCGGCGAAGAGGTATCCGTGAGCCACACGACCCAGCGCCACGGCACCGCGCAAGGCGGCGGCCACGTGGTCCTGGGACGCGAGATCGGAAAAGCGTTTAGGGCGATACTTGCGGGCGAGGGCTATCACGCTAGGAACTTAACTCAAAGCCTCGGGCGGCACCCCACGGGACCGCTCGGTGAGACGACGGCGGTGAGGTTCTCTCTCAGCCCAGCGGCGAGTACCGAGAGATTGGTGGACCCCGTTCGACGGGCCTGGAGCGAGAGCACGCCGCGGCCGCCATCCGCGGACGCCTCAGCGACCCGCACGAGGCCCTCGTCACCGACCACCGCTCGCAGCGCGCTGACCGGCACGGGGTTGCCAAGCGCGTCGCGCAGCTCGACCTCGAGGCGGGCCGCCCCGCCGGAGCGCAGCACGACCTGCGCGGACAACGATTCGACGCCGCACCGAAGCACGACGCGCGCCGGCGGACCGGCCAAGGCGAGGAGCGAGACCTGACGCTCGATAGCTCCGGCGCGGGCGCGCACGGTCGCTGGCTGGGCGCGTGGACCGAGCACGACGCTGACACGCGCCTGGCCGAACGAGTCCGTCACGGTCCGTTCCGGCCTTACGCGGGCGTTCGTGCCGGTGAAGGCGACCTCGTACCCGGTGACCGGCGCGTTGGTCGTGTCCCGCACCTCGAAAACGAGCGGCAGCGGCAGCTCGGTCCCCACGCGACCGCGCTGACCGCCGCCCGAGACGAACGCCGTGCGCTGCGGCGACATCACAGGGCGCGGGATGGGACGGGGAGGGACGGGGAGGGACGGGGCGGGCGTGACCGAAGAGCGCCCGGGCGGGCGCGGGGCCGAGGGGGGCGGTGGTACGCGGCGGGGCGCCGGCGCGCCCGCCCGCCGGGTACACTCGTCTACACGGGCCATGATCGCGCCGTCGGCGCCAAGGGAGATGAGATCGGCCCGATCGCGCGCAGTAGGCGTGAAACTGAGACAGCGACGTCGCACGAGCTCCGCGATTTCACCGCGTGAGACCGCGGCGCCGGCGAGCAGGCGCACGAGATCGCTCTTTCTGAGCGGCTCTGTCTGCTCGACGGGGACCAGCGTCGCCCACAGCAGGACGGAGGCAAGCGCAGCCGTCCGGCCCGTCGCTACGGTCGCGCGCATGTCGTGCTCTCGAAATGCCGCTCCACCGAGTCTACGCCCGTGTAGAGTGCCTGGTCGCGTCTGGTCTGTGCACTGTCGAGGGGCGCGGCTCCCGTCTCGCCCCGCGCGCTGTACGCGATCCAGCGGTCCTCGACCGTCACAAGTCCACGCTGGAGCTCGACGCACGAGACCCTCCGCCGGTCGAAGAGTGCGGCCCGCTCCACGTACGACGTGAGCGCGCGAGACAAGGTGTCCGCGAGCGAATCGAGCCGGCGTGTGGCCGAATCGGCGCCTGCCCCACCCGCAGCCCGGGGACCGGGACGGGCTCCAGGACGCGGGAGCGGCAGCAAGCCCGCGAACCACGC
>Ga0214471_10002014_pt1 | contig 16007 bp, 16 predicted proteins | sample RVTome_5_FD_207665 | JGI IMG/M metagenome (GOLD analysis project Ga0214471, IMG submission 207665) | Soil microbial communities from uranium-contaminated site in the Upper Colorado River Basin, Wyoming, United States - RVT142D155 | ecosystem: Environmental > Terrestrial > Soil > Contaminated >... | reverse complement strand
CCGTCTCGTTCAAAACCCCATACCAGATTCAAATAGAAAAGAACCAGTGAAATGGGTAGTATCATCATCCATAGAAGTGTTTTTGCTCTAATCTTTGGTTTGAAAAATGAAACATTTAGGAAAAGGTGTCCTAGCACAAGTGGGTAAAACGGAATAAAAAGAATGTCAGCGGGGGATGGAAAGGCTGGCTCTTCTAAGACATAATCGTACAGAAAATAGAGTGTTTCTCCTCCTGCTGCACAAAAATACGCTATTGCCAAAAATAGATAAGATTTGAAGAAAATTTTTGTTGATCGGTATCTTATCGCAATAATAAACCCGGCAGCAGTTGTTATAATTGGATTTAAAATTGAAAAAGCGTATGACGCCAAATCGCTAATATCCCCTTGGAGCACGTAAATGGATGCATAATGAAATACGGTCACTGAAACGACGATCAGCATGATTATCTTCAGATTTATTGGGCTGTCTAATTTCTCAGGCACAACCTCAGTTTCGTTTTTTCCCAATGTGGTGCTTATGAATTCATCTTTTAAGTAATTTTTGAATTTAGTGGGACCGGTGGGACTTGAACCCACGACCTCTAGCACCCCAGGCTAGCATCATACCAAGCTAGACAACGGTCCCTCATGGTGAAAACAAATTGTGAATTTATTAAATCGTTGTATCTATAATGAAGTGTGAAGATCTGCTCAATTTGTCACAAGATTTCTGCAACAGACCAAGACCACACAGACTGCAAAGAAAAGCTTAGAGTGGAGCTAGAGGCAGAAGATTTCAAAAAAGGTATCCCTGAGAAATTGGACATGGTGAAAAATGCAAACGACATTGGCCCAGATATTAAGGCACTCTTAGGTCACATATCCAGAGAAAAGAAAAAGGAATCATAGCCATTTTTGCAGGCGTTCTCGTTCAAATTTTTCCTTTTCTAACATGTGTTCTTCTGCTGGTTTGTCTAGTCGTGTTATTGGATTTGGTTCTGCAAACATGTCTACATATACATAGCCAGCAGTTTCCCCCACCTCAACAAAACATCCACCTTTTCCATCAAAAATTGAGTCAGTTTTTTCCTTTTTAATTTGTGAGATTATATCGTGAGCTACTGCCACCCCTTCACCCTCTGCAAAAATTCCTGCTTTTGGCACTGCAGTGTTAGATGTAACTAACATGTTTGTTACATCACCAATTGCATAAACACCATCGTGTTGAGTCTTGCAGTCGCGCTTTACAGAAATGAATTGGCCTTCTTGCGCAAAACCTGCATCATACACTACCTTGGGTGCCTTATGAGGTGGAACTGCAATCAGCAGATCAAATTTTGTAAAATTCCCATTTTCAAATTTTAATGTATTTTGTTCAACTGAAATTGTTTTGCAAGAGCCATGGAATTGGATGTTCTCAGATTCTAACATCTCTAAAAGCTGCTTGCTCACCTCTGGCCCTGCAGCCGGAAGTGTGATTGGCGCAAGACTGTAAAAGTCAATTGTAATTGCATTCCGTTTTCCAAGCTCCTTTAACATTGCATTGATTATCAATGCAGCCTCAAATGGAGCTGGCGGGCATTTGTATGGCATCCCAGTAATAGCAAAGACGAGCCTTCCTGACTTCATATCAAGTATTCTTTGTCGAATTTTCGGTACGTGCTCAATATCATATAGAATTGTTCCGTATGTGGCAAGGTTTGAGATTTTTTCTGGGGCTAGCTCAACTCCCACTGCAATTATCAGATAGTCGTAAGAGAATTCTTTTGTTGTTGTCTTGACAATTCTCTGTTGCGGGTCAATTACGGTGACTGGCTCATTTACAAATTCAATTCCCTTTTTTGTAATGGATTGAAGAGGTTTTTTTGAGGTCTCAAACTGCCTTGTTCCCTTTATGATCCAAAGCTTAACTAGATCCATCATGAAGTAGTCTTTTTTGTCAATTATGGTAATTCTCACATCAGATGAAAGGTTTGATCGAAGCTCATTTGCAGCTGCTAATCCCCCAAAACCCCCACCTAAGATTAGAATTTGTTTTTGCAACTTAGCGTTCTTGTGTCGTTGGTCTAATCAAAATCTCATTCACATTGACGTGTGGTGGTGATTCTACTGCGTATACTATCGCATTTGCAATGTCTTCTGCCTTTAATGCCTCCATCTTTTTTGCAGATTCTACAAATGCCTTAAGTGAGTCATCTGTGATGGTATTGGTTAGCTCAGTTGCAACAACTCCTGGCTCAACACATGTGACGCGTATGTTAGATCGCTGGCTGAATTCCTGTCGCAGTCCTTCACTTAGGGCAACAATTGCATGCTTTGTTGCGCAATACACAGAGCCTGCAGGAAAGACAATACGTCCTGCAACAGATGAAATATTGACTATGTGGCCTGATTTTTTGGCAAGCATATGAGGAATTGTCGCTGCAGTACAGTACAAGACTCCCTTTATGTTCACATCAATCATTTGATCCCATTCGCTTACCTTGAGATTTTTGAAAAAGCTTAGTGGCATGAGGCCTGCGTTGTTTATCAAAATGTCTACTGTGCCCCATTTTTTCACAACTGTATCAACAAAGGAGTCGCAGTCAGATTTTTTTGTCACGTCTAATTTTTGGGCAAAAACATCGCCACCGTTTTTTGCAATTTGGCTCTCTAGTTCCTCTAGTCTATCAGATCGTCGCGCACCAATTGCTATCTTTGCGCCAGCATTTGAGAGTGCTATGGCGGTTGCCTTTCCTATTCCACTGCTTGCGCCTGTGATAATTGCAACCTTGTCTTTAATCATTCTAGTCAGTGTGGTTTGAATGGTTGTTTTATGTTTTTGCGGCTCTGCCAAACCCATCAACATAGATTTGGCAAGCAATAATTTACAATTTATTAGCTGTGAAATCTAAGAATAATTAGTGAAAATAGTAAACTGTACATATTGCGGCGATGAAACAGATCTTCCGTTTGAGTGTAATTACTGCAAGGATCAGTTTTGTGCCGAACACCGATTGCCAGAAGAACATCGATGTGTCAAGCTTACATCGATCCGTGCAAAAAGATTTGGCGAAAAAAAAGTAATCAGAAGACAAAAACGTGGCTTCTTAGACAAAGTCTTTGGTAAGCACAAAGACTAGTAGATTGATTTACCTGGCGTTAGCTTTGAAATCCTTGCTTGGTAAAATAAAGCCACAGCAAGTGCAAACAATACAAGCGCAGTAAGCCAATGCGCCGTAATCAGTGTGACATATGCTATTCCAAATCCAACTGAGACAATTCCCTGAGATACAAGCTTAATCCAGTTTGCAAGTTTGACCACCCTGCTAATAATCTCTATGACAAATAATCCCACAACCGGATAAATTGTCAGCAACAGAAAATCTATAACATCTACATCAAGGTGGGACATCTTTTCTTTATTTTACAGTCACTATAATTTAGTCTTCCAAATGCAGCTTGATTGAGATGTTTTTTGCAATCAATGCCTGAGCGTTCTCGTTTGGAATTGTGGCAACATCCTCTGCCTTAAATGGCCCATATCTAGTAAAGTCCGAACCCACAAACTGATCAAAGTCCCTTAAGAATCGGACGGTAATTGGTTTTGTCTTGTGTTTTTTTGACACAGACTCTAATAGCTTTGTTCTGCCGTTGAGTGTTGCAGAAAGTATCATTTCCTTTCTTTCTTGGAGTTGTTGTTGAGACTCGACTATGAATTTTTCCTCATCTAGTAAATTTGTATAATCAAGATCGTCTTGGGTTGTCACCTTTTCAATTCTTGTTTTCAAGAGGAGAAAAGTGATCTGTGTTATCATTTCCACAAGTCTGTTTTTTATCTTGTTTTCTAGTCCGTCATATCCTTCACTTTTTAGCTTGCCGAGATATTCAGAGAGTGTCTTATAGAATTCCGGATCAATTTCCTGTACCTGATCATTTTCGATTTCTCGAAGTAGAACTGAATACAACGAGTTTACATCAATTTTTTTTGTTTCTGACATCACATACCTTAATCCTTAAATGTTGCGGTTTTTCGTGTAAAAATGAAGGAATCAAAATGCCATATAAAGTAACTCATGGTGAAGCAACACAAACAAAATATTCAGCGGACGAAGTTTTTGCAAAAATAAAACACGAAAACATTCGTTTTATCGATTTACAGTTTACGAGTCTTGTTGGGAGATACCACCACACGACGATCTCCGCAGCACTTTTTACGCCCGATCAGATGAAAGACGGCCTCCCCAAGCTGGACGGCTCTTCAATTGTTGGTTTTACAAATGTCGACGATTCCGATCTTATCTTAAAGCCGGATCCTAACACGTTTGCTATCATCCCATGGATGACAGAGCATAAAACAGCACGATTAATTTGTGATATCTATTGGGGCCGTGGAAGAGGTAGGCTAGAGCGAGACCCTAGGGGAATTGCACAAAGAGCAGAGGAACATCTAAAGACACAGGGATTTGATTTTAGTTATTGGGGTCCAGAAGTAGAGTTCTTTGTTTTTGACAAGATAGTTTGGGATGTCCTGACCCCATACAAAGGCCAGTCTTACTCCATTGAATCAAAGGAGGCACCATGGAGTCAAGAAGGAACCGGTTATCCGATGGGATTGCAGGAAGGATACTATCCAAGCACGCCATCTGACACTTTGACTGCCTTTAGAAACGAATGCGTTGATGTGCTAAATGAGAACTTTGGGATTTTATGTGATAATCATCACCACGAGGTTGCAACTGCGGGCCAGTGTGAGATTGATATTAGATTTGATTATTTGACAAATGCCGCAGACGGTGCACAAAGCTACAAGTATGTTGTCAGAAACACTGCTAAAAAACACGGAAAGGTTGCGACGATGATGCCAAAGCCGATTTCAATGGATGCTGGTTCTGGGATGCACTGTAATGTTAGTTTATGGAAGGATGCCAAGAATGCGTTTTTTGACAAAGACGCCAAAGATGAGATAAGCCAAGTTGGTAGATATTTTTGTGGCGGTATGATGACTCATGCAAGAGCATTGTGTGCAATTACAAACCCGACAACAAACTCGTATCACAGATTGGTGCCAGGATATGAAGCGCCAGTCTACATTGCTTGGAGTCCAAGCAACAGATCTGCTGCTGTTCGCGTACCAGAACATTTCAGAGGGGAAAAGTACGCGTATCTTAAGAGATTTGAGTACAGGGTGCCGGATCCTTCCTCAAACCCCTACCTGGTGTTTCCTGCTCTTTTGGCAGCTGGTCTTGATGGCATAAAGAAAAAGATGGATCCGGGTGACCCAGTCTTAGAAGACATTTACAAGATGACAAAAGAAGAGCGTGCAAAGCGTGGAATCAAAAACGTTCCAGCTAATTTGGGCGAGGCATTAGATGAGCTTGAAAGTGACCGCAAATTCCTCAATCCAATTTTCTCAAATGATGTAATTGACAAAATAATAGAACTTGAACGAAAAGATCACAGAGAGATCTCAATTAGACCCCATCCACACGAGTTCTATCTTTATTTCGATGTCTAGGCTAGCGGTCTTCCAGTAAGCTGCAAAATATAGAAAAGCGATATGGCAGTCAGACCAAACCCAATTCCAAGATAAATTCCGCGTCTTTTGTTAGATGTTGCTGCCTTGTATACAAGAACTGTCCCAGCAAGTCCTACAACCAGAATAAAAATTCCAAGAAACATATAGTCGAGTGTGCCGCCCTGAATAAACGGGTAGAAAACACCTGAGAGAAGGGCAAAGAATGCTGCAAGATAGGCGTATTTTACACTTGTGATTACCTTGGTAATACCAGCCATTGGTTTTGGTAAATAATTTTAGCAAATAAACGTTTGAGAGTGATTTTGGCCGAAACTACATTTCGCCCATGCCCATATCGCCCATTCCACCCATACCTCCCATGCCACCCATTCCCGGCATACCTCCCATTCCTGGCATCCCACCTTCTGGGCCACCTGGAGAAGCAGATTTGGCGACGGCAATTACATCATCAATTCTTAAAATCATACAAGCTGCTTCTGTTGCCGCAGAAACGATCTGATTCTTTACTGCCAGTGGCTCTACAATATCGCTTGTTTTCATGTTGCTTATTTTTGCTTTCATCACGTCTATTCCTGTCCATTTTTCTCCTTTGAGCTGTCTTGAGCGTAAGTTAGTTAGAGTGTCAATTGGATCCATGCCAGCACTTTCTGCCAGTGTTAATGGGATTACTTCAAGCGAGTCTGCAAATTTTTCTGCCGCAAGCTGTTCACGACCTTCAAGGGATTTTGCCCAAGTTCTGATTTTAGTTGCAGCATATGTCTCTGGAGCCCCACCGCCAGCAACGATTGCCGGTCGCTCCATTACATCTTTTACTACCATAATTGCGTCATGAACTGATCTTTCTACTTCGTCAACAACGCGTTGTGATCCTCCTCTTAAGAGCAGGGTGACAGATTTTGGATTTTTGCATCCTTCAATGAACACCCATCTATCTTCTTCGATTTTTCTTTCCTCGACTAGTTCTGCAGCACCAAGATCTTTTTCAAACAGATCATCAAGGTTTGTGACAATTCTTGCGCCAGTTGCTTTGGCAAGCTTTGCCATATCACTTTCTTTTACACGCCTTACTGCCAAAATTCCTGCCCTAGCCAAATAGTGTTGTGCCATGTCATCAATTCCTTTTTGACACAAAAGCACGTTTGCACCAGAAGCAATTACTTTGTCTACCATGTTTTTGAGCATTCTGTTTTCCTCATCAAGAAATGTTTTCATCTGTTGAGGGTTTGAGATGTTTATCTTTGCATCAAATTCAGTTTTGTCTATTTCTAATGCCGTGTTAATTAACGCAATCTTTGCCTCGGCAATTTTTTTTGGCATTCCGCCATGAACTACCTCTTTGTCAAGTACTATACCTTCAATCAGAGTCGAGTCTTTAATGGAGCCTCCTGCTTTCTTTTCAACTTTGACATCATCTTGATCAACTATGAATTTTTCACCGTTTCTTTCAGCAACAGCAAGAACTGCTTTTACAACAAGCGTAGCTAACAATTCGCCACCCTTTCTTACAAGTTTTGTTTCCATTGAGGTACTTGCAATTTTATTAAGAACCGATTTGTCGTTGGGAGTAACATCCTCTGAAATTTCCTTAAGATATTGAATTGCTTTTTTGGAGGCCTTTCTATAACCGTCCACAATTATTGTAGGATGAACATCTTGGGTTAGAAGAGATTCAGCATTTTCTAACAACGCCCCAGCAAGTACTACTGCAGATGTTGTCCCGTCACCAACCTCATTGTCTGTAGTCTTTGAGATTTCAACTAGCATTTTTGCTGCAGGGTGTTGAACGTCAATTTCCTTTAGGATTGTTGCGCCATCGTTTGTAATTGTAACATCGCCCAAAGAATCAACTAGCATCTTGTCCATGCCGCGTGGGCCAAGACTAGTATGAACAAGTTCGGCAATAATTTTAGCTGCCATAATGTTGTTTTTTTGGGCTTCTCTGCCTTTGTTTTCTGAAGAGCCTTCTTTTAGTATGACGACTGGAAGTGAACCGCCCCTTGCAGCTTGTAAACTCATAACGAAGAGAATTTTATTTTTCCCTTTTTATACTTTGTTTGCTGAACAGTGTGTGCCAAAAGAAACCACTAAACTGGACAATGTTTGTTTTTTATTGTTGGTTTGGAGTTTTACTGTTTTTCTTAGTGCGATCTATGAAGAAAATTTTCGCCTTTAAACCGAATAATATTGTTTTAAATTGGGACATTCAAGTGCCAGATTATGACAAAATCCACGTACAAAACAGCCTACAAAAAAATTCTAGCAGATTTACAAGAACACAGTAGGTGGTTTGAAAACTCGATTCCCCTAATTGCGAGTGAAAATGTGCCGAGTCCGGCTGTTCGCGAGGCATTGACATCTGATTTTGGTAACCGTTATGCAGAAGGCTGGCCAGGCGAGCGAGTATACGCAGGCTGCATCTTCATTGACAAAGTAGAAATTCAGTGCATGGATCTTGCAAAAAAACTCTACAGAGCCGAGTTTGCAGATGTAAGGCCAATTTCAGGTGTTGTAGCTAATTTGGTAGTTTATTCTGCATTTACAAATCCAGGTGATGTGATGATTGCGCCATCAATTCCAGCTGGTGGGCACATCTCACATGGTAAAAAAGAACATTCTGGAACTGCAGGCCTTGTCCATGGCCTTGATGTAGAATTTTATCCATTTGATGCCGACGAGATGACAATCGATGTTGACAAAACAAAAGAAAAGATTGAAGAGTTGAAAAAAGCAAACAGACTTCCCAAAATGGCAATGTTTGGAGGATCATTGTTTTTGTTTCCACATCCAGTAAAGGAGCTTGCAGATTTTCTCAAGGCTTACAACATCCACATCAACTATGACGCAGCCCACGTTGCGGGCCTAATTGCAGGTGGACAATTCCAAGATCCTCTAAGAGAGGGTGCGGACACCATGACGATGAGTACTCATAAGACATTGTTTGGCCCCCAAGGTGGTTTAGTATTGTCATATGAAAAATTTGGAGAGGCAATAAAAAAGGCAACCTTCCCAGGCCTCACAAGTAGCCACCACATTCACCACATGGCGGCAAAAGCAATTACGTTTGCAGAGGCATTAGAGTTTGGCAAAGATTATGCAAAGCAAGTTATCAAGAATGCAAAGGCGCTTGCAGTTGCCCTTAGTGAAAACGGTTTCAAAGTGTTAGGAGAAAAACGGGGTTTTACAAAATCACACCAAATTGCAGTAAATGTTTTAGATTATTCCGATGGTGGCAAAGTCGAAGCAGAATTAGAAAAGGCAAACATCATTGTAAATCGTCAGCTAATCCCAGGCGATATCAAGGCAGGAAGAAACTATTTTCATCCGGGTGGAATCAGGCTTGGTGTAGCTGAGATCACAAGGCTTGGCATGAAAGAATCAGAAATGAAAGAGATTGCCGCGTTTATCAAAAAAATCGTTATTGATAAAAAAGATCCAAAAAAGATGACGCCAAAGGTCAAGGCTTTCAGAAAGGATTACCAAAAGGTCCGCTACTGTTTTGATAACAAGCTTGGTGCCTACGAGTACGTCAAGTTAAGATAGTTATTGGTAATCAGTAAGTAAAAGCTGATCGCCTTTTCTTTTTCCAAACACCAGATCGATTTCGTCTGCCAGTGTAGCAATCCTACCTTTGACATATGGACCAACTTCATATTTTTCAACGAGTCTTTTAGCAAGATGTAGGTATTTTTCAATTGATGGTCGTGTAATTGTCTGGATAAGATCATTTCCACAAATACAATGTTTCAAAAGTGGTGTTCTTCTGTATTTTCTCCCACATGAAGTACACCGGAATTTTTGTTTTCCATATGCTCGTAGGTTCCCAATTATGTCCGGTACTAGATGTGTGGTGATTACATTTGTTACAATTTCATTTGTGTCCACTGCGTTTATCAGCTCAGCTGTTCGAATCTGCATGTCAAATTTGTCAAGCATTGAGCCAAGTGTCGAATATGCACTCCTAGATCTAGAGGTAGTAAGTGTTGTTGTTATGTGAGTAAAATAATATCCATAAAATTGCGCTTCTGTTTCTAGTCGTGATTTGATTATCTCAACTGATGTTACTTCGGTTGCCTTTCTACCCAGTAATGTATCCTCAAAAAATTCTAATGGCAGTATCTTTGTAACCTCCAAGTTGTGTGCTTGTGGTTGTGATTCGTGCGGCAAAACGGTTGGTTGGACCAAAAGTGGCGCATCCATTAGTCCTCCAATTTTATCTGATAGAAACTGTCGTGAAAAATTGAGTAGTGCATCCATAAGCAACATAATTGAGTCTGCATCCCCGTCTGCATCACGTCGTTTAGCAGAATGCCAGTTCGGAGTTGCAAAACAGACGTGTGTGTTAGTATATCCAATTATTCGACCGACAATCCCCACAGATGTGTGTGGTGCAAGGCCAATTACCAGTTGACCGATTAATTCATCAGTGTTTCTGACATTATAGAACGGCATCTTTCCGTAGAGCTTTTCAAGTTCTGTGTCGATATATTTGCAAACATTAACCAGATACCTACCACTTTCATAAGGAATAACTACATCTTGCATCTTGATTTCGACAATTTGATCAGGGTTTGTTAGTGGTTTTCCGTCAATGTCTTCTGTATATCCTAGCTCATAGAGCCTTTCAACCGTAGTTCCAATCCACGACGGTTTGAAGTGTGTTAGTGGTGAGTTTGTTGCATCGAATCTGATCGTTCCATCTTTGAATACCGTTAGATCAAGGCTTTGTCGTATGAGTCCTTTTTCAAGTGGTTCTGCTATTCTGTCTTGGCTTATCAGCTCCATCACACCTTTGAATGGTTCTTGTACCCGTATGCCCGTCTTTTCCTGTATTGCAAGGATTTTTTCTTTTAATGGAAAGGGTTTGAATGAGTGTGTTGGTACTTTCTTTTTGCATTTTTGGCAAAATGGCTGCTCAAGGCTTGCCCTGCAGATAGTGCATACAAACTCAATTGTTGTTTTGTTACCACATTTTTGGCAGTTTATGCTAATTGATGGTTCGTTGCAGTTTTTGCATATACGGTTGTAGATGTTGCAGTAAAAGTTAGGGCTCGAGCTTGCTTTTAGAAGGTCTCGTGTGCTCCCACCCTTATCACCAACGGGAAATAGTGTGTGTACTGGTGGCTTCATTAGTCGTGGAGCGGCCTTCTCCGGCCTTCCAATCCTTACACCGATTGAGGTTGAAAACTTGGGCCTGATTATTATTGCGGAAGATTTTGTGATTATTTGTGGAACTGTATCAGCATCATCAAGCTTGATTTGGTTTGCAAATAATAATTGGTAGAAAATTTGCGCTTCTGTTTCTTGTAGTATTAATTCGTCACTGACAACCTCGTGTGGGACGCCAAGATTTTCCAAGATTTTCTTGCAGTTTAATGAATAGCTGATAGTATCGTCTTGTATTTTGATTGGCTGCAAAAGTTGTCTTAGCTCCATAACCGAGATTTGCTCCCAATAAAACAAATACTTGGGATGAAGCGGTATTTGGAAGTTTAGTGACAGCTCTAAGGCCTCCTCAAAGTTTGGAGTTCTGATCAGAAACTGCTGCAGTTCTTGCGAGTTTGGCTCGTATTTGAGAATTTTTGATTTTAGCTCCTCAATCCAAAACTCCTCTACATATCCAGTTGGGATGAGCTGTGCATTATTTTCTAAAAAATCTCCAAATGAGATCAGAATGTCTCCAAGATAGAGGATTTTTTCGATTTGATCTTTGATTTTAATCCCATGTTCGACATTTTGAATTTTTACTACGTTTCCATTTTTGAGTCGAACTGTTGGTGTTTCAATTGAATCAACAAACGCGATGGTTGCCCCTTTTCCTGGAACGTCAAGCTTTACTTGCGTGCCAACAGCAATGGTGTGATTTAGAATTTCCGCAACAACTGGATGAATTCCAACTGCGGCAAAACCTGTATTACAAGATCTCCCATATCGAAGCCGAAATCCACCAATCTTGTTTGGAAGTGAAAGAACTGATCTTCCTGCAATAACCTCTTTTAGTCTTCGTGCAGCAGAGTCCGCCTCGTCGCCTTTTTGTATTCCGCCTTTTAGTTCGCTGAGCCATTCCCAACCATCCAGTCCATATAGTTCGATTCGTTTAAGCAGTTTTTTTGCTCGCCCAATTATGCCGTCATTTAGCACGCGTAATGCACCCCCCCGAACGCGGTCGGTCTTGATTCGGGCCATGTTTTTGTGATTTACTACCTCGTTTGGGTCTGTGTCCACACCGTCAAGCTCAACTGGCAGGTTTGAGATTACAGTAACAACGTCCTCATCTAAAACATGGTATTGAAAATTTCCTACATCCCGCTCATAGACTCGAAGCTCTTCAACAAACCTGCCTGTTTCGTCATCAAACGCATTGGCCTCATATTTTCCGAGTCCGACTACCTTACGTACGTGATCTGCAATAAGCATGGTCACTGCAGATTCGGTTCCTCCTGCAGAACGCATTGGTCCTGCGATGGAAACAGATAGGTATTCAGAACCATCCCTATTTTTCTTGATTGTAACAGCTGAGATTCCCTGTAATGGTGCAATCGTGACTCCTTCGGTTACTATTGCAAGCCCTACCCGAACTGCATGATCAAGTCGTTGCTCAAGCGGTGTTTCTGGTGGAAGATATTGCCCAAGTGCTATGCTTTCTGACAGATCTAGTGCGGCAAGCTCCTTTCCCTTTGTCTTTAAGAGGGCTCTTAGCGGTTCAGCAATGTCAATATCGTGCATTTTTGCAACCCTATCTGCAAGATCAAACGCGATTTTTGGCTCTACGTTTCCAGAACAATCAGTAAGTGTTGATTTTGCCTCAGCTGCTTTCTCAAAAGTCTGGTATGTTTTTTCCGAAATTTGGCTGTAATAATCCAAATAGTAGTTGGGCATTTGAACTCCCTTGATACGGGATATTGCCGCGTTTTCAGACATGTTATTTCTTATTACTCTTAATGCTATTTGCTATTTCGGTTAGTTTTCTGAGACTGTCTTTTTCCTTTTCAAGCATAGTACCAATTACGAGGGCGTCTGCTCCCGCCCTGACTAATTCTTTTGCAGTCTTGGCATCACGGATTCCACCACCTACAATCAGGAATCCTTTGAAGACCTTACGAACAGTTCTGACCATGTCGGGCCTGACGTTTTGCTTTGCCCCAGATCCAGCCTCCAGATAGACAAACCTCATGCCTAAAAATTGCGCAGCTAATGCATATGCAGCCGCAATGTTTGGTTTGTCAAAAGGAATACTTCTTGCCGAACCAACAAACCAAGCAGTCGTTCCCTCACCAATTATGATATAGGCCGTTGGGAGTGGCTCAAGACCAAATTTAAGCACACTTGGCGCACCCAATGCCTGTGCTTGTGTTATGTAGTACGGGTTTTCCGAGTTCAAAAGTGAGCTAAACAAGATTGCGTCTGCATTTGGAACCACGCCTGTAACGTTTCCAGGAAACAAAATAATTGGAATTTTTATAGATTTTTTTAGAATTTTTACGACTTGGGCCATCTCTAACTGATCAATAGCAGAAGATCCACCAACTAAGATTGCTGAGGCTCCAATCCGCTCTACACTCTTTGCAAGCCTGACAGATTCTTTAATTTTAGAGGCTTCAGAGTCAATTAGAATGAAGATTAGTGCTGATTTTTTCTTGCGTGTTACGCGCAAGTACTCCTCTATTTTTGCCATGTCTGTGGTTTGATCATATTGTTTTAAAGTTTAATTGCAGTGTTGGTATACAGATCTGTATAGCTATGGTAGAGTTTGAAAAATCCAATTTTAATAATATTATTAGTCAAATTATCAAAAAATCACTGTTTACAGAGAGACAACTTCAAATTATTCTAAATAAAAAAAACCTCTCCGAGTTCAATTTTAACATCTCAAAAGGCGCCTATTTTAGGCAGGTTAGCCAGTCCCGAGAAAAACTTATGGGTTTGTTTTATTCAATTATTTTGCTTCGTGGCCTTGGGGTTCTACTACCAGATGATATTGATGTGATATCTAGGCTTGCAGAACAGGTCTCTGTGATAAAGGATAGTGATGTTTTCCCAGAGCGGGAAGAACAAGTGATAGGTGTTATTGACAAACTGGTTCGTCAGGCGTGTGGTATGTGATGAATCACATAGTTTTTGCTACTGTGTTTGCAATGCCGTGATTGTGTCTGACATTGCTGTTGATGTAAAATGTGAAATTATGTTGTCCTATCACAATAAATCACAACTAACTACTGCATAAGTGATGTTAGTAGAGATTCCTGACCCCCAGATTATAGCAGGTGTGATAATTGCTTTTCTTGTTGGGGTTTTTGGAATAATAATTTACAACAAAATTAAGGTATTTGCAGGCCAAAAACCCACAGATCCTTCCTATTTTTCACGCCTAGAATATTATGAAAGGCAGCTAATTGACATGAAAATACGTCTAGATGCCTTGGATTTGGAAGAAAAGATACCTTTAGAGTCGGTTGAAGAAAGGTTTGAGCCAGTTTTGGAGAAAAAAGAGGAGCGTGTTGTTAAAAAAGAGGAAAAACAAGTTGAAAAGCCAGCCCAAAGGCCAAGAATGCCCAATATGGGGTTTGATGGAATAGCAGAACATGTCTTGGGTCTAATCACGACAAAGGAAATGACGTCACGTGACATCCAAATCACAATAGGTAGAAGTCGGGAGCACACTGCAAGGCTTATGAAAAGGCTTTTTGAGGAAGGGTTAGTTGAAAGGAATACCAAAAACAAACCGTTCACTTACAAGATCACCGGCCAGGGAAAATCCAAACTCGGTAATTTAGAACACCCCATTACGGCCTAAATTATTGGTATTAGTTGAGAAATCTTTCTATGGGTTGGAGAAGTTCCGATTATTCTATGTTGTTTATCCCTACTTTTATTATAAAATAATATTTTAAAAAATCTTAAATATCTTAAATTCTTTAATTAATTAATGCTGTCAGAAAATGAAGTGTTGGTCAAGATCACGGCTGTAGGGACCATTTCCATACCCAAACAATTCCGCAAGTATCTTGGAATACAAAAGGGGGATTATGTCAAGGTTAGCTTGCAAGATGATTTTTTAGTTTTAAAAAGGGTAATGATTTCCTAATCTGTTCTTTGGACTATTTTTGCTATTTGGTAAACCCATTCTCGGCCGTTGCGAAGACGGTTTATTCTTCCCTTTGTGTTAAATCTTGCCAAATAGGTCGAAATTATGCTAAGTTTAATTGGTTCGTTGTACTCATCCTCATATTTTTCGAGGATCTCATTTGAGGTAAAGCCTCCCATTGGGAAGTATTTATCAACAATATGCCAGATTTTTGCTCCAACTGAGTCTAGTTGTGGGGCTGCTTCCTGTTCTTCTATATTCATCAAATCCATCATCTCAAATATCTTGAGAACCTTATCTCTAGTGATATTTCCTTCTATGTTAAAGTTGTATTTGGCGCCGTCAGTATCCTCCAAGTCTATTCGAATCCGCTTTCTAGCCATTGTGATCGATCGAATTAACCAGTTAACAATTGAACAGATCCGATGATATTTGTTAACAATGAGGGTTGTTAACGTTGACTGTATGGCCTACGCCTAGTAGGTTTTCCCTTGTTAACAACTACCTTCCTACACAAACCCCCGTTTTGGTTAATTTTATGCCTGGACTGGAAATGTTGGGGTCATAATTGGCTCGTTAACAATGTTAATGGTAAGCTTAACGCCTGGACTGGAAATGTTGGGGTCATAATTGGCTTTTTTTGAGGTAATCTTCACATTATATTAACTGGTTGTTAATTAGATTGGAATGTTTTGAAGAACACGTCGCCAAACATATCATAGTTTGACCTTTTTGATGCCATTGTAAACCCACCATAATACCTCAATTGGTTCTTACCGTATTTTTTAATTTCAATTGGATCGGTTCTTTCCTTTCTCCATTGTTTTAATATCTCCACGGCTACAATTTTGTTTTCTTTAACTGCTATGGCGTCTGGTGATTTACCATGAAGTTTAATAACTCTCCAACCATCAAATTCTAATGTTTTCACCATCTCATCCAGGGTTTTTTCATGGTCAGAACCACCAATTTTTCCCATATATCTAACACCACATTCAAGTATAAAACGCACACGCCTTCATTTCCACTCTTTCTTCTTTCAAATTTTTTTTAAAATTAAATAATTCTAATAATCATCATTAATAACTTAACATCATAATCATCAGTAGAAACGTAGGTGTCTGTGATTTCTGATCGGTGTTAATAGAAACGATCTGAAAAGTGAAAATTTATCAGAGGATCTCCTGAAGTCCTAATCATAGATCTTAAATGATCTCAATATGAGCATAACCATGAGCGATCCGATTGATAGATTACTTGATGCTGCAGAAAGCGGCAAATCTCTAATCAAAAATAGAGATGTCCTACATTTTACCTACATCCCAGACGTAATCTATCATAGAGATGAAGAACAAGAAAAAGTAACCCAATCACTCTTACCAATCTTAAAACAATCAAGACCGTCCAACCTACTTGTAGGACGGTC
>Ga0214471_10002013_pt1 | contig 16011 bp, 15 predicted proteins | sample RVTome_5_FD_207665 | JGI IMG/M metagenome (GOLD analysis project Ga0214471, IMG submission 207665) | Soil microbial communities from uranium-contaminated site in the Upper Colorado River Basin, Wyoming, United States - RVT142D155 | ecosystem: Environmental > Terrestrial > Soil > Contaminated >... | reverse complement strand
CGAGGTCGAGGCGGCCCCTGGTGCGTTTCATGGCGTTGTGGAAAGAGCGCAGCATGTCGAGGTTCTGCACCTCGTCGCCGAAGGCGTAGGCCCGCGTCTCGGGCAGACGCTCGAGGCCCTCGCCGGCGGCGCGCACCGGGTGGTAGCCGGGGCCGCCGCGCTTGAGCTGGGTGAAGATCTCCTCGAAGGCGCTGCGCCGGATGCGGCGCTCGCCCACCCCGGTCAGTTGCAGGCGGCCCTCGCCGTCGCGCTCCAGCACGTCCTGATCCTCGAGCGAGTCCAAGAAGGCCTCGAGGTCGATCTGGTCCGAGACGTAGCCCTGCTCCTGGAGCTGCCGCATCCATTCCATGGCGTCGTCGACGTCGGCGCCGCTGACCAGCAGGAGCTGGTTGAAGAGGTTCTGCAGGTCGAGGCTGGCGAGGATCGCCTGCAGCAGCTTGGGGTCCAGATAGCGGTAGCGGTGGCGCATGGCGTGAAGCTCCGCAGCAGAGTATATGCGATCCCCTGCGGCTTCGCCTGGCGTCCCGGCGTCCAGTTGCACGCAAATAAAGCTTCGCTTATTATCTCTGGGGCCAAGGAAAGGCTCACTGCGTAGAGGAAGACGATGCGTCGGACCAGCGGACGATACGAGCGGACGAGCGTGGCGGGGGAGGAAGTGAAAGCCTTCGTGCCGGATCCGCTGCCGCCGGCGGATCCGCCTCTGCGGCTGGACCCCGAGCTGTCAGCCCTGCACGACGCGGCCCGGCGGAGCCTGACGCGGCTCGAGCTGGCGGGCGCGATGGTGCCGTCCATCGAGTGGTTCCTCTACGCCTTCGTCCGCAAGGAGGCGGTGCTGTCGTCGCAGATCGAGGGCACGCAGGCGACGCTGATCGACCTGCTGGCCTACGAGGCGGAGGACGAGGCCGGAATCGCCGCCGAGCCCGACGTCGAAGAGGTGTGCAATTACCTCGAAGCGTCGCGCTACGCGCTCGGCGAGCTCCGGCGCGCCGACGGCCTGCCCATCTCGATGCGGCTCCTCAACGAGGCCCATCGTCGCCTGATGCGCGGAGCGCGAGGCGCCGACCGGCAGCCGGGCGAGATCCGCCGCAGCCAGAACTGGATCGGCGGCACCCGTCCCGGCAACGCCGCGTTCGTGCCGCCTCCTCCCCAGGCGCTCGCCGCGAGCCTCGGCGCGCTCGAGCGCTACGTCCACGCCGACGACGAGCTGGCGCCCCTGGTGCGGGCGGGGCTCGTCCACGTCCAGTTCGAGACGCTGCACCCCTACCTCGACGGCAACGGCCGCATCGGCAGGCTGCTCATCGCCCTTCTCCTCGCCCACTGGGGTCTCCTGTCCCAGCCGCTCCTGTACCTCAGCCTGTTCTTCAAACGACACCGCCAGGAGTACTATCGGCGGCTCGACGGAGTACGGACCGGCGGCGACTGGGAAGGCTGGACCGCGTTCTTTCTCGAAGGCGTCGACTCCGTCGCCGCGGAGGCGGCCGAGACCGCCCGGGAGCTTTTCCGACTGGTGAGCGCGGACCGTGAGCGCGTGCTGGCCGCGCCGGCCGCGACGGTGATGAGCCTGCGCCTCTTCGAGCTCCTGCCGCGTCATCCGATCCTCACCGTCTCCCGCGCGATGAAGCTGCTCGACGCCTCGCGGCCGACGGCGGGAAAGGCCGTCGGCGTCCTCGCAGAGGCGGGCGTCCTCGTGGAGACGACGGGACGCAAGCGCGACCGGACGTTCAGCTACGCCGCCTATCTCGACCGTCTGCGTACGGGGACTGAGATCTGACCTGCTCGCTCGCAGAAGAGCCTTGACTTCTCCGCCTCGAGCGCCTATCGTGTCCAGTCGCCGCGCGGCGTCTCGGGCGTCGTGCGCTCGCTTCAACCAGCCACTAGCCTTCTCAGGCCGTCCGCCCGAGAGGCCTCTCCGAGAACGAGACCGTCATGAGCCACGAGATCCAACGGATCCGCAATATCGGCATCTCCGCCCACATCGACTCCGGCAAGACCACCTTGACGGAGCGGATCCTGTTCTACGCTCAGCGCATCCACGCCATCCACGACGTCAAGGGCAAGGACGGCGTCGGCGCCACCATGGACCACATGGAGCTGGAACGGGAACGGGGCATCACCATCACCTCCGCCTCGACCTACCTCGAGTGGGGGCGCCATCACTTCAACGTGATCGACACCCCGGGCCACGTGGACTTCACGATCGAGGTGGAGCGCGCGCTGCGGGTGCTCGACGGGGCGATCCTCGTCCTCTGCGCCGTCGCCGGCGTGCAGTCGCAGTCGATCACCGTCGACCGCCAGATGCGGCGCTACAAGGTCCCCCGCATCGCCTTCGTCAACAAGTGCGACCGCACCGGCGCCAACCCCGAGCGCGTGGCGCGCTCGCTGCGCGACAAGCTCGGCCACAATGCCGTGCTGCTGCAGATCCCGATCGGGCTCGAGGCCGACTACGAGGGCGTCGTCGACCTGGTCGAGATGAAGGCCCTCTACTTCCGCGGCGAGAACGGCGAGAAGGTGGAGGAGGGGCCGATCCCGGAGGCCCTCCGGGAGCTCGCCGAGCGGCGGCGCGCCGATCTGCTCGACGCCGCTTCCATGTTCTCGGACGAGCTGCTCGAAGCGGCGCTCGAGGACCGCGCGAGCCCGGAGATGATCTACGCCGCCGTGCGCCGCGGCACGCTGGCGCTCGAGCTGACGCCGGTGCTGGTGGGCTCGGCCTACAAGAACAAGGGCGTGCAGCCCCTGCTCGACGCCGTGAACCGCTACCTGCCGAGCCCGCTCGACGTGCCGATCGAGGCCGTCGACCTCGACCACGACGACGAGGTGCTGCGGCTGGCTCCGGACCCCTCGGCGCAGACCGTGGCCTACGCCTTCAAGCTCGACGAGGGGCGCTACGGCCAGCTCACGTTCGTGCGCGTCTACCAGGGCACCCTGGCCAAGGGCGACACGGTCTTCCGGGCCTCCACCGGCAAGAAGATCAAGATCGGCCGCCTGGTGCGCATCCACGCCGACAAGATGGAGGACGTCGACGCGGTGGCCGCCGGCGACATCGCCGGGCTCTTCGGCATCGACTGCCACTCCGGCGAGACCTTCCTCGGCGACGGGCGGCGGCTGGCCATGACCGCCATGCACGTGCCGGACCCGGTGATCTCGGTGGCGGTGAGCCCGGTGGACTCGAAGTCGCAGGACAACATGTCGAAGGCGCTGCAGCGCTTCTCCAAGGAGGACCCGACCTTCCGCGTGACCCTCGACGCGGAGAGCGGCGAGACGGTGATCTCGGGCATGGGCGAGCTCCATCTCGAGGTCTACGTCGAGCGCATGCGCCGCGAGTACAAGGCCGAGGTCGCCACCGGCGCGCCCCAGGTGGCCTACCGCGAGGCGATCACGCAGCGCGCCGACTTCGACTACGTCCACAAGAAGCAGACCGGCGGCTCGGGCCAGTATGCCAAGGTGGTGGGCTATATCGAGCCCCTGGCCGAGGGCGACTACGAGTTCGTCGACGAGGTCCGCGGCGGCCGCATCCCGACCGAGTTCGTGCCGGCCTGTGACCGCGGCTTCCGCACCGCCGTCGAGACGGGCCGCCTGATCGGCTTCCCGATCGTCGGCGTCAGGGCGGTGCTCGTCGACGGCAACTCCCACGCCGTCGACTCCTCGGACATGGCGTTCATGATCGCCGCGCGGTCCGCCTTCCGGGAGGCCTACCAGAAGGCGAAGCCGCAGGTGCTGGAGCCGGTGATGAAGGTGTCGGTCGAGGGTCCGGCCGAGTTCCAGGGCGCCATCTTCCGCTCGCTCATGCAGCGGCGCGGCCACGTGCTGGGCTCCACCGAGGACGGCGGCTTCGCCCGGGTGGAGGCCGAGGTGCCGCTCGCCGAGATGTTCGGCTACGCGACCCACCTGCGCTCGGAGACGCAGGGCAAGGCCGAGTTCACCATGGAGTTCTCGCGCTACGGGCCGGCGCCGCGCGAGGTGACCGAGGAGCTTCTGAAGAAATACGGCGGCCTGGTGGCCAAGGAGACCGAGTGATGATCAACCTGAAGATCCAGTTGCGCCGCTCGCCGCGCAAGCTGCTCGAGCGCGACGGCCATCCCGGTCCCGGCCCGGGCCAGCTCGCCCTGGTCATGGCCCGCGCCGGCGTGGGCAAGACCGCCTTCCTGGTCGGCATCGGCCTCGACGCGATGCTGGCGGGCCAGAAGGTCCTCCACGTCTCGGTGGAGAACACCGTCGACAAGGTCCGCGACTGGTACGACGACGTGCTGATGGAGATGCTGCGGCGCGAGAAGCAGCTCCAGCACTGGGCCTCGCTCCAGCTCGACCTCGAGCGCCGGCGCCACATCCATACCTACGTGGGCCACTCGTTCTCGGTCGACCGCCTGCGCCACGGCCTCGAGCTGCTGCGCGACGTCATGCACTTCGTGCCCGAGGTCGTCCTGCTCGACGACCTCGAGGAAGAGAGCCTGGAGCCGGCCACCGTCGCGGCGATCAAGGACCTGGCGGCGCAAACGGGAGCGGAGCTGTGGATGTCGTGCCAGATTCACCGCGATGGTCCCCCGGGCGAGCCCGGTCACCTGCCGCCGCCGGCGGATCGGTTCGAGGGGCTCACGGACCTGGCGTTCCGCCTCGACCCGGACCGCTCCAAGGTCCGGCTGCACGTGCTCAAGGACCACCAGCGGATGCTCGACGAGGACCTCCACGTCCTCCTCGACCCGCAGACCTTGCTCCTGACCGTGGGTCTCGGTGCCGGCGCCTGATCTTCTCCGCCGGCGTTGACCCTCCGGCGGCTCGCTGCTATGCTCGCGGCCGTTTCGGGAAACACGCCGTGATCGTCGACAAACGCAAGGTCGAGGGCCAGACGGTCCTCCGGGTCGAGGGGATCGTCAAGCTCGGGGAGAGCGCCGAGTTCCTCGCCCAGACGCTGCGCCGGGCCCTCGACCAGGAAGAGGGCCACGTGCTGCTCGACCTTTCGGCGATCAACTACATCGACTCGACGGGCATCGGCGAGCTGGTGGGCTACCTCACGCGGTTCCGCAACCAGAACCGCAAGCTGATCCTGATCAACCCGTCGCCGCGCATCACCAAGCTCCTCGGCGTGGCCCAGGTCGACAGCCTCTTTCCGACCTACGGCTCGGTGGAAGACGCCGTCGCCGCGGAGAAGTGAGCCTTTCGGCCGCGGCCTACCCCGAGACCGCGGGCGGGACCTGTGGCTAAAGAAATCCGGCCGCGGGGAGTCTGTCTGGTCAAGGCGCCTCGTGCCCGGGCTTTCTTCAACCGCTCGACGGAGGGCATCATGGAAAGTCGTCCCACTACGGAGAGTCTCTTTCGACGTTCGCTCTCGGTTTTCGGATCCGGCTTCGTCACCTTCCTGGCGCTGGCGCTCGTGGTCCAGCTCCCGTCCCTGGTCTTCAACCTGATCGTGTCCAACCTTCAGCGGTCGCCCGGCGGCCCGTCGGCCGAACCAATCGCGCTCACGTGCGCTGCCAGCATCGTCTTCCTCCCGATCATGCTGGTGTTCACGACTCTGGCGTCCGCGGTGGTGGTCTACGGCGTCTTCCAGGTCCTGCGCGGGGCGCCGCTGCGGATCGGCGATTGCGTTCTGGTGGTGGCGGGACAGTGGCAGCCCGTCCTCGGTCTGGCGATCCTGGTCGGCCTCTCGGTCTTCGGCGGTCTCCTGTGCCTCGTCATTCCCGGGATCGTGATCAGTTGTGGGCTCTTCGTCGCCGTTCCGGCCTTGATCGTCGAGCGGATCCGGATCATTGAGGCCATGAAGCGGAGCTGGAAGCTGACCTCCGGCTACAAGGGCATCATTTTCTTCTTCTCCCTGGGTGTCGGCGTGTTCCAGTTCGGGGCCTCGTGGGGCTCGACCGCGCTCATCGCGGCCTCTCCCCTGAGCGGCTTGGCCGCGGGCGCGGTGCTCACCGCCGTGGTGGACTACGGGATCCTCGCGGTCGCGACGTCGTTTCAGGCGGTGGCCACCGGGGTCGCCTACCACGACCTGCGGGCCTTCAGCGAAGGACTGGGCGAGGACGAGCTGGCCGCGGTCTTCGATTGAGGGCGCCGTCTCGGACCGAGGACGCGATGAGACATCTCGGAAGGGCGCTGATTTCGCTGGCGGTCGGCCTTCTCGGGCTCGCCGCCTCGGCGTCGCCGGAGCCGCCTGAGGTTCGAGACCGCGTGCGCGCCGTCCTCGCGCGGGACGCCTTCCAGACCGAGCTGCCGCTGGCGCCGGATTCCCTCGCAGGCAGCGGACGCGGCAGGTCCTGGTCGCGGGAGCGCTCGGTAGCCGCGCCGCGGGAGCCGGCGGATCCGCGTGGGATCGATCTGGGCGTTCCCGAGGGGCTCGGCGGCGCCCTCGTGCAGGCGTTCGTCTGGGTGGTGGCGGGCGCCCTGCTGCTGGTGATCCTCCTCGCCGCCGCCGACGCCTGGCGCCGTCGGCGAGCCCGAGGCTACGAGCTCCCCCTCGAGGCCGCGGCCGTCCTCGCGCCGGCCCCGGCCGGCGGCGAGGCCGCCGGGCCCGATCTCGAGGCTCTGGTGCGAGCCGGGCTCTGGGCTGAGGCGGTGCACCTGTTGCTGCAGCTCGCCATCGGCCGGCTCGAGCACCCGCTGCGCCGAGCGGTGCCGCCGAGCCTCACCGGCCGCGAGGTGCTGCGGTTGCCGGACGTCCGGCCCGCCGTCCGAGGGTCGCTGGCGACGCTGGTCGAGGCGGTCGAGCTGTCGTACTTCGGCGGCCAGCCGCCGGCTCGCGAGGACTACCGGCGCTGCGCCGAGGCCTATGAGCAGGTGCGGAGGGAGACGTGAGCGACGAGGCGATCTTCTCGCGGCGGGCCGCGCGCGGCCTGGTCCTGGCCGGCGGCGTGACCCTGGCCGTCACGCTGCTCTACATGATCTTCGCCGACCCGGCCGGCGAGGTCGACGTGCTCGGCGCCAACAGCTTCAGCCGTTCGGCGCTGGGCTATCGGTCGCTCGTCGAGGTGCTCGAGCACGAGGTGCCGGTGGTGGTGAGCCGCCTGGCCTCGGAGCACAAGGCGTCGCCCACGGCGCCGCTGCTGCTGCTCGAGCCGCCGGCGCACCGGGATGGGCTCGACCACCTCGCCCGGGTGCTCGGGACCGCCCGCGAGCGCCGGGTGCCCAGGGTGGTGGTGCTGCCCAAATGGCGCGGCTCGCGGCCGGCGGGCCGCCTCGATCCGTCGCCTCCGGGCTGGGTCACGCGCGTCGAGGCGCTGCCCTTGGAGGAGCCGCGGCGGGTGCTCGCGACGCTCCTCGGCGACGCGGGGGCCGACGCCGAGGTGCGCCGGAGCGCGCCGGCGCCCGGTCCCGCTCCCGCCGAGCTGCCGTGGCCCCAGTTGATCCGATCCTCCCGCCTCGAGACCGTGGTCGCCTACGGGGGCGACGCCCTGATCGCTCGGCTTCCCGGCGAGGCGGTCTACGTGATCGCCGATCCGGATCTGCTCAACACCGCCGGGCTCGGGCGCGGGGACAACGCCCTCGTGGTCCACGAGCTGTTGATCGACCGGCTGGCGCCGGAGGCCTTCGTCGTCGACGAGGTCCTGCACGGATTCGGCCGGAGCCAGTCGATCTGGCGGGAGCTGCTCGACTTCCCGCTGATCTGCGTCTGCCTCCACCTGGCGGCGTTGCTGGCGGTGGTGCTGTGGGCGACCACCGGCCGTTTCGGCCGCCCTCTGCGGCCGCCGCCGCGCCTGCCGCCCGGCAAGCTGACGCTCCTCGACAATACCGCCCGGCTCCTGACCCTGGCGCCGCGCAGCCGGCAGGCCGTGGAGAGTTACCTCGAGCTCACCGTGCGCCAGGCCGCGCGGCAGGCGTCGCTGCCGCCGGGGCTGGGCGCCCGGCAGCGGATCGAGCGGCTGAGCGAGCTCGGCCGCCGCCGTGGGGTGGGTGAGGACCTCGGCCACCTGGAGTGGTGCGTCAGCCAAATGCCGATCGACGGGGCGGAGCCGGCGCGCGCCCTGGCGCTGGCGCACGCCCTCTACCGCTGGCAAAAGGAGACGTTCGATGGACGTGACGCGAGCCCGTGACCTCGCCGGGCGGTTGCAGGAACAGATCGGCCGCGTGGTCATCGGCCAGGAAAGCGTGATCGAAAGGCTCCTGGTGACCCTGCTGAGCAGCGGCCACGTGCTGCTCGAGGGGCCTCCGGGCACGGCCAAGACGCTCCTGGCCCGCTGCTTTGCCGCGTCGTCGGGGCTGACCTTCAAGCGCGTCCAGTTCACTCCCGACCTGCTGCCGGGGGACCTGATCGGCGCCAACCTCTTCGACTTCCGCACCAGCACGTTCACCCTCACGCAGGGGCCCATCTTCACCGACTTCCTGCTCGCCGACGAGATCAACCGCACGCCGCCGAAGACCCAATCGGCGCTGTTGCAGGCGATGCAGGAGCGGCAGGTGACCCTCGACGGCCAGACCCATCTCCTGTCGGACGGATTCCTGGTGGTGGCGACCCAGAACCCGATCGAGCACGAGGGCACCTACCCGCTGCCCGAGGCGCAGCTCGACCGCTTTTTGTTGAAGCTCGAGATCCCCTTCCCGGACCGCGACGCCGAGCGCCGGATCGTCGCCCTCCACGGCCACAGCACCGCGATGCCGCGGCTCGAGGACTTCGGTCTGGCGGCGATCACCGGCCTTCCCGAGATCCGCGAGCTGCGCGCCCAGGTCGCCGCGGTGCGGCTGTCGGAGGAGCTGGCCGCCTACGTCGTCGATCTGGTGCGCGCCACCCGCGAGCACGCCGCCGTGCTGCACGGCGCCTCGCCGCGCGCCGCCACCATGCTGGCGAGCGCCGCGCGTTCGCTGGCGGCCTTGCGGGGCCGGCCCTACGTGGTGCCCGACGACGTCAAGGAGCTCTTCCTGCCGGCCGTGCACCACCGCATCGTGCTGGGGGCCAGCGCCGAGGTCGAAGGGCAGACGAGCGCCGGCGTCCTCAGGCAGATCCTGGAAACGGTGGCGGTGCCGCGGTGACGGCCGAGGCGACCCGACCGTGATCGAGCACAGCTACCTCCAACCGTCGGCCCGGACGCTGGCGCTGGCCGCGGCGGGCCTGGCGCTGGCCACGTTGCCGGCCCTGGTCTCGGCGCCGCTGTGGCCGTTGTGGCTGGCGTTCTGCGCTCTGATGGTGCTCGCCTGCGGCGTCGACGCCATCCTCTGTCCGCGGCCGGGCCAGCTCTGCGTCGAGCCCGAGCTGCCCACGGTCCTCTACATGGCGGCCGGCGCCGAGGCCCGGCTGCTCCTGACGTTGCCGCTGCCCTGGCCCGTGGCGGCGGAGGCCACGCTGGACGTCTCGGAGCTGCTCGAGCCCGTCGGCCTGCGGCGCCTGCGCCTCGGCGCCGCCACCGTGCTCTCCCTGCGGCTCGAACCGCGGCGACGCGGCGAGGCTCTCGTCGAGTCGCTGTGGCTGCGTTACAGCGGTCCGCTGGGCCTGGTGCGGCGCACCCTGCGCTGGCGCCTCGACCAAGCCGTCCACTCGGTCCCCAACGTCGAGCTCGTGCGCTCGGCGGCGCTGCGCTTCTTCAACGTCCGCGAGACCCTCGCCGGCCTGAAGATCGAGCGCTACCCCGGCGACGGTACCGAGTTCCACGCCCTCCAGGAGTACACGGCGGGGCTCGAGCCGCGCGCGATCGACTGGAAGGCGTCGGCGCGGCACGCCCGCTTGCTGGCGCGGGAGTGCCGGGCCGAGCGCAATCACTCGATCGTGCTCGCCCTGGACACCGGCCGGCTGATGGCCGAGCCGGTCGACGGCGCTCCGCTCGTCGACCACGCGATCCACGCGGCCCTGGAGCTGTCCTGCGTGAGCCTGCGGCACGGCGACCGGGTGAGCCTCTTCGCGTTCGCCGAGAAGCCGCGGCTCTTCGCCACGCCGCGCTCGGGCGCGGGCGCCTTGCCGGCCCTCATCGAGCTGACCCGCCGGCTCGACTACGGCACGGCGGAGACCAATTTCACGCTCGGTCTCACGGACCTGGCGCTGCGCCTGCGCCGGCGTTCGCTGGTGATCGTGCTCACCGACTTCGTCGACAGCGTGACCGGCGAGCTCATGGTGGACAATCTGCTGCGGCTGCGCCGCCGCCACCTGGTCCTGTTCGTGGCCCTGCGCGACCCGCTGCTCGACCAGGAGCGGGGCCGCGAGCCGCGGACGCTCGTGGACCTGAATCGCGCGGTGGTGGCCGAAGCGCTGATCCACGAGCGCGAGGTGGTGATCCGGCGTCTCGGCAAGGCGGGCGTCAAGGTGATCGACAGCCCGCCGCGGGCGGTGGGAACGGCGCTGATCAACCGTTACCTCGAGATCAAGCGCCGGGAAATGATCTGATGGCGGGCTTCACGCTCAGGTCGATCGAGTTCCGGCGCGAGCGCGAAGCCTCCTGGCGCGAGCTCGAGGAGCTCCTCGATCGGGTCTCCGGTCAAGGTCTCGGCGCGCTGGCTGCGGGCGAGCTCCACCGCCTGCCGACGCTCTATCGGGCCGCCCTCTCGTCGCTCTCGGTGGCGCGCTCGATCTCCCTCGACGCCAGCCTGATCGGCTATCTCGAAAGCCTCGCGGCGCGCGCCTATCTCGCGGTCTACGGCGTCCGGCGCGACTACTTCGACACCGTCGTGCGGTTCTTCACCCATACCTTCCCGAGCCGGGTGTGGGCCCTGCGCCGGGAGGTCGCGCTGGCGCTGGCGGTCCTGGCGCTCGGCACCGTGTGCGGCTTCGCCCTGACGGCGCGGAACCCCGACGTCTTCTACTCCCTGGTCCCCGCGGGTCTGGCCGCTGGCCGCGGGCCGTCGTCGAGCCGCCAGGAGCTCGCCGAGGTGCTCGTCTCGGGGGGCGACGAGCTGAGCCTGATGGCCAGCTTCCTCTTCGGCCACAACGCCAAGATCGGCATGACCTGCTTCGGCCTCGGCTTCGCCGCCGGCGTGCCGGTGGCCCTGGTGCTCTTTATCAACGGCCTGATCCTCGGCGCCTTCGCCGCCGTCCACTGGCAGCATGGCCTGGGCCTCGAGTTCTGGGCCTGGGTGCTGCCCCACGGCGTGACCGAGCTCCTCGCCGTAGGTCTCTGCGGCGGCGCCGGCCTCTCTCTGGGCCGGGCTTTCGTCTTTCCCGGCCGCTACGCCCGGCTGACCAACCTGGCGCGCCAGGGCCGCGAAGCGGCGCAGGTCGTGCTCGGAGCGGTAGCGCTCTTCTTCCTGGCGGCGCTGATCGAGGGCTACTTCCGGCAGCTCGTGACCGCAACGGCTCCGCGGCTCGCCGTGGTCGCCGCGACGGCGGCCTTCTGGCTGTGGTATTTCGTGGCGCTCGGCCGGAGGCGCGGATGAGCGACGCGGCGAACCCGGCGGCTCGCAGTCTGGTGCTCGACACCCCGGAGCACGTGCCGGTGGGCTTCGTCCTCGCGGACCTCGGCAACCGGCTGGCGGCGTTGGTCGTCGACCTGCTGATCGTGGGCCTGGGGCTCGCCGTGCTCGTCCTGGCGGGGCTGATCTTCTTCGAGGACGATGACCCCCTGACCGCGTTGTTCCTGCTGGCGGCCTTCCTGTGGCGCAACTTCTACTTCACCGCCGGCGAGATCTACGGCCGCGGCCGGACGCCGGGCAAACGCTGGCTACGCACGCGGGTGGTGGCGCGCGACGGCGGACCGCTGAGCGCCGAGCAGGTCTTCGCCCGCAACCTGACCCGCGACCTCGAGATCTTCCTGCCGCTGACGGTGCTGCTGGCGCCGAAAGAGCTGGTGCCGGGCGCGCCTTGGTGGGTCGGCGTCGCGGCGGTGGTGTGGGTGCTGGCGCTCGCGCTACTGCCCTTCTTCAACCAGCACCGGGCGCGCCTGGGGGACCTGCTGGCCGGGACGATCGTGGTCGTCGAGCCCGTCGGCGAGCTGCTGCCCGACCTGGCGGCGGCCGACGCGGCAGCTCGCGGCCCGGCGTTCTCGCGCGAGCAGCTCGACGTCTACGGCATCCGGGAGCTGCACGTGCTCGAGAAGGTGCTGCGGCGAGCGCCGTCGCTCGATAAAAGCGCTCTGCTCAGGACGATCTGCGAGAAGGTGAGGGCGAAGATCGGCTGGAAACCGCCGGTCGAGAACGCCGAGACCTTCTTGCAGGCGTTCTATGCCGCTCAGCGCGGGCGGCTGGAGCACAAGATGCTCTTCGGCAAGCGCCAGGAGCGCAAGGTGCGCTAACTCAGGCGTCTGACCGCTCGACGCCGTTGCGGGGGCACAGCGAGGCCAGGGCGCAGTCGCCGCACAGCGGCTTGCGGGCGTTGCACACCCGGCGTCCATGGAGGATCAGGGCGTGGCCGAGGAAGATCCAGTCCCGCTTCGGGACCTTCGCCATCAGGTCCCTCTCGATCTTCTCGGGGTCCTTCTGCGGCGAGAGCCCGAGCCGGAAGGCGAGGCGCTTGACGTGGGTGTCGACGACCACCCCGGCGGGCTTGCCGAAGGCGGTGCCGAGCACCAGGTTGGCCGTCTTGCGCGCCACGCCCGGCAAGGTCACGAGCTCATCCATGGTGTCGGGCACCTCGCCGCCGTAGGCCGCGACCATCCGCTTCGCCGCTCCGAGCACGAGCCTGGTCTTGTTGCGGTAGAAGCCGGTGGAACGGATCTCCTGCTCGAAGACCTCGGGGGCGGCCGCGGCGTAGTCGGCGGCCGTCCGGTACCTGGCGAACAGCCCCGCGGTCACCTGGTTGACGCGCTGGTCCGTCGCCTGGGCCGAGAGGATGGTGGCCACCAGGAGCTCGAGCGGATTCTCGTGGCGCAGCTCGCAATCGGCGTCCGGGTAGAGGTCGTGGAGACCGCGGACGACGCCGTCGACCTCGTCGTCGCTCAGGAGCGTGGCGTCGGGCATGGCAACCGGGACGATATCACCCTCCCCGCAGCCGCCGCACGAGCAGCGTCGAGCGGCGGCTCGACGACTCCGTGCGCACCGCCAGGGCGAGCGCGCGCCGGCTGCCGACGATCACCACCAGGCGCCGGCCGCGGGTGATCGCCGTGTAGAGCAGGTTGCGCTGCAACATCACGAAGTGCTGGGTGTGGAGCGGGATGACGACCGCCGTGTACTCGCTGCCCTGGCTCTTGTGGATCGAGCAGGCGTAGGCCAGCGTCAGCTCGTCGAGGTCCGAGAACTCGTACTCGACCCGGCGCTCGTCGCCGTAGTCGACGCGCACGATCTGGTCGGTCACGTCGATCGTCTCCACGTAGCCGACGTCGCCGTTGTAGACCTCGAGGTCGTAGTTGTTGCGCACCTGCATCACCCGGTCGCCGGCGCGCAGGAGACGGCGGCCGCGGGTGATCGACTCGCCGTCGGGGTTGACCAGGTTCTGGAGCTCGGCGTTGAGGCTCACGGCGCCGAGCGGTCCGCGCTGCATGGGCGACAAGACCTGGACGTCGCGCGGCGAGAAGCCGAAGCCGCCCGGGATGCGGTCTTTGACCAGGTGCTTCACGGTGGCGAGCACGGCCTCGGGCTCGTCGCGCTCGATGAAGAAGAAGTCGCCGCGCTCCGCGGTCACGAGGTGCGGCATCTCGCCGTCGCGCACCCGGTGGGCGTTGACGACGATGAGGCTCTCGCCCGCCTGGCGGAAGATCTCGGTCAGGCGCACCACGTCCACCGCCCCCGACTCGATGAGGTCGGCGAGCACCCGCCCCGGGCCCACCGAGGGGAGCTGGTCGACGTCGCCCACCAGGATCAGCCGCGCCTCCTGGCGCACCGCCTTCAGGAGGTGGAAGCTCAGCACCACGTCGAGCATCGAGGCCTCGTCGACCACCACCAGATCGGCGTCGAGCGGGTGCTCCTCGTCGCGGCTGAAGCCGCCCTGCCGGGGGCTGTACTCGAGCAGCCGGTGGACGGTCATGGCGTCGTGGCCGGTGGCCTCGCCGAGGCGCTTGGCGGCGCGGCCGGTGGGCGCCGCCAGCTCCACCTTGAGCCCCTTGCGCGCGAGGATGGCGACGATGCCGCGCACCAGGGTGGTCTTGCCGGTGCCCGGGCCGCCGGTCAGCACCAGGAGCTTGCTCGTCAGGGCGCGCTGGAGCGCCCGGCGCTGGGCCGCGCCGAGCTCGATGGCCTCGCGGCGCTCGAACCACTGGCAGGCGCGCTCGACGTCGATCTTCAAGGGCAGCTCGCGCTGCGCCGTGAGCGTCCTGACGCGCTCGGCCACCCCGCGTTCCGCCGTCTCCAGCGCCTTCAGGAAGACCGCCGAGTCGCCGACGGAACCCTCACCCCCCGGCCCCTCTCCCAGGGGGAGAGGGGAGAAAGAGCTCGAGAGCTGGCCGGCGATCGGCTGGCGGGCGAGCTCGCCGCGGGCGACGAGCTCGCCCACCGCCGGCGCCGCGGCCTCGGCGTCGACGCCCAGGAGCTCCGCCGTCTCCCGCAGCAGGTCGCCCTCGAGAGCGTAGACGTGCCCCTTGTCGGCCGCCCGCCGCAGGGCGTAGAGCACGCCGGCGGCGAGGCGGTGCTGCGAGTCGGCCGCGATGCCGAGGTCGCGGGCGATCTTGTCCGCGAGCTTGAAGCCGATGCCGTAGACCTCCTCGGCAAGACGGTAGGGGTTCTCGCGCACCAGGCCGATGGCCGCCGAGCCGTAGCGTTTGTAGATCTTGACGGCGTAGGCGGTGGAGACGCCGTGGGACTGGAGGAAGATCATCACGTCCTTGATTTCGCGCTGCTCCATCCAGGCGTCGCGGATGCGGGCGCTGCGCACCGGTCCGATGCCCTCGACCTCCTTGAGGCGCTCGGGGCGGTGCTCGATGACGTCCAGCGTGTCGAGGCCGAAGTGCTGCACCAGGCGCCGCGCCATGGCCGGTCCGATGCCCTTGACCAGGCCCGAGCTCAGGTACTTCTCGATGCCGATGAAGGTCGAGGGCTGGACGGTGAGGTAGGTGTCCACCCGGAACTGGTCGCCGTACTTGCGGTCGCGCCCCCAGTGTCCGGAGAGCCGCAGGCTCTCGCCCGGCTGCACCCCGACCAGGTTGCCCACCGCGGTCACCTGGCCGCGCCCGCGCACGACCAGGCGCAGCACGCTCCAGCCCGTCTCTTCGTTCGCGTAGACGATGCGGTCGACGACGCCTTCGAGGGTGGATTCACGGCGCACGGCGGACGGATTCTACTGGTGGATCCTGGCACCGCCGATTCGTCGGCTCTGCGGCCTGCGTGTGGTAAGGTCGTTTCGGGCTGCTGCCAATGGACCCGTTGTCTTCCGACACCCCGCTCGACGTCGAACGCATCTGGCTCGACCTGCAACGCCGGCGCGGTCCGCTCTGGCGTCTGCGCCGGGCCGTCGAGCTCACCAGCCTGTGCTGGCGCGCGGCGCAGGAGGCGGTCCGCCGCGCTCATCCCGGCGCGACGCGTCAGGAGCGGGACCGTCTCCTCCTCGCCCACCGCTACGGCGAGGAGATCGCCGTCGAGGTCGTCCGCCGGCGTGAGCTCAAGGGTTTCTATGACTGACAGGCCCGAGCTGTGGGCCGCACTGCTCCCCGTCGTCGACGCGCTCGAGTCACAGCAAGTCCCGTACTACGTCGGCGGCTCCGTCGCCAGCTCCTTTACCGGCATCGCCCGGGCGACCCAGGACGCCGACCTCGTCGCCGACCTGCGGACCGCCCACGTCAGCCGTTTCGTCCAGGCGCTGGAGGAGAGCTATTACATCTCCTCGGACCGCGTCCGGTCCGCGGTTCGCGACCGGAAAAGCTTCAACCTCATCCACCTCGAAACGGCTTTCAAGGTGGACGTCTTCGTCCTCCCGCTGGGCGCCTTCGCCCGCAAGGCCATGGATCGGCGGGTCCCTCTCGAGGTTCCGGAGGCCGGCCGCGTCCTCGATTTCTGCTCCCCGGAGGACATCGTGCTCAGCAAGCTCCAGTGGTACGAGGCGGGCGCTCGGGTCTCGGACCGCCAGTGGTACGACCTGCAAGGGGTCCTCCGTCTCCAGGGCGAGCTGCTGGATCTCGACTACCTCAGGCGTTGGGGGCGGGTGCTGGGCGTGGGAGAGCTTCTCGAGAAAGCTCTCGGGGAGGCGGGCTTGGCGGATGCCGAGGCGCAGGGCTGATCGTGTACCGGATTAGTCGGGGACACGGC
>Ga0214471_10002012_pt1 | contig 16012 bp, 9 predicted proteins | sample RVTome_5_FD_207665 | JGI IMG/M metagenome (GOLD analysis project Ga0214471, IMG submission 207665) | Soil microbial communities from uranium-contaminated site in the Upper Colorado River Basin, Wyoming, United States - RVT142D155 | ecosystem: Environmental > Terrestrial > Soil > Contaminated >... | reverse complement strand
AGAAACAGCTCACTTCGTTCACTGGGGGGAGAAACGGCTCACTTCGTTCACTGGGGGGAGAAACAAGGGTCTTTACGGTCAGACGTAGGGGGTGGACGCCATGAGCAGGCCGCGCAGTGGGATCTCGACCCAGTCGGGTCGGTTGTTCAACTCGTAACCGAGCTCATAGGCCGCCTTGTCCAACTGGTATGCGTCGAGCATCCACCTCAGATGGCGTTCGTTCTCCGGCACCAGCAGATGCCCGTCGACCGCGTCGAGGTATCCCCGCAGGAACGAGGCGGCCAGCCACCGGTTTATGGTGTCGGCCCAGTCCGCCAGCAAGGCGGCATGTTCAGCTTCCTCGACCCCGGTCTCGATGGCAGTCCGGAGCGCCATCAATGTCGTGTACTGATAGGACCGGAGCATTCCGGCCACATCTCGAAGCGCGATGCGCTTGATGCGCCGCTCCGACAACGGCCTCTGCGGTTCGCCTTCAAAATCGATCATCACGAAGTCGTTTCCGGTGAAGAGAACCTGGCCCAAGTGGTAGTCACCATGGATCCGGATTCGCCAGGCTTCGATCTTCTCGGTGGTGAGCGACCCGAGCTGGTGGAGTAACTCCTGTTCCCGTGCCAGAACCTGATCGGCGAGCTCGCCCACGGCTGGGGTCAATGTGGAACGCTGACGGCGCAGCAGGTTGAAGCTGGTGCGGATGGATGCCCGTGTCGATTGGTACAACGCTCGCTGATAGAGAGTCGTCATCCGCTCCGGCGCGAATACCGGATCGTCCGGCTCCGAGGCGAGTGCGATGTGCATCTCCCCCGTCCTCTGACCGAGCAGCGTCGTCTCGATCAGCGTCACCCCCATGAGGCTGTGGGCCTCTTCCAACTCCTCGTCGCTGATGTCCAACGGGTGCCTCATCGTTGGAGGAGGGCCGAGCTCGTCGCGTCGCGCCGCCACCTGTTCCAAAATGAGACCCATCGAGTCGAGCATGTGCGACCAGGCGTCGCCCTGATTCGGCACGTAGCTCTGAATCAGTGCAAAGGCTGCTTGCTGGCCATCGATGTTGGCGCCGATCACACCACGGGTGGATGGCGTGTTGTGGAAGCCGGCCCGTTCCGTCAGGAATTGGCCCACCTCGACGTCCGGGTTCGACCCGGGCTCGACCTTGCGAAACAGCTTCATTATCAGCCGCTCGCCGAAGATCACAGAGGTGTTGGATTGCTCGACGGCGCCAACCTTGACCGGCTCGTCAACTATCTCGGCAGGCAGCGTGCGGCAGCCCGCAATGCGGGCGGGCGCCAGGGTCACGCTGCGCCCCTTCAGTTTCCTCCGGGTAGCAGCCAGTTCGATCAGGGCAGGGGGAAACGAGGGGTCGAAGGTGGCGTCGTACAAGACGCCGGTCTCCGAGCTCGCATGTACTTCGGCAATGACCGAAGCAGGCTCGTCCTGGACGATGCGCTCGGCATCGACCCCGGTAGCGAGAGCGATCGGCATCACATAGATGTCTCGGTCCCGTTCCACATACTCCAACTCCAGAAAGGCGACAACGGCGTCGGTGCCAGGTAGCTCCAGCCGATCCACAAGGTGCCCGCTCCTGATGGTCTCCGTCTTGCTTCGATACCAACGACGACTCTGGATGTCGGCCACGAGAGCTCGTTCCAATTGAACCCGAGCCCGAAACACACCTCCGATCTCGCCCCGGACGGTGATCCTGGGCAGGCCCGGTGCCTCCTCGGCGGCCGTGCCGCTCTTGGTCAGGCCAAACCAGTAGAAGTCATGGGGACCGACGGCGAGCAGATAGGGAGTCGACGCGACGACAGGGAACCGGGTCCGACCGAACAACTCCACCGGCTCCGACCCTTCGAAGGCGGTCAGGTCGATCTCGACCGGCTGAGTGTGACGGGACAGGTTGGCCACCACCAGAACCGAGCGGTCCCCAAGGGTCCTCAGGTAGGTCAACACCTTGGGGTTCTCGCTGTGAAGGAACTCGATCTCACCCCGGGACAGCTCGGGCATGCTCTTGCGCAACGAAAGGGCTCGCTTCACCCACCACCAAAGCGAGTTGGGGTTGTCCCGCAGCACCTCGACATTGACCGACTCGTAGTGATACTCGGGGTCGGTGACCACCGGAAAGTAGAGACTCTGAGGGTTGGCGACCGAGAAACCGGCGTTGCGGTCACCCGACCACTGCATCGGGGTCCTCACCCCGTTGCGGTCACCGAGATAGACGTTGTCTCCCATGCCGATCTCATCCCCGTAGTAAAGGACAGGTGTGCCGGGCAGCGAGAGAAGGAGGGCGTTCATCAGCTCGATCTCACGGCGGTTATTGCCGAGGAGCGGGGCGAGTCGGCGTCGGATCCCGACGTTGATCCTCGCCTGAGGATCGCTGGCATACACCCGGTACATGTAGTCACGCTCCTCGTCGGTGACCATCTCCAAGGTGAGCTCGTCGTGATTGCGCAAGAAGATCGCCCATGCCGACGACTCGGGAATCGGTGGCGTCTGCTCCAGGATGTCGATGATCGGAAAGCGGTTCTCCATGCGCAGGGCCATGAACAGCCTCGGCATCAGCGGGAAGTGAAAGCACATATGGCATTCGTCGCCCTGGCCGAAGTACGCCGCGGAATCCTCGGGCCATTGATTGGCCTCCGCAAGCAGCATTCGATCCTGGTATTTCGAGTCGACCCGGGCTCGGAGCTTCTTCAGGAACTCGTGGGTCTCGGGCAGGTTCTCACACATGGTCCCCTCCCGCTCGTAGAGGTAAGGAACTGCATCGAGACGGAGACCGTCGACACCGGCTTCGAGCCAGAAGTCGAGAGCATCGAACACCGCGTCGTGAACTGCCGGATTATCGAAATTGAGGTCGGGCTGATGGGAGAAGAAGCGATGCCAGTAGTAGGCGTTCGCCACCGGGTCCCAGGCCCAGTTCGAGGTCTCGGTGTCTTGAAAGATGATCCGGGCGTCCCGGTAGCGCTCGGGATCGTCAGACCAGACGTAGAAATCTCGCTCGGGGCTGCCGGGGGGTGCTTTCCGCGCCGTCTGAAACCAGGGGTGCTGGTCGGATGTGTGATTGATCACCAACTCGGTGATGACCTTCAAGTCCCTTTTGTGCGCCTCTCTCAGAAACTGGCGAAAGTCGGTCATGGTCCCGTAAGAGGGGTTGATCGCCTTGTAGTCGGCGATGTCGTAGCCGTCATCGCGGAGAGGCGATGGATAGAAGGGCAGCAACCACAAAGCGGTTACCCCGAGATCCCTCAGATAGTCCAGCTTGGAGGTGAGGCCCTTGAAGTCACCGATCCCGTCACTGTTGGCGTCGGCAAAGGCCCGGACGTGAACCTCGTAGATAACCGCGTCGTGGTACCAGGCGTCGATACCGCCTGGGTCATGGGGGTCAGCGGAAGGAGTCAAGGCTCTCCTCGGAGCGGACCCTTCTCCGCACCGCAAACAGGTGGGCGGGCACTCCTTCTGGGTCGAGTTGCACGAAATTGCGAACGCCCTCCCACACATAGCGGCGATCGGTGAGGAGGTCGTGCACCTGGAACTGGTGGTTGGGGTCGACGCCGATCGCGCCCGAGTCGAGATCGACCCACGCCGATTGCACATGGTCGGGGTCGAGATTGACCACGACGAGGACGACGTCGCCCACTGCCCGCTTGGAGTAGCAGAGGATCTTGTCGTTGTCCGTGGTATGAAAGGTGAGATTGTCGTTGCGTTGGAGAGCGCGGTGGTCATGTCGGGCCTTGTTGACCTGGGTGATCACCGGAGCCAGCGAATCGGGGCTGTCGAGGTCCCAGATGCGGATCTGGTACTTCTCCGAGTCTCGGTACTCCTCCGATCCCGGGGTCAGCGGGATGTGGTCCATCATCTCGAAGGCAGGACCGTATATCCCGCAATTCGAGCTCAGAGTCGCTGCGAGGACATATCGGGCGATGAACATTGGACGCCCACCGGTCTGGAGCTGCTGGGTGAGGATGTCGGGAGTGTTCGGCCAGAAGCTGGGCCGGAAGAAGCCGTCCTGCCGATCGAGCTCGGTCATGTACTCGATGAGCTCGTGACCCGTGTTGCGCCAGGCAAAATATGTATACGACTGGGTGAATCCGACCTTGGCCAGCCGGTACATGAGCTTGGGTCTGGTAAACGCCTCGGCAAGGAGGATCACGTCCGGGTGTTCCTTGCGGATCTCAGCAATGACCCATTCCCAGAAAGGGAAGCTCTTGGTGTGGGGATTGTCGACCCTGAAGATACGGATCTCCTCGTCGATCCAATGGTCGAAGACTCCTTTCAGGGCCAACCACAACCCACGCGGATCCGAGGTCTCAAAGTCGAGCGGGAAGATGTCCTGGTACTTCTTGGGAGGGTTCTCGGCGTATTGCACCGTGCCGTCGGGGCGAGACCGGAACCACTCGGGATGTTCGGTGACCCAGGGGTGATCGGGTGAGCATTGGAAAGCGATATCCAGAGCGAGCTCCAACCCCCGCTCCTTGGCGGCGTCACGAAGAACCCTGAAATCCTCGATCGTGCCCAGGTCGGGATTGATCGCGGTGTGCCCGCCAAGCTCGGAGCCGATCGCCCAGGGCACTCCCGGTTCGTCGGGACCGGCTCGCAACCGGTTGTTGGCGCCTTTGCGAGCGGTGCTGCCGATGGGGTGGATCGGTGGCAGGTAGAGAACGTCGAAGCCCATGTCGGCGATGTACCCCAGTTGCTTGGCGACATCGACGAAGGTGCCATGCTTGCCGGCATCGATGGACCAGGATCGAGGGAAGAGCTCATACCAGGTGGAAAATGCAGCCCGCTCCCGGTCGACGATCACTTCGCTTCTCCGCTCGGAGCGAGTAGAGGTGGATCGATCGGGATGCTCGCTCATCGAGGAGCGGAGCTCGTCGGAGAAAGCGACCTCCAACCGCTCGGTCAAATCGAGGCTGGTGTCAGCGAGTGTCGCGGCATGCTTCCTAAGGGTCCTCGCCGGTTTCCCCCTGGCCCTGCTCGCGGCGGCGGAGACCAGGGCGGCGCCGATGAGCAGATCGATCGTCACCTCGACCCCGGCGGCCACTTTCTTGTCGAGGCCGTCGGACCAGGTGGCGAATCGATCCGGCCAGCCTTCTATCTCGAACTGCCAAATGCCCATGTCATCCGGGGTGAAGTCGGCCATCCACCTGTCGTTCCCGATCGCGACCATTGGAGTCTCCAGCCACCGTCTGGCACCCGCCCTGCGATATCGGAGCACCGCCGCTATCGCATCGTGCCCATCACAGAAGACATCGGCCTCGACCGCCACCGGCTCCCCAACGACGGTCTTGACGGGGAAGCGGCCGCCGTCGATCCGCGGCGATTCCGATTCGATGACCACCCGGCCGGTCGTCGCTGGGATCTTTGCCATGTGCTTCGAATCTAACCGGTCACAGGTTTCGCGCCGTCATGAAAGGGCTCACTTCACGCTGGTAGACGTCCCGCCCGGTGATCCCCTCCAAGTTGGATGGCACCGACTCGAGTCGGACCAAAAGATCGGGCTCGAGGTCCTTACCCAGCACCTCACGCGCCAACTCGGTGATCCAGCCTGCGTGGCGCAACACGAACACGACCTCCAGGCCCGAGACGTCATCGAAGAACCAGCCGCACGAGGTGTACATCAGCATCGATCGATGCTGCATCTCGAGGAGCCCCATTGCCATGGATCGTTGCTGAGGAGAGAGCCCGCTTCTGGCGTAGGAACCCAAGAAAGTGTCCTCCGCCCCTCCCAGCACCACGTCTATATAGCCATCCCGTGCCACCCAGGGATCGTGGAACAGATCGGCTCCCAGGGCCTCGAAGGGGCCGATCAACTCATCTCGAAGCCAGTCGAGCGTGTCACGTAGCGGCCCGCGCCATCTCTGGTTCCAGTCCGGGTGCTGCCCGGTGGAACATCCACAGTCGGCGCGCCAACGCTCCACACCATGGGCGCAACTCCATGAGCTGGCCTCGATGATTCGCGCCTTGCGGACGGCCGGGCTGGTCGACAGGAATTCCGCATAGTTGGTGAGGAGCGCATCGGGCGCCTCGTCAATCATGTCCAGGGCCACCGCGAGCGCCATCTCCCCGTGTTTGTGATGATGGCCGTAACTCTCCCCATCCGTGGCCACATGGACCAGATGAGGCTCATCGTCGCCCTCACCGCCCGCTTCGATCAAACGCCCTGCCAGAGCCCTCCCGTCATTGAGGAGACCATTGAAAGCGATCTCTTGTGAGAGCGGCCCGTCGTAGAAGAACACCGAGATCTGGCGCCCTTCCGGCAGGTCGATGAGATAGGGGATGCGGGTGTCGATCACACCGCCGTTCACATCGTGCCAGGTGCCATCGTCGCCCTGAACCGATGCCGCCTGGTAGGGCGAAAGGACCGTGAACACGACGTCTTCGCGGGCAAGCACGTCCAGGGTTTCGGTGTCGGCAGCCGTCTCGGGGAGCCACAACCCTTCGGGACGGCGCCCGAATCGGTGCTCGAAGTCGGCAATCCCCCACCGCACCTGGGTCAACTTGTCCCGATGGTTGGTCAGGGGAAGGATCGTGTGGTTGTAAGCCTGAGCCATCGCCGATCCGTGACCACCGAAACGCAACGAGGAGGCGGCATCGGCCCCGATGATCGCCTGGTACGTCTCGGGGGCGCTGTCTTCGAGCCAGCTGAGCAAGGTAGGGCCAAAGTCGAAGCTGATTCGCTGGTAGTTGTTGACCGTGCGTATCACCGCGCCGGTGTCATCGAGGATGTGCGCCCTGGTGTTGGCGGCGTAGCACTCCTCTGTGATCCGCTCATTCCAATCGTGCCACGGAGCAGCAGTGGGTTGTTCGGCCACGATTCCCGTGAACGGGTTCTCCCGTGGCGGCTGATAGAAGTGCCCATGGACACAGACGTAGTTGCTCAAAGCGGGACAAAGGTAGGCGGAATTATGTTCCTATCCGGTCTCTTCGGCCCCCGGCTCGTGTTTGAGGATCACAACGGCGAGAGGTGGCAGCGTCACATCGATGCTGTGGGGGCGACCGTGATGGGGAACCGCCAGCGGGCCCGTGTCCACCCCCCCGAGGTTGCCCTGGCCGCCGCCGCCGTAGCTCTCCGAGTCGGTGTTCAGGATCTCTGTCCATCTTCCGGGACCTGGCACCCCGATTCGATACTCATGGCGCGGCACGGGCGTCAGATTGATCGCCACCAGCGTCGACCCTCCTCTGGCGGACTTACGGAAGTAGGCCATCACGCTGTTCGCCGAGTCATTGGGAACCGCCCACTCGAAGCCACGGGGGTCGCAATCGAGCTGGTGGAGAGAGGACTCCCGGGCGTAGACCCGGTTGAGATCGGCGGTCAGGAGGCTTATCCCTTGATGAGATCGCTGCTCGCTGAGATACCACTCGAGCTGGCCGTCGTGGGACCACTCCGAGCGCTGTGCGATCTCGGCCCCCATGAACACCAGCTTCTTCCCGGGTTGGGTGTACATGTAGGCGAGCAGGAGGCGAAGAGTGGCGAACTTTTGCCAATCGTCGCCTGGGAGCTTCTCGAGCAGTGACCGTTTCCCGTAGACCACCTCGTCATGTGAGAGAGGAAGGATGAAGTTCTCGCTGAAGGCGTAGACAGCCCGGAAGGTCAGCTCGTGGTGGTGGAAGGCGCGATGGACCGGCTCGCGGGCGAGATGAACCAGCGTGTCATGCATCCAACCCATGTCCCATTTCAACCCGAAACCCAAGCCTCCGAGAAAGGTCGGTCGAGACACCATCGGCCAGGAGGTTGACTCTTCCGCCATGGTTTGGGTGTCGGGGAAGTTCAGATAGACGACCTCGTTGAGCCGTCTGAGAAAAGCGATCGCCTCGAGGTTCTCCCGCCCACCATGGACATTTGGGATCCACTCCCCTACCTGACGGGAGTAGTCGAGGTAGATCATCGACGCCACCGCGTCCACTCGCAGCCCGTCGACGTGATACCGGTCGAGCCAGAAGACGGCGTTGCTGATCAGGAAAGCGGGCACTTCGGCTCGCCCGTAGTTGTAGATGTAGGTGTTCCAGTCGGGATGGAACCCGAGTCGAGGGTCTGAATGTTCGTAGAGATGGGTGCCGTCGAAGAAGCCAAGCCCGTGCTCGTCCTCGGGAAAATGCGAGGGGACCCAATCGAGAATGACCCCGATCCCTTCCTGGTGCAGAGCGTCGATCAGCCCCATGAAATCTTGTGGTGTGCCAAAGCGGCTGGTCGGAGCGAAGTACCCGGTGGTCTGGTATCCCCAAGAGCCGTAAAAGGGATGTTCCATCACCGGCATGAACTCGGCGTGGGTGAAACCCAGCCCGCTGAGATAAGGAGGAAGCTGTTCGGCAAGCTCCCGATAGGTCAGGTGGCGATTGTCCTCGCCCCGTCGCCATGAGCCGAGATGAACCTCGTAGACACTGATTGGGGCGTCCAGGGCGTTGCGGGCCCCACGGGTCCCCATCCAATCGGCATCACCCCACTCGTAATCGAGGTCCCACACCTTGGAAGCCGTTTGAGGCGGTGTCTCGTGATGAAAGCCAAACGGGTCGGCTTTCTCCGCGACGAAATCACCGTTGCTGATCCGGTACTTGTAGGTGGCGGCCGGGCCTACCCCGGCCACAAAGCCCTCCCAGATCCCTGAAACGCCGCGCGGGGTCAGCTGATTGGTGCCCGGGTCCCAGCCGTTCCAGTCGCCGATCACCGACACGGTGTCGGCGTTGGGAGCCCAGACCGCAAAGTGGGTGCCGTCTGCGACCGGATGCGCGCCCAGCTTCTCGTACAAGCGGTAGTGGGTGCCCTCGTTCCACAGATGGAGATCGTCCTCGGTGAGGAGACTTGTTGATTCAGAGGCGCGCCGGGGCAAGCTCTCTTCCTGGCCGATGGCCAACGAGTGTATCTCAACCGTTTCTCCCCCCAGCAAACGAAGTGAGCCATTTCTCCCCCCAGCGAACGAAGTGAGCGTTGGGGGGAGTACCCGGAAGGGGGGAGGGGGGTCTTGGGGGGAGTACCCGGAAGGGGGGAGGGGGGTCTTGGGGGGAGTACCCCGAAGGGGGGTCTTGGCGCGGTTGGGTCGTCCGACCCAGATCGAGCCGGTCGATATGGTCAATGGTCGAAAAGCCCTTGGGTCTATTGACCTATTCGATGACTAGTCACTGTGTCGATGCCAAGGACGGTCCTGTCTCGCGCCCCACCGGGGGCCGATGTAATGGGGGACGAACCGACCGACACGAAAGGGTTCACATCATGGCATACGCCACAGAGACCTCCGACCGGCGACGCAGACGGGCTCTCCGAGCCGGCACCCCACTCGCCGCTCTTCTGGTGGCAGCGCTCCTCATCTGGCAGGGCAGCAACGCTGCCTTCAGTGCGACCACGGACAACACCAATGATGCGTGGGCGACCGGCAACCTCGCCCTCACCAACAATGGCGGTGGCACCTCCTACTCGGGCACCACTGCAGCCCTCTTCACCGAGGCCACCCTCAAGCCAGGCGATACCGGTGCCAAGTGCATCACAGTTCAGTCGGGAGGCACCCTGGCAGGAGACCTCAAGCTCTACCGCGGGGCGGTCAGCGGCACCAACGGCGCGGCGCTGGCCGGAGTCCTCGACGTGACAGTCGACGCGGTATCCGTCGCCGCCACCACCAACGTGCAGGCCAACTGCGTCGGGTATACCGGTGGGACAGCGGGTGCGGTCTACAACGGGACCCTCAACGGCATGCCTTCGACCTACGCAGCCGCCTCTGGCACTGCGGTGGCAGCAGGCACCCAGCGGGTGGTCTACCGCATCGGCTGGACCGTCAACCCGGCCGCGGACAACAGTGTCCAGAGCTCATCGGCGCAGGCCGACCTGATCTGGGAGATCAACTGACAAGCGACCCGCAATAGATCTGAGCATGCCGGCCCCGGCACGGGAGTTCTCGGGCCGGGGCCGGCATGGTTCAGGCCAGCGGAGGCACCCTCAATGACTGCCATCACAGAGCCCATCCGCAGCGAAGTCCACATCCACGAGCCGTATTCACGTTTGCGTCTCGGCGCTGGAATCATCGGGCGCTCCTGGCTGTGGTTTCTCGGCGCCTGTGTGCTGGTGACCCTTCTCCCGCTCCTGTTTGGGTGGCAGCCCTTCGTGATCATCACCGGCTCGATGGAGCCAGGAATAGATGCGGGTGACGTGGTCCTGGTATCACCAGATCCTGACCCGGCCACGCTGGTCGGCAGGGTCATCAGCTTCGAGGATCCCGCGATGAGCGACCACACCCTCACCCACCGAGTGGTATCGATCAACCAGGACGGCAGCTTGGTCACCAAGGGTGACGCCAACCCGACGGTCGACAGTGTCCCGGTTCCGGCCGAAGCAGTGACCGGGCTGGGACGCCTTCTCATCCAGTTCGTGGGCCTGCCCATTGTCTGGGCGCGAACCGCCAACTGGGTGCCTCTTCTCCTTCACCTGGCGCTGCTCATCGGGGCGGTCACCGCGACTGTCCTCGACTACGAGCCGGACCGGCGGCCGTCTCGAACCTGGCAGAGCCGTATTCGCCAACATCAGCCCGCCGACCCGAGGAGGCTTCTCGGGCGCGCCGCTCCGTCGGTCACACCGCTTCTCATCCTTATGCTCGCGGCCGCCCTCGGTTTCCAGTCCACCGCCATCCCCACTAGCGCCGCAGCTTTCACAGCATCCACCCTGAGCACTTCAGACACCTGGACGGTTCCCAACTGGGCGTACACCGGTGAGCTCAATGCCCTTGCCCCGTATCTCTATTGGAAGCTCGACGAGACCGGGTCCGCCGCCATCGCCGCCGACTCATCCGGAAATGGTCGAACCGGCTCATACAACCCCAACGGCTCCAGCTCGAACTTCACCCGACTCAGTGACGGAGCCTTGATCAGTGACAGCCCCGACCGGGCGGTGCAGCTGGGCGCCAACGCCTGTATCAACACCACATCGACCAGCTCGATCAACGCTCCCCAGGTGTTCACTGTCGTCGCCTGGTTCAGAGCGCCATCCTCTTACACCAACGGGGGAAAACTGATCGGCTTCGAGAGACCGCAGACCGGTGTGTCCGCCCCCACCACCGGTGCCTACGACCGCCACCTCTACATGGACGGGCAAGGGCGAATCTGGTTCGGCGTCTACAACAACGCCCACGTCGCCCTCAGCTCGAACCCTGGCCTGAACGACAACCAGTGGCACATGGCGGTGGGCACCCAGAGCTCGGCTGGGATGCGGTTCTATATCGACGGTGTCCAGGTTGGCTCGAATAGCAACACCGTTGCCGAAACCCAGGCCGGGTGGTGGCGAGCAGGCTGTGGCAACCTCGCTGGATGGGGAGCTCAATGGGGAGGCAACAACAACCCCGGGACGAGCTCGGGGACGAGCCAGAACCGAACCTTCACTGCCTCGCTCGACGAGCTTTCCGTTTTTTCAGGCACGGCTCTAAGTCCCGAGCAGGTTGCCTGGCTCTACTGGGTGCGCTGAGACTCCAGGATGACGCCAATGCGACGACCCCGGCCGTGAGCCAGCCGGGGTCGTCACAATCGAAACGGCGGATCAACCGGTCTGGAATACCCTGGTATTGACTACGTTCGGGTATTCGGCCTCGGTGATCTGACCCCCGAGCGGCCCGGCCAGAAAGTTGAGCATGGACTGCTCGTAGGTCACACCGAGCGTGGTGAACGGGAGACCACCGAAGTCGTACCCGTCCCCGCCCCGGGCCAGGAAGTCGATGGTGGCCACGTTGAACGTGGTGTCCACCGGCACCTGAAATCCGGCAAGAGCCGCGTCATACACCACGGTCGAGCCCACGGTGATCTTCCTCACCCGATCGGCGTTGGGAGCCCCGGTCGAGTCCCACTCGAACGTCATCCCGGCTACGTGGGCAAACCTGCCATCGACGAACTCCACCCGGGATACGGCATTCTCGAGAATCGCTTTGAGCTGGGTGACCGGCACGTTCTCCACTATCGAGACGAAGTTGGGGAAGGGGAACAGGTTGTTGATTTCCAACCTGGTCACGTTCGCCGGTGACCCTGGCGTTGCTTCCGTGAAGAGCAAAGAGTCCGGCAGACGTATGCCTCCACCGTTCTGGAAAGCGACATCGGGAGCTCCCACACCGAAGTCCGCGGCCACCTCCGCTGCCTGCCACAGCATCGAGTCGGCGGCGAGATTGCCCAGGTTGGTATTGGACACTCTTTCGCCGGGGTTGGTCACCACGATCGGTACTACCGGCGCCGGCGGGTCACCGGCCGTCTGCACGGTGCCCCGAGCCGAATTGAGCGGCACCTGGGTCTGAGCCACCACGGTGGTGGCAAGGGCTTCGACATAGTCCTGAACCGGTTCAACGACGCGTCTCGTGATCCGTCGATCGGCCTTGACCGCATCGTCAAAGTCTCCGGTGGTGACACGAACCGGGCCGCTGTCGTCACTGACCTCTATCACGTTGCCCTGCTTGTCGAAACCCACCACGAGTCGACCGACGTAGCGATAGCTGCCGTTCGTGGTGACGACTGGCACTTCGGTCCCATCGACGTCCGTCGCGATGATTGGGTAAGGCCCGAACACCGCCGCCAGGTCGCCGGGGACCAGCAGGTCGCCTTCGTTGGCGAGAAGCTCGTCACCACCGCCGGCGACCATGATGTCGATGTCGTCGAGCATCGAGGCGAGGTCGAGATCCTCGAGAATGCTCTGAAGATGCGAGATCAGGATGATCTTGTTGACACCTTTGCTCTTCAGCTTCACGATTTCGGCCTCAACCGCTGGTAGCACGTCGTTGACGATGACATCGCGCGGGCTGGAGATGATGGGAAGGAAGTCGGTGGTGGCGCCGATAATCCCGAACCTCTCCCCTTCCTCTTTGACGATCACGCTGGCGGCGATACGCCCACGGCGGGTCAACCTGTCGAAGACCGGCTCGTTGCTGAAATCGAGGTTGGCGCTGAGGAACGGGGTCTTGGACTTGAAGCTCGAAACGAAGTTGGCGAAGACTTCAGGACCGAAGTCGAATTCGTGATTCCCGATCGCAACCGCGTCGTACCCGATCAGGTCCATCGCCATTGCGTCGTAGTAAGGCACGCCTTTGTCGAGACTGGCCTGGAATTGGGCGCTGGCCAGGTAATTGTCTCCAGACGAAACGAGCAGAGATACCTTGTCCCGGCCTCGGTCTCCCTCCTTGCGCAGCTGACGGACCAGCGTCGCAAACGGTGCGACTCCCCCGAACGGCTGGCCCTCGACCACCGACTCCAACAGGGCCGACTCGCCGTCGTTGTTGTGGAGCAGAGTCAATTGGACATCGGCCTTGGGCTCGGATTTGTGAGTGGCGTCGGCTGTATCGGCAACTCCCAAGGTGGCTACCAGCAGGGCGACCACCGTGAGGATCAGGAGATGCGACCTGCGCAACGTGTTTTCTCCAACGATCATTGAGGAACCCCTTTGTGGTCTGGTCGACTTCACGAGCCGTTCGGATGTTTCACCACTCCAACGACACATCGGTTACCGGAAGGTGAAGGTCTGAGGGCGATATCTGGTCCATCGGTAGCGATGCGTGACACCATTCCCCAACACCCGCGGTTCGAAACCCATACACGCCCGAGCAAAGAGGCGAAGGAGTGATCAGCTGTTTGCCGGGCCGAGCCAGTCTCAGCGATAGAGCTCGGGCTCGAACGGATTGACCCCACCACCGAGAGGTGGGTTACCGCGCAACCCGGAGGGCAGGGTGGCGTCGGGGACAACTAATCCGGAGAGCTGGATCAGGCTCCTATTACCACCGGTGAACGAACCGGGTTCGCCGGGATGGAACACCGTAACCGTTCCGCCCTTCTTCCACCAGGTGGCCTGAATCCATGCCGCCTTGAATTTCTGGACGTGAAGCCACTCGTTTCCTGACCCGAAACTGTCCTCGTGGAAGAGAGGAACGTATCCGAAACGAGGGGAATCCTCGAGGGTGTCGAGGAACAGTGGTACTGAATGGCCCCCGGCCACGTACTCGGTGAGACAGGCACTGAGATGCTCCCATGAATTGGGCTCATCGTCCGCATCGTCACCATCCCAGTCCTGGGGGACATTGGTGCCGACCGTCGGATCGAAGGTCTGCGCTTGGCAGCTGGCAGGGATGTTATTCGGCGGCGGGGTGGACGCGCTGAGCGAAGGATTGATGTAGTCCCAGAGCGGCTTGTCGTCCAACGGGTACCCGTGAACATTGCGCTTGGGATTGCTTCCCTTCTGAAGGAGAGGATTGGCGATCCCACCAGGGATCGGCCCGGTAGCCAGGCCCTCCGGGACACCGCTGGAGAGACCGGTGAATGTGTTCATGGTATCCGGGGTCAATCCGTTGTCCATGTTGGCGCAGGAATCACGCACTTCGTTCGCCGCCAGCCCGTCGAGGTCGGGGATGATGCGATGGTCGATTCCGAAGGCGATGTTGACCGCGACCAGGTCCTTTTTCGGGCTCCCAGTGCAATTGCGGCTTGGCCCGTCTGGGTTGGTCCCATAGTGAGGCGACTCCAAGGCCCCGAAGTTGCCGGCGTCGGGGCCGTCGCAGGGCTCTTCGGCGTGACCTCCGGAGCCGTCGCGAAGACAGGTGTGTTGACCGTCGAATGTCGTGCTCAGGAGAGCGAACGGAAGAATTCCTCCTCCGCCCCGATTGGCCATTCTCGCCACGGCATCGGCGTTGGTCTCCAACTCGCTCATGCCCATCAATTTCCCGAAGGTCGTCTCGAACTCCAACTGGGGGAGGTTGACCCGCACGTAGCCACCGGCGTCGAACGAAATGCAGTCGAGTCTCCCGCTCGGGGTGGTCCACCCGGCCGGGACCGCCGCCGGCTGGAAGTTGAAGCCCTCTCCGTTGAGGTGGAGACGTTCGGGGTCCTGGCATCCCTCCCAACGCGCCTGCCAGTCGGCACCGGAGTAGGTGGCAATCACGTTGCGGCGGGTGAAGTCCAGGATCAGGTCCCGAATCTTGGTGTTGGGTCCCAGGGTCTCGATGGTGCCCGCCATGACTCCGATATCGGCAGCGGTCTGGTCTTGGCGCCGCTCGTTGAATCCGAGGCCGAGATCGATGGCGAGCGCGGCAAAGCCGCACAGCACAAAGAGCGATATTGCGATGAGCAGAGCGGTCGCTCCTCTCTCGCCACGATCGCGGCTCAGCATGGGATGGGACCGGCGTCGTTGAACCAGTCGTCGGAGTCTTGCTCGAGGCGGAACTCCACGGTCGATTCCAGGGTGCTCGGCAGGAACACCTCGATCAGCGCCAGACCGGACAACGACTGGGGACTTGCCACCACTTGGACCGCAGCCGTGTCGCCGAGGCTTCCCGGCGAGCCATCGGTGAACCTGACCGTGACATTGGTGGTCAGGTCCATAGCGTCACAAGTCACGTCGTGGAGAAATGCATTATTGCCTGCGTTGACCGCAGCGGCTCTGGCTCCCTCCCGGGCACCATGGCGGACATCGTTGAATTCACCGAACAGGTAGCCGAACTCGATCACGCCCAGCAAGAGCAGGATCAGAAACGGAGCTATAAGTGCGAATTCGACAAGACTGGCGCCAGTCTCGCCACGCCCCTTCGAACGCGACCCATTGGCCGTGACCCCAGGAACTAAAGACTTCATATCGGTGTAATCGCCGGCGGGGCCGGCTTGGGTACGAAAAGTGATAGGTCCAACGAATCATTGCAGTGACCATGACGCGCCTGCCGATAACACTCTGATGACCATCCTGCTCCTTCTTATCTCACCTCGGAGCTTGTGGCGGTCTCGCCCGATGACTAAACCGAGGATGCAGTTAAACCAAGGGGTGTCATGCCCTTAGGCCAGAATTTCGACAACGTCCTGGGCGCGGCGAAAGGTGGTGCAGACTGGGCATGGGAGGCGCTCTACCGGGACCTAGCCGGTGCGGTAACCGGGTACCTGGCGTCGCGGCGCGCACCTAGTCCCGAAGACGTTGCCGCCGAGACTTTCCTCCAGGTCGCCCGCGGGATCCACAGCTTCGAGGGAAATGAGGCTGCCTTCAGGTCATGGGTCTTCGTGATCGCACATCGACGGCTCATCGACACGCGTCGGAAGGCGA
>Ga0214471_10002011_pt1 | contig 16027 bp, 14 predicted proteins | sample RVTome_5_FD_207665 | JGI IMG/M metagenome (GOLD analysis project Ga0214471, IMG submission 207665) | Soil microbial communities from uranium-contaminated site in the Upper Colorado River Basin, Wyoming, United States - RVT142D155 | ecosystem: Environmental > Terrestrial > Soil > Contaminated >... | reverse complement strand
GCCGGGCGAGGGCGATTTGATCGCGAACGCGTCGGTAACGCACCGGGGAAGAACGCTTGCCGTTGCGAACGCCGACGTGTTCGCTCCCGACGGCAAGAAAGTCGCCACCGCCACCGGCTCGACGATGATCACCGGAGAACGGCCGGTATAGCCGGCCGGGCGGTGCTACGCTCGCCTCGTTCAATCCGTTAGGGGGATAGATGCGTAAGCAAGCGATTGTGGGGATGCTGCTTGCCGCCGTCTTGGCGGCGTGCGGTGGAGGATCAAAGGTCGGGGACAACACGGCCGACGCCGGTCAGTCCAACGCGCCGACGACCGCGCCGCCGCAGGCCGCCGGTGGCGGCGACTGCGACTACGCGAAGAAGTTCCAGGAGAACTCCGAGGCGCTCGGCTCGCAGGCAGGCGCGACCGGTCCAGATGCGGTCAAGAAGCAGATGCTCGATGCGGCGAAGGCCATGGACGAGGCCGTGAGCCTGGCTCCCGCCGAGATCCGGCCGGACGTCAAGAAGCTCGCCGACATCTACGGCCAGATGATCAACGCCCTCGCCAAGTACGACTTCGACTACACCAAGATCCCGCCGGAAGAGATCCAGACCGTGTTCGCGTTCGCGCAGGACACCGAATATCTGGAGGTCGCCAAACGAGTCGGCAAGTACTTTGCCGACAAGTGCGGCCTGCCCGACCCGTTCGCGTCCACCGCCGGCTAAGCAGTAAAGATCGGTCGAAGGGCCCCGCCGAGCGCGGGGCCCTTCGCTCTATCGAGAACGCGCCGCCGCACCGCCTGCGATACAATCTGCGGCCGCACCGGGGTGCGTAGCTCAGCTTGGTTAGAGCGCCTGCTCGACACGCAGGAGGTCACAGGTTCAAGTCCTGTCGCGCCCACTTCTGAAAGCCGGTCGGATTGACGGCCGGTTTTCATCGTTCTGCGAGATGCTGTCGCACCCCTCGAATACGTTGACCAGATGCCGGTCATTTCGACGTTCTTCGGGATCGTGATTCGCATGTACTACCGCGAGCACGGGGTCCCGCATTTCCACGCCGAATATCAAGGGCGCCAAGCGACCTTCACCTTTGATGGGAAGCCGCTCGCAGGGAGCTTGGGTTCGACTACGGCATCTAGGCTGATCCGAGAGTGGGCGTTCGCCCGCCGCGACGAGCTGGAACTCGATTGGGAGCGGGCTCGCGCGAGCGAGCCGCTTGAGCGAATCCCTCCACTAGAATGAGAGCCGCCATGGAGGAATTGCCGCTGGTCACAGCAGCCGAATATCGCGGTGGGTTCAAGATTGAGCTCACGTTCTTCGACGGTACGAAAGCGGTCGTCGATTTCGAAGAGTGGCTCCATGGGCCTATCTTCGAACCTCTTCGTGGAGAGGACGAGTTCCGTCGGTTTTTCATCGATGCTGGGACGATTGCGTGGCCAAACGGGGCCGACATCGCCCCCGAAACGCTTTACGAACGAGCCAAAGCAAATTCCGCAGCGTGACCTTCGGGCAGATGAGTAGCGATCATTTGCAGCTCTACCTCTCCGAGATCGAGAGAGGCGCAACGGTGTCGTGGCCGGAGCGCAATGGCATGCTGGCCGCGGCAAGGGACGGAAACGAGGACATAAAGAAGGCTCTGATCCAAGCCACCCTCATGGACACTGCTCGGATAGCGATCTCCTGTAGGGAGCCTGAATGGATGTTGGATCTCGATAAGATCCAAGAGGCGAACCTCGTTCTCATGCGCGCGATCGACGATACCTCCGTCACCGACCTGCACGGCGCGATTCGGGAGCGAATTCCCGCCCAACTTCGAAGGATTGCTCGAGACTTTCCGAATGGACCGGGGTCTATGTCCGCTTCTCCTTGAGGCCGGCCAAGTTCAAAGGGCGTCCTGTTAGGCCACACCTGAAGGACCTCACCAGCCTTAATTGAACCGGGCGGGATAGGTCCTTCGTTCGGTGGACGGGGCCGCCGATCAAGACGTTCATAATGGGCCATGCGAGGCGGGCGGCCCGACTTCTGGCTCGTTGAGGGCGATACCTTCTGGCATGACCTCGGTGTAGATCGTGTCGCCTGCTGGATCTCCGAGGGTCCACGTCGAATGATCCGCGATTATGACGTGAGACAAGTGCTCGTCCGAGTGGCGCCGCCGGTGGAGGACAACGGAGTCCAGACAGACCGTGTGCTTGTGGAACACTGGTGTCTACTCTCTTCGTCCGACCGCTGAGTCAAGAGACGGCTGTTTCGATATCGAGGACACGATCGGCGGCCACAAGATGACTGCAACGACGGATCCCGACAACGTGAGCTACGCGTAACGGTCGAGTGCTTCTGCTCGTATTGCCCAGACGGGACAACCGTGCGCTTGAAGAAGAGGATCTCGAGCGGCGGTGGGCCCGTGGTGTAAGGGAAGCACACGACTTCGCCAGAGTTTGAGGTGTCGGTTCGAATCCGATCGGGTCCACTCCCTCGAAAGAGGGGACCATCGCCGGGGTGGCCAAGCGGAGATAACCACCCTGCCACCGTGCACTTGACCGAGCGCGCCTTGAAGGCAATAATCGAGATCTGGCGGAGTCGCGATTACACCACGGACGAAGGAGCGGGCAACCGCTCCTTCAGCCTTTCCAGGTCACTCACTCCATGGCCGACTCTTTGCGAGCCTCGACTCGTTCTTCGTGTTCTGCCCAGACGGGACACGCGCGGGCGATGCCTTCACCATGTCGAGCGGCGGTGGGCCCGTGGGGTAACGGAAGCATGCGACTCCAACAAAGTTCGAGGTGTCGGTTCGAACCCGACCGGGTCCACTCCCTCGAAAGGGGGGACCATCGCCGGGGCGGCCAATGGAGATAACCGTCCTGCCACCGTGCACTTGACGGCGCGGAACTTCGGAGCCAAACTCGATGTGTTGGAGTCGCAATAACACCACGCATGAAGGAGCGGGCAACCGCTCCTTCGGCCTTTCCAGTTCAAGGAGCGTTCTGTTATGGCCACATCCACGACCGTGTTCGCTTGCCGTCGACGGCGATTTGACCGGCGCGCGTTGCTCTGTTGAGCTTCGGGCATGGCGACGACGACGCACGATTCGAACGCAACCCCGGGACCGCTCAAGGTTGCTCTTGCTCTGTGGATGGCGCTCATGGCCGGGTTGCTCGGCTACTCGATCGCCACGGCCGACGCGACATCGGAGGATGCGCATCCGGCCGAGTCCGTCGAGGACAACGGCACCGGGACACCGACAGGGACGCCCGCGACCGTCACGCCGTCGGCGTCGGTCACCGCCTCGGCAACGGGGACGCCTGCCGCCAGCGATTGACCGGCCGCGGGCGCTTGGGTTGAATGGCCGCGATGGCCACGCCGATGGATCCCGACGCGACACCCGGAACGCTCAAGGCGGCGCTCGCCGTGTGGATGCTCGCGATGGCGGGACTGCTCGGCTACTCGATCGCCACAGCCGAGCCGTCGGCGGACGAGCCCCACGCTCCGAGCGACACGACCGAAACGCCCCGGCCGGTCGTGCCCGTGCCGACCCTGTCGAGCCCGGCACCGATCGCGTCGGCCGTCGCCTCGGTCGCATCGACGCTCACGGCGTCTCCGGCGGCCGACGCTTGGGTCACCTGCACCGCGCTCCCCGGCGTCCGGATCGCCTATCCGAGCGACCTGCTCGAGCCGGAGGTGGGTGACGATTGCGGGCGGCTCGGCGACGCACGCACAACCGGCCGCCGGATCGCGGTCCTGTTCCAGATGGAAGACGTGTCGTTCGCGGACAAGATGGCCGCGCTTCGCGCCGAGAACAACGAGGACGCGACCGGCGAACTCCAGATGCGCAGCGCCGGCGGTCATCCGGCCGGCGTGATCTCGTACCGGCGGGACGCCTCGACCTACGTGGATTGCCCCGGCGCCTCCATCGAATACGTCTACTACGTCGAGGCTCCCCAGGGCCAAACCCTGGATGCCGTGGCCTTCTCGTGCGAGGACGGCGCCGAGGAGATGCGAGCGGTCCACGGCGGGATCGTGCAGCGCCTGCGATACGTCTAGACGTGCAACCCGACGTACGAGGCCGAGTCGATTCGCGTCGCAAGCCGAATCTGCGATAACAAGGACGGCGCGACTCGGCCCGCCGGACGCCCGTCACGACAGGGGGGAGCAGATGCACGTCTACGCATTCGTCAAGACCATTCCCGGAACCGCCCCGCAGGTTGCGGCCGCGCTGGTTCGATACGGAGCCGAACGCGCGGTCGAGGTGACCGGGCCCTACGACGTGCTCGCCCGCTTCGTGGACGTCGCGTGGGAAGAATGGGCCGAGATCAAGAACGGGGCGACGCAGATCGCGGGCGTCGTGTCGATCTCGACGGCGGTGGTGACGGCGCCGTCGGGAACGCAGATGCTGCTCGGCAACATGCCGTTCTCGGATCCGAAATGGGGCCCCTCCGGATTGGTGTTGCTGCGCGTCGCGCCGGCCGAAGCCGAAGCCGCGTGGGGCCGGCTCGTCGCCGCCCGCAAGAGGGGCCGGATCAAAGCGATGGTGGCGCTGCTCGGCGAGTACGACATCATGGCGCAGGTCTCCGGCGCCGACGAGCACGACATCGCCGGCAACGCGCTCGCCGTCCTTCGCGAGATCCCCGAGATCCGCCAGGCGACGACCTGCTTGATCTTGCGCGGCGTGCCGGCCGACAAGTACGTCGCGCCGCCGCGGAAACGTCCCCGCGGCGCCGCCGCACGAGGGGCCGGGAGATCGTCCAAGCGCCGATGAGAGACGCGCCGGACGGCCCCAGCCGCTCCGAGGACGTTCAAGAATCCGAGCGGCGGCTCGTCAGCGTCGTCTTCGCCGACCTCACCGGCTTCACCGCCGCGTCGGGCGAGCGAGATCCCGAAGAGGTGCATGCCCTTCTGTCGCCCGTCATGCAGCGGCTCGAGACCATTGTGGAATCGTTCGGCGGCCGCGTCGTCAAGACGATGGGCGACGGGTTGATGGCCGTGTTCGGCGTCCCCGCCGCCACGCCCGAAGACGCCGAGCGCGCCGTTCGCGCCGCGGTCGCGATGCGAGACGAGGTTCGCGCATCCGCGGGCGCCGCCTCGCTCGTGTCGGACCTGCAAGCCGGCGTGCACACCGGATGGGTCTTCGTCGTTCCCGCGCGCGGCGGCTTCGATGTGATCGGCGACACCGTCAACGTCGCGTCGCGACTGGTCGGGCTCGCCCCCGCCGGCGCCGTCCTGGTCGGCGCGTCCACGGCGGCGCGCACATCGTCGGTCATCGGCTATCGCGAACGCGAACCGGCGTTCGTCAAAGGAAAACCCGAACCCGTCGTCCATTTCGAAGTCGCCGACGACGCGACCCGCGGCGGTAGCGGACTCGCGAACGCAACCGGGCCGTTCGTGGGCCGCGAGGCCGAGCGGGTGGTGCTGGCCGAGGAATGGAATGCGGCGCGAACGAGCCGGCGGTCCCGCATCGTGAGCATCCTGGGGCCGCCGGGCATTGGAAAGACCCGTCTGATCGCCGAGTTCGCGCGCGAGCTGTCCGGCGCACGCGTCCTTGTGGGCCGCGCCGCACCCCACGCCGAGCGCATCCCGTGGTTCGCGCTCGCCGACGCGCTTCGCGGCGTGGACGCCGCGGCCGGCGCGCTGCATCTGATCCAAACGCGACCGCCACCGTCGCCGCTCCATCGCGACGACCGCCGCGAGATGAACTCCGAGATCGGCGCGGCCGTCCGATCGGCCTTGACCGCGACGGCCGAACGTGAGCCGGTGGTGCTCGTCATCGACGACGTCCAGTGGGCCGACGCGCAGCTTGTTGCGATGCTCGCCGACCTGGACGCGCATCCCTGGGACGCGCCGCTCCTGGTCGTGTGCCTCGGCCGTGCGGATACGCCGTCTCACCGGCCGCCCGCCGCCGCCGGCCGTGAGGTCCGGCTCGACAACCTCGACCGCGCGGCCAGCCAGGACTTGATCCGCCGGCTTCTGCCCGGCGCCTCGATCGGAGCCGACGTCGAAGACGAACTCGCCGGGCGTGCGGGCGGCAACCCGCTCTTCGTCGAAGAGATCGTGCGGCTGTTTCGCGAAACCGGCGTGCTTCGGCGCGAAAGTGGTTGCTGGCGAATCGTGGAAGGACTGCGACACGAGCTTCCCGAGAGCGTGCAGTTGGTCGTCGCGGCGCGCATCGATGCGCTGCCGGCCGTGCGGCGGCGGCTGCTGCGCGACGCGGCCGTGTGCGGCGAGACGTTTCGCCTGGGCGACCTGCGCGCGCTCGGATGGGACGATCCGCGCGGCGACATCGACGATCTCATCGCCCGCGAGCTGCTCGTCGAGGCGGGGAGCGGGTATGCGTTTCGTCACGCGGTGATCCGTGACGTCGCCTACGGCGCGCTGCCGCGCGCCGAGCGCGCCCGACGGCACCTGGAGCTGGCAGCCGCGATCCAGAAGGCCTGCGGGCCCGACGCGGCGCCGGTCGAGACACTTGCGCATCACTATGCGCAGGCGGCGCTCGCCTCGGCGTCGTCGGGCACGGCCGCCGACGCGAGCGTGGTGTCGGCGGCGCTCGAATACTTGGTGCGCGCCGGCGACTCGGCGCGGTCGCTGCGCGCATTCCGCGAAGCCGAAGCCTGGTACCGGCAGGCGACCGAGATTCACGAGCCCTCGGCCGACACCGCGGCGACGCCCGCCGGCCGCGCTGCGGTGCGCGCATCCTTGCGGCATTCCGCCGCGCTTATCGACCTGCACCGCTATGAGGAGGCGACCACGGAAGCATCGCGTGCGCTGGAGATCGCGCGCGCCGCCGGCGCTCGCGAATGGGAAGCCGAAGCCGTCCTGCAGCTCGGCTGGCTCGAATCCGAATACGGAAACCTGGAACGCGCGCGACGATTGCTGGAACGCGCCGGCGAGCATTTCACCGCGATCGGCGACACGCTCGGACGAGCGCGCGTGGCGTGGGCGAGCGCGCGAACGATGCGCCTGACCGACGTGGACGGCATGCTCGCCCAGTTCGAAGAAGCCGCCGGCTTGTTCGCGAGCGGCGGCGACGCCGTCGGCGAGCACCTGCTCTACGAACAACTCGCATACGGATGCTCGTCGCGTGGGGGAGAGCAGTTCGACCGATGGTTCCGTCGATGCGTGTCGTCGCCGACGCTCGGCGACGAGCCCCGCGCCCGCGCGGCGCTGCTTCGCACCGACGGATTCCAACGTTTCTATCGCGGCGCGTGGATCGAAGCGGTCGAACCGCTGTCGGATGCGTTGGGGCTCGCACGCGAGTCCGGCGACTTCTTCGTCGAATGCGACGCCGCCTATCTTCTGGCGCGCATCGCCGTGGCGCGCGGCCGGCTCGATGAGTCCGAAGCATTGGCGCGCGCCCTGGCGGCGGCGGCCGACGATGCCGCCGGCCACCGGCAGGCCGAGCAAGCGCATGTCGTCCTCGCGCGCGTCGCCGCGCGACGCGGTGACCCGGTCGCCTCGACCCGTCACCTGGAAAGCGCCGAGTCACTCCTGGCCGTCGCCGGCAACGAACGCGAACAGCAGGAGGTCATCCTCGCTCGCGCCGACATCGCTCTGGACGCCGGACGGTGGGACGAGGCGGCGTCGGAGGCCGCACGCTACCGCGAGCGCGCCGAGCGGTTCGGCGACCGCCTTGAGATCCCCGTCCCGTTGCTAATCGCGGCGCGCGCTTTGCTCGGCGGCGACCGGCTCGACGACGCCGCGCTCGCGTTGTCCGAGGCCCTCGCCGCGGCCGAACGGGTCGGTCACGGCCGCGTCGGCGTTCTCGCCGCGTCCCTGGCTGCCGAGACCGCGGCGCTCCGCGGCCGGATCGAAGAAGCGGAATCGCTGCTTGCCGGCGCGCGCGCGTTCGCCGATCCGTCGCGGATGATGCCCGACGAGGCCGCCGCCGAGGCCGAAGCGGCCGCCGCCGTCGCCGCGGCACGCGGCCGGCCGGCATCGGACCTGCGCGCCGAAGCCGTGCGCGGGTGGCGCTCGCTCGGCGTCAACGTCTGGTACGAGCGGGCGGCATCGATCGATTCGCGCACGGCACGGACGCCGTGATCGCAGACGCTATAATCCGGACGCTCGGGCGCGTAGCTCAGTGGGAGAGCACTGCCTTCACACGGCAGGGGTCGGGGGTTCAAAACCCTCCGCGCCCACCGAATCGAATCGTTACCGAACCAGACGCAATCGCGATGGCGCCGGCGCATCGCCGCCCACGGCGGGGGCGATCTCGGCCTCGGGCAGATCGAAGCTGAGCAGATCGACGAAGGCCTCACCGCCCTGGATCTGGTCGTCGCGCCACTGCTCGATGTCGCATTCACGCCAGAGAGGGCCGCCGCCGAGCGCTTTGACGGGCAGCGGCTTCGGCAAGTGACCGCCGGCTTTGAGCCAACGGCGAAGCGTTGTCGGGTGCACCCCGGCTCGCTCGGCGACTTGATCGATCGATAGCAGCATGACAGTTCGAATGTCGGTCGATCCCGTGCGGATCTTCAGAAACCATTCCCCCACGTTGCGGCAGGAAAACGCGAGATGTGTCAAAAGCGGCAGATCCTGCCCGGACGCCCGCCTCCCCGTAGAATCCCGATGATGTCTCCCCGGCTGCGTCGCGTCGCCGTCGCGCTTGCGCTCACGGTTCTGGTCGCCGCGCCGGCGGCGTCCCGCGGACAAACTCCGGCGAACTCCGACGCGGCCATCGCGGCGATGCTCGACGAGCGCGCACGCGCGGTTCGCGACGGCGACCTTGCCGCCTTCGACCGGACCATGGCCGGCGGCCGCGCCGAGTTCGTCGCCCGTGAGCGCACCGGCTTCCGGCGCATGCGCCTGCTGCCGATAGGCGACTACCGGCTGGAGCCGAACCGCGAGGAGTTCGGTGATCTCGCCCGCGATCGGGACCGCGTCGGCGGCTTTGACGAGACCCGGATCGTGCAAGCGGTCGAGCGCATCGCGCTGCGCGGCTTCGACGCGACCGCCGAGAACGAGGATCTGTATCTGACGGTCGTCCGTGCGGGCGCGTCGTGGACCGTCTACGACGACGCCGGTGTCGAAGACATCGGGCTGCTCAGCATCCGGCACCTCTGGGATTTCGGCGAGATCGAGATGAAACAATCCGACGGGATCCTGGTCGTGCACCACCCTGCGGAGCGAGCGGCGGCGGGGCCGGTGCTGACGATGGCGCAACGGGCGCGCGCGACCGCGCGGCGCGGCTGGCCGCTGGGATGGACCGACCCGATCGTGGTGATGATCCCGTCCACCGTCGGCGAGCTGGAGCGGATCCTGCAGACGACGTTCGACCTGACTCAATTCGTCGCCTTCGCCGCATCGAGCGTGGACCGCGCCGACGGCTATCGCTTGACCGGGCATCGCATCTTCCTGCACTGGCCGAATTTCCGGCGCTACTCGGCTCGGTTCCAGGAGCAAGTGCTCGCCCACGAGTTCACGCACCTGGCGACGCGCGCGATCGCCGGGCCCAACATCACCGCGATCTTCGACGAAGGCATCGCTCAGGTCTACGGCGAAGGCGGCGGCGAGACCACGCAGATGGCACGCCGGGTGCGTGCGCGAACGCTGCCCGGCGCGCTGGTGCCCGACTGGTACTTCACGGCCGGGCCGCGCGACGATATCTTCCTGGCCTACGAAGAGGCCGCCTCGTTCATCGCCTACCTCAACGGCCGCTTCGGCCGCGACGCGGGGGCGCGCGCGTATCGGGCCCTGGGAACAATCGACCCCGTCACCCACGGAACCTGGCGCTATCATCTGGACCGCGTGACCGTGTCGCTGTTCGGCGAATCGTTCCCCGCGTTGGAGCGCGCCTGGCTCGAATCGGTCCGGAAACGATTCTCGTAGATACTCGATGGAGGGGGACGGTGCCGTGAAGCTGCACGACGGAACCGAGATCGCCGCGGACTCGCCCGAGGGGCGCGAGATCCTGCGGCACTCGACGGCGCACGTGCTGGCGCAGGCCGTCTGCGAGCTGCATCCGGGCGCGCGCTACGCGATCGGCCCGCCGATCGACGACGGCTTCTACTACGACTTCGACATCGGCCGGCCGTTCACGCCCGACGACCTCACCAAGATCGAGCGCAAGATGCGCGGCATCATGAAGCAGTCGCAGCCGTTCGTGCGCGAAGAGCTGTCCAAGGACGAGGGCCTGGCGCTGTTCGCCGAGCAGCCCTATAAGCGTGAGATTATCGAAGGGATCGGCGGCGACGAGGATGCGGCCGAAGGCGGCGGCACCGACGTGGTGACCGTGTTCCGCAACAAGGACTGGGCGGATCTGTGTCGCGGCCCGCATGTGTCCTCGACCGGCGACATTCCCGCATTCAAGTTGCTGCGGATCGCCGGCGCCTACTGGCGCGGCGACGAGAAGCGTCCGATGCTTCAGCGCATCTACGGGACCGCGTGGGAATCGCAGGAGGCGCTCGATGAGCATCTGCACCGGCTGGAGGAGGCCGCGCGCCGTGACCACCGCAAGCTCGGACGCGAGCTGGACCTGTTCTCGTTTCCCGAAGAGCTGGGCGGCGGACTGCTGGTGTGGCACCCCAAGGGTGGCGTGCTTCGCAAGGAGCTCGAGGACTATGCGCGCGAGGTGAACCTGGGCGCCGGATACGTTCCCGTCTACTCGCCGCACGTCGCGCGCGGCGTCTTGTGGGAGACATCCGGCCATCTGCGCCAGTACCGTGAGAACATGTATCCAGAGATGGAACTGGATCAGAACGAGTATTTCATCAAGCCGATGAACTGTCCGTTCCACGTCCTGATCTACGGCTCGAGGACGCGTTCCTATCGCGACCTGCCGATCCGCATGTTCGAGCTCGGCACCGTCTATCGGAACGAGCGAAGCGGCGTGCTGCACGGCCTGATGCGCGTTCGCGGCCTGACGCAAGACGATTCGCACATCTTTTGCCGCCCCGATCAGCTCGTCGACGAGATTGTGCGCGTGATGGACCTGACCGTCGAGATCCACTCGACGCTCGGCTTCGGCGAGCCGGTCATCCACCTGTCCACGCGTCCCGGAAAGGCGATCGGCGACACCGAGATGTGGACCCGCGCGACTGATGCGCTCAGAGGCGCGCTGGACCGGTGGGGAAAGCCCTACGAGATCGCAGAAGGGGAGGGCGCGTTCTACGGTCCCAAGGTCGACATTCACTTCCACGACGCGATCGGACGGTTATGGCAACTTTCCACCATCCAGGTGGACTTCGCGCTGCCCGACGCCTTCGACCTTTCCTATGCCGGCGAAGACAACGCCAAGCATCGGCCGGTGATGATCCATCGCGCGATCTACGGCGCGGTCGAGCGCGTCACCGGCGTGCTGATCGAGCACTACGCCGGCGCGTTTCCGGCGTGGCTTGCCCCGGTGCAGGTCGCCGTGGTTCCGATCGCCGACCGGCACAACGACGCGGCCGCCGCGCTCGGCGAACGCCTGCGAGCGGCCGGCATCCGCGTTGACATCGACCTGTCGGACGGGACGATGCAAAACAAGGTCCGTCACGCCGAGATGCAGAAGGTGCCCTACGTGCTCGTGCTCGGTGACAAGGAGATCGACGGCGGGACGCTCGCCGTGCGGAAGCGCGGCGCCGGCAAGCCGCAGTTCGGGGTTCCCGAATCCGAGTTCACCGCCGGACTGCTCGACGAGATCGCAACCCGGTCCCACGGCTGATGGAACGGCTCTGGTCGCCGTGGCGCATGGAATACATCAAAGATCCGGGCCGTGAAGATGTCTGCATCTTCTGTGAGATCCCGTCCGGGGCCGACGATGAAGCCGGCTTGATCCTTGCCCGCGGCGATGCGGCCTTCGTCATCTTGAACAAATATCCCTACAACACCGGTCACCTGATGATCGTGCCGTTCCGACATGTCGGGGAGTGGGAGGCGCTCACCGCCGCCGAGCACGCCGAGATTGCCTCGCTCACCGCGCGGGCGATGGACGCGCTCAAGGCGACCAGCGGCCCGCACGGCTTCAACCTGGGCGTGAACCAAGGGCGCGTGGCCGGCGCCGGCGTGGTCGACCACGTCCACATGCACGTCGTGCCTCGCTGGGGCGGCGACACCAACTTCACGTTCACCGTCGGGGGCGTCAAGGTCCTGCCCGAAGCGCTCGACGACACCTACGCCAAGCTCAAGCCGCATTTCGCGGTTTGAACGCTCGCTTGCACCGAACAATTCGGGGCACGGCACCCGGAGTTGACTCTTGATGTTGAGGGTGTGGCGAAAAACATTGCGTTCCCCCCTAGACATCGGGGCGCCGGCGGCGCAGAATCGCTGTGTCGGACAGGTTCTAAGCGTGGCTTTCGGCGGGGCCGAACGAGCGAGCGCCCCGCAGTACGCCCCTGGAGGGCTGCCGTGCCGAACCGACCGACTAGGGTGACCCTCCGTCCGAGGGAGCGGCCGAGAAGTCGGTCCCCTCGCGTTGCGGGGAGGGAGCCACAACCGAAGTGGGAAAGGGTTGACGGGTTGCCACCTCTGTCAGCCCTTTCTCCGCGTTTACAGCCGGGTTGAAAGGCGGGATTTCAGCCGGTTTCAGGACCCTTCGAGCGATCGACCGGCGCGCGCCGCCATTGCTCGAACAGTGGGGAACGCGTGCTGCGATACAGCATCAGCCCGAGCGCGACCAGCACGATCAAGCCGGCGGCGCGCGTGATCGGCCCGGAGCGGCCCTCCTCGCCGGACACGTCGCCGGCCGCGCGCGGATCCAAAGACCCCGTCGGGATCCCGGTGGCGCCCCCACCCGACCCGCCCGTCGGGACACCGGTGGGAAGACCGGTCTGCCCCGGAGGCGGAAGGGGCTCGCGGAAGATCAACGCCAGCAGGCCAAGGAGCTGCGGCACGTCCTTGTCGCCGACGACGTTGTAGGTGCACGCCGTGGTGGCGTACTGATCCTTGTAGCGTCCCTGCGTGTCCCGTCCCAGCGCATCGTCGCCCGGCGTCAAGAACAGCACGGCCCGCTGGCCGGCGAATCGCTTCAACAGGTCCACGCTCGCCGCAAGCGACTCGGAGTTCCCCGGTTGCTCGTAGCCGGGGTGCAGGTCCAGGTCCGCATAGTTGGTGATCGTCAGCCGGCGACGGTTCTGGGAATCCGAGCCGGCGTAGTAGCGGATCACGTCCAGATAGAGCGAGTAGGCGCCGTGCGCGTCCGGCGGGACGTCCCCGCCGATCGCCGCGTAGACCACGATCGGATGCGTCCGGATGCGCGCGCGGCCTTCGGGCGAGGAGCGGCCCGGTGGCGCCGCGCACGCGGCGAGCGCAGGCGAGGCCGGCAGCAGCGGCAAGGCGAAGGCGGCGCAGAGCGCGATGACGCAGACGCGTTTCATATCCGGTGCGGCTCGTGCCGCTACTTGCTCGCCTCTTCCTTTGTCTTCGCGGCTTCGGCGACGACCTTCTCCTGCACGTTCGCCGGGCACGCCTCGTAATGCGACGTCGTGACCGAGAAAGCGCCGCGGCCGCCGGTCATCGAACGCAGATCGATCGCGTAGCGGAGGACTTCGGCCTGCGGGACCTTCGCCTTGATCTGATTCCAGCCCTTGCCGACCGATTCGGTTCCTTCGATGCGCGCTCGCCGCGACGACAGATCCCCCATGATATCGCCGGTGAAGTCGTCGGGGATCGTCACGATCAGATCCACGATCGGCTCCAGCAGCACGACGCCCGCCGCCAGGCACGCATCCTTGAATGCCTGCGCTCCGGCGATCTGGAAGGCGATATCGGACGAGTCCACCGAATGGAACTTTCCGTCGAAGAGTCGCGCTTTGACGTCGATGACCGGATAGCCGGCAAGCACGCCGTCTTCGAGCGACTTGCGGCAGCCTTTGTCGACCGACGGGATGAAGTTGTGCGGGATCGCGCCGCCCACGATCGCGTCGTCGAACTCGAATCCGGCGCCGCGCGCGAGCGGCGAAACCTCGACCGAGGCGACGGCGTACTGGCCGCGGCCGCCCGACTGCTTCTTGAGCTGGCCGGTCGCCGACGCCTTTCCGCGGATGGTCTCGCGATAGGGGATCTTCAGCGGGAGCGTCGCGACCTCGACGTGATGGCGATGCAGCCGCTCGATCATCACATCCACGTGCGTTTCGCCCATGCCCTGAATCACGGTCTGGTGCGTCTCCGGGTCGCGCCGCCAGCGAAACGTCGGATCCTCCACCTCGAGCTTGTGCAGCGCGGACGACATCTTGTCCTCGTCGCCCTGCGCCTTCGGCGCGATCGCGACCGAATACAGCGGATCGGGCACGTCCCAGGGCTTGAGCGTGAGCGGCTGCGCCTTGTTGGCGATCGTGTCGCCGGTCAGCGTTTCGCTCAATTTGGCGATCGCCCCGATGTCGCCGCAGGTGATCTCACTCATGTTCTCTTGGTTCTTGCCGCGCATCGTGAAGACCTGGCCGATGCGCTCCTCGCGGTCACGGGTCGCGTTATAGAGCGGCACGTCGGGCCGCAACGTCCCCGCGAAGACGCGAAGGAAGGTGATCTTCCCGACGAACGGATCCGACAAGGTCTTGAACACCATCGCGCCCAGCGGAGACTCCGCTTTCGCCGCGAGCTCGATCGTGTCGCCGCCTTTCGCCGTCGCCTTTCGAGCGGGACGGTCGGCGGGGGAGGGGAGCTCTTCGATGATGAAATCCGCCAGCAGATCGACGCCGATGTTCTTGGTCGCCGAACCGCACAGCACCGGAACGCTCGAGCATTCTTCGATCCCCTTCGACAAGGTCGCCGCGACCTCTTTGCGCTCGACCGCGCCGCCCTCCAGATAGCGCTCCATCAGAGCGTCGTCGGCGACGACGACCGATTCGACGAGCGACTCGTGCAACTTGTGCTCTTGGTCGGCGAGCGTGTCCGGAATCGGTTCCTCGTGCCGCGTTCCCTCGTCGTAGAAAAAGGCCTTCTCGTCCAGCAGGTCCACGACGCCGTGGAAGTCGTGCTCTTCCCCGACGGGAAGATGAACCGGCGCGATCTTGGTGCCGAACAGGTCGTTGAGCTGGCCGAGCGTCCGGTCGAAGGAGGCGCGCTCGCGGTCGAGCTTGTTGATGAAGATCGCGCGGGGAAGCCCGATCCGCTCGGCGATGTCCCACGCGGCCTGCGCTTGGACCTGGACGCCGTCCACGGCCGAGACCACGATGATCGCCGCGTCGGCGGCGCGCATGCCGGCTTCGAGATCGCCGACGAAGTCGGCATACCCCGGCGCGTCGAGCAAGTTGATCTTGTGTTCGTTCCATTCGAACGGGACCAGCGCCAGCGACACCGAAATCTGCCGCTTGACTTCGTCGGGGTCGAAGTCGGCGACGGTGTTGCCGTCCTCGACGCGCCCGGCGCGGTTGATGGTTCCGGAGGCGAACAGCAGTGCCTCGGCGAGCGACGTCTTTCCCGCGCCCTGATGTCCGACGAGGATGACGTTGCGGATCTTTTCGGTCGGGTAGCTCTTCACGTCGGCAACCTCCGATAGTGAACGAGTGGAAAGTATAGCCACACCCGTTTTCGGGACCGGTCCGGCGAATCCCTTCGTCGGCGCCCATCGGTTCCTCCCCGCGTCGGTATGCTTCCCGCGCGTGAACGCCGAGTCGCTCGATCTGCCCGTCCGCAACGCGCTCCGCGAGGCCGCCGGCCGCGTGGCCCCGGCCGCCCCGGCCGGGGCGTGGCTGCTGTCGGGGTGCGTCGCGACGGGCGTGGCCGGCTTGCTGGCCGCCCGCGGCCGGGCCGGGCCGTCCGCCGTCGCGCTCGCCGTCGGGGCGACGCTGCTGCTGGTAGCGGTTTCCCGTCCGGGCCGCGCGCCTTTCGCCGCGTACTTGACCGCGCTCGTGGACCAGGTCGGCGATGGGATCGTGCTCGCTCCGCTCGCATGGCCGTTGGCGCACGGCAGCGTCCAGGAAGGAGCGCCGGCCGTCGCGGCGCTAGGTCTGTTGTTCGTCGGCGCGTACGCCGGCGTCCGTGCGCGCGCACTCGGATTCCGAGTGCCCGCGGCCCCCGTCGGAGCGCCCGAGCGGGCGGCGATCCTGACCGTCGGCCTGCTGGCGCCCGGCACGTTCCTCGAACCCGCGCTCTGGATCCTCGCCGCGCTCGGCGCCGCCGCCGCGATCCGCGTGACCGTCGTC
>Ga0214471_10002009_pt1 | contig 16034 bp, 13 predicted proteins | sample RVTome_5_FD_207665 | JGI IMG/M metagenome (GOLD analysis project Ga0214471, IMG submission 207665) | Soil microbial communities from uranium-contaminated site in the Upper Colorado River Basin, Wyoming, United States - RVT142D155 | ecosystem: Environmental > Terrestrial > Soil > Contaminated >... | reverse complement strand
TGTTCCTGAAGAAAGTAGCGCAGTCATCATAATTGTTTCGGCTATTTCTTCTTTACTTATCTTCAGGGAAAGAGCTTTTTTAATTCGTGAACCAGTACAGTGAGGGCATCTTCCGTGAAGAGCTACCGCTACCGCAATCAAGGCCTTTGTTTTCTTGTCCAGCTTTGTTTCGCCTTCGACCGCATTGTAAAATTTCCACCATCCTTCGGCCATCTCAGGGGCAAGCTTTTCGAACCACCTCTCATCATCTGCCATTTTGTAATACCTCCCTATAGTTTTTTACCGTGATTTTAACACACTATATTACTATACTATTTAATGAACTTAATATTTAGATAAGATTAACTGCGTTTGGGTTCCTGACAATATGTTTAATTAGCTTCATTTTATGTGTATGATAAATTATTTGATAATACGGCGCAGGAGGTTATGATGCGATTTCTACACACCATGATCAGGGTTGGCGATTTAGATAAATCAATTAAATTTTATACAGAGGTTTTGGGGCTTAAACTCCATAGAAAAACAGACTACCCCGATGGGAAATTCACGCTCGCGTTTCTAGGTTATGGCGGAGACACTGAGCCATTTTTGGAATTGACATATAACTGGGACACCGATAAATATGACCTCGGTAATGCTTACGGTCACATGGCATTCGGTGTTGAGGATATTTATGCTGCCTGTGAAAAGATTAACGAGCTAGAGGGAAAGGTCGTTAGACCCCCCGGACCCATGAAGCATGGCACAACCGTTATTGCATTTGTCGAAGACCCCGATTCATACAGGGTCGAGTTGATAGAAAGGAAGGGAAAGTCAGCAGGTTATTAAAATTATATTTCGAAATTATATACAATCGTAGCGCCCGTTCACCAAACGAGCATTAATATATGCACTGATGAGGGCATCAGTCCCTACATAGCTATTCTTCGCAAATCTATTCTTCTTCTTTTCTCCGTTTTTTCCAAACCTTTTCAAGATACTTTTTTAGATTTGCTTCTTTTCCAATTTCAGTGGGTTCGTAATAAATCCTGCCTTTCAGCTCGTCAGGCAAATATCCCTGCTCAACAAAATGGTCCTGGTAGTCATGGGAATACTTATAGTCTCTCCCGTATCCTAAATCCTTCATCAGCTTCGTAGGCGCGTTTCTCAGATGTATCGGGATTTGAACATATGGTCTTGCTTCCACATCTGACATTGCTTTTGATATCGCGATTGTAGAAGAATTACTCTTTGGACAGCTAGAGAGATAAGCGGTTGTCTGTGCAAGGATCAACGTTGCTTCTGGCATGCCTACGTAGTGCACCGCTGTGAAGCAGGATGTTGCCAACGTGAGCGCATATGGCTCGGCGTTACCAATGTCTTCAGAAGCTAGAATCACCAGTCTTCGTGCAATGAATTTCGGATCTTCTCCCGCTTCGAGCATTCTTGCAAGATAATAAATAGCTGCATCAGGGTCACTACCCCTTACGCTTTTGATAAACGCTGAAATCGTATTATAATGCTCTTCCCCACTTTGATCATACTTATAATGTTGAGTTTGATAGGCCTCACGAACTCTGTTTTTATCGATTTTTACTGGTGTTTCACTCTTACTCAAATTAAAAGAGACCTCCAGGGCATTGAGCATAACCCTGGCGTCGCCTCCCGAGAGTCTAATTAATTCTTCCCTCGCGTCTTCAGCTAATGACACGCCTCTCATAATTTCATCTGCTTCTAAAGCCCTTTTTAGAATTGTCTCCAATTCATCTTTAGTTAATGGGTTTAGCACATAAACCTGACATCTGGATAGTAATGGGGATATCACCTCAAATGAAGGGTTTTCGGTGGTCGCGCCGATGAGAATGATTGTCCCTTCTTCTACGCTTTTAAGCAGAGCGGCCTGCTGGGCCTTATTAAACCTGTGTATTTCATCGATAAATAGAATTGTCTTTATCCCGATCTCCAGCGACCTTTGTGCTCGATCTACTATTTCCCTTAATTCCTTTACCCCGGATGAAATAGCATTTATTTGAATAAAATCTGCCTTCAGCGTCCCTGCAAACAGCCTTGCAAGCGTCGTTTTCCCGGTGCCGGGGGGTCCCCATAAAATCATCGCGGGGATAGTCCCAACCTGTATCATCCTACTGATAACACCGTCTCTGCCAAGCAGATGACCCTGGCCTATGAACTCATTCAGCCTTTTGGGCCTAACCCTTTCAGCAAGAGGAACAGCCGATTTTGGAGCTTTGAATAGAGGAGGAGTAACCTGCTCTAGCTTGGGATATTTCTTTGACATTTATCAATTATAAAAACTGCATTTTATTAATAGGTTAAATCGATAACGCTAAGAAATCAATTTAAGTATTAAAAAGTCACAGTTTAATTTTCTATGACGTATTAAAGTGGTTTATAGAAATTTTCAGAAACCATTTTAACAGAAAGAGCTAAGATCCTTTTACCCAATAATTAATCGTACGGTACCTTTTGCCTCAAACCGAATACATACCTTGTTCCCTGTATATCGGATACATAATGAAATGGCCTTTCGTCACTTCCTAAAAATCCTGGGGCCCGCATGAGAAGGACGCTACCTGGCGGGAACGGTATTTCGCATGAACCCTTTCCTGATCTATCAGTACAGGTAAAAAATCTACCCCCGCCATCGATATTGAAATTAGAAATCAGATTTTTATATTTAAAGCCATCTCGATGGGGTGTAATACCGATAGAACCTTTTTCATATCTTTGGAGAGACATAGAATTAAATAGGAGTCTTGTATGGAAAGGATAGGGTTTTAGATTTTTGAGGCAATCTTCAAGAAGCGCCTGAAAAGCTATCTTAAGATTATAGAACTTACTGTTCCCTGGAAATTCTTCGAATGTGGACATTTGCTGTATCACAATCTTGTCATTGCGTCCAACAATTTCTTGCTCCGATCTGTAGATATACGATTCTGCTTCCTTGAGCAGACATAGTCTGAAATCTTCTATTAAAATCCTTATAGAAAATGCTCCGAATTCAGAGAGCTTCCCCAAGATATTACCGACATCGAAATCGTCCAGTAAGAAATCTTCAATCATCAGAAATATTCTGAAATTTTATGTAGGCAAAAGCAAATCGATCTGAAAAAAATATGCGGGACAGGAATGTCCCGCCTATCGGTGGATGGCGTTCAATCTTATTCATACATTCAACAGGATCAAGCAGAATCAATATTGTTACGGGAATGTCCAACCCGCCGTTATTGGGGGATAAAATTAACACACAAACACGATAGCCGGGGGCACCAACCCCGGACACAGATGATTCACAAGGATTATTCGGGACAGCCCTGTCCCGTCTATCCGTCTTTGGGGTTAGAATTTATATATATCCGATAGGCGGGGTTTTCCAACCCCGGACATATATCAACCACAACGATTATGCGGCACAAAAATCTGCCACGGTTCGTTCTTTGGGTTTACAATTAATAGACAAATACGATAGGCGGGTTTTTCCAACCCCGCCCAGCAGTCAGATTTGGTGGATTTATATTAAATTTAAAGCGTGAAAAATTTTATCGATGCTATTTGTTTCGCCTATTTGACAATTGAATCGTATATCTGTAGGTCCACCAGATAAAAAATAATTGCAGAGGTATGCGGAACAATAAATATTTTGGCCCATACGAGTGACCGCCAAACTCAACATATTTAAACGCAGCATACACGTTGGCCGGCAGAAACCCAACGAACATAAGAATTAAGCAAATCGCCGCCAGGCTCTGAACCCGTGGTATCAATATTCCAACTGCGCCCAATAATTCTAACGCGCCCGTTATATAAATTATTCCGGATTTATATGAAAGATAATCGGGCAACATCATCGCCATTTCCTGTGTTTTATAAAAATGAGAGATTCCAGTGAAAATGAGAAGGACAGCAAGTGATATTCGACCCCTCAACCCCTTTTCTACGTTAATCAAAGCTAGAACTAAGTATGACACCAATAGAACTGCTAATGTTACCATTGTCCGGTCATCTCAACATCGTTAACCTCAAAAGGACTGCCAAACAAAAATTCGACTGTGATTAAATTATGAAGTACCGGATGTTTATTTACAATTCTAAAAGATACTCAATACCGGTTTCTCAAAGAGAGCTTCTAGGTGCCTGGCAACAAACTCAATACACGCCTTGACTCAAAATAGCCTACTAACGTCTGATTGCGGTGTTAGAAAACACCGCCTATAATTTTTGACGCTGTATCAAATCCATAATATCCCATCGCGGATAGTTGGGACTTTCCAGTCCCGATCATTTTTTTTAACAATCACTTGATCATTAACGATGTTAACATTCCTCTTCTCTTAGAGAAATTATGACCTTATAATAATTCTTATTGTGTCTGCGTGCAACAAATCTAAAAGATCCAGGAAGCTGTTTGATCCCGATAGTGCAATTCCCTTCAAAGTGAGCAGATCAAAGATAGATCTTTATCTTGAATGTCCGTTATGTTTTTACCTGGACAGGCGCATTGGAATAGGACGGCCACCCAGCTTTCCATTCACCCTGAACAGCGCTGTCGATAGGCTGCTCAAAAAGGAATTTGATATTTATAGAAAAAGTGGAGAATCACACCCCATCATGAAAGAATATGGCATTGATGCTATCCCGATCGATCATGAAAAGCTTGACGATTGGAGAAATAGCCTTAGAGGCGTTCAATTTCTGCATAGACCTACCAACCTTCTGATATTTGGAGCGATAGACGATTTATGGCAAAACTCCAACGGTGAGCTCCTTGTCGTAGATTATAAGTCAACGAGTATTTACGAAAAGATTACGTCCTTAGACAAAGAGTGGCACAAGGGATATAAGAGGCAGATGGAGATTTATCAGTGGCTGATCAGACAGAATGATTATAAGGTATCTGATACCGGTTATTTTCTATATTGTAACGGGAATTCAAATCGTGAAAGGTTTGATGCAAGGCTGGAATTTGTTCTTACAATTATACCGCATGTGGGAAGTGACAGTTGGGTTGAAGGTCTGATCTTCGAAATCGAAAAATGTCTCCGAGAATCCACTCCACCTAAACCCTCAAGCGATTGTGAATACTGCGCCTACAGACACGCGATCTCTGGATACAATATCTCTAATATCTAATCAACAACCGCAAAATTCTTTTCAGGAGGACTACCAATGGAACTGTACGATGTTATGCGCACTACGTTTTCTACGAGAGAATTCACTGATGATCCAATGCCTGACCCCACGCTCTTTAAAATTCTAGACAACGCACGCTTTGCTCCGAGTGGTGGCAACAGGCAGGGTTGGAGGGTTATCATAATACGTAAGCAAGAAACGAGGGAAGCGTTAGCGCAGTTAACCATACCGGCTGCAAAGCGGTATTCAGCACAAATAGAAGCTGGGGAGAATCCCTGGAACACTGTCGATCCGACGAATGTTGACGCTCGAACGATTGAACTCACACCTGCGCCATCCCATTTTACAAAACCATACCTACAAGCGGCTGTTGTGCTCGTCGTGTGTGTCGATCTGAAGGTGGTTGCATCAATGGATCAATATTTGAACCGTGTCGGTGTAGTCAGCGGCGCTTCAATTTATCCATTTATCTGGAACATATTGCTTGCCGCCAGACATGAAGGCTATAGTGGGACGATTACAACCTTAGCAATTTCACAGGAACCCAAGCTGCAGGAACTCTTAGGTATTCCCGAACACTTTGCAGTATCCGCAATTATACCGCTTGGAAAGCCGGTCAAGCACCTAACCAGACTAAAGCGAAAACCAGTCTCATCTTTTGCAACGTTTGAGCATTGGAATGGTAAGCCGCTTGCTGAAGTCAGTGATGAATAACAATTACTTATTTCCATATTTTATTGAAAGCGGGGGAGAAAAAATCCTTTAAGTCGGCCTTCCAAAAATTGCGGCCTGTGCTGAACTTGTTTCAGTATTAAGAAAATCAGAAGCGGAGACGTTAAAATCTCCCTAAATCCCCATTCGATGGACTCATGACAGGCTCTTTAAGAAAGAGGGACTTTATATCTCCTCCCCCACGAGTGGGAGAGGATGGAGGTGGGGGTACAATAATTTCATTCTCCATAAATAGAGGATGCATTTCCTTTTGCTATTTCCAGCTCTGAAACATCTTTGATAAAAGTGAGTTTATTAACTATACAATGATTAATACAAAGGTTCTTCTGTCATCATTAATTACACTGATTTCATTTGTAACAATCTCATGTTACGCACCCTATCCTGGTGGATATACAGCAACTGCAGGTTTGTACTATCCATATTCAGGAGCTTACTACGACTATCCCGGATACTATTACCCATATTCAGAATATCCCCATTTTTATCGTGACCATGGATATAGATATGAGCACAATGAATTTCACCATCACTTAAATAACTTCGACGGAAACGCTCACCATAGAGATCCATCAATCTCCCAGCATGAGCATAGGCGTCCTCAGCATGGGTTAAAAAGCCTGCACAAGAAGGGACATCAAAGACCAAGGAATTCGGACCATCGTGGTGATGGCAGGAGAAGCGGCGGGAGATAAATAACGCAGCCCAATCTCATCGATTAATGACAGATCATTTCATAATAAGTATCTTTCACCATTTACTTTAGTTGGCACTCCAAAAATCACTTTGAGAAATTGACTATATTACTCATGCTGCACTCGTTTCAGCATCTTTTGTGTCTATGTTTTTATGAGATGTCAACAATAATCGCACAACATCCATTTTCTAGATTTAGTGTGCAGTCTATTTAGAAGACATATCCAAGACCTAAGTTAAATTCGTTTTGTCCCGTTTCGGCTTCATTATCATTCCACCTATAGTCAGCCTTGATGACAACCTGCGGTATCGGTTTATAATTGATGCCGATAGCCACGTTTTGACGATCATTGGCCGGATTCATGAAAAACCCCGATGGCACTCTATACTGCGTATTATATTTCTCATATCTAACAAAGGGTGCCAGATACTGGAAATATTGCCCAAAGTTAGCGAGTGTTAATACATTATAGGCACCGACAGTATACCAACCCCATTGTTGGCTTCCAACGGATTCATCGCCCACAAAACCATTGTTTGCATTGATTAGAGCCGCATCATCTAGAAAAGTCCAAACCAGGAGGCTTCTGCCCTCGAATCCCCTATATTGAACTTGTACGTCCCCTTCATACATCTGGAAAAACCCTTTAATTTCCCTTCCATTGAAGGGAGAATCGGGATTATCGACTGTCTGATTCTGACCCGTATTTCCGAGAAATATTGACCCACCAAACTTTATTCCAGGAATTGGCTCATATATCAACCTGGATACAAAGGCAACATCATTTGCCAATGCCCTGTTGCCATTCTGCCGTGCATCCCTGTTGCTCGATGCAGTGAAACCCCTGGAATCGAAGCTGTTCATTACATAGGATTTATAAGTGAGTTCGCCGGGTACATACTCACTAAAGCCACCAAAGATACCAGCGCCAACCTCCCTCCAGGTAGTTGGGATTATAAACCTCTCGACATCTGGCCTTAATACCCCGTAAAAAGTCGTGGGTTCGTGAACCTCATTGATTATACCAAAAGGAGCTAATACCAACCCTCCTCTTAGATTTGCCGCCTCTGTGAGGAGAAAATCCAGGTAGGAAAATTCAACTGAAACCTCACCGGCCTGACCATTTAGGTTTTCTTCTGTGCTACCATGCTCAAACTCTATCTCTGAGTTAAATATGATCCTGTCATTAAATTTATAACCGAAATACATCACCGCCCTGAGGGCATCGAGAGTGTTATCTCCGTCTTCCGGGAATTGACCGATTATTTCACCATAACCGCCGATTGAAATACCCTGATTTGCTTTATAAACCTTAGAAGCGGCAGGCCCCATTCCAAACACCTGTTCGTAAGTAGGTTCCTCGACAATAGCAGCGGATTTGATATTATCTATCTCCTCGGCAAGAACACTGATTTTTTCTTCAATTGATTTAAGTCTTTCTTCTGGCAATCCTTGTGATTTTAATTCTTGAAGCTCCTTTGATACTGAATTCAGCTTTCTTTCAAGTTCTTCTATCTTTTGCTCTTGGGTCATCTCCTGAGCTACTTTTTTATCCTTCTTAGAGTCTTTTGCACTTTCAATCCTATTCTCAAGTGCTTCATTTCGACTTTGTAAGATTTTTTGAAATTGTCTTTGGCCTTGAGATAGCCCTTCAGCGTGAACCATCCGTGAAAAGAAGAAAAACGAGAGAAAAAGCATGAACACTAAGACTACTCCTAGTAGCACATAGTTATTATGGTGTTGATTCATCATTTTGTATCCTCCTTGAATTAATATGTTGCTAATATGGATATCTCGCATCCATAATATCTATAAAAAAATAAGATGTCAAGTATTTATTTAATAATTACAGGGACTTAGATGCGAATCATTGGCATTCGGTAAGTTTTATTACTTAGTAATATTTAGAATTAATCGGAGAGGAAAAATGGCTCACATATAGCCGTGGAAGTCAATAGAAGATAAAGTGATTCGTCTTGTTTTTTGATTTTTATACTAAATCTTTTATTTAATTAGTCGATTTTTCTATCTTAAGAAGCACCGGATTTTCTAACGCCAGAGTCCGGTCGCCTATCGCCACGGTCCACCTGGAACCTGTATGATAATCCCAAGGGAAAAGGTTAGGCTGCACTTTTTTCAATTGTTATGCTGATTACTCCTCAATTATTTTATATACCTTATCTCCTTTTCTTACTTTTTCAGATACTTTCAAACCGATACTATCACCTTGCTTTGCTTCTGTAACAGATTCGTGTTCTATCTGCATCGAATTTACCTGTAACTTAAAATCTGTTGTATGTCCTTTAAAATGTATAGTATCACCTACGGACACGATGCCACTTGTTATCTCCACAGCCGCTACCGATATGTTGCGAAAGTAGTCGGAGACATAACCAATTAATTTTTCTTCCATCGCTATATCCTCCCCTTTCATGTTTAAAGGCTTATCACAAATTATCTCATTAATTATCAAACTTGTTAAGTCTTCGACTTTCAATTTTTTATGTTGCTTGCCGTGTTGCCCTTCATTTTTTTCTTACCCTTATGTCTTTCCTTCTCGTCTCGTGAACTTCCTTTTTCTTGCCGTTTTATAATAATAGACTGGCTGTACCCCCACCTTTAATCCTCCCCCACAAGTGAGGGAGGAATGTTGTAGGTGAATTGAATCAGATGGATTCCCAATAGAGCCTGTCCCCGAATGCTACTCGGTAAAGTCATTCGAGCACAAGCTTAATCGGGTAGCGTTCGAGAATAACGATGGGTGGTGGATTGCCGCTACTTATTTTCCATTGACTTCTCAAGCGAAGGTAGAACATCTGTGTGATGGCTGATCATCTTCCACTTTTCTTCCTCCAGCCGGAATATGTTTGTCGCTCGAATATTTACTGTTTCAGGTTTGCCATCAACGTAACTGGTTCCGCGTTCGTAGTTCTGCGTAATACCAATCTTATCTCCTACGGTAATATGCATATCTTCGGGGTTTACCTGACCTCCTAATTTAAGCGCTGCCTGCTCCTCCCACGCTTTACGGACTTGATCCCATCCGATCAAGATGCCCCCCTGCGGTCCAAGATATGTTACGTCAGGAGCGTGGGACCATACTTCAATCATTGGTGCAATGTCACCCTTAAACATGGTGTTAAGAGCAGAATAAAACTGCGTCGCCGCTTCCTTAACATCCTTCTCTGGTTCCGAGGAGAAGGAGGACTCAATACTAATGAACATAAAAACAAATGCTAATAATAACAATCCTGTATTCCAAACAATCCATTTACCTTTCATATCAAACCTCCTATTTATATATTTGACATAAAAACCAGACGTCTCGTCTCTCTTAAAAGTTGATTCAGGCACTATTTTTAAAAATAGATTTCTAAATCATATACCTGCCTTCGTTCATTATCAAGCTAACTTACCCTTGATCCTTACTCTCGTGATTAATTTCCTCTTCGCTATTATTTCTTAGCATTCATTTGAGTATCCAGATTCTTAGACTGAGTATGAGATTGCTTCGTCTCCCCTTCGATCTTTCGGGATTGATCAAGCCTCAGGGCTCAGTGTGAACGGGTTAGGGAGATTTCTGCGTCTCTGTTTCTGATTTTCTTAATACTCAATAGATCCTGACCTATCGTCAGGACATGGTTCAGCACAGGCCGCAACTTTTGGAATGCCAACTAAAACAACTTTACAAATACTATACAACAATGTAGTATATTTTATCGTTAAGGGGTTTTTGTTATGAAGGGGTTAACTAATATCCAAAACAGCGTTTTAACTTTTATTAAAAAGCATGTCGACGCCGGGGTGCCCTTTCCTTCGCTTAGAGAGATTGCAGGTTATTTCGGATTTGGGCATACAACGGCAAGGTTTCATTTAATGGCGCTTGAAAGGAAAGGTTATATTAAGAAGCGTAGCCAAAGAGTGAGTGACTATATGCTCGCTGAAGATCATTTTAATATTCCCAGCACGTTTGATCTAGTTGCAACAATTCCCGCGGGAACCCCCCTGGCCATATTTGAGGGTACAGAGGATACCTTCACGGTTGACAACAACTTTTTCGGCGGCGGTCAACTGAAAGCCGTTTATATCTCGGGCGAAAGTATGAACGGGGATTCAATCTCGGACGGAGATATCGGAATAATACGGCTCCAAAAAGATTGGAATAAACGTGACATCGTAGCAGTGAGAGTGAATGGCGACGAAATAACCTTGAAACGTATCAGGATAAAGAAAAACATCGCTGAATTAATACCTTCTAATCCGGAGTTTCCCGTTCGAAGGTTTCCGGCGGAAGAAGTCGAGATTGTCGGCAAGCTAGTTGGAATAATTAGAAAAACCTGAACCAATCAAAAAGAGCTTAGGAGTTTTTTATTTTAGGATTTAACGATGCATATTCTTGGAGAAAAATTAAATCACCATGAGATTTGGAAAAAATTAAAATCCGGGGATTTTTCGATTGAACCTGATGATAAGGTAATTCGCACCGGAATTCCCGAGCTGGACGAGCTCTTTTCCTATGGCATAAAACCCGGGAAGCTGATTGAGTGGGGGCTTCCCCAGGGAAGAAATGGTCGTATTTTCCCAATCCTCTTTTTAAGAAATGAAATTCCTCTCACAATCTGGATATACGCCGATTTAGGTTTGGACATCTATGCGCCGACATGGGCAAGCCACGGCATAGATTTAAGAAGAATTTTCTTTATAAAATGCGACGACCCTGTTAAGAAACTCAAACCTCTATTTTTGGATGACACCTTTAAAATCATTGTCATTGATTCACCTACGAAATTGTCTAAAGGTGATATCTCCTTCATATCTGTCCAAGCCAGAGCAAACAAGCAAATCATTTTTCTGATCAGGAATTATTTCTTAAGCCCCAGGATTGGAAACCCCTTTGCCCACATACGAGTAAATTGCTCACGAAACGACAGAAGTATCTATTCAGTCAATTTTATTAAAGGAAGAAATATTAAAAAAATACTTCTAACCGGCTCAATGTTGTTCAATGAATAAGACAGGCATCGCAAAGGTAATCGATTTAAAGACCTTCTCAATGGACGAAACATGTCCTTTCTATGGTGCGTTTTATTGTGAGATGGAGAAGGTAGGAAAAGATATATTCTCCCTTACACCCTGGGTTATGCAGTGGGATAAAAACATATGGTTATTCAATTTAAGTCCCTGTAGAAATTTTTGGGCTATTCAGAAGAAAAAGAAAGGGAAAAACCTTTATGAACTTTTTGAACAGATACTGGATGCCTCTTTTGAGAGAGAATATATCTCAGTTTTCGCAAACCATCCCTGGCAGTGCTTACTGTTTCTCGATTTTTTGTTGAAAAAGGGGGCTAAAGGTGTATTTTCATTAAACACCCTTCTAAATAGAAGGATGTATGAGAGTCTTTCATGGGATCATTGGTTTAAACCCCTTGGAACCCTTTCTTATCATCTCAACTATTTGAAAGTCAAAGGATTTAAAGAATCCCAATTTCGTTCTAAACAGGCTCAATTGAAACGTTTCATCAAAAGGATGGACTTTTGGGGACCCTTTGATTTGAGCCAGGCTGATGTAGCTTCGATCAAAAGGAGGTTTTCCTGGTGGCTTGGAGAGGTTTGGGCATGGACTTTTTATGGTTTTTTAGAAGATGAAAAGCAAACCCCTGACTTGTTTAATTCAGCAGAAAACCAAATCGATTTGGGTTCATTTCCCTGGATCCCGTTTCAGATAGAAGACCCTCCCAGAGTCATCAGACATCTGGAATATCCGGTAAACCGGTGGGATGTCATTGAGTCTCTCCTTATCGAGGATTTTTCTAGATTATGTGCTATGAAATCATGGTCCGAACAAGAACGAGTAAGCTCGATAATCTGGGCAATTACCCTTTATAATCTGGAGGAATTGAAATTAGAGCTCTCCTTTCGAAACCCTTATTCACTCCACATGGACTCTCGAAATAATTTTAAGACTGCTCTATACCAGACCTACTATGCCTATATGGGGCTCGTGGATAAATTAAAGGCCAGAGACAATGATTTAGACCTACCCGAAGAAATTCCCTTTGTTGGCTGGAAAGTTGAAATAAACGAATGTCTTTATATTTCTCCTCAAACCATGGAATTAATCTCTACTGAGAATAGCGGGCTAAATTACGAAGGTGTTTTGGATTTGCAGAATAAGATCCCTCTTCCCATAGAGTCCTATGTGGTTCTGCCGGACTTTGTTCCCGACCTTTCATTTAGATCCGAAGAGTTAGGTGGTAATACTTTCAAATATGATTTTTCACTTAACCAGTGGATAGAAGCATCATTTAACAGACCCTTTTTCTATTATAGAAATCCCCTGCCCATAACGAGTCCTTTGGAATTGAAGCTGAAATTTTTAGAAAGGACAAGCAACGATTGGTGGACGGATGAGAATTTAATGGATATGACCAAGGACTATTTTCTCGTAGAAGATCGAGAGGGAAGATTTATCTGGGTTTTCAGGAATAGCTCAGGGGTATGGTATAAACATGGCATCTATTCTTGAAGAATACGGACTCCACGAATGGCTCTGTAAAACCAATTTTAGTTTTCTCATAGGTGCATCTCATCCACATGACATTGTTAAGACAGCCTCCGATCTTCAATATACTTCAATTTGTGTGAATGATTTTGACGGAGTATATGGTCTAGCGCGAACATACAGAGAGCTGGAAAGACTTAAAAAAGAGGATGAGAACAATAACCTAAAATTAAACTTCGGTGCCGAAATTCATTTTTCGGTCGATCACGACAAGCCTATACTCCTACAGGATACACTGGTTTTAGTTGCCAAGGATTGGGGAGGGTATAAGAATCTCTGTGAGTTACTCACCTACTCCCACAGAAACGGCAAAACTAACGCAAATATACCATTAGATCATCTGCTCTCTGCCGATGTTTCAGGTCTCTTTGCGATCCAGCCCATGAGAGGGCTCATCAGATCGAATGTAGAGAAGCAGTCCTTTTACAATTTATATTCCCATTTTAAAGGTGAATTCTACTTCGCAATCGGTAAGCACTTTCACAGGTCAGAGGATAAATGGATTCGCCTGACAATAGACCTTGCCGGTAAGATCGGGGCGAAATGTCTCTTAAGCCAGGACGTGTTCTTCCATAATAGATCACAAAAACCCATGGGTGATTTACTTCATGCAATAAGGACAAACAGGACTCTAAACACGTGTAAGGAACATTTATTCCCTAATGGAGAAAGGTGCTTCCACGACATAGAAAACTTTGAGCGGTTTTTCAGCGACCTGCCCGTATTTGAGGAAGGGGTAAAACTTTCCCACGAATTAAATGAACAGTGCTCTTTTAGCTTTTCACAACTCAGGTACCAGTACCCTAAAGAAATGATCCCCGATGGCCACACGGCTCAAAGATATTTAGAGCAGCTAGTTTGGCAGGGGGCCAGGAAGCGGTTTGGGAATAAGCTCTCTGAAAAGGTTCGTAAAAGCCTTATCTACGAATTGAACCTTATCGAAAAACTAAACTTTGCCGATTACTTCTTGACTGTGTGGGATATTGTGAGCTGGGCCAGGTCAAGAAATATACTCTGCCAGGGAAGAGGCTCTGCAGCCAACTCGGCGGCTTGTTTTGTCTTAGGGATTACCGAGGTTAATCCGGATTTGTTTGATCTGCTTTTTGAAAGGTTCATCAGCATGGAAAGGGGCGATCCTCCAGATATAGATGTAGACTTCGAGCATGAAAGGAGGGAAGAAGTTGTTCAATACATCTATGAAAGATATGGCCGTGATAGAGCGGCAATGGTAGCAAATGTCATTACATACAGAGGAAAAGGCTCTATGAGAGCGGTTGGGAAGGCGCTGGGTGTGAGCGAAGAGCTCCTTGGCGAAATGTCAAAACTCGCAGATTACAAATATTTTCTCCGGAGTGGAACGCGGGATATTATCTCGGAATTAAATAAGGGTGAGAATGGTAATAATGCTCCCAAGAATTTTTCATGGAAATTATGGGTTGAGCTCTCGGAAAGATTGCGAGGGTTTCCAAGGCACCTTGGCATTCATTCCGGTGGTTTCATGCTCACCGATAAGTCTTTGAATTATCTGGTTCCTCAAGAACCCGCATCGATGGAAAACAGGACAGTAATCCAATGGTGCAAGGATGATATCGAAGGATTGGGATTTTTCAAGATTGATATCCTATGTCTTGGGATGCTCACCGCAATTAGAAAGTGCTTCGAGAGCATTGAGGAGAAATATGGAACAAAACTAACAATGTATGGCATCCCTCAAAATGACCCAGCTACATACGAAATGATCCAAAGGGCAGATACCGTAGGTACCTTCCAGATCGAGTCGAGGGCGCAGATGTCCATGCTCCCCCGTCTTAAGCCAAGATGTTTTTATGATCTTGTAATAGAGGTGGGTATTATCCGACCCGGTCCTATTCAGGGAAAGATTATTCATCCCTACCTTGCACGGCGAGAAGGAAAAGCACCTGTTATTTATCCTGATGAAAGGATGCGCCCTATTCTCTCCAGAACCCTCGGTGTCCCTATCTTTCAGGAGCAGGCTATGAGAATCGCGATTGACGTGGGCGATTTTACTCCCGGTGAAGCAAATGAGCTCAGAAAAAATATAGGCTCATGGAATGTAAGAGAATTCAAAATGAATCTAAATCCCTGGCTGGAGAAACTCAAGAAAGGGATGGAGGAGAATGGAATTAAAAAAGAATTCATCGATCAAATTCTACGCCAGATGAAGGGCTTCGCACATTACGGTTTTCCCGAATCGCATGCCGTTTCGTTTGCGTTACTGGCGTATGCCTCCAGTTACCTGAAATGCCATTATCCCGCGGCGTTTTTCAACGCTGTCCTAAATTCGCAGCCTATGGGATTTTATCTGCCGCATGCCCTATTACAGGCAGCCCAGAGGAACGGGATTAAGATTCTTCCCGTTTCTATCAATGAGTCAGATTGGGACAATAAACTGGAGAATATCTCGAGCGACAATCGACAGGTAATTTATGGTATACGCCTCGGGTTCAGGCTTGTTAATTCACTTTCTAAATCCGGTTGCCAGGATATGCTAAAGGTGAGGAAGGACATCGGGCGTTGGGAAGGTTTAGATCATTTTTTAAAGACGACCCAGGTTCACCGGGATGATTTTACGGCTCTAGCCGCAGCCAATGCCTTCCAGGAGCTTGGTTTTAGCCGTTCCGAGGCAATCTGGAAAGCCGAAGCTGCGCCCTTCCGTAGGCTTGTTGATATTGAGGGTCGAAAGATTGACTGGAATCGTGAAACAAAGATGCAGCAGATCCAGAGGGATTTTCATTCCTTTAATACGAGCCTGGAAGAGCACCCCGTTAAAATTGTTAAACACGATCATTGGCCTTACAGGATACCGGTTAAGAGTTTAGTACTCGCTAAAGATTTGTCATCCAGGCAAAGAAACAGCATTGTCTTGACCTTTGGCATGACTCTGGTGAAGCA
>Ga0214471_10002008_pt1 | contig 16034 bp, 16 predicted proteins | sample RVTome_5_FD_207665 | JGI IMG/M metagenome (GOLD analysis project Ga0214471, IMG submission 207665) | Soil microbial communities from uranium-contaminated site in the Upper Colorado River Basin, Wyoming, United States - RVT142D155 | ecosystem: Environmental > Terrestrial > Soil > Contaminated >... | reverse complement strand
GCGTACACCCACCAGGGCTGGCTCGACGAGGAGCAGCGCTACTTCTACATGAACGACGAGGGCGACGAGGCGGCCGGCCTGGTGCCCGGCACCCGGACGCTGATCTGGAACGTCGAGGACCTCGAGGACCCGATCCTGGTCGGCGAGTACATCACCGACAACCCGGCGACCGACCACAACCTCTACATCGTCGGCGACGTGATGTACCAGTCGAACTACCGCAGCGGCCTGCGGGTGGTCGACATCTCCGACCGCGAGAACCCGGTCGAGATCGGCTACTTCGACACCGTGCCGCTGGGCCCCGAGGACGGCATGGGCGACATCGTCTCGGGGTCGATCGGCTCGTGGAGCAATTACCCGTTCTTCCGCAGCGGGGTCGTCGCCGTGGCCAGCGGCAAGGAGGGCCTGTTCATCGTCCGCCTGCGCCGCTAGAAGGCCGCCAGACCCATCACACTTTCACCACGGCCCGTTAGAAGGCCGTGGCTGTGCGATGATGCGCGCATGCATGCTGCGGAAGCACCGCTGCGCCCGTCGCAGGGACCATCCCCCATCCGGCTCTCGGTCGTCATCCCGATCCACGACGAGGCGCCGAACATCGAGGCGTTGCTCGCGGAGATCGATGCCAGCCTCGGCGAAACGGATTTCGAGGTGATCTGCGTGAACGACGGCTCCACCGACGGCACAGCGGCAGTCCTGGAGGCCGCGCGGCGGCGGTTCGTTTGGCTCCGCTGCCTGGCGCACCGCGAGCGTTACGGGCAGAGCTACGCGATGCGATCGGGGGTGCGCGCCGCCCGGGCCCCGGTCGTCGCGACGCTCGACGGCGACGGCCAGAACGATCCCGCCGACCTGCCGCCCCTGCTTACCGCCTTCGAGGCGCTGGGCGCCGGCGCCGGGCCGCGGCTGGCGATCGGCTGGCGCCGCGACCGCAAGGACTCGGCGCTGCGCAAGCTCGCCGGCAGGGTCGCCAACGCCGTGCGCGGCAAGCTGCTGGGGGACCCCTGCCCGGACAGCGGCTGCGGCCTGCGGGTGTTCGAGCGCGACGCCTTTCTCGAGCTGCCGTTCTTCGACCACATGCACCGCTTCCTCCCCACCCTGATCGTCCACGCCGGCGGCCGTATCGCCGTGGTCCCGGTCAAGCACCGGCCGCGGGCCGGCGGCCGCTCCAAGTACGGGATCAACGATCGGCTATGGGTGGGGATCTTCGACCTGCTCGGCGTCCTGTGGCTGAAGCGACGGACGCGGGTGACCGAGGTCGACGAGGTCTGATCCGGGCACCGCCTCGTCCCACCAGCACAGCCATTCGGCGAGCACCAGCAGGGCCCACAACGCCCGCGCCCGGTCGGCTTGGCGCGACAGGTGCTGCTCGAGCAACGCCACCGCTGCGGGCGTCCGGATGCCGGCTTCGGCGAGGATGCCGGACGCGAGGTGGCCGCGGGCCCAGTCCTCGAGCGGCCCGCGCAGCCAGGCGCTCAGCGGCACCGACAGGCCGCGCTTGCGCCGGTGGACGATCGAGCGCGGCAGGTAGCGCTCGGCGTAGCGCTTGAGGAACACCTTGGTGCGAACGCCGCGGACCCGCGCCGCCGGAGGCAAGCGGGCGGCGAGCTCCATGACCTGCCGGTCGAGGAAGGGCGCCCTTGGCTCCAGCGCCCAGGCCATCGAGGCGCGGTCGGCCTTGGTCAGCAGGCCCTCGGCGAGGTAGTTCTCGAGGTCGTGGCGCTGCAGGGTGGCGAGCAGGTCTTCGTCGGGTGCCGGGCCGGGAAGGCCGGGGGGCGGCTCGCAGCCGAGCTCAGCGAGCAACCGCGGCGGGATGTTGGAGGTCCACAGCAGGTGGCGGTCCAGGGGGCGCATGCCGTCGCCGTCGACGAAGCGCTTGAGCAGGAACGACACCGTGACCTTGCGGTCGCTCGCCGGCCAGCGGCGCACGAGCGCCGCGAACGAGCGCCGCACGACGGCGGGCAGCCGCCCGTAGGCGAGCGCCAGGCGGGCCCCGAAGTACGTCGGATAGCCGCCGAACACCTCGTCACCGCCCTCGCCGACCAGCACCACCTTGACGTCGCGGGCGGCGCGCTGCGCCAGCAGCGCCGTCGGCACCCAGGCGGGGTCGGCCAGCGGCTCGCCGACCATGCGCACGAGCTCGCGGATCTTCGCCGGAAAGTCGTCGGCGCCGACCCATACCTCCTCGTTGGCCAAATCGAGATGCCGCACCACCTCGGCCGCCGCCGCGCCTTCGTCGTAGGAGGCCTCGTGGAACCGCAACGTGTAGGCGCGCAGCGGTCGCTCGGGATGGATGGCACGGGCCACGGCGGCCACCAGCGAGGAGTCGACGCCGCCGCTCAGGAACAGTCCATAGTCGACGTCGCAATCGGTCTGCCGGCCGACCGCGGCACGAAAGACGCGATCGAAGTCGTCGAGGGACGGCCGGACAGCCAGTTGCTCGTTGCGGATGCTGCAACTGCGGCGCGTCGGCTCGCGGCCGGTCGCTGGCGCGGAGCCGATCGCCCAGCGCCAGTACCGCCGCCGCTCGGTACCCTCCTTCCCGAGGCGGACGACCTCCGCCGGGCCGACCTTTTGCACGCCGGTCAGGACGCAGCGAGGCGCCGCGAAGCTCCCGAAGCGCAGGTAGTAGGCGATCGCCTCACGGTCGACGTCGCCGGTGAAGTCGGGGTCGGTGGCGAGCGCCGACAGCTCGGTCGCGAACAGCACCTCGTCGTCGCGGCGGCTGTAAAACAGCGGGCGCTCGCCGGCGCGGTCGCGGGCGAGCAGCAGGGTGGCGCTGCGCGGGTCCCAGACGGCGAGGGCGAACGGCCCCTCGAGGTCCTCGACGAACGCCTCGCCACGCTCCAGGTAGAGGGCCGGGAGGATCGCGATGTCGGCGTCGCCGGCCACCTCTCGGCCGCGCTCCTGCAACCGGCGGCGCAGCTCCCGGTGGTTGTCGATCTCGCCGTTGCAGACGACCACCACGCCGCTGGCCTCGTCGCGCAGCGGCTGATGTCCCGAGGCGCCGCCGCGAATCGCCAGGCGGGTGGCGGCCAGCGCGGCGCCGCCCGCCGACCAGACCCCCCTGTCGTCGGGCCCCCGGTGCTCGAGCAGCCGCCGCATGCGCTCGACCCGTTCGCGGGCGGTCGATGCGATCGCCTGCGGCACCGCTGTGCTCCCATACAGTGCCGTTGTGTCCGCTTGCGGCGGCGCCGCGTCCGATGGCCGCGCTGCCGTCCCTGGCGGAGGGCCGGCGACTCCTCGATTCCCGCCGCCGTCAATCAGCAGCACCACGCCGCATACGCCGCACATGATCGCCTCAGCTCCCGTCCGGCCCCTCCAGCAGCAGGTACAGCCAGCCGCCCGGGAGCTCGCCGGCGGCGCCGCCCATGGCGCCGGCCAGATCGTCCATCGCCCGGCGGTTCTGCTCGCGCGCCAGCAGCAGGAGCGGGCCCCGGCGCCCGCGCAGCCAGTCGTTGCGCTCCGCCACCGGGATGATGTGCTCCGGCCAGCTTTCGCGTCCTTCCAGGTAGAAAGGAATGTAGTTGCTCGTCGTCTCGCTGCCGTCGTCGGTGATGAGCATGACGGGGCGCTCCAAGTAGAAGCGCAGGCCGGGAGGGTAGCATTGCATGCAGGCGACGGGCGTGTCGGCGGCCAGCTCGTCGATCGCCGCGGCGAGGGCCCGCGACGAGGCGTGCTCGGCGTACACGCGGAGACCGGGGTAGCAGAGGGCGAGGGTGATCGCCGGAACGAGCAGAAACGACGCCAGGACCAGATCGGTGCGCCGCGACAGCCGGGCAACCAGCGCGGTCGCGGCGCACAGGCCCAGCGCCACGACGCCGGCGGGGAAGATCGGTCGGGCCCGCTCGTAGGCGCGCCCGACGATTCCGAACGTCGCCGTCAGATAGCCGGGGACCAGGACTTCGACCGCGAGCCAGGCCACCAGCGCCAGGCTGATCGCCGCGAGCAGCGCCGCGCCGCGGCGAGCCGCGACCGCGGCGGCGCCGTCTGGGTGGTCGAGAGCATGGACGAGAAAGCGGGCCAGCAGCACCCCGAGGACCACCACCGCGGTCAGCACGTAGCCCGGCAGCTTGGAGCGCGACAGCGAGAAGAACACCACCACGACGACCGCCCAGGTCACCAGCAATCGATCGGCACGCCGCCAGCTCGACCGTCGGCGCCAGGCGGCGACGCCGGCCTCGGGCAGCAGCAGGCTCCAGCCGTAGCACGCCGCCAGCAGCACCGGCCCGTAGTAAAAGAACGGCGCCGAGCGCTGAAACTCCGACGTCGTGAAGCGCTGCAGCGTTTCCTTCACCAGGCCGTAGTAGAGGAAGTCGGGCCGTTGCAGGCTGGCGGCGACCACCCAGGGGACGATCAGGGCAGCCAGGACCGCGAAGTTGGCGGGCGCCAGAAGGCGGCGCGCCGCGCCGCGGTTGCCTTCCACCCAGGCGAAGGCGAGCAGCACGAGGGCGGGGACGACGAGCCCCACCGGCCCCTTCACGAGGGTCGCCAGCCCCGCGCAGAACGCCGAAAGCAGGTACCAGTTCCGGGCGGTGGTTTCGACGGCCCCGTGCGTCGCGTCCGGCGCTGGTTGCCGCATTGGCTCGGGTCGCGGCGGGTTCTGGCTCAGCGGCTCCTGCGGCGGGGGTCCGTGTTCCGGTCGTTCCTGACTTCCGTGCCGTGGCCGACGACGACGCTCCTCCGCCACATACCCGGCGAGGATCGACGCGGTGACGAAGAACGCCAGCGGCATGTCGAAAATCACCAGCCGGGCGAAGGCGATGAACATCGGCATCGTGGCGATGACGGCCACCGCCAGCGCCGCGGTGCGCGGCCCGTACTCGCGGGCGCAAAAGCGGTGGACGATCAGCAGCAGGGCGATGGCGAAGAGGGCGGACGGCAGCCGCGCGGCGGTCTCCGTTTTTCCGAGGGCGAGGAACGAGACGGCCACCATGGCGAAATAGGGCGCCGGCTTGTCGAGGTAGGGGAGGCCCCCGTAGGTGGGCACGGTCCAGTCGCCGGAGAGCGCCATCTCGTGGGCGATCTGGGCGTTCCTGCCCTCGTCGGGGTCGAGCAGCGGCAGGGTTCCCGAGCCGGCGAAGATCAACACCAGCGCGTAGGCGAACGCCAGCGCCGTGCCGCGGCGCGCCCGCCGCCGGCCGTCGCCTTCGGCCACCGCTAGCCGCCCCCCGGGCCTCGATCCCAGTCCTGTGCGCTCGAGATGTTGGGGTAGCCCCAGTCCTCGCCGTTCTCGCCCGCCACGACTGCTCTCATGACTCCACCTCGTCGGTTCACAGGGCTCGGCGCCCACGGCTCGAGCGGATCGACTCTAACCCGAACTTCGCAACGGGTCACGGTTGCCCTGACATCGGAGCGCGCCCCGGCCTCGGCACCGGCGCTCCGTGTTTTTCAGCGATTTTCGCGAGGGTATATTGCTCAACGATAATCACGAGTGACTTTCAATGCTAATTTCATGAGAAATCGTTTGCATTTCTAAGCCCTGTAGGGGTTTGATGTCTTCGTATCCTTTGGGTGAGCCCGGCGGGATTCTCCGCCGGCTAAAGGAGAAGCTAGATGGCGGGGCTAGCATTCGGGTACGAGATCAGCGCCCTCGTGGCGTCGATTCTCGCACTCGTGTGGTTCATGCGCGGGGCTCCGGGATTGCCGTATCTTCCGGAGCCCCGTGCGAACCGCCGTGGCCCGGTCACGGCGGTCAGCGTCGTTCTCGTCCTCGAGAAGGACGCCGAGGCGAGCCACTGCGTCGCCGCCCTGCAGGCGGAGGATTACCCGCGGCTGCAGATCATCGTGGTGCTGTGCGGCGCCCGGCTCGACGAGGTCACGCAGGCCCGCATCCAGGACGACCCCCGCGTCACCCTCATCGATGTTTCGACGACGCCCCCCGGATGGGTGCGGCGCAATTACGCTCTCGACGCCGGCTACCGGCATGCCGAGCACGACTGGATCCTGTTCCTCGACGGCAACGTGCTGCTGCGCGCCCGCGCCGTCGAGCGTGCCCTCAGCCTGGCCAAGCAGCGGGGCGCCGACCTGCTGACGGTCTTTCCCGAGCTCACGGCGACCAGCTTCGCCGAGCGGCTCCTGATCCCTTTCTTCATGCAGCTGACGCTCAGCGGCGTCTCGTTCCGGAGGATCAACGACCCCGGCGAGGAGGACGCTGGCGCCTTCGCACCGGTCTTCCTGTTTCGCCGGGCCGCGTACCAGGCGCTGGGAGGATATGCGGCGCTGCGCTCCGAGCGCTCCGCAGACTCGATGCTGGTCCAGCGCGTCAAGGCGGCGGGCTACCGATTGCTCGTCGCTCACGGGATCGAGCTTGCCGTGCTCGTCGGCCAGCCCGGCTTCGCCGGCATCTGGCGGAGCTGGTCGCGCAGCTTCAACGAGGCCATCGACGGCGAGACCCGCAAGGCGGTGGTCCTCGCCTCCCTGGTGATGGCGGTGTTCGCGGGCCCCTGGATCGTGCTGGTCCTCTCGATCGTCGCCATCGCGCTGTCGAACAACCCGCTGGCGGCGTCTCCGTGGCTGGGTGTCATGCTGGTCGGCGTCGCCAACGTCATGGTCGCCGGGCTGCACCGGCGCGCCCTCCGAAACGTCTTGAAGATCGATGACTCATTGGTGTGGTTCCAGCCGGTGGCGGCGACGATCACCGCTTTGATGATCGTCACGTCGTCGCTGCACCTGGAGGGCGGCCGGCTTGCCCGGCTGGCCCGCGGGAGGGCGGCGGCCCCCGTATCCGACGGCGGCCGCACAAGCGCCCGGTAGGTCGAGATGCTCCCCCCGGAGCACCCGAGCGGATGACATGGACCTGCGGGAGCAGGCGAGGAGGTTCTCGTGAGCATGCGAGCGCATTCTGATAGCGGCGGCAGGCTGCTGCGAGCGGCGTACTTCCTGCTGCTGACCCTGGTTCTGGGTTACGCGGGGGCGACCGTGTTTCCAGTCGTCTCCAGCACGTTCAAGTTCTCCCAGGCTATCCAGCACGAAGTGATGTACGGCACCGCCAACGAGCCGGCGGCCCTGATCCATCGCCGCCTGGTGGGCGAGGCCAGCCGCCTCGGCCTGAACGTTCCACCCGACTCGATCGTCATCGAGCAGCGCGGCGCCAGGCTGCAGATCTCGGCCAACTACGTCGCCCGCATCCAGCTGCCCGGCGGCTTCACCGTCGATTGGCCGTTCGACACCAGCCACGAGGGCACGCGCCGCCCGCCGACGTTCGGCAGCAACGGGCCGTAGCGCGACAGCTCCCGCCAGATCGCGTCCAATCGTGCCCACCGAGGGCCTGCCGCATGCTCTCGACGGGTGATGATTGGGTATGGGCGCGGCAGGATTTGAACCTGCGCATTTCCATGAATCAGTAGTTGCCCAAAGGCGATGATTGGGTAGTGGGCGCGGCAGGATTTGAACCTGCGCATTTCCATGAATCAGTAGTTGCCGAGGGGTGATGATTGGGAATGGGCGCGGCAGGATTCGCGCGCATTTCCATACTTCAGCGGGTGGGAGAACACGTGCGCTTTCAGGTTGTGAGTATGGGCGCGGCAGGATTTGAACCTGCGCATTTCCATAAGATCAGTAGTTGCCGAAAGGCGATGATGGAGTATGGGCGCGGCAGGATTTGAACCTGCGACTTCCACCGTGTGAGGATGGCACTCTAGCCGCTGAGTTACGCGCCCATCAGGTGCGGGCAGGGGAGGCCGGGAGGCGCTCGCCCGGCGCGCGTAAGGATGTGCCGGTCACACGGTACGGGCTCAGCAGCAGGCCTCATGATACCCAGCCGGGCCGGGTGCAGCCAACCTAGGCACGCCGGAGCTACACCACCACGGCCTGCTAACCGAGACGGGAAGGCAACCCCCTGACGCCGTAACCTGCGAAGGATCTGAGCCAGAGGCTCACGAAGGCGGGGACGAGCTGGGCCTTGAGCCAGCCCCGCCAGCGCGGATCGGTGGGCTCGGGCCCTCCGGGCGCTCGTGAGCGCAGGTGCAAGGCGGTCAGCAGCTCGGCGCCGGCGGTGGGATCCAGCAGCAGGCAGCGGCCGCCGACGAGGCGCCAGCGGCCGAAGCGGTAGACGCGGGCCAGCAGGTGGCGGTGCGGATCGGGCCACGGCTCGCTGGGCGTGTTCACGAACGTCTCGACGCCGGTCAGGCGGTCGCGGAGCAGCAGGCCGGCCCGAGGCAGGGCCCGCTCGAGCCTCCAGAGCCCGAGCCGCGAGCCGAGGATGCCGCGGGCGGCGGCCTGGATCCGGGCGCTGCCGGCGAACGCCGCGCCCTTCAGCAGCCACTCGCATGCCGGCCGGCCCCGCAGCCAGGGCTCGTCGAACAACAGCCAGTCGAGCGCCAGCTCCGCCACGATCATGTCGGCGCGGGCCGGAGCGGGCAGCGATTCGAGCATCCAGGTGCGGGTGCCGGGGTCGACGGCGCCCCAGGTGCGCTCGAAGAGGCCGATGCCGTAGGCGACCTCGGCCTCGGCCTCGGTCGCGATCGTGCCCTGCGGTCGTGGCGCGGAGCTGCTATGAGCGGTCGCCGTGTTCGCGAGGAACGAGGGTCGAGGCCCGCTTGCCGGAGGTGGCGATGCGGCGCTCGAATAGCCGGCCACCGCGTTCGCGAGGAACGAGGGTCGAGGCGCCCCTGTTGGAGGCCGCGATGGGGCGCTCGCCTGGGCGGCCACCGCGTTTGCAAGGGCCGCGGCGCTCGCCTCGCCCCAGAAGCGGCGCGCCGCCGCCGAGAGGGAGGCGCGCATCGCCGGCCCGGAATCGCGGCAGAAGAGCCCCCAGAGCAGAAGCGCGCCGGACGCCTTGATCTCGTCGAAGGGCGTCGGCTGCTCCTGGTGGCCACCAGCCGTTCGCAGGCGGCGGGCCAGCGGCAGGCAGCAGTCCCCCAGGCAGTGGTTGCGGCCGCAGGGGCAGGGCGTGGCCAGGTGGGGGATGAGCTCGGGAGGAGTTGGAGCGGCGGCCGGGACGGGCATTCTTCGACCTCACGGTTGTGGCGACCTGGCAGCGTGCCGTCGCCTCGCGGTCCCGTTATTCATGAGACGGCCACGGGCCCGCCGTTTCCGGGATTTTTTTTGCCGCCCGGGGCCCAGCCGGCGACGGCGGCGGGCTCGGGCCAAGGCGGCGACCGTGGGAGGCTCGGGCGGAAGCGGCGACGGCGGGAAGCCCGGGCGGACGCGACGGTGGGGGGCCCGGACGGAATCGGCGACGGCGGCGGGCTCGGGCAGAGGCGGCCACGGTCGAGCCCCCGGTGCTGGCAAGCCCCGGCGAAGCCTCCGGGAAGGCTGCCGTAGCGAGGGTCGAGGACCGGGGAACGGCCAGAGGCCGGCTGGCGGCGACTGTGCTACCGTCGCAGCCGAAAGGAGCCGCGCATGAACGATCCCGAAGATCCCCGCCCGGCCGAGGCCGCGAGCATCCAGATCATCGCCGGAGACGAGGACCTCAAGGGCCGCTACGCCAACTTGATGTCGGTCAGCCACACGGGGGAGGAGTTCGTCCTCGATTTCTTCGCCGTCACTCCATCGAGCAGCGGCGCCGCCCGCGGCACACTGGTCTCCCGCGTGGTCACCAGCCCGCCGCACTTCAAGCGCATCGTCGCGGCCCTGCAGGACAACCTCAAGAAGTACGAGGCCCAGTTCGGCGACATCGAGGAGCCGCGCGGCCACTTCCCCGATCCCGACGACATCGGCTTCATCCACTGACCATCGAGGATGCTCATGGCGGCCGAGCATCGAAGGGCTGAAAGGTGGGCATCTCGGTACCGGCGCGCATGCTCCTCTGGAGCACTCGGAACGGCGCCATGAACGAGAAGCGCCCAGACGAACGCTGGACGCGGCGCTCGATGCTGGCTGGGCTCGGAGGCGCAGCGGCGGGCGGCGTCGCCTTCGCTGCTCCCACCGCCGGGCCCCACGAGAGTAACGCCAGGTCCCGCCGCCAGGTCGCCCAGCGGCTGCTCGATGCCGTCCCGGAAGCGGGCGCCTGGGTCGAGCTCGATCGCTCGGCGGTGGCCGCCAATCTTGCAGCTGTCCGGAGGCGCGCCGGCGGCCGTCCGCTGATGGGTGTCGTGAAGGCCAACGCCTATGGGCACGGGCTGGCGCCGATGGCAAGGATGCTGGCGGACTCCGGCGTCGACGCGCTGATGGTGATCACCGTCGATGAGGCGCTGGCGGTGCGCGCCGCCGGCATCCGGACGCCGGTGCTCAACTATGGGCCGTACGATCGCCCGGCTGCCGCCGAGCTCATCGAGCAAGACGTCGACCAGGCGGTCTATACGCGTGAGGCGGTGGAGGGCCTGGCCGCTGCGGCGCGAGGTACCGGAAAGGCCGCCCGCGTGCACCTCGTCCTCGATACCGGCCTGGGCCGTGTCGGTGTGCCGGCCGCCGGCGCCGCGGAGGTCTTCGAAGCGGCGGCCTCCGGGGTGGCCGCGGGCACGCTGCAGGTGGGTGGCATCGCCACGGCGCTCACCGAGGATCTGGAGTACGACCGCGTCCAGCTGGCGCGCTTCGAGGACGCGCGCGAGCGGGCGCGGGCCGCCGGCCTCGATGCCGGTACCCGCCACGTCGCCTCCAGCGCCGCCGTGCTCGACTTCCCCGAGGCCCACCTCGACATGGTGCGGCCGGGGATCATGCTCTACGGCCACTATCCCAACGACCGCTCGCGCGCCGAGCGGCCGATCGAGCTGGCGCCGGTACTCTCGCTGAAGGCCCGGATCGCCTACGTCAAGACGCTCGCGGTGGGCGACAGCATCGGCTACCACCGCGCCTGGATCGCCGAGCGCGCCACCACGGTGGCGACGCTGCCGATCGGCCACTCCCAGGGATATCCGGCGCGGGCGCTGGCGGCCGGCGGCTGGGTGGAGGTCCATGGCCGCGCCTGCCCGCTGATCGGCGGCATCACCTCGGACCACCTGGAGGTCGCGGTCCCGGACGGTCTCGAGGTGCGCGTCGGCGATATCGCGACGCTGATCGCCGGGGCACCGGGAACCGCAAGGCCCGGCGCCGGCGCGACCGCTGGCGGCGCCCGGGTGGCCGACGCGGGAGAATCACAGGTTCCGCCGACGGCTCCGCTGGTGGGCGAGTGGGACGGCGCCGGCGTGTACGGCGTCCTGATGCACCTCAGCCCGTTGCTCCCGAGGATGATCCGATAGCGCGAACGCTAGCCGTAAGTTGGCCGAGCTGATCCGCTCTGCGAGGTAGACGTCCTGCTGGCCGCCGGTCGGCCGCCGCGAGCGTCCGATGGATTGCTGGGCGCCCCGTTTGTTCGCGCGCGATCTGCCGATGGAGGGCTACTCGTCCCTCTCCAGCTCCTTCTTCATCGCTGCGGCGAACTCCTTGAAGATCCTCTTCGAGACCTGCTCGATCATGCCGCGGCCGAACTGGGAGAGGGCGCCGCTGATCTTGAGCTCGGCGCCGACGCCGACCTCGGTTCGATCCGCAGAGACCTCCCGGAGCCGGCTGGTCATGTGCATCTCGGCGCTGCCCATCCCGGCCATGGCCTGGCCCCTGGCGTGGACGACGGCCGACTTGTCGGTCTCGTCGAGCGCGAAGCTCACCGTGCCCTTATAGGTCGCCGAGAGGGGCCCGACGCGCACCGACATGCCGCCCTTGTAGGTGGTCTCGTCGACCTTCTCGCGGATCTCGGCGCCGGGCAGCGCCGCGGCGACGCGCTCGGGGTCGGTGAGGAAGCCCCAGACCGCGGCGGCCGGGGCTTCGATCGTGAGCGTCTCCTCAATCCGCACCGGTCAGCTCGCGGTAGTCCTCGGGAGTGTCGAGGTCGGCCAGCGCCTCGATCGGCCAGTCCAGCTCGACGGCCTCGTCGCGGTGGCGCTGCACGACCTCGCGGCCGCAGCGCCGCTCCATGACCCGCAGCTCGCCGAACAGCGAGCGGTCGTAGAGCATCGGCGGGGCGTTGACCTCGCCGCCATAGCGGGAGATCACCAGCGGCGCGTCGCCGCCGCGGAAGCGCTCGACGAGGCCGCGCAGCATCTCTTCGCTGACCCACGGCATGTCCGCCAGGACGATGATCACGGCGTCGACGCCGGCGGGCAGCGCGTCGATGCCGGCGCGCACCGAGGTGTGGATGCCGGTGGCGTGGTCGGGGTTGAAGACCGGGCGGCAAGGGAGCCCTTCGAGCTGGGCCTCGGCCGCCTCGCGCTCATGCCCGGTGATGACGAGGACGGGATCGATGCCGGCGGCTGCCACGGTCCTGGCGGCCCGCCGCAGCAGGGTCTCGCCCTCCAGCTCCATCAGCATCTTGTTGCGGCCCATGCGGCTGGAGGAGCCGGCCGCCAGCAACAGCGCCGCGACGCGCCTCGTCACGCTCATCGCCGGCCCGCCGGCATGGGCGACTTCTGCCCGGCTTGCGGCGCCCGCCGCCTCCGAGGGAGCGGTCCGGCGCACGGCTCGTACCCAACATCGCGGCCGTGAGACGGGGCGCCGAAGGTGGGCTTGTCAATCATGGATCGGCGCCTTTCGGTCCTTCAGGTGGCCGGGCCGGCGGCCCGCCCGGACGGCCAGCAGCTCGGCGACCACCGCGAGCCCGACCTGTTCGGGGCCCTCGGCGCCGAGATCGACGCCAACCGGGCCGTAGATTCGCGAGCGGTCGGGCTCGGCGGCCTCGGCGGCGATCTCCTCGCAGCGGGCCCGCGGTCCCAGCAAGCCCACGTAGGCGACCGGCCAGGAGAGGAAGCGGCGCGCCCAAGCCTTGTCGCGGACCAGGTTGTGGGTCTTGAGCACCACGTAGGTATTCTCGCCGGTGGGCAGCCCCTCCAGCTCGTCGTCGGGCGACGCCTGCATGAGCTTCCAGGCGGCGGGGAAACGGGACGCGTTCACGTAGGCGGGGCGATGGTCGATGACGGCGACCCGAAAGCCGACCTCGGCGGCGAGCTGCGCCAACGGTAACGCGTCGTCACCGGCGCCGCACAGGGCGAGGACCGGGGGCGGCAAGTAGGTCTCCACGAAGCTGCGGCATCCGGCCGTCTCGAAGATCCCCGACGTCTGCTCGGCGAGCGACGCGGTGGCGGCGGCCATCAGCGCCGCATCCAGCTGCGGGTCGCCGCTGGAACCGGCCTGGACGGCGCCGGGCATGGCGAGCACCGCCCGCCCGGCGAGGCCGTTGCCGCCGCGGTCGTCGAGTAGCGTCGCCGCCGCGAACGGCGCGTTGCCGGCCAGCAGGGTGCGAACCCGGCCGGCATTCTCGCGGAATCCCTCGCTCCTCGTCGGCTGTACGAAGATGTCGACGGCGCCGTTGCATCCCAACCCCAGCCCCCAGAGGGCGTCGTCGTCCTCGCCGGTCTCGTAGTGCAGCAGCCGGCAATCGCCGCCGCCGATGATTTGCAGGCCGTTCTGCCGCACGTCCTCCTCGAGGCAGCCACCGCTGATCCCGCCCAGCGTCGAGCCCTCTTCGGCGATCAGGAACTTGGCGCCGGGACGCCGGTAGGCCGAGCCCAAGATGCGCACTACCGTGGCCAGCGCCGCGCCCTGGCCCGCTGCCTCCAGTTGGGCGACCCGCTCCAGGATCTCGCCGGTCTCCTGCCACTGTTTCACTTCGGGGGCTTGCCTCGTGGATGTCGGCCGGGCGCCGATCGATGCGCGTCAGCGGACGACGAGCCGGTCACCATCAGCGGAGAGCACCAGGCGCTGGCGGTTGGACTCCCACCACTCGACCCAGCTGTCGCGGTCGGCGAAGTCCGGCTCGGTGAGCGCCGCGACGCGCTCGAGAACGGAGTGCAGGCGGCCGTCGCCGAGCTCGGGTGACAGTAGCCCGTCGACGATCAAGTTCTCCAGGGCGCGCCGATAGCCGCGCTCCTTGGCGCCGCGATCGTCGAGCCGCGTCCGCTGCACCCGGAAGCTGTAGCCGTGGGGCGGGATGCTCAACGAGCCGAGGACGAAGTCGCCCACCGCCTGGCTGGCCGTCACCCAGCCGCGACCCGCGTAGAACCAGTACTCTTCCGCCTCCAGGAGCAACGCCTGATGGCTGAGCACCTCGCCGGCGTCGTGGGCCTCGCTGACGACCTCGAGGCGCCCGTTGGCGTCGGACCAGAGGACGTAGGCCTGGTGCTCTTCCCACCAGGCCGTCCAGTCGCTCTGCCGTTCGAAATCATGGCCGGTGATACGGCGCAACTGGGCTCGCGCCAGCTTCGAGCTCTGGTCGTCGGAACCGGGATCCTCGCCGACCCATTTCAACAGCTCGGGAATCGCCAGGCGGTAGCCGGCCGTTCTTCGCTGCGCGTCGTTCACGACGACCAGGGCGACGCGAAAGCAGATGCTGGGATCGACGCCGAGGCGGCCCCAACGCTCGTACGGCAGGTCGTGAAGGTCGACGAGGCCGAAGTATCCGTCCCAGAACCAGTATTGGGTGGCGTCGAGGATGCGCACCTCTCGGCAAGGGACGTCACCGATGCCCTCGCGGACGGACTGGGCGGCGGCGGGGGCGGCAACGAGCAGCAGCAGGGGCAGAATCGCCGTCGCCGCGCTCAAAGAGCCACCACGGCTGTTACTGATCGCGGCGGATACCGCCGCCCATCGGCCCGGCCAGGTTCGGCATCATCTTCAGGGTCTGCATGATCCGGTAGGTGGTCGGGTTCATGCCCCAAAGCCGCTCGCCCGGCTCGATGTCCTCGAACCACATCAGCGGCGCCAGCTCCTCGGCGCGGCGTCGTGGCTGTCCGTCGTCGCCGACGGCGGCGAGGAAACGTTGGGCCTCCGCAACGCGGTTGCGCCATGGCGTGGTCCAGGCACCGAACTCCTCGGCGCTGCCAGAGACGTAGTAGACGTTACGCAGCACCCACCCCTGCGCCACCGGCGAGACCTCGACGTGGACGAGCGTGCCGCCCGGCAGGCCCACCAGGACGCTCGCTCCCGCCTCGTTGGGCACGATGGTGCGAATCTCGGCGGTCTCGTAGGCGAGGTCCATGTCCCGCATCACCACGTAGACGTCCTCGATGGTCGGCTCGGGGGCGACGGCGGCGGGGCTCGATGCCTCGGCGCCGCCCTGGAACGGCTCCCCTGGAGCGCCCGCGGCGAGGGCCAGCAGGAGGACCGAGGAGATCAGAGTGGGCCGCAAGAAGTTCACGATTTCAGGCTATCACATCGCCGCGTCCAGGTGCTCGCTGGTGCTTCCGGTGAACCCGAGGAGAACGGCGGCGAGAAAGGCGGGCACGGACACGGCCCGCGCCGGCTGCAGTCGCCCTCGCCCGCCCGGGACGCCGTCATTCCCAGATCCCGAGCATCATCTTGACGTCCTCGGAGGCCATCGTCCGCGGGTCCCAGGGGGGGCTCCAGATCAGCTGGATGTCGACGTTGTCGACCTCCGGCAGCTCCAGGCACTTGCCGTGGACTGCGGCCATGATCTGGGGACCGACCGGGCAGGCCGGGGAGGTCAGGGTCATCTTGATGTTGACCTGCTTGGATTCCTCGTCGAGCTCGACGTCGTAGACCAGCCCGAGCTCGACGATCGAGATGTTGATCTCGGGGTCGCTCACGGGCCGGATGGCCTCGATCACCTCTTCTTTGGTAGGCATTGCCATGGGGTCCTCCGCTCAGGACTTCTTGGTGATGACTTCAATGTCGCGATCGGCTTCGACCTCACCGACCAGATCGGGCTCGTACTCGGCCAAGCCCTGCTCGAGCGTCATCCAGGCGAGCAGCGCGCACTTGATGCGCACCGGGAAGTTCTTCACCCCCTCGAGCGCTTCGAGGTCGCCGCGCTCGAATCCCGCCGGCCACTCGCCGCCCTTCATCACCGCCTGGAAGGTCTTCTTGAGCGCGATCGCCTCCTCGAGGGTAGCGCCTTCGAGCTGCTGGGCGAGCATCGACGCCGAGGCGACCGAGATCGAGCAGCCGCGCGGCTCGATGTGAACGGCGCGGATGCGGCCGCCGGCGATGTCGAGCTGCATGACCAGCTCGTCGCCGCAGAGGGGGTTGTGGCCCTCGACCTCGACCTGGGGGTCCTCGACGGCGCTGGAGCCGTGCGGGCTGCGATAGTGATCGAGGATCACCTCGCGGTACAGGTCGTCGAGCCCGGTCATGCTCATCGCGACGCGCTCAGGCCGAAGACCTCGCGGGCG
>Ga0214471_10002007_pt1 | contig 16046 bp, 15 predicted proteins | sample RVTome_5_FD_207665 | JGI IMG/M metagenome (GOLD analysis project Ga0214471, IMG submission 207665) | Soil microbial communities from uranium-contaminated site in the Upper Colorado River Basin, Wyoming, United States - RVT142D155 | ecosystem: Environmental > Terrestrial > Soil > Contaminated >... | reverse complement strand
ACCAACGCGATCGTCCGCGTCGACCCGAAGACCCGCGCGGTGAAGAGCTGGCCGCTGCCGGAGGCGCGCGGCTACGTCAATCTCAACACGCTCACTTTCGACCGGCGCGGCCGGGTATGGTTCACCGGCCAGAACGGCGTCTACGGCCGCCTCGATCCCGCGACCGGCGAGCTGAAGGTCTGGGACGCGCCGCGCGGTCGCGGCCCCTATGGCATCGCGACGACGCCGGACGGCGCCGTCTACTACGCCTCGCTGGCCGGCAGTCACATCGCGCGGATCGATCTCGACACCGGCGCCGCCACCGTCATCGAGCCGCCCACCAGGGGCCAGGGCGCCCGGCGCGTCTGGTCGGACTCCACGGGGCGCATCTGGGTCAGCGAGTGGAACTCGGGCAACCTGAGCCGCTACGACCCGAAGACCGGCGACTGGAAGGCCTGGAGGCTGCCGGGCGACGCGCCGCGCGCGTACGCCGTCTACGTCGACGACCGGGACAAGGTCTGGGTGAGCGAGTGGAGCGCCAACGCGATGGTGCGCTTCGATCCCGAGACCGAGACGTTCCAGGCGTTTCCCAGCGACCGGCGCGGCGCCAACGTGCGCCAGATCCTCGGCCGCCCCGGCGAGGTGTGGGCGCCGGAGTCGGGCACCGACCGGCTCGTCGTCTATCGCACCAAGTGACGGGAGCGGCGGGCCGGCGATTGATTCGCGCTACACGAAGCCGAGGAGCCCCAGCGCGCCGGCGGCGGCGAACAGCCAGAGCGGGTTGACGCGGGTGAAGACCACCAGGCCGGCGACGGCGGCGGTGATGCCGGAGGCGACCCAGCCGGTGTCCTGGGCGCCGCGCGCCACCAGCCAGCCGGTGGCGAGCACGAGGCCGACGGTGATCGGCGCCAGCCCCGCCTCCACCGCCCGCCGCCAGCGGGCGCCGCGAAACCGGTCCCACACTCGCGCCACGAAGTAGCTCAGCGTGCAGGAGGGCGCGCACATGGCGGCCGTCGCCCCCAGCGCGCCCGGCAGGCCGGCGGCGTGCCAGCCGACCAGCGTCACCAGCAGCATGTTGGGGCCCGGCGCCGCCTGCGCGATCACGAACAGCTGCGTGAACTGGGCGTCGGTCACCCAGTGGTGCACGTCCACGGCCAGGCGGTGAATTTCCGGCACGACCGTGATCACGCCGCCCACGGCGAGCAGCGAGAGGCTCATGAACCGCAGGGCCAGCGTGACGAGAATGCTCACGCGCGCCGGAACCAGGCGACCAGCACGCTGGCGGGCGCCAGCGTGAAGAGCACCGGAACGAGCGGCCAGCGCAGCAGCGCGATGGCCACGAACGTGACGAGCAGGAAGGCGAGCACGCGCGGCGTGCGCCCGAGCGGCGCCGCCATCCTGAGCCCGGTGGCGAGGACGAGCCCGCCCGCCGCCGCCCCGAGCCCGCGCAGGAACGCGTCGATTCCCGGCAGCTGGCCGAAGCGGTCGTACAGCAGGGCCAGCGCCAGGACGGCCACGACGGGCAGCGTGAGGATCCCCGCCAGCGCGGCGAGGGAGCCGCGCGGGCCCTGAAAGCGGGCGCCCACGATGATCGTCATGTTGATCGTGTTCGGTCCCGGCAGGAAGTTGCAGAGGCTGAACAGGTCGGTGAACTCGGCGGCGGTGAGCCAGCGGCGCTCTTCCACCAGCATGCGGCGCGCCCACGGCAGCACGCCCCCGAAGCCCCGGGCGCCGGCGTGAAAGAACCCCCGATAGAGCTCGGCGACGGTCGGAGGGCGGACGTCGCCGGCGCGCGGCGGAGTCACGCGGGCGTCAGCTGATGAAACGCCCACCCATGACGCGGATGGTGTCGCCGGTGACGTAGGCGGAGGCGTCGCCGGCCAGGAACACGCAGGCGTCCGCGATGTCCTCCGGCCGTCCGAGCCGGCGGAGCGGGATCTGCTCGAGCTGCTTGGGGGCGCCCGGCGGGGCCTGCGTGAACTCCGGGTACCAGTCGGCGTAGCGCCGCTCGGTGTCGATGAAGCCGGGCACCACCATGTTGGCGCGGACGCCGAACGGCCCCAGCTCGGCGGCGAGCGCGCGGACCAGGCCGAGCAGGCCGGTCTTGGCCGTGGTCACCGCCGCCGTGTCGGGCCGGCCGGTGAGGCTCGACAGCCCGCCCAGCGCGATGATGCTGCCCTGCCGCCGCTCTTTCATGCCGGGCACGACCGCGCGCGCCAGGTAGAAGGCCGAGTGGAGGTTGACGGCCAGCACGCGATGCCAGTCCTCGAGCGACGTCTCGGCGAGGCTCCGGTGCGGGCGGATGGCGGCGTTGCACACGAGCACGTCGATCGCGCTCAGCTCGGCCACCCCGCGGCCGACCATGGCCTCCACCGCTGCGGCGTCGCCGACGTCGGCGAGGACGGTGACGACCCGCACGCCCGCCTTGCGGCACTCGGCCGCCACCGCCTCCAGCTCCTCGGCGTTGGCGCGGGTGTTGAGCACGAGGTTCGCGCCCTCGGCGGCGAAGGCCAGCGCGATCGCGCGGCCGATGTTGCGGCTGGCGCCGGTGACGAGCGCGGTCTTGCCGCCGAGCCGCACGCGGCCCGCCTACCGGACCGCGAGCCCGCGCCGGGCCAGCTCGGCCTCGAGGTCGAGCGGCCGCGTGCCCGCCGGCGTGCCGCCGGGCACCGTCCAGAACAGCTCGAACTCCAGGCCGTCGGGGTCCTTGGCGTAGAGCGACAGGCTGGTGCCGTGATCCGACTGGCCGACGAGCGAGCGCGCCTCGATCAGCCGCTGCCGCGCCCGGGCGAGGTCGGTCAGGTCGCCGACCTCCCACGCCGAGTGGTACATGCGAGCGGCGCCCTCGTCGGGCGGGCGCACGCCGGCGTGCTCAAACAGGCCCAGGTGGTGATCGTCGGTGGTGCCGGGGATGATGAGGAACGCGGCGTTCGGAGAGCGGCGCTGCACCTCGAAGCCCAGCACCTCGCAGTAGAAGCGCACGCTGCGCTCCACGTCGGCCACCCACAGCACCAGGTGCTGCAGCCGCTTGAGCCCGAGCGCGCCGCCGGTCATCTCGCCGGCCCTTCCTCCAGGCTCACGGTGATGGCCGCGCACGCGATCAGCGTGTCGGAGCCGGGCACGCGGAGGCCGCCCGTCACGGGCCGCACGGTGACCTCGCCGTGCGGCAGCTCCTTGCGCACACGCTCGACGTCGACCGAGGCCGGGTCGGGCACCGCCACCGTGACGTCCACCAGCATCCGGCCCCCACGGGCGCGGACGTCGGAGAACAGCGGCAGGCTGGAGTGGCGGATCGCGTCGGACACCGCCCGGCAGGCCGCCTTGGTGCAATCCAGCCCGTGGACGTCCACGCCCATGCCGAACTCGAGGACGGCCGGCCGGGCGCTCACGCGCGCAGCCCCGGCATCGTGAACGCCCTGGCGTCGAGCTCGGCGACCAGCGCGCGTGACTGCTCGGCGGTGAGCGCGACCAGCGGCGGCCGCACCGTCGCCCACGCCGCGTCGCCGCCGTAGTGGGCCACGGCCGCCTTGAGGGCGGGGATCATGGGGAACTTCGCGAACGTGCCGCGGATCTCGTCCAGGCGCGCCTGCTGGGCGTCGGCGTCGGCGCCCTGCCACGTCTCGAACAGCCGCGCGATCGCCGCCGGGTTCACGTTGGCCGTGGCGCTGATGCAGCCGGCCCCGCCGTGCCGCATGCCCTGCAGCAGGAACGTCTCGGCCCCGGGGAAGACGTCGAAGCCGCTCTTCGCGAAGGCGTCGAGGAAGGCCTGCGTGTTCTTCCAGTCGCCGCCGCTGTCCTTCATGCCCGCCGTCTGCGCCGGGTAGGCCTTCAGCAGGCGCTCGACGAGGCCGAGGGTGATGGGGACCTGGGCCACCGGCGGGATGTGGTAGAGGTACACGCGCAGCCGGGCCTCGCCGACCCGCTCGATGATCTCGGCGAAGTTGCGGAACAGGCCGTCGTCGCTCACGCCCTTGTAGTAGAAGGGCGGCAGCATCAGCACCCCGCCGCAGCCGAGCTTCACCGCGTGCGCGGTCAGCCGCACCGAGTCCGGCAGCGCGCAGCAGCCGGTGCCCGGCATCATCCGCGCGGGATCGAGCCCCGCCCCCACCAGCCGGTCGAGCAGCTCGATCTTCTCCTCGACCGCCAGCGAGTTCGCCTCCGAGTTCGTCCCGAACACCGCCAGACCCACGTTCTGCGACAGCAGCCAGCGGCACTGGCGCACGAAGCGCTCGGGGTCGGGCGAGAGGTCGCCCTTGAAGGGCGTGATGACGGGGGACAGCACGCCGGCGATCCGCGGGGTGTCGTTCATGCGCGATACGTTACCATGAGGCCCATGCCCGACCAGACCCTCAAGATCGACCGCGCCCGTTACGTCGTCACCGTCGACCCGCAGCGCCGGATCATCCAGGACGGCGCGGTCCTGATCGAGGCCGGCCGCATCCGCCAGGTCGGCAAGGCCGCCGAGCTGGCGGGCGCGCGCGCCGACCGGGTCATCGACGCCCGGCATCTGGTCGTCACCCCGGGGTTCGTGAACGGGCACATGCACATCTCCTACGCCCACGCCGTCCGCGGCATCTTCCCGGACGACCAGGGCAGCCCCCTGCCCACGGTCTTCAAGCTCCAGATGGCGATGACCGAGGAGGAGGAGCACGTCACGACGTTGCTCGGCCTCGTCGAGCTGCTGAAGAACGGCACCGTGTGCTTCGTGGACCCCGGCAGCACCAAGTTTCCCGACGCCTGCCTGCAAGCGTACGAGGACGCCGGCATCCGGGTGATCCTCGGCGACTGCGTGACCGACCAGCCGGCGCCCTTTCCCCTGCCGCGCTACTCCGCCACCGAGGCCATCGACCGCACGTCGGCGTTCCTCGAGAAGTGGCACGGGCGGCTGAACGGCCGGCTGCGGGCGTGGGCGATGCCGTTCTCGCCGGAGACGTGCAGCGCCGACCTGCTGCGCGGGCTCAAGCGGCTGGCCGACGAGCACCGGACCTCCTTGACCCTGCACCACGGCAGCGGTGCCAAGGCCCGCCAGGACTACCAGGCCCGGGGCGCGCCGAGCCCGACCCAGTACCTCGAGTCGCTCGGCGTGCTCGGCCCCAACGTCGTCCTCGCGCACGTGCTCGGCATCGACGACGCCGAGATCGACGCCATGGCCCGCACGGGCACGACGGCGGCGATGTGCCCCGTCACTGCCGCGAAGGGCGCGCGTGGCGCCGGGCAGCACGGCCGGCTCCCGGAGCTGCTGGCCAAAGGCGTGAAGGTGGCGCTCGGCTGCGACTCGCCCAACAACTCGAACCACCTCGACATGGTCCGCGCGCTCAACATGGCGGCGATCCAGTACAAGGACGCGCGCCAGGACATGCGCCAGATCCCGGCCGAGACCGCGCTCGAGCTGGCCACCTTGACCGGCGCCCAGGCGGTCGGCCTCGGCGACGAGATCGGCTCGCTCGAGCCCGGCAAGAAGGCCGACCTCGTGCTCTTCGACACGCAGCGGCCCGAGTGGCAGACGATGTTCAACCCGATCAACAACCTCGTCTACAACGCCGACGGCCGCAGCATCCACACGGTGATCGTGGACGGCCGGGTGGTCGTCGACGCCTACCGCCAGTCGTTCGTGGACGAGCCCGCGCTCTACGCGAAGGTGCAGGAGATCGGCGAGCGGCTGCTTGCGCGCACGGGCGTCACCCCGGGCCGTCCCCGCTGGCCGGTCGTCTGATGCGCCTCTCCGGCAAGGTCGCGGTCGTCACGGGCGGCGCGGCGGGGATCGGCTTTGCCTACGCGCGCCGCTTTCTGGCCGAGGGCGCCGACGTCGTGCTGGCCGACGTGGCGGACGCCGTCGCGGCGGCGGAGAAGCTCGGCGCCGACCGCGCACTGGGCGTGCGCACGGACGTCAGCGACGCCGCGGCCGTGCGTGCAATGGTCGAGGCCGCCGTCGCCCGCTTCGGCCGGATCGACGTCCTCGTCAACAACGCCGCCGTGTTCGCGACGCTCAAACCGCAGGCGTTCGACGAGATCCCCGAGGCGGAGTGGGACCGCGTCATGGCCGTGAACGTGAAAGGCGTCTGGAACTGCGCTCGCGCCGTCGCGCCCGTCATGCGGGCGCAGGGCGGCGGGCGCATCGTCAACGTCGCCTCCGCCATCGTGGCGAAGGGAACGGCCCTGCTCCTGCACTACGTGACCTCCAAGGGCGCGGTGGTCGCGATGACCCGCGCGCTGGCCCGCGAGCTGGGCCCGAGCGGCATCACGGTCAACGCCGTGGCGCCGGGGCTGATCATGAGCGACACGGTGCAGGCCAATCCGGACATCCGCGAGTTCCAGCGCGCGGCGGTCATGCAGGCGCGCTCGCTCAAGCGCGAGGCGTTCCCCGACGACGTCGAGGGTGCTGTCGTGTTCCTGGCCTCCAACGACAGCGCGTTCATGAGCGGCCAGACGCTGATCGTCGACGGCGGCTCGGTGTTCTCCACGCTGTGAGCCTGACCAGCGTCCCCGTGATCGATCTCGCCCCCGCCCGCCAGGGCGGCCTTCCCGAGCGCCGGAGGGTGGCCGACGCCATCGACGCCGCGTGCCGGGACATCGGCTTCTTCGCGATCACCGGCCACGGCGTGCCGGGGGCCCTCGTCGACGACCTGCGGCGCTCCGCCCACGCCTTCTTCGAGCTGCCGCCGGCCGGCAAGCTCGCAGTCCGCCACCCGGCCGGCATGAACCGCGGCTACCACCACGCCGGGGGCGAGGCGCTCGCCACGGCCAACGACGGCGCCGCGCCGCCTGACCTCAAGGAGTTCTTCCACGTGGGGCCCGTGGACGTTTCCGGCGAGCCGTACTACACGGGCGCGCTGGGACGGCGACACTTCACGCCCAACATCTGGCCGGCGGGGCCGGCCGGGTTCGAGCGGGCCGCGACCATCTACTACCGGACGATGAGCCGGCTGATCGTCGAGCTCATGCGGCTCGCCGCGCTGGCGCTGGACGTCGAGGAGACGTTCTTCGACGACAAGGTCGACCGCTCGATCGGGACCATGCGGTTGAACTACTACCCGGCCCAGGCGGCCTCGCCCCAGCCGGGCCAGCTCCGGGCCAGCGCCCACACGGACTACGGCGGCTTCACCATCCTGAGCGGCGAGGACGTGCCCGGCGGCCTCCAGGTGCTCACGCGCGGCGGCCGGTGGGTCGACGTGAGGACGAGCCCCACCACGTTCGTGGTCAACATCGGCGACCTGCTGATGCGCTGGACGAACGACCGCTGGCTGTCGAACCTGCACCGGGTGGTGAACCCGCCGGCCGGCGACGGCCGGGCGCGGCTGTCGATCGCGTTCTTCAATCATCCGAACTACGACGCCCTGATCGAGTGCCTCCCCTCGCAGGGCGCGGCGAAGCACCCGCCCGTGCGGTCCGGAGACTATCGCGACCTCAAGTACGCCAAGACGGGGCTGACCGGCGCCATCGCGCCGACCGCCTGAGAGGAGCTCGCATGCTCTACCGCGGGATGGACCGCGCCGCCCTCGACGCCGCCTACAACAACACCGCCGCCGTCGGCCAGGCCAGGCGCGACCAGTACGTCGCCGGCTGGACGGCCCGCAGCGACGCCTTCCGGAGGGCGCACCAGGGAAAGCTCGACCTGCGCTACGGCAGGGGCGAGCGGCAGCGACTCGACGTCTTCCCGTGCGACGCCGCCGCCGCCCCGACGCTCGTCTACATCCACGGCGGCTACTGGCAGACCAACGACAAGGAGCCCTACGCCTTCCTCGGCGAGGCGCTCCTGCCGGCCGGCTTCAACCTGGTGCTGATCGAGTACACCCTGGCGCCGGCCGCCCGGCTCGACGCGATCGTGGGCGAGGTGCGGGCGGCGGTCGCGTGGACGATCGACCACGCCAAGGAGCACGGCGGCGATCCCGCCCGCGTCTTCGTGGCCGGCCACTCGGCCGGCGGGCACCTGACCGCCACGGCGATGAACGACCCGCGCGTGGCGGGTGGCGTGGCGATCAGCGGGATCTTCGAGCTGGAGCCCATCCGCCTGAACTATCTCAACGACAAGCTGCGGCTGGATCCCGACGAGGCCGAGCGCAACAGCCCGATCCGCCACCTGCCGGAGCGCGCCGCCCCGCTCGTGGTCACGGTCGGGCTGGGCGAGCTGCCCGAGCTGATCCGCCAGTCGGAGGAGTACGCCGCCGCCTGGCAGGCCCGCGGCCTCCGCGGCCACTACCTGCCGCTGCCGGCTCACGACCACTTCTCGATCCTGGAAGAGGTGGCGCAGCCGGGCGGCGCGCTGGTCAAGGCGCTGAGGGAGCTGGCCCGCGTAAGCACGTAGGAGCGACCTTTCGTCAGGCGGGGGAAAGTATGGCGCGGTCTCGCAGAACGCCGAGCGGTTCGGCTGGAACGGCTCCCGTCATGTCAGGGACCATCGCGATCACAGATGAAGGCTGGTACAGCTTCCTCGAGCAGCGGTCCGAGATCCAGGAGCTAAACTTCTGGACGCCGTCCGCTCGCCGCACGTTCCACGCACCGCCGTTCTCCCCGTTTCTCTTCAAGCTCCGTGCGCCTCATAATGCGATCTGTGGGTTCGCGTATTTCGCACAGTTCTCGAGGCTTCCGGACTGGCTCGCCTGGGAGTCTTTCGGCCCCGGCAACGGCTGCGCCTCATTCGAGGAGATGCATACGCGAATTGCCAGGATCCGGCGGGGTATGCGGTACGACGAAGCCACGGGCTCAGACCAGGTCGGGTGTATCCAGCTCGTGTCGCCGACGTTCTTTCCACGGGGAGCCTGGATCTCCCAGCCAGCCGACTGGCACCCTCGAATCCAGGTGCCAGTGAGGTACGACCTCAGCAGCGGTGAGGGCCGACGTGTCTGGCAAGCGTGTCTCACGCAGGCGATGGCCTTCTCGACACCCCCCCTTGCGGCCACCCTTCCCGTGATAGGAGAAGCTGGTCCACGCTACGGTGATCCCCGGCTGACTCGCCCGCGCCTCGGGCAGGCGACATTTCGCATCGCCGTCCTGGACGCATATGGCCGAGCCTGTGCCGTCACCGGAGAACACTCCCTCCCCGCGCTCGAGGCAGCCCACATTCGGGCCTACGCACACGACGGCCCTCACGAGATCAGGAACGGTCTCCTGTTGCGTGCCGATCTTCATCGACTGTTTGACACCGGATACGTGACGGTGACACCGGACCTTCGGCTCAATGTGGGCTCGCGCCTGCGCGAGGACTACCAGAACGGCCGAAGCTATTATCCACTCCACGGCGCCCGGGTCCACATCCCGTACGTCACTTCGCATCAGCCCGACAAGGCGTTTCTCGAATGGCACAACGAGTACAGCTTTCGCGGTTGACACGCTGTAAGAGCCTCCAATCCGCTCGCTGGGCTTGAATTGACATGCCGGCGCGCAGCGAGCCGGAGGCGATCCATCAGATGCTCGAGTACGCCCAGGAGGCGGTCGGAATGCTTGCCGCGCGATCGAAAGAGGATCTTCGGGTTGATTATTTGCGGGATCTCGCACTTCAGCAGTTGATCTCGATGATCGGCTGCGCTGCACGTACCGTATCGGCCGAAGGGCGCGCACGGCTTCCCGAGATTCCCTGGGAGCGAACGATCGCTATGGGCGATCGGATGCTCCAGGACTACGATACAGTCGACTACGCTGTTGTTTGGACCCATGTGACCGACGAGATGCCACGTCTGATCGCCGCGCTCCAGCGAGTGCGATCGAAGCACCCCCTGTAACCGGTGACGGTCGTGCTGGCGCCGGCTCTTCCGCGTGACCCGATGCAGGGTGCGTCGACGTCACCTTGACGGATTCTGGGACGTTGTCGCCGCTGCCGCGCGGCCGTAGCGTGGGCACGATGGACAAGGCGGTGCAGACCCGCAAGTGGACCCGCGGAGAGTACGACCGCCTGGTCGAGGCCGAGATCCTCGGGCCCGAGGACCGCATCGAGCTGCTCGGCGGCCGGATGATCTTCAAGGAGCCGCAGCACAGCCCCCACGCCACCGCGCTCACGCTGGTGCACCGGGCTCTCACCTCCGCCTTCGGCCCGGGATGGTGCGTGAGGGCCCAGCTGCCGGTTGCGCTCGACGACGAATCGGAGCCGGAGCCCGACGTGTCCGTGGTGCCGGGCGACCCGCGCGACTATCGCGACGCCCACCCCCAGCGCCCGGTCCTCCTCGTCGAGGTGGCGCTGTCACGGCTCCCCTTCGACCGCGAGCACAAGGGCAGCCTGTATGCCCGGGCGAGGGTCGCGGATTACTGGATCGTGAACATCCCGGATCGGCGTCTCGAGGTCTACCGCAACCCGATCCCCGACGCCGCCGCGCCCTTCGGCGCGCGCTACGGGCTCGCGACCACGCTCGGGCCGGACGACCGGGTCTCGCCGCTCGCCCGGCCGGCGGCGTCCATCACGATCGGCGACCTGCTGCCCTGACGCGGCGGCGTCACGCCGCCAGCCGCGCGAAGACGCCCGAGGGGCCGCCCCCCGCCAGACACGCCCCCTCGCAGCGGAACGCGTGCACGCTCCCCGCCACGTCCTCCTCGAAGATCACCCGCACCGGCCACGACTCGACGTCGAAGACGTTGCGGGTCACCGGGAGCAGCGCGCTGGTGAACCAGAGGATGCCCCGCAGCGCGAGCCGGCCGTCCACCACCTCGACGGTCGCCTCGCGCTTGCCGTCGCCGTAGCGGCCGGCCACCCGCGCGATGTCGGCGGCGACGGCGACCGGGTCGTCCTCGAACGGCACGCCGACGAAGTCACAGATGCGCCGGCGGCGCTCCGCCCAGCCGCCGGGGCCGCCGTCGAGCACGAGCTTCGGCAGGTCGAGGCGGCCGACGATGGCGCCGCAGAGCTCGGCGTGGGCGCGCCAGTACGCGAGCAGCCCGTCCAGGCCGGACAGCCGGCGCGCCTGCGTGAAGGCGAATCCCGCGCTCGCCTGGACGTGGTGGAGGAGCCACGCCATCCCGCGTCGCTCCCCGATGGCGCGGAAGGCGGCCTCGGGATCCTCTCGATCGAGGTAGACGAGCGAGGGGCTCAGCGGGGCCGCTGACTCGACAAGCCGGTGTACGAGGGCCTCGATGACGGCAGGCTCGGCGTTCCGCATGAGCATGGTGGCGATCGGCGTCTGCAGCAGCGCGCTCTCGGGAATGACGGTCACCTCGTAGTCTCGGGCGGCGGCCGCGAAGGCGCGCCAGCGCGCCACGCGCGCGTCGGCGAACGCCTCCCAGCTCTGATACCCGTGTGACGGCCGCGACGGGACGAGCGGGTGCGGCGTCTCCTCCTCGTAGACCCAGCGCGCCGCCTGGCCGCGCCGGGCGAGCAGGCGCGCGAGGAACTGCGCCGTCGTCGACTTGCCGGCGCCGGGGAACCCTTCCACGAAGATCAGGCGAGTCACTGCCGGGCCGCCCCGCTCGGCCTACGAGGCCACCGCCGCGCCGGCCGCCAGCTGGCGCGACACCAGGTGCGCGTAGAGCCCCCCGCGCGCCAGCAGCGTCGCATGGCCGCCGACCTCCGCCACCCGCCCCTCGTCGAACACCACGATCGCGTCCGCGTCGCGCACGGTCGACAGCCGGTGGGCGATGACGATCGTGGTGCGGTCGCGGGCCAGCACCTCCAGGGCGTCGCGCACCATCATCTCGCTCACGGCGTCCAGGTGCGACGTCGCCTCGTCGAGGACGAGCACGGGGGCGTTCTTGAGGAACGCGCGGGCGATGGCCACCCGCTGGCGCTGGCCCCCCGACAGCCGGGCGCCGCGCTCGCCCACCAGCGTGTCGAGCCCGGCCGGCAGCGCGGCGACGACGTCGCCCAGCGCGGCTCGCTCGATGGCGTCGGCCAGCGCGGACTCGCCGGCGTCCGGGCGCGCCAGCACGATGTTGGCGCGGAGCGTGTCGTTGAACAGGTAGGTGTCCTGCGCGACCAGCGCGATCCGCCGGCGCAGGTCGTCCAGGGTGTAGTCGCGCAGGTCGTGCCCGAGCAGGCGGACGGCCCCGGCCTGCGGGTCCCAGAACCGCAAGACCAGATTCGCCACCGTCGTCTTGCCGGCGCCCGACGGCCCGACCAGGGCGATGGTGCCGCCGACCGGCACGCGCAGCGACACGCCGTCCAGAGCCGGGCGCGTGCGCTCCGGATAGGTGAAGCGCACGTCCGCCAGCTCGACGGCGGGAGCGCCGGCCACGGGCGCCCGCACGCCGGGGCCGTCCACGACCGGCACCGGCTCGGACTCGACGGCGTGCAGGCGTCGCGCCGCGCCGAGCGTGTCGGCCAGCTGGCGCCCCACCTGGGCGACTTCCCAGAGCGGCACGAACGCCGAGAGCGCCAGCAGCGTGAGCAGCGGCAGCGCGCCGGCGTCCAGCCGTCCCTGCTGCACGAGCCAGGCGCCGGCCACGGTGACCGCGAGGCCGCCCAGCCCGGTGGCGATCTCCTGCAGCCCGGTCTGGCGCGCCAGGTCACGCAGGAAGGGCAGGCGCAGCGCGTAAAAGCGCTGGGCCCGGGCCGCCAGCGCCTCGCCCCAGGCGCGCATCCGGCCGTAGGCCACGATCTCCCCGAGCCCCTGCACGGTGTCCACCACGTGCGCGTTCAGGTCGCCGGAGGCCTCGCGCGCCCGCGAGCCGAGGCGGTCGATCTGCGCGCGCCCGAGCACCGGCACCAGCGCGACGTAGAGCAGGAAGGGCACCAGCACGAGCGCCAGCAGCGGCGCGAAGGCGCCCAGCGTGACGAGGACGGCGGCGGGGACCAGCACGGCGACCAGCGCCGGCGTCACCGTGTGGGCGAAGAAGTACTCGATCAGCTCGACGTCGTGGGTCGCGACGCCGGCCAGGTCGCCGCTGCGCCGGCGCGTGAGGTAGGCCGGCGCCAGCGCGTCCAGCTTGCGGAAGACGGCCAGCCGCATGTCGGTGAGCAGCCGGTAGGCGACGTCGTGGGCCAGCCACGACTCCACCCAGTGCAGCGCCCCCGCCAGCGGCGCCACCACGAACAGCGCCGCCAGCAGCCCGCCGGCCGGCTCCCCCCGGGTGACGGCGCGGACGACCAGCGCGCTGAGCGCGCCGATCCCGATGAGGGCGGCGACGCGCGCGATGCCGAGTCCGAACGTCAGCGTGAGCCGGGCCCGGTAGCCGCGCGTCTTGTCGAGCAGCGTGCCGAGCACGGCGCGCCAGCCGATCTCGCCGGCGGCCACGATGGCGTCGCGGGAGTCATCCGCGGTGGCGTCGGCTCCGCCCGCGCCGGCGCCGTTGCCGGCCGTCGAGACGAGCGCGCGGGCCGCGATCCCGCCGGCGCCGGCGCCGTCGCGCGCCTGGGCGGCCATGAGGCGGGCGTAGATCCCCCCGCCCGCCAGCAGCTCGCCGTGGGTGCCGCGCTCGGCCACGCGGCCGCCGTCGATGACCAGGATCGTGTCGGCGCCGACGACGCTGGACAGCCGGTGCGCGAACACGAGCGTCGTGCGGCCCACCATCAGCCGATCGAGGGCGGCCTGGATGAGCGCCTCGCTCTCGGCGTCCACCGAGGACAGGGCCTCGTCCAGCACCAGGATCGGCGCGTCGCGCAGCAGCGCCCGGGCGATGGCGATGCGCTGGCGCTGCCCGCCCGACAGCCGCACGCCGCGCTCGCCCACGACGGTGGCGTATCCCTGGGGCAGTCGCTCGATGAACTCCTCGGCGTTGGCGGCGGCAGCGGCGGCGCGCAGCTCGCCGGGCGTGGCCTCGGGCCGGCCCATGCGGATGTTGTCCTCGACGGTGCCGTGGAAGAGCCAGGTGTCCTGGCTCACCACCGCGATGCGCCCGCGGATCTGGCCGAGGCTCAGCTCGCGCAGGTCACGGCCGCCGATGGTGACGCCCCCGCGGTCGACGTCGTGGAAGCGCAGCAGCAGCCGGGCGATCGTGGACTTGCCCGAGCCGCTGGCTCCGACGATGCCCACCCGCCCGCCCGGCGGCGCGGCGAAGCTGAGCCCGGCGTGGACGGCCCGCGCCGTGCCCGGGTACGTGAACGTCACGTCGTCGAACACGACGCTGGCGTCGCCGGGCTCCGGCCCCGGCGCCCGGTCGCGCACCAGCGGGACCGCGTCGAGCAGCGCGAAGATGCCCCGGGCCGCCGACAGGCCGAGCATCCCCTGGTGCAGGAGGATGCGCAGCTCGCGCAGGGGCCGGAAGACCTCGACGCCCAGCATGAGGATGATCAGCAGCGCCGGCAGCGACATCGCCCCCGTGTCCACTCGCCAGGCGCCGGCGGCGAGCGCGGCGGCGGCCCCGACCGCGATGCCGGTATCGGTGATGCCGCGCGCCAGCGTGTTCGTCCCGAGCACCCACATGGTGCTCTGGAACAGCGCGTGGGCGCGCTGCCCCAGCCGGCGCGCGCGCTCGCCGCTCTGGCCGAACGCCTTCAGCGTGGCCAGTCCCTGCACGGCGTCGAGGAAGTCGGCGCCGAACGCCTTGTAGGCCTGGTTGCGCGCGAGGCTGGCCTGGCTGTCCCACCGGTGCCACAGCGTCGGGGCGAACAGGATGACCAGCGCCGCCGCCAGCATGATGAGCGCCACCGGCAGGTCGAGGAAGGCGACGAAGCCGAAGATGAGCACCGGCGTCAGCGCGGCGACGAACAGCTGCGGCAGGTACTGCCCGAAGTAGACCTCGAGCTGCTGCACGCCCTCGACCAGCGACAGCATGACGTCGGCGGTGCGAGCGCCGCTGAAGTGCGCGGGCCCCAGCGTGACGATGTGCTCGTAGAGCGTCCGCCGCAGGTGCGCCTGCACGCGGGCGGCGGTGTGGTGGGCCATCATCGTGCGCGCGTAGTCGAGCGCGCTCCGCAGCACGACGGCGGCGCCCGTCAGCGCCGCCAGCGGCAGCAGGGCGGCCAGCGGCTCGCCCGCCAGCACGCGGGCCAGGAGCCAGCCCAGCAGGACGAGCCGCGTGATGCCCGCCGCGACGGCCGCCAGGCCGACGAGCACGCTGGCGGCGATGCGCAGGCGCACGCCGCGGGTGAGCGCCCAGAGCCTAGGGTCGAGATACATGTCCGCCCCCAGCCCGCGCGGTCGCGAGTTCGCGGTCGCGCGCGCCCCGGCCCTGCAGCGCGGCCCGGCTCTCCCGGGAGACCGCCTGGATCCACTCGCGCACCCGGCGCACGCGCGCCACCGATCTGAGATCCGGATGAAACACGAGCCAGTAGTCGACGGCGAGGTCCGTAGTGGGAGCGCTCACCCGGGCCAGCGCCACGTCCGCGTCCCCGACGAAGCACGGCAGGAGGCCGAGGCCGTAGGCCACCCACGGGCAGCCACGCCAGCGCGCGTCCGTCCGCGGGGCCGTCTCGGTCTCGACGAGGCCGGTCATGCCGTAGACGGCCATCGCTACCGTCCCCAGGCTGACGCGGGCCAGATGGCCCCGGGACGGCAGCCCGTGGCGGACGAACAGCTCGGCTTCCCGCCGGTCGAGATCGGGATCGAGAATGGGTCTCGACCAGCTCGACGGTGAGGTCACCGGCCTCGTCCCCGAAGCTCGCGCCCCGGCGGTCGGCCCTGGGCCAGCGACAGCAGATCCTGGCCGCCGCGGGTGAGACGGTGGCCGTCGGGTGTGCGCTCGAAGAGCCGCGCAGCGAGACCCTGTTCGAGCCGTCTCAGGTGCCGCACGATGGTGGGCTGACCGAGATGCAACACGCGAGCAGCACGCCGCAAGCTCCCGGTCTGGGCCACGGCGAGAAAGACGCGCACGTCGTCCCATTTGCACGCCGGCAGTGTAACAACACGGCGGAGCCCCACGCGCTTCCAATCCGGAGCGGGGTGCCGACGATCTGCCGCCTTCCCGCGTCCTCGCCGGGGATGCTGAACTGCGGGGAGATCGCCGGAGGTGCGACATGTGCGAGAACGAGTATCTGCTCCAGCGTGTGGCGGCCCAGCGTCTGCGCGAGGCCCGCGCGCGGGCCGCAGCGTGCAGCGCGCTGGCGCCGGCCGGTTCCGCGCCGGCCCCCTATCGGGTCAGCGCCGCCGGGTTCTGGACGTTGATCGGCTTGCCGCTGGCGTACGCGAGGATCTGGTCGAAGATCGTGCTGAACTGGTGCTCGAGCCCGTCCCGCTCGACGTAGCCCAGGTGCGGCAGGGCGAGCACGTTGT
>Ga0214471_10002006_pt1 | contig 16049 bp, 13 predicted proteins | sample RVTome_5_FD_207665 | JGI IMG/M metagenome (GOLD analysis project Ga0214471, IMG submission 207665) | Soil microbial communities from uranium-contaminated site in the Upper Colorado River Basin, Wyoming, United States - RVT142D155 | ecosystem: Environmental > Terrestrial > Soil > Contaminated >... | reverse complement strand
CCGAGGCGCTGGCCCGCGCCCACCGCGCCGTGGCGGCCGAGGGCTACGGCCTGTTGATCCACGACGCCTATCGCCCCTGGCACGTCACCAGGATGTTCTGGGACGCGACCCCCGAGGGGATGAAGGACTTCGTCGCCAACCCCGCCGGCGGCTCGCGCCACAACCGCGGCGCCGCCGTCGACCTGACGCTGTACGAGCTGGCGAGCGGCCGGCCCGTCGAGATGGTCGGCGGCTACGACGAGTTCACCGAGCGCTCGTTTCCCGACTACCCCGGCGGCACCAGCCGCCAGCGCTGGCTGCGCGAGCTGCTGCGCGAGGCGATGGAGGCGCAGGGCTTTACGGTCTACGCGAACGAGTGGTGGCACTTCGACTACCGGGACTGGCGCCTCTACCCGATCCTCAACCTCACCTTCGATCGGATCGGGGACGCGGCGGCTTCGGAGGGCCGGGCCCCTGAGGCCGCGCAGAAAGCCGGCGACGGGGAGCACCGCCGCCGCCGCGCGCCCGCCGCGCCGAGAGTCAGCGACAGGGAGCGGAACCGCCGCCGCGCGCCCACCGCGCCGATCGTCGAAGGCGCCCGGTGAGTCGATTCACGCCCAGATCAAGGGCCGCCTGGCGCGCCTGGCTGGCGAAGAACCACGACGCCAGCGACGGCGTCTCGCTGGTCTTCTACAAGCGCGGCACCGGCAAGGAGAACCTCTCGTACGACGACGCGGTCGAGGAGGCGCTCTGCTTCGGCTGGATCGACAGCGTCAAGCGCTCCATCGACGAGGAGCGCTACCAGTTCCGCTTCACCCCGCGCAAGAAGAACAGCAAGTGGTCGCCGTCCAACAAGAAGCGGGTGGAGCGCCTGGTCGCCGCGGGCGAGATGACCCCGACCGGCCAGCGGGCGATCGACGCCGCCAAGCGCAGCGGCGCCTGGGACGAGCCGGATCGACCCGCGATCGACCTGTCGATGCCCGCCGATCTCGCCGCCCGGCTGCGCCGCAACAAGGCCGCCCGGACCTTCTTCGAGGGCCTCGCCCCCTCGTATCGACGCCAGTTCATCGGCTGGATCGTCACCGCCAAGCGCGACGAGACCCGCCGGCGCCGCCTCGACGAGACGCTCGAGCTGCTCGCGCGGGGCGAGAAGCTGGGGATGCGGTGACGCGCCAGCGCTCGCCGGGGCCCGGCTACGAGCGGGCCTTCCAGGCGATGCTGGCGATGAAGAAGCTGCACATCGCGGCGCTAGAGGCGGCGTTCGAGGGCGCGACGTGAGGGTGAGCGCCGCCGGTCGCGGAATCATCGGTCGCGGTGGAGGTCGAGGCCGGCCGGTCGCATCAGGGATCGAATGGCTCGATGAGCCGAGCCCGCACGGGAGCCGGCGAGCCGGACCAGTTCATGGGAGAGGATCATCGCGTGACAATGACAACTGTTTTCGGCGCCGGGCGCAAGGGCCGAGGTTGCGGGAGCGGATGACATGAAGACACGCCGGCCGGTCGCGGGAGTCGCGGGGCCAAGGTTGCGGGAGGGGATGAGATGAAGACACGCGGGCTGGTTGCGCGAGTCGCGGTGGCTTCTGTTTTCCTCGCCGCGTGTGCCCCTCCGCCGGCGCCGGCGCCCGCCCCGGCGGTGATCGCCGAGGACTGGTCCGGCTTCGGCGACCTCGAGAACGTCCTGAACTGGACGCCCGAGCAGCAACTGCGCGGCTACCGGAACATCGACAAGATCTTCCCGACCCGGCCGGTGCGGGCGGGCGACGACCCCTACCCGCTGCCGCGCGGCGCCGCCGAGCTTGCGGACGTGAGCTACGAGATCGACGGCCGGGTCTTCGACGTCGACGGCTTCATCGAGCACAGCCACCTGGTCGGCCTGCTGGTCATCGACGGCGGCGAGATCGTCCTGGAGCGCTACGCGCGGGGCAACGGGCCCGAGACCCGCTGGTACTCGTTCTCGGTCGCCAAGTCGGTGGTCTCGATGCTGATCGGCGCCGCCGTGCGCGACGGCTACATCGAGAGCCTCGATACACCGGTGACTGCCTACCTGCCACTGCTCGCCGGCTCAGCCTACGACGGCGTGACGATCCGGCACGCGCTGCAGATGGCCTCGGGCGTCGAGTGGGACGAGGACTACGCCGATCCGGCGTCGGACGTCGTCAGCACCGGCGGCAGCGCGCTCGACCGGCTCCGCTACCTGCGCGCCAAGCCGCGCGTCGCGCCGCCGGGCGAGGTCTTCAACTACAACACCGGCGAGACCAACCTGCTCGGCGCCGTGCTACGGGCGGCGATCGGCAACAACCTGTCGACCTACCTGGAGAACGAGATCTGGCGACCCTTCGGCATGGAACACGACGCCAACTGGCTGCTGTTGTCGGCCGGCGGCGGCGAGCACGGCGGTTGCTGCATCAGCGCGACGCTGCGCGACTACGGCCGCATCGGCCTGTTCGCGATGCGCGAAGGCCGGCTTCGGGACGGCAAGCCGGTGCTGCCCGAGGGTTGGATGGCGCAATCGACGTCGCCCTCGCCTGCCAACGAGCGCTATGGTTACCTCTGGTGGTTGCGCGGCGACCGCGTCTACAGCGCGATCGGCATCTACGGCCAGGCGATCCACATCGACCCGGCCGCGGAGCTGATCATCGTTACCCACGGCGCCTGGCCGCAGGCCACCGGCCGTGAGTTTTCGCGCCACCGCACGGCGTTCTTCGAGGCGGTGACCGCGGCGGCCAGGAACTGATCGACCCGAGAGAATGATCCGAGACTGTGATGGGTCCGAGAGAGTGATGGACCCGGAAAATGGCACGAGGGCGTGACCAACCCGAGAGAGTGATCGACAGATGACGCGTTGCCAATCTCGAGCCGGCTCCTTCATTGCGCGTTTTTTGGTTGTGTCGGCCTGCGCCGCCGCCCTGGCGTTGCCCGTCGACGGCGTGGCGGGTGCGCTGCGGCCGCAACCACGGCATCCGCAACGGCATCCACCGCAGCAGCAGCAGCAGCGGCAGGAGGAGCAACAGCAACAGCAACTGGAAGCGTCGTCCGCGCCGGCGCCGTCGAACGCGGGCCCGAGCTTCCGCGACGGCCAGGCGCAGATCGTCGAGGCGTTCGCCGACCCGGCGGCCTGGATCCGCGAGGAGCTGTGGGTCGAGGCCTCGTTCGACTCCGACGGCGACGGCAAGCCCGACCGCCTGCACGTCGCCGTCGTCCGGCCGGTGCAGACCGAGACGGAGGGCCTCCAGGTGCCGGTCATCTACGAGTCGAGCCCCTACTTCGCGGGGACCTCGGGCGCCCGCCAGTACCTGTGGAACGTGCGCCAGGAGGTCGGCGCGCCGTCGCCGCCGCGGGCGAGCCAGCCGCCGGTCGAGCCCCGCATCCGGCCGGGCATCTCCAACTCGCTGGTCGAGGACTGGGTGCCGCGGGGCTTTGCCGTGGTTCATTCCGAGGCGCCCGGCACCGGGTTGTCGGAGGGATGCCCTACGGTGGGCGGCCCGGTCGAGTCGCTCGCTCCCAAGGCCGTCATCGACTGGCTGAACGGCAGAGCGAAGGGCTTCACGACGCCGGACGGCGACCAGGAGGTGGCGGCGGGCTGGTCCACCGGCAAGGTCGGCATGACCGGCACGTCCTACAACGGCACGCTGCCGGTGGCGGCGGCGGCGACCGGCGTGGAGGGGCTCGAGGCGATCATCCCGATCGCCCCCAACAACTCCTACTACCGCTATTACCGCGCCAACGGCCTCGTCGTGCACCCGGGCGGCTGGCTGGGCGAGGACATCGACTTCCTCTACGACTTCGTCAACAGCGGCAACCCGGAGCGCCGCGCCCACTGCGACGCCACGGTGCGCGACGGCGAGATGGCGGCCGGGCGCGACCGCATCACCGGCGACTACAACGACTTCTGGGCGACCCGCGACCTGCTGCGTGACGTCGACGGCATCAGGGCGGCGACGTTGATGGCGCACGCCTTCAACGACTGGAACGTCAAGCCCGAGCACAGCGTCCTGGTCTACGAGGCGCTGAGGAGGAACGGCGTGCCGCGCCGGGCCTACTTCCACCAGGGCGGCCACGGCGGCGCGCCGCCCTTCGAGATGATGAACCGCTGGTTCACCCGCTACCTGTACGGCGTCGAGAACGGCGTCGAGGACGAGCCGAAGGCGTGGATCGTCCGCGAGGATGCGGACCGGATGAGCCCGACGCCCTACACGGAGTACCCGAACCCCGATGCCGCTCCGGTGGCGCTTTACCCGCGGGCGGGCGGGTCGCAAATTGGCGGCCTGTCCCTGGCGCGGGGCGCGGGGCAGGGCCGCGAGACGCTGATCGACAACTTCTCGTTCGGCGCCCAGGCGCTCGCCCAGGCCGAGTGGACCGACCACCGGCTGCTGTACGAGTCCCCGGAGCTGGCTGCGCCGGTGCATCTGTCGGGCTGGGCGCGCGTCACCGTGCGGCTCGCCTCCAGCAAGCCCGCCGCCAACCTGTCGGTCTACGTGGTCTCGCTGCCGTGGGTCGTGGGCGGCCGCAACCCGCGCGGCGGCATCGTGACCCGCGGTTGGGCGGATCCCCAGAACCACTCCTCCCTGACCGCCGGCGAGCCGCTCGTCCCGGGCACGTTCTACGACCTCACCTTCGAGCTGCAGCCCGATGACGAGATCATCCCGGCGGGTCAGCGAATCGGTCTGATGATCTTTTCGAGCGACCGCGACTTCACGCTCTGGCCCAACCCGGGCACCGAGCTGACCATCGACCTCGACGGCACCTCGATCGAGCTGCCGGTAGTTGGGGGCGCTCGCGCCCTACAGCAGGCTTTCGCCCGGTAGGGGACGAGCAGGCCGTGATGCGACGCCTCCCTTCCCGTCGAGGCGCGCGGTGAGGGCGGCTCTCGTTTTGTACGGCTGATCGGAATCACCGACGCCGGTCGCCACATCACGGTGCGAGACAACCTGATCCGACCGATCACCGCGTGGACGACCCAGCGAAAGTACAGGAGATGGGTCCGATGAAAAAGGAGCGAGACGAAGCGGCATACCTCGAGAGTCAAGCGGACCGGCTCGAGCAGTTCATCGATTTCAGCGATCCGCGAGCGGCGGTCTTCCCGAAGCTCAAGCCCTCCACTTCTCGGGTGACCCTGCGCATGCCCAGTTGGCTTTTGGACGAGCTCAAGCGCGAGGCCAATCGGCGCGACGTGCCCTATCAGTCGCTGTTGAAAGTGGTGCTGGCGGACTGGCTGCGGAAGCAGAGCGCCGCCTGAACCAGCCTCCCTCTCCGCTGCCGGCCGGCCGTCCTGTATGGTTCCGTCTCGAGGCCGCGCTGCTTACCGCACTGGCGGCGTCAGCTCGATTCGGTAGCGACGGATCTGCGGGAAGGGATCGATCGCGAGCGTGAAGAGGTAGGGGGTCTCGCCCGGGGCGGCGCCGGTGAGGAGCAGGCGGCTGAATTCGAAGAGGTCCTCGCCGATTTCGACGTGATCGACGAGGAGCTCTGGAGGTAGCCGTCCCGGGATGCCCTGCCGGAAAGAGCGGAGCCGAGTCATATCTCGATACACCAAACCCGAACTCAGAAGCGGGAATGGTGTATCAAAATATGGTCAGTCCGTGCGACGCTGGACGATGGTCGATCTTGTGAGCGCCGGCCCGGTCCCGTTCAGCGGGCGCCTGGCCTCCGCTCGGCGAGCTGCCGCAGGATCGGCTCCAGCCAGGCGCGGCCGGCGGCGTCGAAGGGCTGCTCCTGACCGTCGACGAGCCACTCGAAGCGCGGCCCTGCGCCCTCCTCGCCGGTGATGTAGAGGCGGCGATGGCCGCCGTCGGCGGCACGCTCGTCGATCAGCAGGAGGCCGTCGGGGCCCAGCTCGAGGGCGTCGATCGTCTCCGCGAGCCGCACCCGGCCGAGCCGGACGGCCAGGAAACGGTTGCCCTCGTCGTCGGTCCAGCCGGAGCTGCGCACGAAATCGCCCGCGATGGCGAGGGATGGAATGTCCACCGCGATCGCCGGCAGCTTGATGTCGGGCATCACGATCTCCGGGATCTCGACGGTGATGGGGGCCAGCGGCGCCATCTCCGGGAAGAGGATCTCCGGGATCTCGACGCTGAAGGGCGGCAAAGGTGCCATGTTCGGCATCACGATCTCGGGGACCTCAAACGTGAAAGGCGGCAGCGGCGCCATGTGCGGGAAGACGATCGCCGGAATCTCGATCGTGATGGGCGGCAGCGGGGCCATCTCGGGCATCACGAACTCGGGAATCTCGACGGTAAGGGGCGCCAGCGGCGCGATGTCGGGTATGACGAGCTCGGGGCTCTCGAACGCGAACGCCGGCGGCGCGGGCGAGCTTTCCATCTCCTCCCGCTCGAACGACACGAAGATGTTGCCGCGCAGCGTCATGCGGCGGCTCACGTAGCGAAGGATCTCTTCGGCCCACTCGCGGGCCTCGGCGTCGAGCTCGGCGCTCTGGTTGGCCACCAGGTAGGTGATGTCGAGCCCGCCATCGCGCGCCTCCACCTCGAGGTGGCGATCGCCCTCGCTCAGCCGCAGCCAGCCGTCGTCATCGAGGGCGAGACGTTCGATCTCGCCGCGCAACCGGCGCACGCCTTGCGCCTGGATACGAATGTCTCCGGCGGCGGGCTCGGGGCGCTGTTGCGCGGTCGCAGCCGCGGGCCGGTTCGTAGCGACGGCTTCTGCGGCGGCCGCGGGCGCGCGCGCCGCGGCTGCCTGCGCCCTGGCTCCGGTCGAGGCTACGGTCGCGTGGCCGGGGAAAGCAGTCACCGCGGTCTGTTGTGCGGCCGTCGCAGTGACAGTCGTGCTGGCCCGCGGTGCGGCCGCCGGTGTTGCCGTCGCCCCTTGGGCCGGAGCGTTCGCCGCGGTTTGCTGAACCGCGACCTGAGCGGTGGTCGCGCGCTGGGGCGTGACGCTCGCCCCCGCCTGCGCGACCGCCGGTGTTGCCGTCGCCTGGTTCAGCGGAGCGGTCGCCGCAGCGGGCAGCGCCACGACCTGTGTGGTGGCAGCGCGTTGGGGCAGCGCGGTCGCTTGGGTTGGCCGCGCCGGGGCCTGAGCGGTGGTTGTGTTCTGGTGCAGCCCGGCGGACGCCGGCTGCAGCGCCGCCACCGGCAGCGCCGCGAAGACGAACGTGGTCAGCAATAGCGATCGGTGCAGGGTGGTCATCTTCTGTCTTCTCGCGAGGGGATCGAGGATGGAGAGCAGGCGGCTTTCGAGGTTGGAGCGGCGGGCGAGGGCGAGGGCGCCGGCGACCGCCGGCCGCGGCGCGCCGAACTCGCGGGCGATCGAGACCAGCGTTTCGGCGTAGGCGTGCGGCGGCACGCCGGCGAGCAGGACGACGTCGTCACAGGCGCGCTCCTGCTCCGCCAGCATGCGCCGAGCCGCCAGCCAGGCGAGCGGGTGGAACCAGAAGAGCGCGCAGGCGGCCTGGGCGATCGTCCGGCTGACGGAATCGGCGCGCTTGACGTGGGCGAGCTCGTGAAGGGCGACGGCGCGCAGCCGCGGCCGCGACCAGGAGGCGGCCTCCGCGGGCAGGTACAGGATCGGGCGCAGGAACCCCCAGGTCATCGGGACGGTTCGCGATCGCCCGTGGAGCACCGTGACCGGCCGTCGCAGCTCCAGGTCCCGGGCGGCCTTCCGCGCCGCCTCCACGCAGGGGCCGGCGCGCAACGCCAGCGCTCGGCGGGCTAGGCGCGACCGCTGGAAGAACCCGGCCCCCAGGCTGACGGTCATCATGGCCGCGCCGGCCAGCCAGATGGCGCCCAGCCACATGGACGACGCCGTCGAGATGGATCGGTAGGCGGCCAGCAAGGCGGACGGCGCTCCAGAGGCCGGAGGATCGAAACCTACGCCCAACCAGCCCGGCGTGCGGTAACGCGCGGTCGAATCTGCGGCCGCGGCGAGGTGTGGAGCAGTCTCTCCGATCGCGTTGACCGCCATCCTGACCGCGGGCGGCGGAGCGCCGATCGTGCCGCCCGCCATCGAGCTCGGGACCGCCGATGAAGTCGGCGCTCCCTTCTCCGTCGAGCCGGCGTCCTCGAAGCTGCCGCCCCCCGAGAGGCCAACCGGCAGCCACGTCGGCGACCACGCTGGCAGCAACAGGGTGAACGCCGGCAGCGCCAGCAGCACCAGCAGCGCGCACGCCCAGACGAAGTGGCGGCCCGCGGCTGAGGCGCGGCGGGCGGCGGCGGCGACGGCCACGGCGGCGATCAGGACGAGCGTTGCCTTCAACACGATCTGGATCGCGAGGCCGACCGGAAGGCTCATCGCTCGCGTCCCCGGTCGCGGGCCCTGCGGATCAGCTCCTCGAGCCGCTCCAGCTCGTCCTCGCCCAGCTCGGTGTCCGGCATCTCGAGGATGGCGCTGACGGTGCGGACCTCGGAGCCGTCGAAGAACGTCTCCATCAGGTGCTCGAGCGCCGAGCGCCGCGCCTCGGTCACCGAGACGACCGGCGTGTAGACGTACCGCTTGCCGTCGTGCTCGTGGCGGATGACCTTCTTTTCGCGCAGCAGGCGCAGCGCCGAGCGGATGGCCGAGTAGCTGGCATCGTCGATCTCCTCCTGGATCTCGGCGACGGTGGCGCGGCCGCGGCGGTGGACGACGTCCATGATCTGGCGCTCGCGGCGGGAGAGGTCGATGTGCGGTGGCTTGCTCATGGTGTTGCGCGTCGGTCGGCGCGACTCGGCTTGTCGCTCGCCTCGTGAGCTTCGCGAGCTCCGGCGGACATCGCGCGGCGCCCCGAGGATTCTTGAATGGTGGAAAATCACCACATGCTCAAATAAGAGCACATCCGCCCACGAGCCGCAAGGGCGAAATCGAGGCGCGACGGAAGATGGCCGGCGCGAGGATGGAGCGACCTCACGGCACGTCGCGATCCTCTGCGTCGACGGGCCGGCAGCGCTCCGGGCTTCGCGGCGGCGCCCGGTGGCTCGTCGGGCTCGGGCCCGTGTCGCGCCGGGTTCGAGCCTCCGGGGCGGTCAGCGCCGGTAGACGATCTCGCCGCCGAGGATCGTGAGATCGACGCGGGCTTCCGGGATTCGCCCCATCGGCACGGTCATGATGTTGCCGGACAGCACCACGATGTCGGCGAGCTTGCCCGGCGTGATCGAGCCCTTGAGGTGCTCCTCGAAGGCGGCGTAGGCGGCGTTGATCGTGTAGGAGGCGAGGGCCTCCTCGCGGCTCATCGCCTGCTCCGGGTAGAAGGCGTCGCCGTTGCGGTCGATGCGGGCCACCGACGAGTAGAAGCTGGCGATCGGATCGATGTCCTCGACCGGCACGTCGGTGCCGTTGGCGATGATCGCCCCCGAGTCCAGCAGGTCGCGCCACACGTAGGCGCCCGACGCGGCGCGCTCGTCGCCTAGGCGGATCGGGATCCACGGGGCGTCCGAGGTGCAGTGGACGCCCTGCATGGCGGCGATGACGCCGAGCTGCCCGAAGCGGGGGATGTCGTCGGGGTGCAGGTGCTGGGCATGCTCGATGCGCCAGCGCAGGTCGGTCCTGCCGGGGTTGGCGGCGAACACCCGCTCATAGATGTCGAGCACCTCGCGGTTGGCGCGGTCGCCGATGGCGTGGGTGTTGACCTGGAAGCCGTTGGCGATGGCGATCTCGCAGGTGCGCTCGATGTCCTCGACGGGCTCGAGCACCAGCCCGGCGGTGTCGGGCATGTCGGCGAAGGGCTCCAGCAGCCAGGCGCCGTGCGAGCCGAGGGCGCCGTCGATCTGCCGCTTGATCGAGCGCACGGCGAGGAAGTCGTTGCCCTCGGGGATGATCAGGTAGTCGGGGAGCCGTTCGGCCATGGCCTCGTTGGACTCGCGCCGCACCATCACGTAGAGGCGCACCGGCAGGGCGCCCTCGGCGGCGAGGTGGCGGAAGAAGTCGATCGTCTCGAAGCTCGAGCCGGCGTCCTGGAAGCTGGTGACCCCCTTGGCCAGCGCCTCCTCGCCGGCGAGCTGCACCATGCGGCGGCGCTGCGCGTCGACCTCGGCGGGGTCGCGATCGGCGTTGTCGGCGGCGATCCGCGCGTCGACGATCCGCTGCGCGGTCTCGCGCAGCAGGCCGGTCGGGTTGCCGGCGGCGTCGCGCACGATCGTGCCGCCGGCCGGGTCCGGCGTGTCGCGGTCGATGCCGGCGAGCTGCATTGCCAGCGCGTTGGCGAACGAGGCGTGGCCGGAGGCGTGTCCCAGGTGCACGGGGTTCGCCGGCGAGACCTCGCTGAGGCCGGTGTGCAGCGGCACGCCGTCGACGCTGCCGGCCGGCAGGCTGTCCCACTTCTCCTGGTGCCAGCCGCGCCCCTCGATCCATTCGCCCGGCTCGGCCCCTTGCGCGGCCCCGGCGACCATCGTCACGATCTCGTCCCAGTTGCGGACCTCGGTCAGGTCGAGGATGAGCTTGGACTCGCCCAGGCTCATGTAGTGGCCGTGGCCCTCGATGAATCCGGGGATCGCCAGGCGTCCGGCGAGATCGACCACGTCCGTGTCCGGGCCGATATAGGGGGCGATCTCCTCGTCGGAGCCGGCGGCGGTGATCGTGAAGCCCTTGATGGCGACGGCCTCGGCGGCGGGCAGGCCGTCATCGACGGTCACCACCATGCCGTGGTGGAGCACCAGGTCGGCCGGCGCGACGTCGGGAGCCTGGCCGCCGCAGGCGACGGCCAGCGGCGTCGCGGCGAGCACGACGGCGATTCGAGAACAGATTCGAGAACAGGCGCGGCCGTCGAGGCGGCGAGGGCGAAGATCGTGCATGGGGCGACTCTCTCTCGTGGAACGGCGGGCGAGGGGGCGGTGACGGCGTTGATCGTGCATTGGCGCGACTCTCTCTCGTTGGACGCGGGCAGTGGGGACTGAGGGTTCGTCTTCTCGCTGCGGAATTTGGTCAGTGCCTCACGATCGACGTTCGACGTGGGCAGTGGGGAGTGAGGGCTCGTCCGCGACCCCAGCGGGGCGGCGACGGCCGTCCCGCGGGTTCCGGCGCAGATGGTAACAGGGAGCCGAGCGGCTTCCCCGGGGGGGCGCGGCTCAGCCGGATCGATGCCCCGAGAACGCTCGGTCGGGGAATGGTCCGGCGGCGGAGGAGTGAAGAGGCCTTGCTCGCGGCTCTGGACGCGTTGCGAACACCGTGTTATAACGGCTAACGATGCAATGATTGTCGTTGCACCGTCTTTCGATGTACAGCCGCCAACAAGCGGCGCCAACCCGAGCACGCGTCGCGGGACGCCTCGTGACTGGAGCTGAAGGTGGCCACTTCGTCAATCAAAAGGCCTTCGCGCAACCCCCCTCCGGAAAGGTGGGAGGAGCAGTTGCCGCTGACCGCGGTGACCTTTCACACGTTGCTCTGTTTGATCGACGGCCCCATGCACGGGTACGCGATCGCGCGGCAGATCGAGGAGCGCAGCGGCCAGCGGATTCGCATGGGCCCGGGGACGCTCTACGGCTCGCTGCATCGCCTGCGCGAGCTCGACTACATCGAGGAGTGTGATCCTCCCGATGGCGGCGAGTCGGAGAGGCGGCGCTACTACCGCCTGACGGACTACGGTCGCCAGGTGCTCGAAGCCGAGGCACAGCGCCTCGCCGAGGACGTTCGCCTGCTGCGCTCCAAGAAGGTGATCAGGTGAGTGCCGGCGACCTGAGCGAGCGGCTCTACGGCGCCCTGATTCGCCTCTACCCACCGGCCTTCCGGCGCCGCTACGCGGCCGACATGCTCGGTCACTTCCGGCAGCGCCGCGACGAGCTGCGCGGCCGGCCGCTGCCGCTGCGCGTCTTGTCTCTTGCCGCCGAGATCGGCCTCGACCTGATCGTTTCCCTGCCGCGCGAGTACCTCGCCGCGTCGCTGACCGCGCTCGCTCATTTCGGCCGCGATCTGCGGCTGGCGATGCGGTTGCTGCGGCAACGGCCTTCCTTCTCGCTGACCGTGATCGTGACCCTGGCCCTGGCGATCGGCGCCAACGCCGCCGTGTTCTCGCTGGTCAATGGGGTGCTGATCGCGCCGCTGCCGTACCGCGAGCCGGATCGGCTCGCATGGCTCTACCTGAGGAACTCATCCACCTTTCGATTGACGTTGTCGGTGGCCGACTGGAACGGCCTCCGCGAGCAGCACGAGAGCTTCGCGTCGATCGCCGCGCTGCGGATCGCCGAGCTTGCCGCCACCGGGGCGGAGCGTCCCGAGCACGTCCGCGCCGCCCGGGTCACGGCCGGGTTCTTCGAGACGTTTGGCGTGCAGGCGGCGCGCGGGCGCACGTTCCTGGAAGGCGAGGACGAGGTCGGGGCGCCGCCGGTCGCGGTTCTCGGGCATGCCTTCGCGGAACGGTACTTCGGCGCCGGCATCGACCCGATCGGTCGCCCGGTGACGCTCGACGGCGTTCCCCATACCGTCGTCGGCGTGCTGGCGCCGGGCGTCGAACGGGTCGTCTACGGGGCCGAGGCCTGGGTGCCCTTGCCGATGCCGACCCCGTCGCGCCGCGGGCCGTTCGGCCTGCAGGTGTTCGCGCGGCTCGCCGACGGGCGAACGCTGGAGCATGCCGCCGCCGAGCTCGAGACCGTCAGCCGCGGGCTGTTCACGCAATGGGCGTCCAGCTTCCAGGACGAGGAGGCCAGGCTCACCCCCTATCCGCTGCGCGAGATCGTGCTCGGCGACACCGGCCGCCGCCTCGCCCTCGTGTTCGGGGCCGTCGCGCTCGTCCTGCTGGTGGCGATCGCCAACGTCGCCAACCTGATGCTGGCCCGCGCCTCGAGCCGTCGCCGGGAGCTCGTCGTGCGCGCCGCCCTGGGGGCGAGCCCCGAGCGGCTGGCGAGCGCCGTCCTCGCCGAGGGCCTGGTGCTGTCGGCGGCCGGCGGTCTGGGCGGCCTGGCCATCGCGGCGGTTGCCGTGCGCGGCTTCCGCGCCACCGGTCTCTCGGTGCCGCGCCTCGCCGAGGTGGGCGTCGATCTGCGGGCCGTCGCCTTCGTCGCCGCGATCGTCGTCGCCTCGACCTTGCTGCTCGCCGCCGCCCAGCTCTTGTTCGGCTTCGGCCGCACCGCCGCATCGATGGGCGTGGCGCGCACGGCAACCGCGTCGCCGTCGACCCGGCGCTTCCAGGGATCCCTCATCGCCCTCGAGTTCGCCCTCACCGTGCCGTTGCTGGTGGCGGCGGGCTTGTTGCTGAACAGCTTCGCCCGCCTGCAAGCGGTGGATCCCGGGTTCGATCCCGGCGGCGTCGTGGCCGCCACGATCAGCCTTCCGGAGCAGCGCTATCCCGAACTGGGCAACCTGGTGAGCTTCTGGGAGCAGCTCGAGCAGGACGTCCTGGAGGTCCCCGGCGTCATCGCCGTCGGCGCCGTGGCCGGGCTGCCGCCGGACACGTTCGGCGCGACGAACAACTTCGACCTCATCGACAAGCCCGTCCCGTCGGGTGCGAGCCAACCGCAGGCGCCCTGGTCGGCGGCCGACCCGGGCTTCCTCGCGGCCCTCGGTGTGCCGCTGATCGAGGGCCGCTGGTTCACGGACGCCGACGCCGATGGACCGCCGGTTCTCGTCGTCACCCAAGATTGGGCGGAGCGCTACTACCCCGATGAGAGCGCCCTCGGCAAGCAGCTCGTCTCCGGGGGTTGCTATGCCTGCGAGCCCAACACCATCGTCGGGGTGATCGGCGACCTCAAGTACGACGGGCTCACCAGCCACGGAGAGGTCGTCTTCGAGCCGGCCACCGGGCGCTGGTTGCGCTCGTTGAGCCTGGTCGTGCGCACGGCGGGGCGGCCGGAAACCGTGATCGCTCCGCTGCGCGAGCGCCTGCGCGCCATCGATCCCGAGCTGCCCGTGCAAGTGGCGACGATGGAAGAGCGCCTGTCGGCGGCGGTCGCCGAGCCGCGACAGTGGACGATCCTCCTGGGAGTGTTCGCGGCGCTGACCGCGCTGATGTCGGCGCTCGGGGTCTCCGGCGTCCTCGCCTACCACGTGCGCCGGCAGGTGCGCGAGATCGGCGTGCGCAAGGCGCTCGGCGCCGGCGATGCCGAGCTGGTGCGCTTCGTGGTCGGCCGTGGCATGTTCCTCGTCGGCGCCGGCAGCGCCGCGGGCCTCGCCTTGTCGCTGTACGTCGCCCGCTGGATCGAGCCGTTCCTGTTCCAGGTCAGCGCCACCGACCCGCTGACGCTGGCCGCCGTCAGCGGCCTGTTGGCGCTCGTTGCCCTCGGCGCCTGTTACCTGCCCGGTCGGCGGGCGGCGAAGGTCGATCCCGTCGAGGCACTCCTGACCGATTGATCGTCCCATAGGGCGGGCGTCGCCTTGCGGCGTCGAATCGTGTTAGAAAAAGGCCTTGATGACTTCGAACGATCCGTTTGTTCGTCGGATGAACGCGGCGTCGCGAAGCAAATGGACCCTGCGCACGCTGCTCGGCATCCTCGCCGTTGTCGGCTACGCCTGCTCGGAACCGCACGAGCTCGCCGACTGGACGATCCCGGTGGCGGACGGGACGCCGATCATGGAGTACGAGGTCGTGCCGCTCGAGGCGCGCGGTGGCGATCGGATCGAGCTCGTCCGGGACCTGGTGATCGGTGCGAACGCGGGAGACGGCGTCGATGGGTTCGACGGGTTTTACGGGGCCCGCGACCTCGTCGTCGATCCCGAGGGGCGGATGTTCGTCCTGGAGGCCGGTAACCATCGCGTGACGGTGTTCGATGCCGAGGGGTCGTTGCGGGGCTCGTTCGGCCGGCAAGGGCAGGGGCCGGGAGAGTTCATGCTCCCCGACTGGATCGCGCTGGTGGGCGACTCCATCGTGGTCAACGATCGGGTCGCCGGGCGGCTGAGCGCCTGGAGCCTCGCAGGCGATCATCTCGAGGACCATGCCCACGGTCGCCGGTTTCGGCCGGAGGTCGTTCGCGGTTCGGAGCGCGGCACGCTGATCGCCGCGCTCGGCGAGGAGCCCGAGGTCGGCTCGTCGCGCGGAAGCGTCGGTACCCAATCGCAGAGCGGCGAGCCCGAGGTTCCTTTCCCGCGCAACGTCACCGCGGAGTTCACCCTGGCGGGCGAACAAATCGCGCGGATCAGCGACGTTCCCATCCGCGGCCGGGTAGAGATCCGTCAGGGGCCCAACGTTTCCGATGACTTCGCCGACGGCTACAACCACGTCGACATCGCCGTGGACAGCGGTGACGATCAGCCCCGCTTCGCGATCGCCCGCAGCGGCGCCCTCTATCTCGCCGCCGGCGACGAGTATCAAGTGCTCGCCCTGGCGCCATCGGGCGAGCCTCGCTGGGCATTGCGAGCGTCACTGCCCATGCCCCCGTTCCAGATCAGGGAGATCGACGATCGAGTAGAGCGAACCGATCGCGCGTCGAGCCGCTCCGATTTCACCTGGGACGAGCTCCTCCCCGCCATCGACGCCATCCGCGTCGACGGACACGGCCACCTGTGGGTCTATCCCACGGATGAGCGTGTCGTCGCCGGCGGACCCGGCGAAAGGGCACCAGCCGGCAAGGTGGAGAGACAAGCGCCGCCCGCCCCGAAACCCGTCGACGTGTACTCGAGCGAGGGCGGGCTCCTGTACTCCGGCACGACGGATCTGCCCTTATGGCATGTATCCCTCGGCGACTTCGTCTACGCCCTCGCCGAGGATCAGGACAGTGGCGAGCGGCTCGTCGTCCGCTATCGCATCGTCGAGCCGTTCGCACAATGAGCACCGATAATGGCCACGGTGATGGAAACCGTGACCGTGCCCTTGGGGCGCAGGGGATAAGTCAGGGCCGAGATCACTGCTGCAACCGCGGCCAGGATCACCAACAGCGCTTCCATCAGCGGCCGCCCGAGAGGCGTGCCGCCGCCTCGCGGTGGGTGCGCGCGTCGTCCTCGCGTCCCTGGGCGGCGTGGATCTCGGCGAGGGGGGCGTAGCCAAGCGCCGAGTAGCCGATTCGGCCGGCGCGGGCTCGGCGCTGCCGCACGCCCGTTCACGTAGATCCGGGGCTTTCGAAGAGACGAGGCGCGCGGTTACGCTTGCACTCCATGGTCGGCGCGAGCACCCCAGACGGCGACCAGATCCAGGTACGGACACCATGAGCGACGATGCCGCGGCCCAGGTTGCCGCGACCCCGACAGCAGCGCCGCTCCGCTGGTGGCTACCGGCGCTGATCCTTT
>Ga0214471_10002005_pt1 | contig 16050 bp, 10 predicted proteins | sample RVTome_5_FD_207665 | JGI IMG/M metagenome (GOLD analysis project Ga0214471, IMG submission 207665) | Soil microbial communities from uranium-contaminated site in the Upper Colorado River Basin, Wyoming, United States - RVT142D155 | ecosystem: Environmental > Terrestrial > Soil > Contaminated >... | reverse complement strand
TTCGCGCCACACTCCCAGCCGTCACCGCCCGCAGCAGGACCTTGGCGAAGCTCGGCCGCGAGACCAGCGTGTGGAGGGCCGTGCGCCGCTCGGCCGCGCCGAGCTCCGGATAGACGGCCAGAATCCGTGCGGGAGTGCGCGGATCGTCGAACGAGGCCAGCGCGCGCAGCGCGCTCGCGCGCATGTTCTTGTCCACGAGCATGGTTTGCAGGATCGGGACGGTGGCGGCGTCCTTGCCGCGCAGCAATGCCTCCAGGGCCCGCTCGCGCGCCTCCGCGCCGGCGTCGGGATCGGCCAGGATCCGCCGCAGTGCGGGGAACGCCGACGCGTCGCCGAAGGCCACGGCGATGGCCTGCGCCCGTTCGCGGATCACGCGGACTTCCGAGCGGACGAGTTCGGCGTACGCCGCCGGCCAGCCGGCCGGCATGGCGACGTTGCGCTCCTTGTCGAGCGCCTCGGAGGTCTCCTCCAGGAGCAGCGCCACCCAGGGCCCGTCGCTCGGCTTGCGCAGCGCCTGGACCAGCGCGTCGTGGCAGGCGGTCGACGCGGCGGCGCGCCGGGCGAGGAAGCGCGCCACCAGCGGAATCTGCGCCTGCTGCGCCAGTTGCAACGCGCGCGCCGGGTCGGCTTCGACCAGCGCTTCGGTGCCGTACCAGATCAGATAGGGAAGGTTGTGGTCGGCGGCGTCTTCGGCGTGCGCGACCAGCACCGCCGCGAGCTCCCAGCGTTGCGCCAGGGGCATCCGCTGCAGCGCAGAGGCCAGGTACAGCCGCACCACCGGCGAGGTCGTCTCGCGCGCGAGCCGGACCATCCGCTGCAGCAGGCGCGCGGACACCTTGCCGCGCTCCAGCAGGAGCTGGACGGTCCAGGCCTGGAGATACGCGCCGGAATCGTCGAGCAAGGCGAGGCCGCGCTTCTCGTCCAGGCCGCCCGTGCAGTGCAGCGCCCAAAGAGCGCGCAGGCGCACGGTCTCGGGGCGGTCGGAACGGAGGATCCTCACCAGCGCGGCATGGACCGCGGGACTGCCGCCGCGTTCCTGGAGGATCCGCCGCGCGTGGCGCACGTACCAGTCGTTGGGGTGAAGCTGCAGCTCGACCAGCGCGAGGTCGTCGAGTTCGTCCAGCGCGACCTTCACGGGAGCGGGATCGCCGTACGCGACCTTGTAGAGCCGGCCGTTGCTGCGGTCCCAGATCTCGACTTCATTGCGGTGGCAGGCCTGGCGGTCGTACCAGTCGATGAAGTAGACGCCGCCGTCGGGGCCGTACTGGATGCTGACGCCGCGGTACCACTGGTCGTTGGCGCGCAGGAAGTCGGGGCCGTGCCGGCCCATGACCGCGGAGCCTTCGGTCTCCAGGATGTCGCGGTTCATCCGGTTGCCGTGGATGTTGTTCATGAACAACGTGTCGCGATACTCGGGCGGAAAACTGTCGCCCAGGTAGATCATCGCGCCGCAGTGGGCGTGGCCGCCGCCCGCAAGATCGGTGCCCGCATGGGCGACCGGCTCGTTGCGCCCCCACCAGGCGTGTTCGCCGACGCCGCCGGCGTAGTGGGCGTGGTCGGCGACGGTCTTGATGTCGTCGTAGGTGTAGGGGTTGAAGTGCTGGCCGCCTTGCCGGTGGTAGCGGCCGCCCTGCACCATGTGGAACAGGTGCGGGATCACGCAGGCGGTGACCATGGCCTGGCCGTGGTCGTCGAAGTCGACGCCCCAGGGATTGCTGGTGCCCCAGGCGAACACTTCGAATTCGTGGCGCACGGGGTGGTAACGCCAGACGCCGGCGTTCATCGGCGTGCGTTCCGAGTCCTTGGTGCCGGGCGGGCCGACGCGCGAATGCGTGAACACGCCGTGGCAGCCGTACAGCCAGCCGTCCGGGCCCCAAATGAAGGAATTCAGGGTCTCGTGCGTGTCCTGGTAGCCCCAGCCGTCGAGCAGGACTTGCGGCGCGCCGTCGGGGACCAGGTCGTCGTCGGCGTCGGGGAAGAACAGGAATTGCGGAGCGGCACCGATCCACACGCCGCCGAAGCCGACGGCGAGTCCGCTCACCAGGTTGAGGCCTTCGGCGAACACGGTGCGCGTTTCGAAGCTGCCGTCGCCGTCGGCGTCTTCGAAGACCAGGATCTTGTCGAGGCCCTGGCCCTCCGGCCGGCGCGTCGGATACGAGAAGGCCTCGGCGACCCACAACCGGCCTTTCGAGTCGATCGCGAAAGCGATCGGCTGGTGCAGATCCGGCTCGCCGGCGATGAGTTCGACGGCAAAACCCTCGGGCACGGTCATGGCGCGCGCCGCGGCCTCGGGGGCGAAACCGTTCTCTTGCAGCGGCTGGTTGGGGTGGATCTCCGGCAGGCCGCGCACCGGATCGACCGCGGGCCGGGTCGCGTGGAACAGGAAGTCGTCGAAGTTCAGGTGGCCCCAGCCGCCCTCGGCTTCGTCCACCAGCCGGACGAAGATCTCCTGCTGGAGGAACGGCTGCAGGTCGACCACCATGCGCTGCATGGTCTCGTGATTCGGACCCGAGGTCTTGAACAGGACGACCCCGTCGGTGGCGCGCACCAGTTCGACGCGCACCGAGGCCTGGCTGCCGCCGGCCACCAGGAAGCTGCCGAAGGGATGGCTGACCTTGAACGGAGCCGAACTCAAGGTGCCGGTCGCCTCGTCGCCGTGGAGTTCGTAGCCCCCGATCCAGAAACGGCCGGCGTGGCGGCTCACCATGTCGCCGCGGCGCGCTTCGACCGTGTCGCCGCGGACCGGCTGGCCTTCGAAAGCCGTGCCGGTGGCGGTCCAGTCCTGCAGCGATCCGGATTCGAAACCGAGGTTCAGCGCTTCGCCGGCGGCGTTGCGCGGCACCACACCATCGCCGAAGCGCTGCACCGGGCCGGTGTCCGCCGCGGTCGGCAGCGGTTTCGGCTGCGCGGCCTGCCACCGTTCCCGGTCGACCACGGTCCGCTTCTGCAAGAACACGAACGTGCCCTTCTTGTTGCCGACCACCACGTCCGGCGCCCCGTCGCCGTCGACGTCGCCGGCGACCACCTGCACGCCGACCCCCGAGTCGGCGTCGATGAGGTGCGGCACGAACTCCGCGCCGCCCTTGCCGTCGCGGTGCAGCGCGAACCAGTAGAGCTCCGGCGGTGCGTCCGAGCCGGGATCGCCCGAGGGGCCGTGCGCCCAGTAGCGCTTGCCCGTGACGATGTCCGCGAGCCCGTCGCCGTCGACGTCCACCAGGTCCAGGGCGTGGAGCTGGGACGTGCTCACTCCGAATCGGTTGTCCTCGGGCCGCGCGTCCAGGATTCGGTGCTCGCGGAAAGTGATGCCCTCCGCCGCAGTCCGGACCTGCTCGAACCAGGACAGTCCGAAACCATGCGCGTCCAGGCTGGTGATCACGTCGTGGTCGCCGTCGCCGTCCACGTCGTAGGCGAACATCTGCGCGCCGCCCCGGCGCTGGGAGAACGGGAACGGGTGGTGGATCCACAAAGGATCCCCGGCCAAGGAAGCGGGCTGCTGCCACCAGCCGTTGCGCTCCAGGACGTCGGCGCGGCCGTCGCCGTCGACGTCGCCGTAGCCGAGCCCGTGCGTGAAGTTGCCGAGCGAGAGATCCGTCGAAATCGCATGGAACCGCCACGGCGCGCCCGGTGCGTTCCAATCGGGTTCCGCCCAGCCGAAGCGGCCGCCGGTCTGGCACACCAGCTCCGGTCGCCCGTCGCCGGTGAGGTCGCCGAATCCCGGCGACTCGTTGTCGACCACGTCGAAGACCTGGTGCGCGAGCCACGGCACCGATTTGCCGCGCGGATTCTCGTACCAGGTGGCTTGCTGGCCCGGGAATCCGACGAAGAACACGTCCAGCCAGCCGTCGGCGTCGAAGTCGTACGGGAACGCGAAGAAGTTGTCGGAGTAGTGGAGCGGGTCGAAGGTCTTGGGCGCGAAGATCTCGTGGCGGACCGCGAAGTCCGGCCCTGCGTACCAGAAGGGACCCGAGACGACGTCGCCGTGCCCGTCGCGATCGAAGTCGCCGAAGCTCGCGCCTTCGCAGCGGAACTCGGCGTCGAGCTGCCGGCGTTCGAAGGTTTGCAGCGTGAACGCTTCCTGGGCCGGCGCCGCGCCGGCCGCGGCCAGCGCCACGCCCGCCGCAAGGACGACGACGGGGATGGGGATGGTTCGCGCGGTCATGAGCTCGTCTGCGGATCCGACTCCGCCAGCACCACCGGCTGGTAGCCGCCCTTGCTCCGGAAGTAGAGCATCAGCAGCAGATAGGACCCGAGCATGATGCCCGGGAAGATCGCCACCGTGGCGAGCGCGCTCTTCTTGGCGCCGGCCTGGATGGTCGCAACGGTCGCCTGGTCTTCCGGACTCGCAGCCTCGACCTTGCGCGTGTCCAGCGGCAGGTACTTGCCGAAGATGCTCGACTTCTCCGCGCCGACGATCTGCTGCTGCAGGACCGGGTAGTTGCTCGTGAGCTCCAGATTGACCTCGCGGTCCTGGATGTTGCCGAGCAGCGCGCCGCCGACCACCCCGGCGGCGAGCATTCCGATGCCGCTGATCAGGTTGAGCGTGAGCGCCCCGCCCTTGGGGTACTGCTCCGAAACCACGCCGAGCATCGTGGGCCAGAAGAAGGTCTTGCCGGTTCCGTAGATGGTCGCCGCGACCAGGATCCCGATTCCGGCTGCCTGCGAGAGGAACACCAGACCGACGATCGCCAGCGTCGAGCTGACCGCCAGCAGTCCGAGCGGCGAGAGCCGGTGCACGATCGGGCCCGCGTTGAAGCGGAGCACCATCATGATGAACGTGGTGTACACGAGGACCCAGAGAGGATTCAGGCCCAACTGGCTCATCTCCGGCTCCATGAGCGCGGTGATCCACGAGTCGGTGCCCAATTCCGTGATCGCCAGGGGAATCATCACCAGGATCAGGATGATGAACATCGGCCGGCCGGGGGAGCGGACGTAGGCGCCGAATGCGAGCGCCAGCGCGGCGACCGAGCTCCAGACAAGCCAGGTCGGGAAGGCGAACACGCGGCCGACTTCGAGGAAGATCAGCACCAGCGCCACCAAGGCGCCGAGGACTCCCGCCTCTTTCATCATGTCCTTGTGCGAGACTCCGGCGGCGACGCGTTCGCTCACCGGGAACTTGCAGGTCGCCATCATCACGCCGTAGGCGAGCACCGGCAGGAAGATCAGCGCGACCCGGCTCTGCCAGCCGACGCTGTCGCCGAGCACGATGGAGATCAAGCCGGCCACCACCATGCCCGCCGGCCAGCCGGCGTGGAGGATGTTGAGCCACTTGGTCTTCTGCTGCTTGAAGACCGTCGCCACGATGGGGTTGATCGCGGCTTCCACTGCGCCGGAAGCGAGCCCGCTCAAGAAACTGCCGATGTAGAGCGACCAGTACCCCGTGGCGAAGATGGTCAGGATCGCGAACGCGGAGTGACCGATGAACGCGAACAGGATCGCCTTGCCGTAGCCGATCCGGTCGATGACCAGGCTGAACAGCGCGATGCTGATGGCGAAGGGCCAGATCCCCACGCCGAAGATCTCCCCTCTCTGGGTGTCCGACAGGCCGAATTCCGCCGCCACCGAATCCATGATCATGATCCGGATGATGAAGGCGAAGGAGGTCGCGGTGAGCGCGACGAAGCAGGCCCAGAAGATCTTCTTCTGGCCGCTCGTCGCGGAAGGTACCGATGCGTCTTGATTCATTCGAGATCGTCGGGCGAAGAGTTGGGAGGAACCCGCCTGAGGGGGCTCGCCATGCTACTTTCACCGGGCCCCGGTCAAGCGGGTGCGCAAGGAGAACTCCGGAGCTCGGGGCCGCCCGGCGAGCCGGCAAAATCGGGACAAAAAGAGATGAGCGCAGCAAGACCCATCCGAGTGGCGGTGGTCGGGCTCGGTTTCGGCGCCGAGTTCCTGCCGATCTACCAGGCCCACCCGCTCGCCGACGTCGCGGCGATCTGCCAGCGATCGCGCGCGAAGCTCGACGCGATCGGGGACGCCTTCGGGATCGAGAAGCGCTACACGGACTACGCCGAGTTGCTGCAGGATCCGGAGATCGACGCGGTGCACATCAACACGCCGATCCCCGACCACGCCCGCCAGTCGATCCTGGCGCTCGAGGCCGGGAAACACGTGGCGTGCACGGTGCCGATGGCCACCACCGTGGCGGACTGCCAGCGGATCGCCGCGCTCACGCGCGCGACCGGCAAGACCTACATGATGATGGAGACGGTGGTCTACAGCCGCGAGTTCCTGTTCGTGAAGGGGCTCCACGAGCGCGGCGAGCTCGGCAAGCTGCAGTTCCTGCGCGGCTCGCACCAGCAAGAAATGGCGGGCTGGCCCGGCTACTGGGAAGGGCTGCCGCCCATGCATTACGCGACCCACTGCGTGAGCCCGCTCCTGGCGCTGGCCGGCACGCTCGCCGAATACGTCTCCTGTTTCGGCTCCGGCACGATCGACGCGCCGCTCATCGCCAAGTACGGCTCGCCGTTCGCGGTGGAGACTTGCCACATCAAGCTCGCGGACAGCGACCTTGCGGCCGAAGTCACGCGCTCGCTCTTCAACACCGCGCGCCAGTACCGCGAGAGCTTCGACGTCTACGGATCCGAGAAGTCCTTCGAGTGGACCCAGGTCGAGCACGAGGACCCGGTCCTGTTCACCGGCGAGTCCCCCGAGCGCGTCAAGGTCCCCGACTTCGCGCACTTGCTGCCCGAACCGGTCCGCCGCTTCACGACCCAGGGCGTCTACGACCTCGACGGCAACCAGCATCTGTCCTTCGTCCAGGGCTCGGGGCACGGCGGCTCCCATCCGCACCTCGCCAACGAGTTCCTGAACGCCTTGACCGAAGGCCGCGCCCCCTACCCAAACGCCGTCGAGTCCGCGAACATCACCTGCACCGGGATCCTGGCGCACGAGTCCGCCATGCAGGGCGGCGTGCGTCTCGACTTGCCGGAATTCTAGGCGCGATCCCTAGCGGGCTGCGGGCGGGATCTTCTTGTGGAACCCGCCCCAGGCGTCCCGCGGCTGCAGGACGACCCGCAGTTCCTTGGCCGGATCGAGCTCGCGCGGGAGCCGGAACGAGGCCGTCCACAGTTCGTCGGCGTCGCCCAGGCCGAAGAAGTCGCCGATGCTCTCGGCCAGGTCGGCTTTGTCGATCCGTTGGATCCCGATCGACTGCCACTGATCGTCGAATGCACGGCCCTGGTACTCGAGGATCTGCCAGGGGCTGCCCGCGAGGCGTTCTTCGACGCGCAGCCAGGGCCCCAGTCCGAAGACGACCCGGGTGCCGGCGGGCATCCGCCAGACCACCTTCACGGCGCGGCGCGCGCGCGTGACTTCCGGCTTGGGATCGACGCCGGCCTGGATGCTCTCGCCGGCTCGAAAGGCGGCGCAGTCCTTCAACGTCTGGAACGTGGCTCGCCGGCGCCGCGGCGGCGCCCCCGGCGCCTGCTGCAACAGCTCGCCGAGACGCGCCTGCAGATACGCCGTGGCGTTGCGGCCGAGCAGCGTCGAGGCGCCTTCGTAGTGCTGCAGCTTGTACTCGGAGAGCGTGGTGAAGTAGCCGCCGTAGTCGCCCGTGTAGCCGAGGACGCGCACCTCGCGCGCTCCGCTCGCCGCCACGAGCGCGCGCTCGATCTCGAACGCCGCCCAGGTCGTCGGTTCGCCGGGGACGGTCGCGAGCAGGAACTCGCCGAGCCGCAGACAGTGCAGCGGGTAGATTGGACTCGGATCGAGGTCCAGGACCTTGCCGAGCAGGTCCTGGACGAGGCCGAGGCCTTTCGCCTTGGGGAATTGCGGATCGTCCGGCGCGAAGGAGCCGTCGGTCTGCCCTTCCCAGGTCAAGCCCGTGCGATGCAACAGGCTGCGGCTCTCCTCGGAGCCACCCATCGTCGGAGCTCCGAAGCACCACTTGGCCGCCAGACGCACCTTGCCGCCGCCGGCCGGCGGCGGGTCGTCGTGGCGCGGTTCGGAGAACCACACCTGCACGGCCGGTGTGCCGGTCTGCTGCAGCGCCGCGCGCGCCGCCTCGGCGAGCGCTTTCCCAACGCCGCGGCCGACGTAGCGGCTGAGCCGCGGGCCCGCGCTGAGGTCGGGATCGAGACCCGTGCGCCAGGCGTTGACGTCCCCCGTCGCCCCACAGCCCACGGCGACCACGACCTTGCCGCCCGCAACGGGCTCCAATTCCGCGCGCGCGTGACGGACGGCGTCGCCGGGCCAGTCGGACGAATAGAACTTGGAGTGCGGTCCCATCGCCGTGGCGTGGCAGCCGAAGATCCCGAACACGCCGATAGGTTTGACCCCGCTCGCGTCGGTTGCGACCAGCACCGAAACGCGCGGGTCGACCGCACGCTGCTGCGGGTTGAACTCCCGCGGGATCGCCGCGCCGGGGAAGCCCGCGGTGTTCCATGCGGCCGCTTCCGGATTGCTCCGGAACGGCTCGATGCTGCGATTGCGCGAGTAGCCATAGAGATCGGCCGTGCCGAATCCGACCCGCCCCGCAACCGCGCTCTCGCGCGCCCGGTGCACGGCTCCCGCGGCGCGTTCCGCGATCCAGTCGACCAGGCCGGCGTCGAAACCCGCCTTCTCGGCCGCAAAGGTGTCGTACAGGGAATTGCCGTAGAACCATCCGGGGCCCGCGTGGGTGTGCGTCCCCGACAGCAAGATGCGCTCGACGCCGATCTGATCCGCCCGGGCGGTGCGCTCGGCGATCTTCTCTAGCAACAAGCGCGATCCCGACATGAGATCGCTCCAGGCGAGCACGACTTCTGCCCCGGCGGCGTCGCGCAGGTAGAGGACGCGCATCCAGAGGTGGCCGCGCACGCCGTGCGCCGTCGTGCCCTCCATGGAGAAGCCGGCGAGCGGCAGATCGGGATGCGGCGTGACGTCCACTTCGGCGACGCCGACGTGGAAGGCGCCGTCGCCGGCCCTGGGCGCGAGAACGGGTCGTTGGATTTCGATTTCGGTCATGGCGGGCGGCCGTTCAATCCTGCGGCATGCGGACTTGATAGAGGCGCACGTCGTTGCCGTGGATCACCCCGAGCTGCGCCGAAGGCTCGATGGCGACGTCCCCGCCGTCCAGCGGGTAGCTGCACTTCTCGATCCAGGACCCGACGTCCATCAGCAACAACGGACGGCCTCCGCCCGGCGGCCGGCACAGGATCATGGCGGCGTGGTGGGAGTGGCCGACCACCACCACGCGCAGCCGCCTGCAGCTCGGAAACTGAATGGCCGCGTCGCCGAGCGCCTGGTAGAAGTCCGGGAAGCGGCCGTGGGTCACGCCCTTGGGATCGGCGGTCCGGCGCGCGAGGATCTTGGGCAGGGCGGCGCCGACCTCGACTTTGACCGCGCCCTCGCCTTCGAAGCCGAGCGCGTGCTCCGGCGCCATGATGAAGTCCTTGAGTTCCCCGAGCGGCTTGTTGAGCTTGGCGGACTTCTTGCCCCAGCTCTCGATCGTGTACTTGTTGACCGGCGTGAGGCGGCCGAGGAAATGGACGATGAATTCGGACAGCCAGTCCGGCATCAGCGTTTCCATCAGGTCGAAAGCGTCGCCGTGCGTGGCGAATAGGAACGGCTGGCCGCTGCTGCTGCGGTTCATCGCCTTGAGCGTGTATGGGATCTCGTTGAGCGGCACCCCCCGCTTGGTGTCGTGGTTGCCGAGCAGCATCGTCGCTTTCAAGTACGGCTTGTTGCGGAAACCGCCGCGATACAGCAAGTCGCGCAGTTCGCCGTGGGTCTCGTCGTCGATCTCTTCCGGCTTGGCCGCGTGGCCGAACTCGCGCCAGAGGTCGAAGAAGTCGCCGATCTGGATCGTGACGAGCTTCTTCTGTCCCATGACGTCCCAGGTCTCGCGCAGCCTGGCGAGCGGCTCGAGCAGTCTGGCCAGAAGCTTCTTCTTCTCGAAGTTGAAACCGTAGGCGCCGAACGCCGCGCGGCGCTGCGGGCTGATCAAGTGCAGGTCCGGGACGAACAGGTAGCTCTCCTTCGCCGAAGCGTTGCCGATCAAGGGATCCGCCACCCGGCCGAGCAGGCGCAATTCGCCGCCGAGCGGCTCGAGCACCGACAGGAGCGCGGCGACGATTTCGTCGTGCGGTTCCATCGGCTAGCTCCCGGCGGGCCGCTTGCCCGCGAAATCCTGATCGCCGGGCGGGTTCGGCACCACGACCAGGCGGGAGTAACCGGAGCTGCCGGGGATTGCGAAGAGCACGAACCAGAATTCGCCCCAGGCCACCGCGATGCGGTCGTTCTTGAACGCGGTGACCGGGAACCGTGAATCGACGATGCGGAAGGTCGTCGTCGCTCCGTGTTCGTCGGCCCACGCCAGCACCGCCTCCATGCCGGCAAGCGTGGCGGGCGCCGCCAGCATGCCGAGGATCGCGCCGTAGTCGCGTTCCACTTCTTCCCGCGCGGCCCCCATCATGTCGCCGGCCTCGAGACCGGTCTTGGCGAGCGATCCACTACCGAGAAAGTCGCTCAGATCGTCGCGGTCGCTGACCTCCTCCGCTTGCTCGCCCGCGTTCTGCAGCGGCAGCGCCAGCCCGCTGAACAGCACCGAGAGGCGGGCTTGCGGCAGACCGTCGGCTCCCGTGTCGCCCGAATGCGGCACCCATGCCGGCGGCGGCACGGCCAGCGCCCGGTCCTGGGCCAGGTTCGGCACGACCAGGGTTTCGGTCGCCGCGCCGATCGTGAGACTCCAGTCCTGCGGCAATTGCTGCCGGTTGTGGTCGTAGCGCGTTTCCGGCGAGGCGATCACCACCAACTCCTGGGTGCTGGCGCAGCAACTCGGCAGGAACAGCAGCACGGCCGCCAAGAAGAATACGGCGATCGCGAGGAACGGGGCTTTCTTGTCCATATTCGTCTCCATAGGTGGGCGCCCGAGGAAGGTTCGGCTCGATGGTAGCGGGCCAGGGCGCGTCTGGGCGAAGAACGCCGGGGCGTGGGCGATCAGGCCGACGCCGGCGCGACCAGATTGCTGCGCGCACGTTCGAGCAAGGCCTCGAAGGAGGCGAGGTCGCGGCGTTCGACCAAGGCGATCAGTTCCTCGAGCGCCGCGCGCGTGGCGGCGTACACCTCGCTGCGGTGGGGATTGAGGTGCTGGATGTCCAGATACAGGTGCGGATCCTGATCGAGCACCGACAGCGAGGTCGAGACCTGGCGCAGGAAGGTGGTCGAAGCGCAGTCGTGCAGTTCGGCGGCCTCGAGGTCGGCGCGGGCGAGCGCGGCGCCGAACAGCATGCCGTTGAGGTGCGCGAGCCCGAGCAGCCAGCCCATGATCCGGTCGTGGCGCTCGAACGGCACCGCCACCACCCGCGTGTAGGGGTGCTGGAGCAAGGCGTCGAGCTGGGCGAGTTCGACGTCGGTCTCGCCGCGGCTCGCGAGCACGAAAGTGAGCGCTTCGTAGGGAGACTTGCCCGGCCCGAACATCGGGTGCAGACAGATCACCCGCACGCCACCGGCGTCGGCCAGCGCGAGCGCGGGCCCGAGCGGGGACTTGATCGAAGCGATCTCCACCACCGGCGCCGCCGGCCTGCGCTCGACCAGTTCTTCGAGCACCGCCGCGGTGCGGTCCAGCGGCACCGATACCAGGATCGCGGTGTAGACGCCGAGATCGGCAACCTGGTCCAAGCGCGAGTAGCTGCCGTGGTGCGGATCCACGGATTCGACCTGGTGGCCCGCGAGTCCGAGAAAGCCGTGGAACCAGCGGCCCATGTCGCCGGCGCCGCCGATCGCCAGCACGCGGCCGCCGCGCGCGGCGCGCCGCTCGACGCCGACCCGGTGCTGCCGCTCCACCGAACCGCGCAGGATCTCGCGATAGATGCTCGCGAGCGTCTCTTCGGCGATGCCGCAGTGGGCCGCGTACTCGCGGGCCTGTTCGAGGACCAGCGCTTCGACTTCGCGCGCCACGATCGGCGTGCCGGCCTCGGCCTTGAGCCGGCCGACTTCGGCCGAGAGCCGCATGCGCTCGGCCAGGAGTTCCAGCAACGAGCGGTCCAGCGCGGCGATGGACTGGCGGAGGTCGTCGAGGGATGCGGCGGGCGGCACGATGGGCTCGGAGCCTATCCCAACGGCCGGGTCGGTCGCGACTCCGAACGCAAATCAGGAGGCAGAGTTCGCTCTGACCGCACCGCCCCCGCGCGAAGGCCGGAGCCATGCCCGGAAACCAGTTCCGTGGTTTCGGATTCGGCTCGCCGCTAGCGACGCAATGCCAGACGAGCGAACCGACCCCGCTCTTCGCCCGCGATCCCGCAACCGGGGCGCTCCCGGCTCAATCGAAGCAGGCGGCGGGCATGCCCGGTTTGACTTCGCGCAGCATCTCGATCAGTTCGCGGCGCACCGGAGCCGTGAGCCGTGGATAGTCGACGGGGTCGTCGGCGGCGGCGAGAATCGCCCCCAACTGCGCGTAGACGCGCTCGAGCACTTCGGGCGGCAAGCGGTCGAAGGCCGAGGAGTGGATCAAGTAGCTGCAGGGATGGCGGAACAGCCGCGTCTGCAGGTCGAAGTCGCGCAAGGAGCGGCCTTTCGAATCGCGGACGCCGCGCGCCTCGAACTCCTTGGCGAACGCCGAGGTGCCGGCGACCGGCGCCGTGAGTTCGACGCCTTCGAAGAACAGCAGCTGCTGGACCACGCGGCGCGCCGCGGACGCGTAGCGCCGTTCGACGGACGCGCTGACGAAGTCCGCGGGCCGCCCCGACATCGCGTTCATCTCGAGCGAATACTGTTTCGCCAAACGGCCCTCGTAGCTCGCGCGCGCCAGGACGGTCTGCATCTGCGCCTGGTGTTCGAGCACCATCAACGCGACCAGGTCGCTGTGCGGCGACAAATACGCCGCGGTGTCGAAGAAACCGTCCAGCGCGACCACGTTGGCGCCGGCCTCGGGATCGACGAACTCGCCCGCGGAGTCGTCCGGGCGCACGACCGCGTTGCCGCGGTGGCGCATGTCCCCGTGCGTGCCGGTGACGTACCAGCCGCCCCAGCGCTTCTCGAAAGGAGTCGCGTGCGTGACGTCGTCGGTGCCCGAACGCAGGATCGGCCGGCCGTCGGCGTCGGGGTGGACCGAGCGCACCAGGTTGCCGGGCAAGTCACGCGTGCGCGAACCGGCGTGGCAACTCAGGCAAGAGCCGTCCGCGCGCTGGATCGGGTCCGGCCGCTTCGCTTGCTCCACCGCGTAGAACGTCGGCCCCTGGACCGGGTCCATCACGGTGAGTTCGATCAGCGGAGCACCGGGGATCCACCCCATGGCGACTTCGTCGTTGAAGTAGAGTGCGCGCGGCCGCTTGGGACCGATGAGATCGGCCTGCAGGCTGGTCTGCGAGAACACCAGGAGCTGCGAGGACACCGGAACTTCGAAGGCCGTGAGCAGCGCCGGCAGCCAGCCGCGCTGTTCGTCCCACTCGAACGCGACCTCGCCGGCGGCGATGCGCTGGCGGAGCCGGGCCACGGCGTCTTCGGACCTCTCCGTCTCGTAGTGGATCGGAGCGCCGAGGTAGGCCTCCTGCTGGGCTGTCAGCGCCGGTGCCGCGGTGGCCAGGACCAGTCCGAGGACTGCGGCGAGCTTCGAGACGGGGAATTGCATGGTCCGAGTCCTTGCCGGTAGTTCCTGAAGTTCCTCTCGGCAAGGATCCGGTTGCCCATCCTAGTCGGATCGGGTATTCCTATAGGCAACCAAAAGGTTGCTCATGAGCACATCGGATACCGACCGCATCCACAAGGAAATCACTCTGACGGCCCTGCCCGCGCGGGTCTGGCGCGCGCTCACCGACCCTGCCGAGTTCGGCGCGTGGTTCGGCGTCCGCCTGGCCGGCGAATTCCGCGTCGGCGAGGACTTCGAGGGCCCGATCACCCACCCCGGCTACGAGCACCTGAGCTTGCGCGCGCAAGTCGTGAGCCTGGAACCCGAGCGCTGCTTCGCCTTCCGCTGGCAGCCGCAGGCCTTCGACCAGTCGGTCGATCATTCCGGCGAGCCCACCACGCTGGTCGAATTTCGTCTCGAAGCTGCCGGCACGGGAACCCGGTTGACGGTCGACGAGTCGGGTTTCGACGGCCTGCCCGAGAAGTACCGCGCCGAGTCCTTCTTGCGCAACGAGGGCGGCTGGACCGCCCAGACGGGGAACATCGCCAGGCACGTCGATGGCTAGCCGCTTCACCGCGGCGCGACTGCGCGACGCAGCCCCGCTCTTTGCAGCCCTCGGCGACCCGACGCGCCTCGGCCTCGTCGCACGGCTCTCGGCGAGCGGACCGGCGTCGATCGCCGACTTGAACGGCGGCGTCGCGGTGTCGCGCCAGGCCGTCACCAAGCACCTGCACGTGCTCGCCGATGCCGGTCTGGTCCGCGGCTCCCGCCGCGGCCGCGAGCACATCTGGGAACTCGAACCCGATCGGCTGGAAGACGCCCGCCAGCATCTCGACCGGATCGGCACGCAGTGGGACGCCGCGCTGGTGCGTCTCCAAGCCTTCCTCGAAGGCGAATGAGGTGTGGCACGCAAGCGGCGCGCGCTACGCCAGGATTCCGGTCAGCACTTCGCCGTGGACGTCGGTCAAACGCACGTCGCGGCCGGCGTAGCGGTAGGTGAGCCGCTTGTGGTCGAGCCCGAGCTGGTGCAGCACGGTGGCCCACAGGTCGTAGACGTCGCAGCGGTCTTCGACCACGCGGTAGCCGAGCTCGTCGGTGCGCCCGTAGACCGTGCCGCCGCGCACTCCCCCGCCGGCGAGGAAGATGCTGAAGCCGAAGGGGTTGTGGTCGCGGCCGTCGGCGCCTTGGGAGAACGGTGTGCGGCCGAATTCGCCGGCCCAGATCACCAGCGTTTCGTCGAGCAGGCCGCGCGCGCGCAGGTCCTGGATGAGCCCCGCAATCGGCTGGTCGACCTGGAAGGCCATGGCGCCGTGGCCCGCTTCGAGCGCGCTGTGCTGGTCCCAGGGATTGGGCGCGCCGCCGGCGCCGAGGTTCTTGGTGATGCAGCTCAGCTCGACGAAGCGGACTCCGCGCTCGACGAGCCGCCGCGCGAGCAGGCACTGGCGCGCGTAGGCGGCCTTGCTCGGTTCGGTGGCGTCGAAGCCGTAGAGCCGGCGCGTCGCCTCGCTCTCGCCGGAGAAGTCGCAGACCTCGGGCACCGCCGCCTGCATGCGGAAGGCCGTCTCGTAGTTGTGGATCGCGGCTTCGAGCTGCGGATCGGCAGTGCGCGCGGCGAAGTCGCGGTCGAAACGGCCGATCAGCTCCAGATGGCGGCGCTGCGCGGCGTCGCCCAGGCCCGGGACGATGTTGCGCACCGCGGGCTGGCGGTCCGCCGCCACGATCGACGCCTGGTGGTGTGCCGGCAAGAAGCCGCTGCTGAACAGCCCCACGCCGCCGTGGGGCGCGACCGCGCCACCGGACTGGAGCACGACGAAGCCGGGCAGATTCTCGTTCTCGCTGCCCAGCCCGTAGTTCGCCCACGCGCCGGCGCTCGGGTGCCCCATGAAGGGGAAGCCGGTGTGCATCAAGTAGTTGCCCTGCGCGTGTTCGTTGACGCTGCTGGTCATCGAGCGCACCACGGCGAGTTCGTCGGCGACCTTGCCGAGTTCTGGAAACAGCGAACTGATCGCGATCCCGCTCGCGCCGTACAGGCGGAAGCGGAAGGGCGAGGCCATCACGTTGCCGTTGTCGTTGAACTGCGTGCGCGCGATCGAAACCGGCATCGGCTGGCCGTGCAGCCGTTCCAGCTCGGGCTTGGGATCGAAACTGTCGACCTGTGAGACGCCGCCCGACATGAAACAGAAGATCACGTGCCTGGCGCGCGCCACCTCGGGTCGCCTGGCCATCAAGCCCGAGAGCGCGAGCATGCCGAAGCCGGTCGAGGTCCGGCGCAGGAGGTCGCGGCGCGAGGGGAAGAGTGCGGGCATCGCTTCGTCTACCTCAGGTACAGGAATTCCTTCAGGTTGAACAAAGCGTGGGCCACCAGGATCCAGGGCTCGTCCTCGCCGGCGGGTTCGCCGAGGTCCGCGAGTTCGGCGCGCGAAGCGGCGACGGGGGCCTCGAGCAAGATCACCTGGCGGCGCGCCGGCTCGTCCAGCGCCGCCAGGATTGCGGCGCGCGAGAGG
>Ga0214471_10002004_pt1 | contig 16054 bp, 9 predicted proteins | sample RVTome_5_FD_207665 | JGI IMG/M metagenome (GOLD analysis project Ga0214471, IMG submission 207665) | Soil microbial communities from uranium-contaminated site in the Upper Colorado River Basin, Wyoming, United States - RVT142D155 | ecosystem: Environmental > Terrestrial > Soil > Contaminated >... | reverse complement strand
CAAGGGCCTAAAAAAAGTCATGTCCAAAATGGGCATCTCCACCTACATGTCGTACACGGGCGCGCAGATTTTCGAGGCGGTCGGGTTGGCGCGATCGCTGGTGGACAAGTACTTTACCGGCACGGCTTCGAATGTAGAGGGCATCGGCGTCTTCGAGGTCGCCGAGGAGGCGCTGCGCATCCACCATGCGGCCTTTGGAACCGATCCCGTGCTGGCCAACGTGCTCGACGCGGGCGGTGAATATGCCTGGCGGCTACGCGGCGAAGAGCACATGTGGACGCCCGACGCGATCGCGAAGCTCCAACATGCCACGCGCCAGAATGCCTATGAGACTTACAAGGAGTACGCGTCGATCATCGACGACCAGTCGAAGCGCCATATGACGTTCCGGGGTCTGTTCGACTTGAGGTTCAGCCAGTGCAGCCCGATTTCCATTGAGGAAGTGGAGCCGGCAAGCGAAATCGTGAAGCGCTTTTCGACCGGCGCCATGTCGCTCGGGTCGATCTCGACTGAAGCGCATACCACGCTCGCGATCGCGATGAACCGCATCGGCGGCAAGTCGAACACCGGCGAAGGCGGCGAAGACCGCCGCCGCTACGCTCCAGTTAAAAGCGGCGAGTCGCTGATGTCGCGCCTTGGTGCAGAACGCGTTCAGGTTGACATCCCGCTCGTCGCGGGCGACTCCCTCAAGTCAAAGATCAAGCAGGTGGCATCCGGCCGCTTCGGCGTTACCGCCGAATACCTCGCTTCGGCCGAACAGCTGCAGATCAAGATTGCCCAGGGCGCCAAACCCGGCGAGGGCGGCCAGTTGCCCGGGCGCAAGGTGTCGGATTACATCGCCGAGATACGCTATTCGACGCCGGGCGTAGAGTTGATATCACCACCGCCACACCACGACATCTATTCGATCGAGGATCTGGCGCAGTTGATCCACGACCTCAAGAACGCCAACCCGGAAGCCTGGATCAGCGTGAAACTTGTCTCGGAGATCGGGGTGGGGACCATCGCCGCCGGCGTCGCCAAGGCGAAGTCCGACCACGTCACCATTGCCGGGCACGATGGCGGCACCGGCGCCTCGCCCTGGTCGTCGATCAAACACGCGGGAACCCCGTGGGAATTGGGGCTTGCCGAGACTCAGCAGACGCTCGTGCTGAACCGCCTGCGCGGACGGATCGCAGTGCAAGTGGACGGTCAGATGAAGACCGGTCGTGACGTGGTGATCGGCGCGCTGCTCGGGGCCGACGAATTCGGATTTGCCACCGCGCCGCTCGTGGTCGAGGGCTGCATCATGATGCGCAAGTGTCATCTGAACACCTGTCCTGTCGGGATCGCCACCCAGGACCCGGTGCTGAGGCAGAAGTTCTTGGGCAAACCCGAACATGTGGTCAACTACTTCTTTTTCGTCGCCGAAGAGGTTCGCGAACTCATGGCGCGGCTGGGCATCCGCAGTTTCAACGACCTCATCGGGCGCGCCGACCTGCTGGACGTAAAGAAGGGCATCGAACACTGGAAAGCCAAAGGGCTGGATTTTTCCCGCATCTTCCATACGCCCAAGATGCCGCCGGAGGTGGCGCGCTATCGCTGTGAATCACAGGATCATGGGCTCGGCAAAGCGCTCGACAACCGCCTGATCGAACTGGCGAAACCCGCGCTGGAGCGCGCGGAGAAAGTCGCGATCGACACCCCGATCCGCAACACGAATCGCACCGTCGGCACGATGCTGTCCTGGCGGGTGGCGAAGCGCTATGGCCACGATGGGCTGCCCGAGGACACGATCCATATCCGGCTCGCCGGTTCTGCCGGCCAGAGCTTCGGCGCATTCTTGGCTCGGGGCGTCACGCTCGACCTCGTCGGCGACACCAACGACTACTGCGGCAAGGGTCTTTCCGGCGGCCGCATTTGCGTACAGCCATCCCCCAAGTTTGCGGGCGACCCCGTAGCGAACATCATTACCGGCAATGTGGTGCTCTACGGCGCCATTTGCGGCGAGGCCTACTTTCGCGGCGTCGCGGGCGAACGCTTCGCCGTGCGCAACTCCGGCGCGTTGGCGGTGGTGGAAGGGGTGGGCGACCACGGCTGTGAATACATGACGGGAGGCACGGTCGTGGTGCTGGGCGCGACTGGGCGCAACTTCGCTGCCGGGATGTCCGGTGGTATAGCGTATGTACTGGATCTGGAGGAGGATTTCCTCAATTACTGCAATACTGCCATGGTCGATCTGGAGCCGGTGCTGCCCGAATCGGAGCAGCGCGCGAAGGTAGCGCAGCAGTTATGGCACCTGGGCCAGTCCGATGAACGCCTGGTGCGGCATCTCGTGGAAAACCATGCCAGGTACACCAGCAGCCGTCGCGCCCGTGAAGTTCTCGAGAGCTGGCCCGCGTATCGTTCGCGCTTTGTGAAGGTCTTTCCGAAAGAATACCGCCGTGCACTCCAGGAACTGGCGGTGGCCGCTCGCAAGGCAGCAGCCTAGCGGGACCGAGCCGGGGCGGCTTTTCGCGACCGCGGGGCCTTGCGGCAACGCGTTATCCTGGGCGCCAATAATCATCAATCTGAACGAGATCAACAGTCAGCATGGGGAAAATTACCGGATTCATGGAGCACCGCCGCATCGAGGAAGCGCACGAGGCGCCCGAAGAGCGCAAGAAACACTTCCGCGAGTTCATCCCGCGCCTCACCGAAGAACAGGCGGCGATTCAGGGCGCGCGCTGCATGGATTGCGGTATTCCGTTCTGCATGGGAGGCTGTCCCGTCAACAACATTATTCCCGACTTCAACGACTTGGTTTACAAGCAGGACTGGAAGGCGGCGATCGACACCCTGCACTCGACCAACAACTTCCCCGAGTTCACCGGCCGTGTCTGCCCTGCGCCTTGCGAGGAAGCGTGCGTGCTGCGCATCATCGACGATCCCGTTGGAATCAAGTCGATCGAGCATGCAATTATCGATCGGGCATGGGAGGAAGGCTGGGTGCATCCGCAGCGGCCCGCGCACAATACCGGCAAGACGGTGGCAGTCGTCGGTTCCGGCCCAGCCGGGCTTGCCTGTGCGCAGCAGTTGGCGCGCGTCGGTCACGCCGTGACGGTGTTCGAAAAGAACGACCGCATCGGCGGGCTGCTGCGCTATGGCATACCGGACTTCAAGCTGGAAAAGCGGATCATTGACCGGCGGCTCTCCCAGCTTGCCGCGGAGGGCGTAGAGTTTCGCGTGGGCGTATACGTAGGGACGCAACGCCCGGGTAAAGGGATCCCCGACTGGGCGGCCGAGATGGTCAACCCGGAGCGGCTGCTCGCGGAACTCGATGCGGTGGTGCTTGCCGGGGGCGCGGAACAGCCGCGCGACCTGCCGATTCCCGGTCGCGACCTCGACGGCGTTCATTTCGCGATGGAGTTCCTGCCGCTGCAAAACAAGCGCGGGGCGGGGGATCAAGGCGTGCCGGACCTGCGCGCCACGGGAAAACATGTCGTTATCATCGGCGGGGGCGACACCGGGTCGGATTGCGTCGGCACCTCGAACCGACACGATGCCGCCTCCGTCACGCAGTTTGAACTGCTGCCGATGCCGCCCGACGTGGAGCGCAATCCGGTGTGGCCCTACTGGCCGACGCGGCTACGCACTTCGGCCTCGCACGAGGAAGGCGTGGAGCGCGACTGGTCGGTCGCGACCAAGGAATTTGTCGGCGAAAATGGAAAAATTAAAGCGCTAAAAGTGGTGCGCCTGGAATGGAGGGATGGCAAACCGCGCGAGATCCCGGGCTCGGAATTCACAGTTCCTGCCGACCTGGTGCTCCTCGCAATGGGTTTCGTTTCCCCCGTACAGTCGATTCTGGATGGTTTCGGCGTGGAAAAGGATGCTCGCGGCAATGCTCGGGCGCCGACCGACGGTCAAGGCTGCTATGCCACCTCGGTGTCCAAGGTGTTCGCCGCAGGCGATATGCGCCGCGGCCAGTCGCTTATCGTGTGGGCGATTCGAGAAGGCCGGCAATGCGCGCGCGCGGTGGACGAGTTTCTGATGGGCAGTTCTACGCTTCCTCGCTGAAATTTGGCGGGGGCAACGGCCGAGCGCAAAAGGCATAACGTGTCCATGGCCGGATGCGCCTTTCCACTTTGCCCTCGAAGCGCGTACTCACAGTTTTCCCGATGCTGAAGAACGATACTCTTATCCGCGCGCTTCTGCGTCAACCCACGGCGCATACGCCGATATGGATCATGCGTCAGGCGGGCCGCTACTTGCCGGAGTACAACCGGACTCGCGCCCGTGCCGGCAGCTTTCTCGCGCTCTGTAAGAACCCCGATTTTTCCACCGAGGTGACGCTCCAGCCGCTGGCGCGTTTTGCCCTGGACGCCGCCATTCTCTTTTCCGACATCCTGACGATTCCCGATGCGATGGGGCTGGGGTTGCACTTTATCGAAGGAGAGGGCCCAAAATTCGAGCGGCCGCTGCGCCACGAATCGGAAATCCGCAATCTTTTTGTGCCGGATCCCGCCGCGCACCTGCGTTACGTCACGGACGCCGTGGCGCAGACCCGTCGCGCGCTCGCCGATGAAGTGCCATTGATCGGCTTTTCCGGCAGCCCGTTCACCCTCGCCTGCTACATGGTCGAGGGCGGAGCAAGCACTGACTTGCGAATGCTGAAAACCATGCTCTATGGACGTCCCGACCTTCTCCACCACATCCTGGAGGTCAACTGTCACGCTGTTACCGCCTATCTCAATGCCCAGATCGAAGCGGGCGCGCAGGTTGCGATGATTTTCGATACCTGGGGCGGCACGCTCAGCACCGCCGCATACCGCGAATTTTCGCTTTCCTACTTGAAGCGAGTCGTCGCTGGCATCAAGCGCAGTCAGGGCACCGAGACCGTGCCCAGTATCGTCTTCACTAAAGGGGGTGGGCTATGGCTGGAAGACATCGCCGCCGCTGGCTGCGATGCCGTTGGGGTTGACTGGACGCTTGATATCGGGGTCGCCCGAAGTCGCGTCGGTCACCGCGTCGCGCTGCAAGGGAATCTCGATCCGGCGGTCCTGTTTGCCGAACCGACAGTGATTCGCGAGCAGGCGGAGCGCGTACTCAACTCGTTCGGCGCGGGCGCGGGACATGTTTTCAACCTGGGGCACGGCATCTCTCAGTTCACCCCGCCGGAACACGTCGCAGTGCTGGTGGACGCCGTCCACGAACTCAGCAGCGCCTTCCACTAAGACCACCGCGGGAACCGGCGCGCGCCGACAGCGCCATCCCATGCCTGGCACGGAAAGCGACACTCGTCGCGGAACCCGCACCAGCGCTCGGTTTGCGGTCAGGCCGCAACAGTTATGCACAAATAGGGGCGCCAGCGCACGGCTTCAGCAGCAAACTGCGGCGTGAGCGTCGAAAAACACACTAACATATTAAAAGAAAATGATTTTCTTATGGCTCCGCCGCAATTCCGCAGGGTGTATCAGGGACCGACGTTGCGGCCCTGTCATACTCGGAGCGGACTTAATCAACACAATTATCCACAGCCGCATGTGAATAAAGCGAAATTATCGTGCCGACTAAATCGCTTAGCGCGCCTTCACAGAATCGCGGTAAGGAATCCGCTGTAACGTTGTGCGCTTTCGCTCTGCTCGCAGCATGAAAATTCTGCGCATTGCGATCGATGTCCCGGTGAACACGCTGTTCGACTACCGCGGCGACGATGCCTATGCCGATGACATTGGCCGTCTTGTTCTCGTGCCTTTCGGCCGAAAAACCACCGTTGGCGTCATCGTTGAGATTGTCGAGCAGAGCGGCGTGCCGCCTGCTCGTCTTAAGACTGCGCTGCGCGTGTTGCGAGACACGCCGGCGTTAAGCGGCGACGATCTCGATCTGCTGAAATTTACGGCCGCGTACTATCACCACGCCGTCGGCGCCACCATCATGAGTGCCTTGCCCACACTCTTGCGTCGTGTCGACGCGCCGAGACCGGCCACGGCAGGCTTTGCGCTCACGGCCGCAGGCAAGACGGTTGTAGTCGACGCGCTGCCGCCGCGCGCGCGGGTGCAACGCCACGTGCTGGCCCTGCTCAGGGAACGGGGCGCCCTGGATCACACAACGATCCGGAATATTGCGCCGAGCGCGATCGCCGCGGTCAAGCAGTTCACCGCCAAAGGCTGGGTGAGCCGGATCCAAGCTCCGGTGCGGTCGGCGCCCGGGCAGGGCGACCACGTTACTATCCCGGGTCCGCAGCTCACGAGCGAGCAATCGGCGGCGGTGCAGGCAATTCAACACCACCTCGCCCAGTTCATACCTTTCGTCCTGCTGGGCGTGACCGGCAGTGGCAAGACTGAAGTGTATCTCCACGCAATCGACTGCGTGCTGCGTTCCCGGCGCCAGATTTTGCTGCTCGTGCCAGAGATTGCACTGACCCCTCAGCTTGAAGCGACGATACGCAACCGCTTCCCCGCTGCGCCGCTCGTCACGCTGCACAGTGGATTGAGCGAGCGTGAGCGCCTCGAGCGCTGGCTTGCCGCTCAAACCGGTGATGCGCGCATTGTGCTGGGAACACGCCTCGCCGTATTTGCCCCGATCCCGGAGCTGGCTCTCATCATCGTCGACGAAGAGCACGACGCATCGCTGAAACAATCGGAGGGCCTGCGCTATTCGGCTCGTGACCTGGCGGTGGTACGCGCCCGGCAATGCAAGATCCCGATCGTGCTGGGTTCAGCCACGCCAGCGCTTGAAACCTACCATAACGCGGTGTGCGGCCGTTATCGGTTGTTGGAGCTGACTCGGCGCATCGGTGCCGCTGCGCCGCGCATCGAATGCGTCAACACCCGCGGGCAGCGGCTTGTAGACGGGCTTTCGCGGCGCCTGCTCGAGGCGATTGCGGTGCGGCTCGAGCGCAAGGAACAGAGCCTCGTGTTCATCAACCGTCGCGGCTTTGCGCCCGTATTGCTGTGCCGCGCTTGCGGTTGGCTTTCGGGCTGTGACCGCTGCTCGGCCAATCTGGTATTGCACCTGCCCGAGCGTCGGCTGCATTGTCACCATTGTGGTCACCAAGGCCCCGTGCCGACCGCGTGTCCAAATTGTGGCAACCAGGCGTTGGGACCGGTAGGCCAGGGCACCCAGCGCATCGAAGCCGCGCTGCGTCAGTATTTCCCGCAGGCCCGCATCCTTCGTATCGACCGCGACAGCACGCGGCGCAAGCTGGCCTGGCCGACCATGCGGCGCCAAATCGAGAATCGCGAAGTCGATATCCTCGTGGGAACGCAGATTCTGGCCAAAGGCCACGACTTCATGCATCTCAACCTCGTTGGAGTCGTCAACGCTGACAGCTTGCTGTACAACACGGATCTCCGGGCGTCTGAGCGACTGTACGCCCTGCTCACCCAGGTGGCGGGCCGCGCCGGTCGCGGCGAGATAGCGGGCGAGGTATTGATTCAGAGCGAGTTTCCCAATCACCCGCTTTATCTCGCTCTCCGCAACCAGGATTACGGCTCATTTGCGCGCGGTCTGCTGCAGGAACGCCGACAGGCCGGTTTTCCCCCCCATGTTCACCAAGCCCTGCTGCGAGCAGAGGCGGCTAAAATCAGCACGGCGCTTGCCTACCTCGCCCGTGCGGCGGATATCGGCCGGGCGCTCTCGCAGCAAGTCACCCTTTACGATCCGGTGCCCGCCGCCATGGTTCGGCGGGCCGGCCGCGAGCGGGCGCAACTGCTCGCACAGGCGGAATCACGTTCCCGGTTGCAGCAGTTTCTGGCGGCATGGCACGCGCGGCTTTCGGCAGAACCGTCCAGCGCGGCTCGATGGTCGCTGGATGTGGATCCGCTGGAGTTCTGAAGGCGGCGGTGACGGCTCGGCTATAATATCGCGCTTTCTCTGACGCTCAGCCAATGACGAATCCCACGGTCCCGGACCTGCGCGCGCATTTCTCCGCGCTGTTCCTGGCAGCCTTGCGCGAGATCGACCCGAACCTGCCGGAAGCCACTATCGTGCTGGAAAAACCCAGGCAGGCGCATCACGGCGACTACGCGTGCAGCATCGCGCTGCAGCTCGCGAGACAACTGGGTGTGAAGCCGCGCGAGATCGCCGGCAGGCTGGTCGCGGCACTGCCCGCCTCACCGTATCTTGAAAAAGCAGAGGCGGCCGGCGCGGGCTTCATTAATCTGTTCCTCAAGCGCTCGTTCAAGCAGCGGGCGGCGAACCGCGTGCTGCAGTGCGGCCGCGACTATGGCAAGAGCCGCCTTGGGCAGAACAAGAAGATACAGGTCGAATTCGTTTCGGCGAATCCGACCGGACCTCTGCATGTCGGACACGGGCGTGGAGCCGCATTTGGCGCGAGCCTGGCCAACGTTCTCGCCGCCGCAGGATTTGCCGTTGCGCGCGAGTACTACATCAATGATGCCGGGCGGCAGATGGATATCCTTACGCTATCGACCTGGCTGCGCTATCTGGGGTTGGCCGGACTGAAGGTCGCGTTTCCACCCAACGGCTACCAGGGAGACTACGTTCGCGACATGGCACGGCAGGTGTTTGCCCGCCACGATAAACAGTACGTGAGGGACACCGCACAGCTCGTGGCCGACGTGCCGGATGTCGCGGCCGACGCCGAAGGCCACCTCGACGGCCTGATCGCCAATGCAAAGGCGTTGCTCGGCACCGATTACGAATATCTCCAGGGTTTCGCCCTCAACGAGCAACTCGCGGACTGCCGCGGCGATCTTGCCGAATTCGGGGTTCACTTCGATCACTGGTTTTCGGAACGCTCGCTCTACGATGCCGGCATGGTGGAGCGCGCTGTCAAGTCGCTCGAAGCGGGGGGCCATGTTTATGAGCAGGACGGCGCCAAGTGGTTCCGCTCGACGGCGTTCGGCGACGAAAAGGACCGTGTTCTCCAACGCGAAAACGGACAACATACTTATTTCGCCTCGGACGTCGCTTATCATCTTAACAAGTTCGAGCGGGGTTTCGACGTGATCATCGACGTCTGGGGCGCCGACCATCATGGTTACATCCTGCGGGTCAAGGGCGCGGTCGAGGCCTTGGGCTTCAGCCCGGCGCGGCTCACCATCGCGCTGGTACAGTTCGCGGTGCTCTATCGCGGCGGGAAGAAACTCTCCATGTCCACGCGTGCCGGCGAATTCGTGACGTTGCGTGAACTGCGGCGCGAGGTCGGCAACGACGCGGCCCGTTTTTTTTACGTGCTCCGCAAGAGCGACCAGCATCTTGACTTCGATCTTGACCTGGCGAAATCGCAAAGTCAGGACAATCCCGTCTATTACGTCCAGTACGCCCATGCCCGGGTCTGCAGCGTGCACGAACAGTGGGGGGGTAATGTGGCGGATCTGCTTGACGTTGACCTCGCGCCACTGACTTCCGAACAGGAGCTCGCGCTCCTCGAGAGGCTCATCGACTACCCGGACGTCGTGGAGGACGCGGCGCGAGAACTGGCGCCGCACCTGATCGCGTTCTATCTCAGGAATCTCGCCGGCGAATTCCACAGCTACTACAATTCAACCCGCCTGCTCGTCGCCGAAGAACCGCTCAGGTTGGCGCGGCTTGCGCTCGTCACCGCCGTGCGCCAGGTTCTGCGCAACGGCCTTGACCTGCTCGGTGTTGGCGCGCCGGAAAGAATGTAAGATATTCCGATGACGAAGGACTACAAGAGAAATGAGCGCGGATCCCGGGGGCGCGGCGGCGGTCATTCGCTGTTGGTAGGCATCCTCATCGGCCTGGTTCTGGGTCTTGGCATCGCGCTCGGCGTAGCGTGGTACATCAACAAGGCGCCCAGTCCGTTCCTGAGTCGTCCGGCCTCACCGCCCGCGGGTGAGAAGGTCATGCCGAGCACGCCTCGCAGTGACGAAAACACGGCCCGCTCTCCGGAGACCAGGCCGCGCTTTGACTTCTACAAGATTCTTCCGGGAATCGAGGAGCCGGCGACCGACCAGCAGTTGAAAGACGCGCAAAAAGCATCCCCTGCTGCGTCGAAGGAGGCATTTTTCCTTCAGGCCGGCGCGTTCCAGAGCGCCGCCGATGCGGACAATCTCAAGGCGAGGCTTGCGCTTCTCGGTGTCGAGGCGACGATCCAGGCCGCTGCCGTGCCGGACAAGGGCGTCTGGCACCGGGTGCGCATCGGCCCCTACACCAGCGTCGAAGACCTCAGTCGCACCCGCGATGCCCTGAAGCAGAACGGCGTGGAGACGACGCTGATCAAAGTTCGCGGGGTGCGGTAGACCGCGTGCAGGAACCCGATTACGGAGGCAGCATGAGAATGGTCAAGCGCTTCAACTGGCTCGCGGCAGGCATGGCGTTCCTTCTATTGACGGGCGCCGCCATGGCGCAGGTCGTGGCGGGAAAGGATTACCGCCTGATCAACCCGCCGCAGCCCGTGGCGAGCGGCGCCAAAATCGAGGTGCTCGAATTCTTCTGGTACGGCTGCCCGCACTGCAATAATCTGCAGCCGCCGCTCAGCGCCTGGTTGAAGCGGAAACCCGCCGACGTGGATTTCAAGCGCGTGCCGGCGGTCTTCCAGGACTCGTGGGTGCCGCTCACCAAGGCATACTTCACGCTCGAAGCGCTGGGGCTTATCGACAAACTGCATCACGACGTGTTTGCCGCAGTCCACGAACAGAAGCTCCGTCTGCAGGATCCGAATGTGCTCTTCGACTGGGTCGCAAAGCGCGGCGTGGATCGGAAAAAGTTCGCTGACACCTATAACTCCTTCGCGGTGCAGTCCCGCGCGCAGCGCGCCAAGGACGTGACGGCTAATTACGATATCCCGGGCACGCCGGCGCTGGTTGTCGACGGCAGGTTTCTGACTGCCCCATCGCTGACACTGAACCCGGACAACAGTCTCAATTACGAGCGCTATTTCCGGGTTCTGGATGACGTCATTGCGCTTGCACGCAAGGCCCGTGGCGCCAAGTAAGCGGGCCGGCGGCAATCTCATGCGGCTGGCTCGGGTACTGGGCTGCTGCATGCTGGCGTGGTTCGCGGCGCTGGCGCACGGACAGGAAGCGCCGCGCGCACGGGTCAACGTCGATTATCGGCTGATCGAGCCGCAGCCGGTCCGGAGCGGCGCGCAGATCGAAGTCATCGATTTCTTCTGGTATGGCTGCCCGCACTGCTACAACTTGCAGCCCGCGCTGGAGGAGTGGATCCAACGCATGCCGCCCGATGTGACGCTGCGCCGCGTCCCGGCCATCCTGCGCGACAGCTGGGCGCCTCACGCGCGAATCTATTACACGCTGGAATCCCTCGGCAAACTCGGCCGGCTGCACCAGGAGGTCTATCACGGCTACCACGTGCAGGAGCTGCACATGAGCAAGCCCGCTGTCATGGTGCAGTGGGCAGCCCGCCATGGGATAGACCGCAAGAGCTGGACTGATGCCTATAATTCGGCCGATGTCACGTACAAAGTTGAGCGCGCCAAAGCTTTCACCTCCGATTACAACGTGCAGGGCACGCCCTCTCTCGTGGTCGATGGCCGCTACCTGACATCCCCGGCCATGGCCCGATCCGAGCAGCGCATGATTCCGATACTCGACGATCTCGTCCGCATCGCCCGCGAACAGCGGGCAGCCCGGTAAGCTCGCTGCCCGCGTCCCGTATCCCACCGCGCCATAAAAGCAGGTGGCCCCGTGGTCGTTATCGGCCCGGCCCGACGAACGATAAGCCGCGCCTATTCCACTGTCACGGATTTCGCCAGGTTCCGAGGCTTGTCGACGTCCGTGCCGCGTAAAAGCGCGCAGTGATACGCCAGGAGCTGAAGAGGCAGGGTATGCAGGATGGGCGAAAGCGGCCCGGCATGGTCGGTGAGCCGGATCACGTGCAGTCCGTCCGCGGCTTCGATGTGCGCGCCCTGGTCTGCGAGCACATACAGTTCGCCGCCGCGCGCGCGCACCTCTTGCAAGTTGGATTTGAGTTTTTCGAGGAGCGGATCCTGCGGTGCGATGGCGACCACGGGCATGTACTGATCGACCAGCGCGAGCGGCCCGTGTTTGAGTTCGCCCGCCGGATAGGCCTCGGCATGGATGTAGGAAATTTCCTTCAGCTTGAGCGCGCCTTCCATCGCGATGGGGTAGTGTATGCCACGGCCGAGAAACAGCGCGTGGGGGCGCTCGGCGAACTTGGCCGCCCAGCGCTTGATCGCGTCCTCCACCTGCAGCACGTGAGTCAGCGCGGCCGGCAGGTGCCGCAGTGCGACGATCAACTCGCGCTCCCGTTCGGCCGAGAGCCGGCCGCGCATCCGCGCCAGTACCATGGCAAGGAGCAGCAATGCGGCCAGTTGGGTCGTAAAGGCCTTGGTGGAGGCCACGCCGATTTCCGGGCCGGCGCGCGTTAAAAACCGCAGCTCGGAGGCGCGGACCAGCGTCGACTCGGGGGCGTTGCAGACGGTAAGACAATGCTTATGGCCGAGCGACCGGGCGTGTTTGAGCGCTGCTATCGTGTCGGCGGTTTCACCCGACTGGGATATGGTAACCACCAACGCGCGAGGATCGGGGACCGATTCGCGATAACGATACTCGCTCGCAATCTCGACCGAGCAGGGTATGCCGGCCATCGCTTCCAGCCAGTAGCGGGCGACCATCCCGGCGTGGAAGCTCGTGCCGCAGGCGATGATCAGCACGCTCTTCACCTCGCCGAACGCGCGCTCCGCCTCTACTCCAAAGAGTTGCGGCAACACGGAGTTTGCGTTGGTCACCATCTCCAACGTCGCGGCTACGGCGCCAGGCTGCTCGAAAATCTCCTTCTGCATGAAATGCCGGTAAGGGCCGAGCTCCACGGCCGCTGCCGTCAGCTGGCTCACGTGCACCTTGCGCTCGACCGTACTGCCCGCCGCATCGACGATGCGATAGCCGTTGGAGCGCAACTCGGCGACATCGCCGTCCTCGAGAAAAATCACGTTCTGCGTCACTTGCAGCAAAGCGGACACATCGGAAGCCGCGAAGTGCTCGTGGGCCCCGAGCCCGAGCAGGAGCGGCGCACCCTGGCGCGCGACCACCATGCGGTCAAGATCGCCCTCCGCCACCACTGCGATTGCATAGGCGCCAAGCAGCTCGGCCGCCGCACGCCGCGTCGCCGCGAAAAGATCGTCGCGTCCCTGTAGCTTGGCGTGGATGAGGTGCGCGATCACCTCGGTGTCGGTGTCCGAAACGAATTGATACCCCTGGAGCTTGAGCCGCTCCCGTATCGTCTCGTGATTTTCGATGATGCCGTTATGCACCACCGCGATGCCGCCCGAAACGTGCGGGTGGGCGTTGCGTTCCGATGGCGTGCCGTGCGTCGCCCAGCGCGTGTGGGCGATGCCGAGCGTCGCGGCGAGCCGTTGCTGCCCGGCGAGGCTGCATAACTCGGCGACGCGGCCCGCGCTGCGCAGGCGGCGCAAGGCCGGCACTCCCTCGCTGGCGTCGCCGTTCAACACGGCGATGCCTGCTGAATCGTAGCCGCGATATTCGAGGCGCTTCAAGCCCTCGAGCAGGACCGGAACAATATCGCGCTGCGCGACGGCACCGACTATGCCGCACATGCCGAAGCCCGCCAATCCGAAAAACGACCGGAAAGGGACGGCCGGAACGACACCGCCGGCTGGTTGTCCAGCTTTTTTTTCACTCCTTTCGCCTCGCTTGTTTCTTGGGCCGCTTCCAGCGCGGCCTGTGCTCCTGCGTTTTTGCGTTGATGACCAGGCCCCCGGAAGGCGTGTTCTTCCACACGGTTGTTCCGGCCCCCACCGTGACGCCTTTTGCCAGCGTCACCGGCGCGACGAGCTGCACGTCCGAGCCGATCTGCACGTCGTCCTCGATTATCGTGCGGTGTTTGTTCGCGCCATCGTAGTTGCATGTAATCGTGCCGGCGCCGATATTGACATTACGCCCCACGCTGGAATCACCGATGTAGGCGAGATGGTTGGCCTTGGATTGTGCCGCGATCTCGCTCGCCTTCACTTCGACAAAGTTGCCGATATGCACCTCTTCCGCAAGTCGTGTCCCGGGACGGATGCGCGCAAACGGTCCGATGCGGCAATGCGTGCCGATCGTCGCGCCATCGATATGGGTGAAGGGTTCGATGCGTGTTCCCGCTCCGACTTCGACATTCCGCAGCACGCAGTTGGCGCCGATCTCGACGCCGGCGCCGAGGCGGACTTTGCCCTCGAATACGCAATTCACGTCGATGTATACATCGCTCGCGCAATCGAGATCACCGCGGACATCGAATCGCAGGGGATCGACCAGCGTCACCCCTTGGTCGAGCAGGCGGTTCGCGCATTGCCGCTGGAAGGTGCGCTCGAGACGGGCGAGCTGAGTGCGGCTGTTAACGCCCAGCGTTTCCCACGCATCGCCTGCCTTAACCGCATCCACCTCGGTGCGATCGGCCAGCGCCAGCAATATCACATCGGTCAGGTAATACTCGCCTTGTGCGTTTTGATTTTTGAGTTTGGAAAGCCATCCGCCAAGGCGCACCGTGGGCAGCACCATAATGCCGGTGTTCACCTCCCGGATCTTGCGCTGCAACGCGGAGGCGTCCTTGTCTTCAACGATAGCCGTGATCCGGCCCGCTTTATCGCGCACGACGCGGCCGTAGCCGCTCGGGTCGTCCAGCTCTGCGGTCAATACCACAACGCGTCGCGCCTCGCCGGCGACAAGCGTATTCAGCGTCTGAGCGCGGACGAGCGGAACGTCACCATAGAGCACCAGGGTGTTATCGCCCGTGCCAAGGTACGGCAAAGCCTGGCTTAGCGCGTGACCGGTGCCAAGCTGAGGTTCTTGTTTCACAAAAATAATTGCGGCATCCTTGATCGCCTGCGGCACCTGCTCGCCGCCGTGCCCATAGACGACGCAAATGCGCTCGGGTCGCAGCCCCCGCGCCGTCTCGATGACATGAGCAAGCAGCGGTCGGCCCGCCAGCGGGTGCAGCACCTTGGGGCGCTGCGAAAACATGCGCTTGCCCTGGCCGGCGGCGAGGATGACGACATTGAGAGGCATGCGGGAATTATCGCATAGCGCCGCCCGTCCGCCGCGCCACGAAACGGGCGAGCCCCTGCGCTTGTTCCTGCGTAAGATGCAATCCCGCTTTGGTTCGGCGCCACAGCACGTCTTCGCCGTTGTGCGCCCATTCGCGGTCGATAAAGTATTGGACCTCGCGCGCATAGAGGTCGGCGCCGAAATGTTCGCCCAGGTCCGCCGGTACGCGTGCCTTGCCGAGTACGCAGGTGCAAAGCGAACCGTGACGCCGCGCCAGGGCTTCCAGCAGCGGCCCCGGCAGCGCGGGGTGACGGTGCGCCAGATCGTGAACATACGGCGCGAGGCCGCCCGGCAAGTCGCCGCCGGGAAGCGGTGCGTGCTTCGTCCAGGGCGGTCCGATCCCGCGAAACCACGGGGCGAGCTTCTCGAGCGCACGCTCAGCCAGCCGGCGGTAGGTCGTAATCTTGCCGCCGAACACCGACAGGACCGGCGCTTCCCGTGGTTTACCGTCGGCGCGCAGCACGTAATCGCGCGTGACGGTGGAAGGACTGGCCGACCCGTCGTCGAACAAAGGCCGGATACCGCAATAGCTCCAGGCCACATCGTTTACCGTCAGCTGGCGTGAAAAATAGCGGTTTGCCGCGCGTATCAGATAACTCACTTCTTCGGCGCTGGGTGCGCAGGGGCCGGGGCGGCCCCGCAGTTCGACGTCGGTGGTTCCGATCAAGGTGTAGCGACGTTCATAGGTGTACACGAAGACGACGCGCCGATCGTCGTTTTGCAGGATGAACGCGTGATCGCCCTCGTAGAGCCGGGGCACGACGATGTGGCTGCCCCTCACCAGTTTCAGATTAAACGCGGTTGGCAGCCGCAGATTCTCGTGTAGGAACTGTCGGGCCCACGGACCGGTGACGTTCGCCAGTGCCCTGGCAGCGACCTCGCTGCGCGTGCCGTCGGCAGCACGAAGCGTTGCAACCCAAATCCCGTCCTCGCGCCGGGCGCCCAGACACGTCGTACGGGGGAGGATGGTTGCCCCCGAATCGGCCGCTGCGCGTGCGGTCAGCACGACCAGCCGTGCATCGTCGACCCAACAATCGGAATAGACGAAGCCCCTGTTCAGCCCGGCTTTGAGGCCGATC
>Ga0214471_10002003_pt1 | contig 16061 bp, 19 predicted proteins | sample RVTome_5_FD_207665 | JGI IMG/M metagenome (GOLD analysis project Ga0214471, IMG submission 207665) | Soil microbial communities from uranium-contaminated site in the Upper Colorado River Basin, Wyoming, United States - RVT142D155 | ecosystem: Environmental > Terrestrial > Soil > Contaminated >... | reverse complement strand
GACGAATCACGTAAACCGCAACGATATCCCGCTGATCGGCAGCCCGTAGAGCCGCGTCGACCACGTCTCCCCCGCCGCGACCGGCATCGCGTCCGTCAGCGTCCCCGTCGTCACGTACTCCCCCGCCTCGATACGCGGATGGTCAGGCAACGAGTCCAGCAACCGCATCGCGTGCGCCAGCGCCTGCAGCGGGCTGCCCAGCACCAGCTCACCGCCGCCTTCGCGCACCAGCGTCCCGTTGCGGTACAACCGGATGCGGAACGACGCCAGCGCCTCGGCCAGCCGCGCCGGGTCTCTGCCTGCCACCGAAATCCCACCGCCCGTCACGTAGCGCCCGTGCAGCCCCCCGTCCGCCACCGTGTCCGCCACGCCGAACTTCCACTCCGGGAAGTGGCATTGCACGATTTCGAAGCCGTGGCCCACCCAGTCGATCGCGCCCAGCAGCGCCATCGGGTCGTCCGTCAGCGGCGGCGCCTCGCGGAAGTGAAACACGACCTCCGGCTCGATCAGCGGCTGCGCCAGGCCCTCAAGGCTCAGCGACGCCTGGTCGCCCCACCCGTCAACGTCCCACGTCGTCTCTTCGATCCACGACACCGTGCGGTCGTACATGTAGCCCAGGATCGGCTCGTACACCCCGTACTGGTCCCAAATCTCCCGGTTCGTAAACCCGATCTTCCGCCCCACGCGCCGCCACCCCGATGCCTCGCGCCGCCGCAACACCTCTCGCGAGATCGCGTACGCATCCGCGGCGCTGAACTCGGCAACGCACGCCGTCAGCGGCTCGGCCAGCCCCGCCGTATCGGCCAGCCGGATCATCTCCTCGGCATAGACCGCGGTCAGGGAACGGTCCACTGTATTGCAGTCCTATCGCTGAGCTCCCCTCTCCGCGCACGGAGAGGGGCTGGGGGTGAGGTCACCTCACGTCGCCGCAACACCTCCCGCGAGATCGCGTACGCATCCGCGGTCGTAAACTCCGCCACGCACGCCGTCAGGGGCTCCGCCAGCCCCGCTGTATCGGCCAGCCGGATCATCTCCTCGGCGTACAATGCGGGCAGCGGTCGGTCCATCGCAGTGCAATCCTACCGCTGACTTCCCGTCTCCGAAATCGTAACGTTTGACTAAGCTTCCAGGTCGCGTTTAGCTTTCCCTCAGGAGGAGAGAAATATGAGTACTGTCGATGTGGTCAAGAACCTCTACGATGCCTTCGGCAAGGGCGATGTCCCAGCCGTCCTCGGTGCCATGGACCCGAACATTGAGTGGCGCGAAGCGGAGAGTAATCCCTACAAGATGGATGGTCAGGCGTGGGTCGGCCCGGACGCTATCACGCAGAACCTCTTCATGAAGCTCATGGCAGATTGGGAAGGCTTCACCGTCACGCCGAAGTCCTACCACGACGCTGGCGACAGTGTGGTCGTCGAAGGCCGTTACACCGCCAAGCACAATGCGACCGGGAAGCACCTCGACGTCCAGTTCTGCCACGTCTGGAAGGGCGCCACTGATAAGGTCACCAGCTTCCAGCAATACACCGACACAGCCAAGCTCCAGGAAGCCGCCGGCGTCCGCTAGGGTTGCCTGGCGACAACGCCACGTTTTTCATCCCGCGACAGTGAATGAGGGCACTGCGGCTGCGAGGCACCGGACGCCGCCGCCCGCGCCAGGCCCTGAGCTGGAGCAACCTCCCGCTGTACACCACGGCCCCTCGACATCGCACCCAGGGTCAGAATGCGGCGCCCTTATCTCTGGTCGAAACGACCTCTAGAATGCGCCGGTGCTTCACAGGTCTTTCCTCCTCTCGGTCGCAGTCTGGGTTGTCTTCGCCGGCGCGTTGCGAGTCGCCGTCGTGCCGCCGGAGTCATGCGGCAAGACCGGCGCGGCATCCCTGGACGCCGCTGCCCGCGAAGCGACCGCCTGGATCCTGCGCAATCAGCAGCCGGATGGCGCCTACACCTATCTCTACTACCCGGACCAGGACGTCGTCCCGAACGATTACAACATCGTGCGCCACGCCGGCGTGACGATGTCGCTCTACCAGTCCGCCACGCACTACAAAGACCGTGAAACGCTGCGGGCCGCTGACTCCGGTCTCGACTGGCTCATACGCCGTCTGGCAAAGCGGCACGGCTGGAGCGCGCCCACGCAGAACAACCGCGACGCCAGTCTCGGCGCAGCGGCGCTGATGACCGTCTCGCTCGCCGAACGCCGCCTCGCCACCGGCGACAGCAAGCACGACGACCTGATGCGCGAGTTGGGCCGCTTCATGGTCGCGTTGCAGCGAAACGACGGCAACTTCGCCCTCGGCTTTGACCTCGGCTCCGATGCGCCCTTCCAGGGGACGTCGCGCTACTATCCCGGCGAAGCCCTATGGGCGCTTGCGCTGCTCCACGAGGCATTTCCCGGCGAAGGCTGGGACGAAGCAGCACGCCGCGACCTCGATTACTTGATAACGAGCCGCGACGACGAGGCTGGCATCACCTTCCAACCCCTGCCGGACCAGTGGTTGGCGTACGGCCTGGCCGAAATGGCCCCGTGGGGCCTGGATGACGTACACATCGAGCACGCCCGCGCGCTGGCCGGACGCTTCGGCCTGTTGGTGCGGACTGAGGCGCAGCGTGAGCATGGCAGCCTCGGACGCCTCGTCCGAGGCCCCGAAGCGCGGGCTTCCGGCCTCGGCACCTGGACCGAGGCGCTCTCCTCCCTGTGGCGCCTCGCCTCGACAGACGATCGCTTCTCAAGTCTGGAGGACAAAGTGAAAGACCGGCTCGTCTGTTCAGCCGGCATACTCGCGGCGCGTCAGGTCGATGCTTCGGCCGCTGCAAAATCGCCGCGCCCGGGCCTGATGCAGGGTGCCTGGTTCGGCCGCGGTGAGACACGCATGGACGATCAGCAGCACGCCCTGACGGGGCTTCTCTACACGCTTGACGCGCTCGACGGCGATACCGACCGGTCGCCTCTTGCACCGGTGTTGCCCTCCCCATGAGCGACCTCATTCGCGCCGCGATTGGCCTGTTCGCAGTGATGGCAACACTCGGCGCCGGGACGACGCTGGCATCGCTGGCGTCCGACCAGCTACCGGCTCGGCGCCGCCTCCTCGCCGTTGCCGCGCTGCTGGCCTTCGCTGGACTGGCGGTTGTCGCGGCCGTCAGCAGCGAGATCCTCGAATGGCTTGCGGTGTCCCCGGAGAACTTCCAGCTTGCCGCCGGACTCGTGATGCTGCCGCTGGCGTTTCGTTTGCTCTGGGCGGGCTCAGTATGGCCACCACAGCTGGCTTCGACGACATGGCGCGTATGGTCACTCTTGTCCGGGCCCGTACCCGCCGTCCTGGTCCTGAGCTACAGCGCCCGGTTCGGCTTCGAGACAGCGCTGGGCGCTGCCGCCATCGCACTGGCCGCATCAGCGACGATCCTGCTGGCCGGCGCCTGGTTCGCGGGCCGGTTCGGCGCGGTCCAGGAGATGCTGGGCAGGTTCAACGGCGTGCTCATCATCGCGCTGGCCATCGAGCTGATGCTCGACGGCGTACAGAGCGTCTGAAGCAGCTAGGCTCAGGGCCGGACTGCGTTCGGTATGCTTTCGTCCGAAAGCGAGGCCCGGACATGAACGACGCGCCATACAACTCCGGCGTTGGTAGCAACGCCACCTTCTCCATCCACGACAGCGAGGTCGATTGGACGGAGCGAGACGTCGGCCTGCCGCCCGGCCTCAGGAGCAAGCTCCTCCACGCCGACCCGGCGATGTTCCGCAACGCCCGCAAGATCTACTTCCCGCCCGGCTATATCGAGCCGCGCCATTGGCACAAGGGCTGGCATTGCGTCGTCGTCATGAAGGGCCGTATGTGCGTCGACGGCAGGGAGCTGAAGCCCGGCGACTACGTCTTCGGCTGGGACGAGCTGCACGGTCCCTTCGAGTATCCCGACGGCTTCGAGGGCTTCATGGTGTCGATGGGAGAGGACATGCATCACATCTGGGACGAGGACGAGTTCTACGCATACCAGCGTCAATGGCTGCCCGAAACCGAGGAGGGACGCCGCGGCTGCGAAGTCTTCGACGCCTGGCGCCGCGAACAGGCTGCCGCCCGCAGCAAGCCCTGAGTGTTAAGCGGGTCTGGATACCCTGCTGGCGAGCCACTTCTCCAATGACTCTTGCGTCTCGTCCGAACGCCTTCCTGCCAGGAGGCTCTTCACGCTGATGTCCTCGTCGAGATCCGGCCAGTGAATGCCTTCACCTCGCCCCACGAATCGCCAGTGTGCCCGCTCTTCAGCGGTCCCTTGCGCCAAACGCGGGAACCAGGACAGGGGCACGGTAATCGTCCTGCCATCAACCAGCTCAACGGCTAGGACATCATCTGTCACCTGGACAGCTTCAGCGAAAACGCTATGTAGATCTGTTTCCGAAGTGCTCATGCCACGCTCTCAATATGGAGGCTACGTTATCTTCGACCAGCCTTGCAATGCGGCGCAGCTCGGCCGGTCGGAAGCCGCTGCTCCCTTGTAACCTGACGGGCTCTAGCCAGTACTTCGCATGCCCTGCACCGCGCTCAACATGGATGTGCGGTGGCTCGTCACCGTCCGCCGAATAGAAGAAGAAACGATAAGCTTCGAACCGCAGTACCGTCGGCACGGAAATAGTCTAGAGCAATGCGTTATGAGGCCCCCCTTGGGGCATGACGCGTCAAACTAACCTTCGTCTTCAAAGCAGCTTCTCGCCCCAAACCCACGTGTCCTCCACTTCGTGCCTCAGCAACGACCGGATCGTCAGCACCTCACCCGTGTGCTCGAAGTGGTGCGTCGCCGTGCGGAACAGTGCATAGCTCAGCTTGAGCCCCGTCGGCCGCAAGTACTCAATACCGCCGGTGTACGGCACCACGCGCTCGAGATCGTCCGCCCCCATGCGGTCCAGATAGCCTCTCGCCCGCCCGCGAACATCGCCTATCGCCTGTAGCACCTCATTCCACGGCGGCGCCTCGCCACTCGCGCCTGTGCGGAACTGCGGCTGGCTCAACAGAGGGTGGGGCGCCTCCCCCGCGAATCGCACGTTGAACCACGAGTCCACCTGCTGCCCCACGTGCCCGACCGTCCACGCGATTCTGCTCAGTCCGTGATGCCGCGCTTCGGCATCCGCAGCGCTCAACCCCTCGACGGCGTGGTCCAGGTCAGCCCACGATTGGTAAAGAAGCTCGACAAGCGGTTCAGCCACAGCAATACCATCCTACTGCTGACCTCCCGTCTCATCGCAAGAGAGGGGTCGCGGTCGCAGGCGAGGTCGCCCGCCGTCTTACAATAGAAACGCCATGCCCGCCCGCACCGACAACACCAAACGCGCCCGCTTCGCCTCCCGTCTGGCCGCGCTACCGGCACGCCCCGGCGTCTACATCATGCGCAACGCCAAGCAGGACGTGATCTACGTCGGCAAGGCTGCCAACCTCCGGAACCGCGTCCGCAACTACTTCGGCGCGCCGCACTCCCTCGAGATCAAGACCCGCGCCCTCGTCGAACAGATCGAGGAGTTCGAGTACATCGTCACGCAGACCAACGGCGAGGCAATGCACCTCGAAGCCACGCTGGTCAAGCGCCACCAGCCCTTCTTCAACGTCCGCCTCAAGGACGACAAGCACTACCCCTACCTCCGCATCGACGTGCAGAACGAATGGCCCCGCGTCGAAATCGCCCGCCGCGTCCTCAACGACGGCGCTCGCTACTTCGGGCCGTACGCCTCCGCCTCCTCGGTGCGCACGACGCTCGGCATCGTCAAGAAGCTCTTCCCCTGGCGCTCCTGCACCAAGACCATCACCGGCACCGACCCGCGTCCCTGCCTCGACTACTTCATCCACCGCTGCATCGCCCCCTGCACCGCCTACTGCACGAAGGACGAGTACGACGAGGTCATTCGCCAGACCATCCTCTTCCTCGAAGGCAAGACCAGCGAGGTCGTCAAGTCACTCAAAGGCCAGATGCAGTCGGCGTCCGACGAAATGCACTTCGAGCAGGCGGCGCTGTTCCGCGACCAGCTCCGCGCCGTCGAAAGCGTCGCCGAGAAGCAGTTCGTCGAGCGCATTCGCCCCACGGACGAGGACGTCTTCGGCCTCGCCCGCGTCGAGGGCACCGACGAAGCCTGCGTCCAGGTCTTCTTCATCCGTGGCACCCAGATGGTAGGTCGAGACTTCTTCACCCTCGACGGCGTACAGGAAGAATCCGACGGCGTCGTGCTGAGCAGCTTCCTCAAGCAGTTCTACGAGTCGGCCGTCTACATCCCGAAGCACGTCGTCGTACCCTTCGGCGTCACCGAGTCCGGCCTCATCGCCGAATGGCTGACCGAGAAGCGCGGCACCAGGGTCAGCGTCGCCGTGGCGCAGCGCGGCATCCGGCGCCGCATGACCGACCTGGCGACCGAGAACGCCCGCGAGTCGCTCGACATGCTCCGCGTCCGCTGGCTGGCCGACTCCGACAAGCGCGACCAGGCCCTCACCGAGCTGCAGGAGGAGATGGACCTCCCCACCTACCCCCGTCGCATCGAGTGCTACGACAACAGCAACATCCAGGGCAGCAGCCCCGTCGCCAGCATGGTCGTCTTCATCGACGGGCAACCGCGCACCCAGGAATACCGCCGCTTCCGCATCAAGACCGTCACCGGCGCCAACGACTTCGCCTCCATGGCCGAAATCCTCGGCCGCCGCTTCAAGCGCTGGGAAAACGCCGCCCAGGACGCCACGGCAGACGCCTCCGCTACCGTAGGGGCGCGATTCATCGCGCCCGAAAACGTCCCGGGCCTGGGAGAGGTATTGTCACCTCATCCTGAGCCTGTCGAAGGGCCGGTGCAGGGTGCAACCCTGCCGGGGGGCATGGGGGGTGTCATCCCACCACCTCTCGACGTCCCGTCAGACGAAGACGAGGACGAGGGCCTCCTCGGCTGGGGCGCCCTCCCCGACCTCGTCATCGTCGACGGCGGCAAAGGCCAGCTCTCAGCCGCCCTCGACGTTATGCGCAACCTCGGCCTCAAAGACGTGCCCGTCGCCGGCCTCGCCAAGCAGAACGAAGAGCTCTTCGTCCAGGACCTCGCCGAGCCCATCATCCTGCCGCGCACGTCGCACGCCCTCTACCTCGTGCAGCGCATCCGCGACGAGGCCCACCGCTTTGCGATCACCTATCACCGCAAAGTGCGCGCCAAATCCGGCATGGAGTCCGCGCTCGATTCCGTCCCCGGCGTCGGCCCCAAGCGCAAGCGCGCCCTGCTGCGCAAGTTCGGCTCCCTGCGCGGCGTCCGCGAAGCCTCCATCGAAGACATCGCCTCCACCATCGGCTTCACGCAATCGCTGGCTGAGAAAGTAAAGCAGTACCTGTGACCAACCTCGCCTACCACCTCGCCCAGGTCAACGTCGCGCGCATGCTCGCCCCACTGGAGAGCGACCTCATGGCAGGCTTCGTCGCCCGCCTCGATGACATAAACGCCCTCGCCGACGCCGCGCCCGGCTTCGTCTGGCGCCTCCAGACCGGCGACGGCAACGCCACCTATCTCCGCCCCTACGACGACGAGCGCATCCTCTTCAACCTCTCGGTCTGGGAATCCCTCGAGGCGCTACGCGCCTTCGTCTACCGCTCAAATCACTCCGCCGTCATGCGCCGCCGCCTGCTGTGGTTTGAGCGTCCGGACCAGATGCACCTCGCGCTGTGGTGGGTTCCTGCCGGTCACATCCCGAGCGTAGAAGAAGCCAAAACGAAGCTGGAATTGCTGCGAACGCACGGCGCAACTGCCGAGTCCTTCACCTTCCAGCAGCCGTTCCCTGTCTCCCTCGCCGCGGGCGCAGGCTGAGCCCTCCGCGATAAGGCAAGCAAGAAAGGGCGGCCCGAACGGGCCGCCCTCTTGTTCGTGCCGTAATTACCCTGCTATGTCGCCGCTGTGCCGTCATCCTTTGGTTGGTAGAACAGCCCTAGGTGCACGCCGTAAATAATGTGCCAGACGATGATCGAAAGCGTGGTCTTCCACCCTGGGTGTAGCGAGCCCGCAACGTCGTTCGTGTCGGGCAGCTTGAGGTCAAGGCTGAACCAGCCCGGGTCTGCGTTGTACGGGTCCAGCACCGGGGTCAGGATCGTGAAGCTCAGCACCGCCAGCGCCAGCCCGAACGCCAGCGCCGCCAGGATGTTGCCCATCTTGTCGTAAGCCAGCGGAATCATCGGCCGGATCCCGAACGCGAAGATCAGCGTCAGGCCAAGGCCCGTCAACACGTGGAACGTCCAACCTGTCAAAAAGACCTCGAAATCGGACGCTGGCGGCACGCCAAATCCCACCGCCGTCGGGTTCCCAAACCCGACAAGATAAGTACCGTTGAAGCGGTTCCAGTCGGTGGCCGGCAGGTTAACGATCTCGTACCAGAAGCCTGTTATCGTCGCGATATGCGTCGCGAAGAAGCCCGCAATCAGGGCAGCGGTTAGCTGGTTATTTGAGATACCAAATCTCATACCCGTTAGGTTCCCTCCTGAACTAAGCTAGGTTCCCTCCTAGGGTCCATCGATGTGACAAATGTGCAACCAAAACGCGATGAATTCGTAACGCGTCGCCGCAAGAGTACACGCGCTTCACGCCTTGTCAAGGCGTCTAACGATTCATCAGCGACTCAACGATTGTCCGCAATGCCGCGGCCGCGTACCGTCGACCTATGGGATTTCCCTCGGTGACTAGCGGCGCGAAGGTTGTCCTCGCCATGTTCGGCGGTGCCCTCGCAATCGCCTTGTTCGTGGTTGCCGCGGTCCTCCTCACCGACGAACCCGGCCTCCTCTGCGTGGAAGGCGAATTGCAAGACAATCAGGCCGGACCCGACGGTCAGTTCCTCCCTCGCATCGAGACTTTCGCCACTATCGATGAAGCCGAAGCCTTCGTCTGCAAGCACGTCCCGCACCCCCGCGACACCGGCGGCCTCGTGCTGCTCGACGTCAGCATCGTCCGCTCCACCAACCTGGGCCAGCTTGTCGAAGGTGACGGCCGCGCCGCCGTGACGTTTCACTACGGCCCGGCCACCGCCGAGCGGCCCGCGCTCTCGGTTCAGGTCTCGTTCCCGGCCCAGGGCCCACCCGGCTTCGTCCCCAACGACGCGGAGTCAATCACCGTGGCTGGAAACGAAGCGGCCCTCGTCCAGCCCGAACAGGGCGTCTTCGTCTACTGGGCCGCTGACGGCTTCGATTTCGCCACCAGCAGCACGCTGGACGGCTCCGTCACGTTGGACGAGGTGTTACGCATCCTCGAATCCGTGCGTTAGAGGGTTACAGTAGGGGTCTACCCCCATGAAACCCCGCTGAAGTACCGATAGATAATCTATGCGCAGGCGCTCCAGGCTCATCTACCTCTGTTCGCTCAACGCGATCCTGGCTTCCGCCATCGTGGCCCTGACCACGATAGTGCTCGCGGGCGGTGGTTCCCTCCCGCACAGCGCAGCCTGTAGCGGCGCCGACGCACCCGCCACCCGCGACGGCTTCATCCCCGTCAACGACAGCTTCGACTCCGTCACAGCCGCCGAGAAGTTCATCTGCCACTCGGTGGCGTATCCGAGGTCAACCCCGGGCTGGGAAATCGAGCACATCAGCGCGTCACGTTCCGGCCCAGCCGCGTACGTCGGCCGCGGGCTCGGTTTCGCCTCCGTCACTTTCGACTACATGCAGCCCGACAACCGCGCCGCCGACCTGCGCATCGAGGTCTCCCCGTACCACATCGACCCCGTCATTTACGGCATCGTCGACCAGGTCGAGATCATGGGCAGTCAGGCGAATCTCATCGCAGGCCTCAACCAGACCCACTACGTCATGCAGTGGGAAGCCGGCGGCTTCAGCTTCTACGTCGAGGCCAAACTCACGGACAGCTTCGGCCTGCCCGAGCTCTACGAGGTCCTCAACTCCATCAGGTAGCCCGCTCATCCCTGCCCCGCTGCGCCGGCCCGTAGAATGACGTCATGCCCCTCAGCTTCGACGACGTAACGCGCCTCGCAACCCACCTGCCCGGCGTTACCGTCGGCACCTCTTACGGCGCACCCGCTCTGCGCGTCGGCAAGCGATTCATGGCCCGCCTCTGGGAAGACGGCGAAGTCCTGGTCCTCAAGCCGGTCGAGGACATCGAGCAGCGCTTCCTCATGGAGACGCGTCCCGATGTGTTCTTCAAGACCCACCACTACGAGGGGTACGACGCCATCCTCATCCACCTCTCAACCGTCGACGAAGAGACCCTGAGCGACCTCCTGCAGCAGTGCTGGCGCCGCCTTGCGACGAAGACTCAGCTGCGCGCGAAGGCCGCCGCAAAGTGACGGCGCCCCTGCCCGCCGCCACCCTGGACTGGCTTCTCGAACCCGACCCGGCCAACCCCGGCGTTCGCTACTTCTCGCTACGTCAGCTACTCGACCGTCCCGAGCACGACCCCGAAGTCGTCGAGGCACAGGCGGCCGTCATGCGCTCCGGGCCTGTGCCCGCTATCCTTGCGTCGCAGCAGCCCGAAGGCTACTGGCAGTACCCCGGCCCGGGTTACTCGACGAAATATCGCGGCACCGTCTGGCAGCTCATCCAGCTCGATCGGCTGGGCGCCGATCCTTTGGACGCCCGCGTCCGTGCTGCCTGCGAATACGTCCTGGCGCACACGCAGAGCAGCAGCGGCGGCTTTGGCGCGCGCGGCGGCTTTCGTCAGAAACATCCCCCTCCCTCGACGACAATTCACTGCCTCAACGGCAACCTCCTCGCTGCCCTGGTCAACCTGGGATGGCGTACGGACGAACGCGTCCAGCGCGCCATCGACTGGCAGGCCTCCTCGATAACCGGCGATCCCGGCTTCCAGTACTACAGCTCCGGCACCAGCGCGCCAGGCTTCGCCTGCGGCGTCAATCAAGGCCAGCCCTGCGCTTGGGGCGCCAACAAGGCCGTCCGCGCGCTCCTCGCCGTCCCGCCTGGAGCGCGGGATGAGCGTGTACGGCGCGCACTCGACGCCGGAGCCACCTTCCTGCTCAGCCACGACCCAGCGGTCGCCGACTACCCCTACACGGAGCGCGTCAGCAGCGCCTGGTTCCACCTCAGCCTGCCTCTCTCCTACTGGAGCGACTTCCTGGAGACGGCCGAGAACCTCGTCGGCCTCGGTTACGGCTCCGATCCTCGCCTCGACGCCGCCTTCGATCTCCTCCTGCGCAAGCGCGATGCCGATGGGCGCTGGCGCATGGAGAGCAGCATTAACGGCAAGACCTGGACCGACGTTGAGCAGAAGGGCCAGCCCAGCAAATGGGTCACGTTGCGCGCCCTCACCGTCATCAGTCGCGCCGGCCGCCTTAAGGACCTCGACTAGATGCAGTCCCGCCTCGTCCTGCGCGGCCCGCGCCTGCGTCTGCGGCCGTGGCGCTATGACGACATCGACGCCGCGGTCGACTGGAGCAACGACCCGATATCGCTGCGATTCGCCGATGCTGAGCGTCGCGATGAGCCCTACCGCCCCTACACCCACGCCGAGATCGAGCTCGTCTACCGCGCCATCAGCACCAGCGGCTGGATCTTCATCGCCATGCTCGGTAGCCGCCGCGCCGGCGAATTCGTGCTCACGCTGAACGGCCCGGAGCCCGGCAGCGCCCGCATCGACCTGTTAGTCGCGCCCGCCTTTCGCGGCCGAGGCCTCGGCCGTGAAGGCGTTGCCATTTGCGCCAACTTCGCGCTCGATGTTCTGAAGGTGCCCGCGCTGTACGCGTACGTAACGGAGGGCAACACTGCCAGCGAGCGGCTGCACCGGTCGCTCGGCTACCGCCGGCGCGCCAAACTGCAGAAGCAGCCTTTTGTGCTCACAAATACTCCCGCAGCCAGGGCAAGACTGCGTAAGCTTCTCATGTGAGCGAAACGTCTCTCCCGCCGGACACGGCGCCGTCAGAAGACGGCCTTGGTCTCTTCGCCAACCCGCGCTTCGTCCGGTACTGCTACGCCAAGTTCCTCTCATTGCTCGGCCAGAACGCGCTCATCTACGGACTGTTCATCGCCGTGATCAGCGAGCAGGAGTCCTCCGTCACGACCAGCGCCTTCGTCCTGGCGTCGGTCGTCCCGTCGATCATCCTCAGCCTGCCGGGTGGGCTCGCAGCGGACCTGCTGCCGAAGAAGCTCGTCCTGCTCGTGGCGCTGTTCCTGCGCATGCTCGTCGTCTACTGGTTCATCAACTTCAACCCCGGCGTCGGCGCCGTCATCGGGCTCACCTTCCTGGTTTGGACCGCCTACCAGTTCTTCTCACCCGCCGAGAGCGCGGCCTTGCTTGCCATCGTCGCCCGCGAGCGCCTGGCTCACGCCACGTCCTTCCTCCAGGGGCTCTCGCTGGCGGCCCAGCTCATCGGCGCCGGTGTCGTCGCGCCGCTCGCCGTGAAGCTCCTCGATGAAGAAGGGCTCTACGTCATCGTCCTCGTTTGCCTCGGCCTGAGTACCCTGATCTACGCCTCGATCCAGGACCTCACGCATCGCGAGGGACACGTGCTGCGCGAGGGGCTGACGTGGTGGAAGTCCATGCCAACCGGCTTCCGCACGATCACCGCCGACCCGCGCCTCACCTCGGTGACGCTGATGCGCGTCCTCCTCGATACCGGCATGCTGATGTTCATCGTCGCCTCGCCGGTCTTCATCGAAGACACCCTCAACAGCGGCGCGCAAAACGCGATCTACATCGCGATTCCCGGCGCCCTCGGTCTCGCGCTTGGCCTTGTCACCGCGCCCATGCTGCTCACCTTCGTCAATGCGCGAAGCCTTGCTCTGGCAGGCTTCGTCTGCTTTACCTCCGTGCTGCTGGCGCTACCCTTCGTCGATGGCTTCGCACCGGAGATCGCCGGCGCCTTCGGCCCAATCGAGGACCTCACGAACTGGCTCAAACTGTCCGACGCCATCGTCGCCACGATCTTCCTGCTACCCGTCGCCGGGTTCGGCTCCAGCCTCGTCCAGGTCGCGGCGCGCACGGAGGTCTACCGCCGCGTGCCGTCCAACCTCATCGCCCAGGTCTTCGCCACTCAGTCGGCCATGGGCAGCATCGGCGCGCTCGTGCCAACCTTCCTCGCCGGCATCATGCTTGACGTCATGCCGGTCCGCGCCGTCCTCATCCTCATCGGCGGCGCCCTGACCAGCATCGCGGTCATCGCCTGGCAACGCGGCGGCATGGCGGCGACGCGACGCCCGCCGGCTGACCCGGCGTCAGAGGCCCTGCAGCCCGAGACACCTGATCGAAAGGATGAAGACTGGGCCTAGCGAACCTTCGACAGCTCTGGAAAGTTGACCTGCAGGACACGTTCCCAGTTGTCCTTTTCGTCCAACGTGACGAGACCACCCGTTTCTGAGTCGACAACGTCAATTGCCCAGGAATCGAATCGCTCGCTGGACATACGCCGGAAGCCGCTCACCAACAGCCGGTCAAATGACTGCTCTAACTCTTTCGAGATCCTGACGGCACTTTCGAAGTCCATGTGGAACCTCCCGGCCAGCTAACCTGACCTCTTTCCAGTCTGGAGGCAGATCCGATACGCGGACCTCAAGGGAGCTTGGTTCGGCGTTTCGGAATCGTGAAATCTAGCGCTCGGCCGCGTGCGTCAGCTCGCTGAGAAACGTCTCCGTCCAGTAGTGGATGTCCTTCTTCAGCACGTTCTCTCGCAGCCGGGTCATCCGCTCGAACTGCTCATTCAGCGGCATTGCGATCGCGGCCTTTATCGCGTCCATCACGGACTCGGTGTTGTACGGATTGACCAGGATCGCATCCTTCAGCTCGTCGGCGGCGCCGGCGAACTCGCTCAGTATCAGCACCCCGTCATCATGCAAGCGCGAGGCGACGTACTCCTTGGCCACGAGGTTCATCCCGTCGCGTAGCGGTGTAACCATCATCACATCCGCCGCCGAGTACAACGCCGAGACCTCGTCGTCTGAAAACGACCGCTGTACCAGGTGGACGGGCAGCGATCGCGGGCTGCCGAACGTTGCGTTGATCCGTCCCACCGCCTCGTTCAGCTGGCGCCGTAGCCCAGCGTACGACTCGATCCTCTCGCGCGACGGGAACGCGACCTGGATGAACCGCATCTTGTCCGCCAGCGTAGGGTCTGTTTGCAGCAGCCGCTCGATGGCGTGAATCCGCCGCGGCAGGCCCTTCGTGTAGTCCATCCGGTCAATGCCAAGGATGATCTTGCGCTTGCCGGCGTCCTGCATCAGCGCCAGGACCTCCTTCGCGACCTTAGTGCTGCGGGCACGCGACTGCCAGGCCTCCGCGTCGATGCCCATTGGAAACGCGCCGACCCGGATGTTGCGCCGGCCGATCCTCAGCCCCGTCGAAGTCGTCCGAACCGCCAGCAGCGGCCCGGCGGCGGCCAGGAAGCTGTCAGCGTACGTCTTCGTGTGGAACCCGATCAGGTCGGCGCCCAGCAGGCCCGTCAGCAGCTCCTGCCGCGGCGGCAACACGCGGAACACCTCCGGCGGCGGGAACGGAATGTGCAAGAAGAAGCCGATTAATGCCCCGGGCAGCGCTTCGCGCACCATCTGCGGCACCAGCATCAGGTGGTAGTCATTGACCCAGATAACGTCGCCTTTGCGGTAGTTGGCCAGGACGGCGTCGGCGAACTTACGGTTGACCGCCTGGTAGGTGTCCCACCCCAGGATGTCCTGCGGCAGCTGTTCGATGAGATCGTGGAACACGGGCCAGATCGCGGCGTTGGAGAAGTCCTCGTAAAACGCCCTCTGCTCGCGGCGCGTCAGGTAGACCGCAACCGCCGAGATCTTCTCCAGCTGCTTGTCAACCGTCGCGCGATTCTGCGTACCTGGCACGTCCCCCGGCCAGCCAATCCAGACACCGCCGCGCTTCTCGTGCGCGCCGCGAAGCCCCGTGGCCAACCCACCTCCGGACTGCTGTAGCGACATGACGCCACCGTCCTGCCGCACCGTTACGGGCAGCCGGTTCGAGACGAGTATCAGGCCGGATTTTCTAGCAGCAGACATGACAGCCGCCGTAATTGTAAAAGGCTCGGCGACCTTTGTGCTCTTTACGTCAGGTGTAGTTGATTGCCAGAAATGGGCGGATGACATATAAGTTGCTGCACGACCGGGGGAGCAAGCGGCGCTTCCAGGCGCTGCGAGGAGGGGAAGATGCCGGTTAAGGCAGTCACGTTCTCCGTTCAGCAAGGTTCGGACGGCCATCGCATCGCCCAACTCGTGGGCCAAAAGCTCGGCTTCGCCTACTACGACAACGAAATCGTCTCCGAAGCCGCGTCCATCGCCGGCGTCTCGCCCGAAACCGTCGCCGCGGCTGAGCGCTGGCCCACCTTTATCGAGCGCATGCTCGAGCGCCTGGCCATGACCACCGTCGTCTCCGAAGGCGTCATGCCGGCGCCGCCGTCAACCAGCCCCTCCAACATGATGATGACCTCCGCTGACTATCGCGCCATCGTCGAGCAGGTCATGTCCAACCTCGCCGAGCGCGGCAGCTGTGTCATCGTCGGCCACGCCGGTCAGGCCGTCCTCCAGAACACACGCGCGGTCTTCAAGGTCCTCGTCTCCGGCTCGCCGGAGCGCCGCGCCAAACGGATCGCCGAGGAACAAGGCCTCAGCGAAAAGGACGCCGCCGCCACCATCAAGAACTCCGACCACCAGCGGATCGACTTCTTCAAGCACATCTACAACATCGATTGGCTGGACTCATCACACTACGACATCACGCTGAACACGGACGACATCGACGTCGAGACCGCTGTCTCGATGGTCATGACGGGGATCGAAGCGACCGTCTAGCCGCAAAGTCCCCGTGATAGCCTTGAGCGATGCTGCTCCGGCGACTTCGGATTCTCCTCTTCCGATCCGTCAAGGCCTTCTACGACGACAGCTGTACACAACGCGCCGCCGCGCTGTCCTACTACGTCCTGTTCTCGCTGTTCCCGCTCCTCATCGTTTCGGTCGCCATCATCGGCTTCTTCCTTCAGGACGAAACGCTGCAGCAGGACATAGTCAACGAGATCATGGACAACATCCCGCTCAGCCAGAACGAAGGGCGCGACGATGTCACCGATGCGCTGCAGCACGTGGCCAGCGACCAGAAAGGCGCCATCGGTCTCGTCGGCCTCATCG
>Ga0214471_10002002_pt1 | contig 16062 bp, 14 predicted proteins | sample RVTome_5_FD_207665 | JGI IMG/M metagenome (GOLD analysis project Ga0214471, IMG submission 207665) | Soil microbial communities from uranium-contaminated site in the Upper Colorado River Basin, Wyoming, United States - RVT142D155 | ecosystem: Environmental > Terrestrial > Soil > Contaminated >... | reverse complement strand
CGCTGCGCAGAGGTGGTCGACAACGCCTACCAGCTCGCCGGTTCCAGCGCCATCTTCAACGAGGGAGCCTTCGAGCGCCGCTTCCGCGACATGCACGCCGTCACGCAACACATCCAGGCCCGCGACGACCACTACGAGCGCGTCGGCCGCTACCTCCTCGGCCTCGAGCCCGACCGCGGCTGGCTCTAGCCCCAAAACCTCGAACCGAGAATCCCCAAACCCATTGCGACCCAGCGGCCCGCAGGCCGAGGCGAAGCAATCTCGTCGTCCCGTCTCTCCCAGGCGCTCCTCCCAACCTGCTAGGGCCACAGCGAAGCTGCAGGTTCAACCCGCAGAGTGCACATCTCGCCCAAGTCTCCCGTCGCAAGACCAACAGCCCCAGGACTCGAACCGAGAATCCCCAAACCCATTGCGACCCATCGGCCCGCAGGCCGAGGCGAAGCAATCTCGTCGTCCCGTCTTCCAGGCGCTCCTCCTAACCTGCTGGGGCCCACAGCGAAGCTGCGGGTTCAACCTGCAGAGTGAACATCTCGCCCAAGCCTCCCGTGGCAAGACCAGATGTTCCCTCTCCCTGGAGGGAGAGGGTGAGGGTGAGGGTGAGGGGCAGTGCGTCAAACTAACGGGATAGCGTCAGGCAAACCCGGCGTCTACCCCAGCATCTTCCCGGCCTCGCGCTCCATCTCAATATGGTGCCGGATCAGCGCCGCGTATCGGTACACAACGTGCGCGAACTTCCCGTACGGCAACGCCAGATACAGCGCCGCCACGATACCGAGGTGCACCGTCAGCAACGTCCCCGCCGCCACGGTCTCCCGGCCCGCCAGCAGCACCAGCCCGGTCGCGCTCGTCAACAGCAGCAGCAGCAGGAAGGCATAGTCCAGCGCCAGCATTCGCCGGTTCGCCGGGTCCATATCCTGCACCCGCTTCAGCCACAGCAGCCCCAGCCCGCCAACCACGATGAGCACACCGCCGGCCGTCCCCGTGACCACCGGGATGCTCAGGTACGCATACGGCGCGTCATCGCCGAGGAAGTTGTGATACACCGCCGCTACCGTCGTCGACACGAGGTCGAGCAGCACGCCCCAGACCAGCGCATGGTGCAGCCAGCGCCGCGCATTCGACTTCGCCGGGCCGGGATAGTCGCAGCCGTCGCCGCCGCCCTTGAGATACTCCAGCCCGAAGGCGTCCTTCGACGCGCGCAGGAACGACCGCGCATCGATCAGCTGGCCCGCCCTCGCGTTCGTCGCGCGCCAGAACCGCACCCCACCGATCGCCAGAGCGACCAGCCACCAGCCCGACAGCAGCAGCGCCGGCAGGATCATCGCCGTGTACGGGATGACGCGGTAGAACGAGCCCTCCTCCGTCAGGTCATCGAACACAACGTCGCCACCCTGCAGCGCCAGCACCGACCCGAAAACGATCAGCACCGAGACCAGCGCCACGAGCGCCACCACCGCCGTGTTGCCCTGGAACAGCCGCGAGAGGAACCCCGGCGTCGCGTACTCCCGGTACGTCTCCACGCGCACCTCCGCCATGACCTGCGGGATGTTGATCGCGTAGTCGTGTGGCGGCGTGTAGGGGCAGGCGTTGTAGCAGGCGCGACAGTCGAAGCAGAGGTTGGCGAGGTGGATCACATCCTCCTCGTCAAACGTCCGCCGCAGCTCCATCGCCGGGAACACGGCGCAGTAGCCCTCGCAGTAACGGCACGCGTTGCAGACCGTCAGCTGCCGCTCGACCTCGTGGATCAGGTCAGGCGAGGGCATGCTTCGCCGCCTCTCTCCCCGCGATACGCCCAAACACGCTGCCTATCGTCATACCAAACCCCGCTAGATAGCCGCGTCCCAGGATGTTGCCCGCCATCGCCTCGCCCGCCGCGAAGACACCCGGGATCGCCCCGCCGTTCGATGCCAGCACCCGCGCCCGCTCGTCCACCGCCAGGCAGCGATAGCTGAACGTGATCCCCGTGCGTAGCGGATACGCCATGAAAGGCGGCGTGTCGATGCGCCGCGCCCAGTGGCTCTTCGCGATCTCGAGGCCTTCCGTGCGACAGCCGTCCAGCGCTGTTGGGTCGTACGTACCGTCCACCACCGCCTCGTTGAACCGCGCCACCGTCTCCGTCACGACCTCCGGATCCAGCTCCATCGCCCGCGCCAGCTCCGGGATCGACTGCGCCTCCATCGGCGGGTAGAGCGACGGCATGAACTCGTTCGCCATCTTCGCGTCGAGCAACGAGAACGCCACTTGCCCCGGCTGCTGCGCGATCAGCCCGCCCCACGACGCATAGCGCTTCGGCCAAAAATCGACCCCCTCATCGGAGAATCGCAGGCCTTCTTTGTTAACCACGATGCCGAACGGCACGGTGTCGAGCCGAGTCACGATGCCGCCGTCGAACTGCGGCCCGCGCGCGTCGACCGCAATCGAGTGGAATTCTCGCGGGCTGCCGATTGCCTTCGCGCCGCGGTCCATCAGCGCCGACATCGATCGCCCCTTGTTGTAAGCCGTGCCGCGGATCGCGAAGTTCTGCGCCGCCTCGCCCCAGTTTTCCGCCAGCCACTCGATATTCGCCTCGAAGCCGCCCGACGCCACCACGACCGCGCCCGCCGGCACCGTCTGCGTCACGCCGGCCGCTTCGTACGCAACGCTCATCGCGCCCGCCTCACCCGGCACGATGTCGCACACCTCAGCCTCGTAGCACACGTCCACGCCGAGGCGCTCAATCTCCTCGTAATACGCGTTGACCAGCGCCTTGCCGCCGCCCAGGAAGAACGCGTTCGTCCGCGATAGCTGTAGCGTCCCCTTCAACGGCCCCTGCCATCGCACGCCGTTGCCTTCGATCCAGCTCCCCAGGTCCTTCGAGGCCCGGATCGTCATGCGCGCCAGCTCTTCGTTGGTCTCGCCGCCGGTCACCTGCAGCAGGTCGGCGAAGAACTCGTCCTCGCCGTACGTACCGACCAGGTTGAACTCGGGTCCGTCGTGCATGTAGCGGCAGTTGCGCGTGTGACGGCTGTTGCCGCCACGTAAATACTTCGGCGCAGCCTCTAGGATGAGTACAGTTGCGCCGCCCCGCGTCGCCTCCATCGTGGCGCACAGCGCGGCGTTCCCTCCCCCCGCAACAACGACGTCATAGGCGGGCTTCATCTTATGGCGAGCGCCGTCGGGCGGTCCGCGGGCAGTGCTTCCAGCGCCTGCATGAACCGTATCTTGTATCTCAGCAAGTCGCGCTGCATCGACCCCGCCGCCGGTCCTGCATCGACCTTCACAACTACAAAGAACGGACCCGCTTCGTTCAGAATGCGGTCGAACGCGGCGCTGACTTCCTCCTCGTTCTGCGGCTCCAGCACTTTCTCCATGCCGGCGCCGCGAGCCACGCCCGCCAGGCTGCTGCGCATCGACGTCGCCGTCGCCTGGCCGCCCGTCGTCTGGTGCACCTCGTTGTCCCACACCACGATCGCGAGGTTTGGCGGCGCCTCATTCGCCACGGTGCATAGCTGCCCCAGGTTCATCAGCATCGACCCGTCGCCGTCCAGCGATATAACGCGAGCGTCCGGCCGCGACACCGCAATACCCATCGCGATCGCCGAGCACTGCCCCATCGACCCAAACGTGTAGAAGTTCAACGGCCGGTCGGCGATCTGCTGCAGGTCCAGCGTCGCCTGCCCCAGGTTCGTCACCACGATCTCGTCAGTCAGCTTCTCGGCCAGCAGCCGCGTGCACGCATCGCGCTTCATGAGGAGTAGCGACCTCCCGTCAGGTCGTTCGGTAGCAGGAACGCGACCGGCATTCGGCGCGTGTACGCCAGCTTGATCAGCCCGTCGGCCTCCGCCTCGAACGCTTCAACCGTATGCGGCATCGCCGTGCGTATCTCCAGCGCCTCCAGCACGCGCTCCGCCGCCTGTCCCATCGGCACCTGCGCCGCGTTGTACTCCCCCAGGTCGCCGCGATGGCTGATCACCATGACGACTGGTATCTGCGATGCCACGTTCAGCGACGCGATAGTATTCACGCAGTTACCGAGGCCTGAGTTTTGCATCAGCAGCGCCCCTCGCTGCCCCGCCAGGTACGCCCCGGAGAGCAGGCCGAGCCCCTCCTCCTCCCGCGTCACGGTGACCACCTTGCACTCGTCGTCGGCCCAGAGGTACTCCAGCACCTGCGACACGATGAAATCCGGAACGGTCGCGTAAATGCGTATGCCGTTCCGCCGCAACGCATCGGCAATCGCCTTCGACCAACCCTCTTGCGCCACTCGAGCCGTCTCCTCAACTTGGGCCGGACGGCCCTGACCGCGGAACCCTCGTAAGCCTACGATGACGATGCTGGCGCGCGCTACTGCTGCGCCCACAGGAGGTTGCCATGTCGGAACCCAACCGCGTCCTCGCGATGCACTTCATTACCCAGCAGGACCGCCTCAAGGGCGGCCCGGACGAATCGCTCTGCGCGCCCGGTTACACGTCGCAGGTCAACGGCCGCAAGGTCGATCTCGCCGGACACAAGGAACTCGCAGGCCACTTCTACGCCGCCTTCCCGGACCTCAACCACATCATCGAGGACACCGTGGCGGACGAAGAGAAGGCCGCCGTCCGCTTTGTCCTCCACGGCACGCATCACGCCGACTTCATGGGCGTCAAGCCCACCGGCAAGCGCATCACCGCCGAAGGCATCTCCGTCTTCATGATCAGCAACGGTAAGGTCACCGAGACCCGCACCGTGGCCGACATGCTGGGCATCATGCAGCAGCTGGGCGCCATAGCCACCGCCTGACGTCCTTGCCACCTGTCCCCCGGTCGGGCGCATAATGCGCCCAAAACGCGGCAAGCTTGGAGAGGCAATCATGGCGAGCACAGGACTATCTGCGGTCTGGCACGACGAGGGCAAGCGCTGGGAGATCCGCGAGCTGCCCCTGCCTGAGATCGAGCCCGACGGCGTCAGCATCCGCGTCCAGGCCACCAGCGTCTGCGGCTCCGACCTCCACCTCTGGCGCGGCGACGGCGTGCCGGAGGGCACCCACCGCGACCCCTTCGTCTTCGGCCACGAGATGATGGGCACCGTCGCAGGCCTCGGCAACCGCATCACCACCGACTCGCTACGCCGTCCCCTCAAAGAAGGAGATCGCGTCGCGTTCGCCTACTTCTTCCCCTGCATGCGCTGCTACAACTGCATCCGCGGCGAGATGGGCGCCTGCAAGTTTCGCGTCGGCCGCAAGCCCCTCGAAGAGTGGCCCGTCTGCAACGGCGGCTTCGCCCAGTACTACTACCTCCGCGCCCCCCAGTTCCTCTTCAAGCTGCCTGATGACATCGACGATGCCGCTGCCGCGCCGGTCAACTGCGCCCTGGCGCAGGTCATGGAGGCATTCCACATCGCCAGGCCCCGCTTCGGCGACAACGTCGTGATCCAGGGCGCCGGCGGCCTTGGGGTGAACGCCACCGCCGTCGCCTCGGAGATGGGCGCCAACAAGGTCATCGTCATCGACGGCCAGGAGCCGCGCCTCGATCTCGCCCGCCAGTGCGGCGCCACCGACACGATCAACCTCAACGAGTACCCGACGCCGCAGTCCCGCATCGACCGCGTCTTCGAGCTCACGGACGGCATCGGCGCCGACATCGTCATCGAGCTCGTCGGTTTCCCGTCAGCCGTCGAGGAAGGCGTGCAGATGTGCCGCATGCGCGGGACGTACCTCGAGGTCGGCCACATCTCACCCGGCAGTATCGCCCACCTCGACGTGCAGAAGCTGGTCTCCAATCAGATACGCTTCAACGCCATCCAGCACTACGACCCCTGGATCATCCCCAACGCCATCGACTTCCTGGAGCGCACCAGGGACAAGTACCCCTTGACGAAGGTCATATCCCACGCCTTCCCCCTCGACCGCATCACCGAGGCCTTCGAGACCGCCGAATGGCTGGGCCGCGAGGGCGGCAGCGTTGTTACGAGGGCGATCGTCACGCCTTAAGCGCCCCGGCTTGTCGCTTTAGTCGGGCCTGGGGTGTCCCCAGATTCAACATGCTGGGCCGCGAGGGCGGCAGCGTCGTCACCAGGGCAATCGTCACGCCGTAGCGCGGGAAGAGACGTAGCCGAGGCTTTCCAGCCTCGGCGTCATGCGCACCCCAAACCCTGGTCTTGAAAGACGCAAAAAGGGCGGCCCACGGGCCGCCCCTTCTTGTTCCCTGTTCCTTGTTCCTTAGAAGTCCTACCGCAGCGCCGCGAGCAACTCCCTGTAGCCCTCGAGGTTGTTGTTGATGTCGATGTCGCAGAACACCGGAGCGTGGTCCGCCGAGACGCCGAGGTTCTCCGCCATGCTTGGCTGCGACTCATCCCGCAACAGCAGTCCCGTGACCTCGCGGCCCAGCTTGCCGGCCTCAGCGATCAGACGCAGGCCGTTCAGCGCCGCCTCTGGGCTCGTCGGGTCGTACTCCTCGGGTAGCTGCGCGACTTCTGCCGGGCTGAACACCTCGTTACGCATCGTCTGCCACGCGTCCTTGATGTCGACCACGTAGTTCTCGCGGTACCAGTCGAAGATCGGGCCGGAGCCGCGGTAGCCGGGCTCGCGGTGGTAGGTCACGCAGGGTGAGAACACGTCGACCAGGCTGAAGCCGTTCGTGTTGACCGCCTTCAGGATCAGGTCGACCAGCTCGTTGCGCTGCCAGGACACGCCGCGTCCCACGAACGCGGCGCCGCCCGCGATCGCGAGCCGCAGCGGGTTCACCGGGCGGCCCTTCTTGCCCTCCGGCGTCGAGATCGTGCGCAGGCCACCGTGCGCAGTGGGCGACGCCTGGCCCTTGGTCAGGCCGTAAACCTGGTTGTTCATGATGATCAGCGTGATGTTCACGTTGCGGATGATCGAGTGCATGAAATGCTCCATGCCAATCGCGTACGTGTCGCCGTCGCCGCCGAAGTCCAGCACCTTGAGGCCCGGGTTCGCGATCGCGACGCCGATAGCCACGGGCAGCGAGCGTCCGTGCTGGCCCTGGTAGGCGTTGACGCGCAGCATGTCGGGCTCCTTGCTGGAGCAGCCGATACCGGACAACGCGAACATGTTCTCGAGCGGCACTCCGCCCTCATTGACCAGCGACATGATTACTTGCTGCACAGCCGAGTTCACGCCGAAGTCGCCGCAGCCCAGGCACCACCATGCGCTCTCGCCCGTGATGTCAGACCGCTTGATCGGCGTGATCGTGATTTCTTCAGTTGGCAACTTTGGCCTCCTCGATCCGGCTGACGATCCAGCCCGGCGTCATGTTGCGTCCGTCGTAGCGCAGCAGCGATTGCAGCTTGGGCGAAGGCCCTGTGGCCTCGCGCTGGATCAGGCCGCGCAACTGAGCTCCAGCGGAATACTCCGGTACGTAAACAGTGTCACAGCTGTCGATGAACTCCCTCACCTGCTGGCCCGGGAAGGGCCACATCGTGCGGAGCTCCATGAACTTCGCCTTCAAACCCATCGCCTCCAGCCGCTCAATCGCCTCGACGATTGGGCCGAGGGTGCCGCCGTAGCTGATGAAGCCGATCTTCCCGCTCTGGTCGCCGTAGAGGCGCGCCTGGGGAAGCTGCGGTTCCGCCCGGATCAGCTCCATGCGCTGCATGAAGCGCTTGTCCATCTGCACCTGGCGGACAACCTCCTCCTCCGTGAGGAAGCCATCTTCGGTGTGCTCGTTTGTGTTGGAGTAGAAGTTGTTCACGCCCGGCGTTCCCGGCACAGCGCGATAGGAGATGCCGTCTTCGGTCACCTCGTAGCGCTTGTAGCGCGTGCCGTTGCCGATGCGATTGTCGCCATACCTCTCCCGGAACTGCTCCGTCGTCAAGAGCTTGCCGCGGTCTATGACGAAGCCAGAGGGGTCGAGTTCAGGCACCGTGTAGTCGGACTGCGCCAGCATCAGGTCTAGCAACAGAAATACCGGGCATTGGTAACGCTCCGCCAGGTTGAAGACGTGCTCCATCACGTAGAAGCAGTCCTCCGGATGCGATGCCGCCAGCACAATTCGCGCGATATCGCCATGACTGCCGAAGATCGCCTCGTTTAGTTCTTCTTGCCCCTGGCGGGTCGGCAGGCCGGTGCCGGGGCCGCCGCGCATACACAACACGATGACCATCGGCGTCTCGGTGATTCCGGCGGCGGAGATCGCCTCCTGCATAAGGTCGAAGCCCGGGCCGGACGTCGCCGTCATGCTCCGTGCGCCCGCGAGCGCTGAGCCGATAACGTGGTGTGCCGCCGCCATCTCAGAGTCGGCCTGGATCATGGCGCCACCGAACTGGTTGATCCTTTCCGCCATGTACTCCAGGACCTCGGAGGCCGGCGTGATCGGGTAGCCCGCATAGACGCGACAGCCGGCGGCAATAGCGCCGATAGCAACGGCGTAGTTACCGAGGATGAGCTGTCTTGTGTCATTCTCAATAGGCGTCACATCCAGCCGCACGTCGGGCAGGTCCCAACCCTCGCTCTTCGCGTGGTTGATGCCGATCTCCAGCGCCTTCTTGTTCAACTCGTAGTTCTCGCTGCCATCGCCGAAGTTCTTGGCGTAGCGCTTCAGGATCCGCTCCGGGTCGATGCCTATCATCTGCGCGATCGCGCCCAGCGCAATCGTGCCGCGGACGATGTAGCGGCCGTCGCACTCCTCCTTGGCCAACTGGCCCATGGGGAGCCCGAAGGTGCGGAGCTGCTTGGCGTCGATGATGTCCTGGAAGTCCTCTATCTTGATCTCGTGGCTGGTATTCGGGTAGTCGAGGCGTGGGGAGGAGTCATAGATTACGGCTCCGCCTTGCTTCACGCGCGTGATCGGCGGGATGCGCCCCTCTCCCGCCTCATCGTTGTACGCGCCTGCGTCGAACGCCTCCAGGATGTCGAATTCGTCGTCCGGTCCGAAGATCTGCTTGTCGGAGGCGCGCATCCCGAAGCCGCTATCGCGGGTCTGAATGTTGGAATACACCTCGTCACGCCAGAAAAAGGTCCAGGCGCCCATGTCTTTCAACGCCTGGGTCAGCATCTGGACGTTGGTGTTTGTACCATCACCCGCACGACCGGCACCATATATCTGGATGCTCGCCATTCAACGTTCTCCCGTCCAGAAATAATCAGCTCCGCGGTTGCGGAAGCGAATCTGTCTGCCGCGCTCAACTATAGATTTAGTGTAGTGCACGAAGGCTCCAGCGAAAAGACGCTCTATCAATCATTGGAGCCGTGTGGCACTTGAATCCTACCGGATATTAACCCACCTGCCCTGCATTGCGGAGTTATACGCGGCCTCCAGGTAGTCCATGTTGCGCACGCCATCCTCAAACGTGAAACTCGGCTCCGCCACCTCTCCGATAACCAGACGCACGAACTCTTCTTCGACCAACCACGGACCATCGTGCTCCGGCGGGATCGGCAGCTCCTTCAGGGCGTCGTCGCCCTCCTGGGCCGCCAGCAGAACGTCGCTGCGCTGCTTGTAGATCACGGTCCCTTTGTCGCCGTACAGCTCGATGCGGCTCTCGCCGAAACGCGCCGCCCAGTTCAGCACGTTCATCACCACCGCGCCGCTCTCAGTATCGGAGATCACGGTGACTTCTTCCGGGTACGGCGCCTTCGCCATCGGCCCGCCCGGCGTCGCCGGCCGCTCCTCCACGAAGGTCGCCCTGTGGCCCAGCACACGCGTCGCGTGGCCCGTCCACGGCACCATCACGTCATATGTCAGCCCCAGCTGTGCCGCGTTGTACTTGCCGTACAGTTCGATCTCATTGCGCCCGGCGCTGAGCGACGTCGTCGGGTCGGCCATGCTGCCGTTCATGTTGAACGCCTGCACGTGGGTCACGCGCCCCAGGTACCCCGACTTCACCAGGTGCTCGATGAACCGGCGCGCCCGGTAGAACGGACCTGGCGGCACCAGCATGCTTCGCACACCCTTCTGCTTCGCCGCGTCCGCCGTGGCCCTCATTTCTCGCGCCTCGTCGGCCGTCGTCGCGATGCGCGTCTGGCACAACACATGCTTGCCCGCCTCGAGCGCCGCCAGCGCCATCTCGCGATGCGTGCTCGGCGGTGTGCCGATCAGCACCGCATCGACCTCGCTGCTCTCGATAACCTGGCGCCAGTCGTCCATCACCTTCGGGATGTTGAACTGCGCCGCGACCTTCTCAGCATTCTCGCGGCGGCGATTGACCACCGTCGTGACTTCGCAGTTCGCCGCCTTCTGGAACCCCGGCAGCATCCGGTTGATCGTGTAGTTCCCCGCGCCGATGAGCCCAATCCGTACCGTATCCGGCATCTCGCCCTCCTCTAGACCCGCCAACATTAGCAGGCTCGCGCGGCGCTATGAGTGCTTCAGGTCTTCTCTGCCAGGCCCCGTTCTCTCCAGCGGACTCCAGCGTAGGCCTATAGGTAGGGTGGAATGTCTCTAGCCCTGCACTCTAAGGAGGAAGGACCGTCAAAGTCGACCCACGCCAGTGGGGCCCACAGGGGCGCAGCCCCTGTGGGGGGAGTCTGAGGGGTCTCCCCTCAGGAGGTATTTAGAGAAGGCGCAGCGAACAAGCCGGAGCGATAGCGACGGCGCAGGACGCGAAGCCTTCCGCGCCTCAACGGACCACCATACACACCGAGCGTCTACACCCCGACCAGCGGCTGCAACCCCTCGTGCTTCACGAACGCCTGACGCAAGTCGTGAGTCGCGTCCCACCAGTCGGCGCTACGCGGTAGGATCGCGCCGCCGGAGCGCTGACGGTAGATCGCCGGCTCGTCCGCGCCGGGCGGCACGATGCCGTGGTCGCGATGCGCCCGGATCGCCGCCAGCAAGCGGCGGCGCGTCTTGATGATCAGCTGGTCCGTCGTGCCCAGGTGCTCCCGCGAGCGGTCGTAGATCGGCCCCATGCTGCCCGTGACCGCCATATCTTGCGGCCGCGCACCGCCGGGGATGCCCGTGTAGCTCTTGCCCGACTTCTGCAGCTCCCGGTCGATCATCCACTCGTTCTCGGGACCCTGCGTAATATGGAAGCGTCCGTACCAGTCCGTCGTGTTCGGCTTCCACTGGATGCGATTGTCGCCTTCGCGCCCGCCGACCTGGGTCCACATCAACGTGTGGTCATCATCCATCGGCACGTAGGCGCGCCAGAAGATGTTCAGGCCAAGTGTGCCAGTCGGGATCATCGCGTAGAACGGAAACAGCATGTGCGCGATGCGCCAGTAGTAATTGTCCTCGCCGGCCGGCCGGTACGCGCCGTACGAGGTCCCGAACTCGGTGTCCATGACGCTGAACCGCGGCGCCTTGTTCTCCTGGACGTAGTACTGGACGCTGTTCGGGTCGAGGTCCGTCCGCGGTGTGAACGTGCCGTGCAGGAACGCGGCGTGGACTGTGTCCATCTCGCCTTCCCAGTTCTGCATGTAATTCGAGCGGATGAAGATGTTGTAGATCGCCGACTCGCCCTCAGGCTGCATGTTCGCCTCGAGGTCCGGCAGCGGCGGCGGCTCCGCGCGTTCCCCCATATACGCCCAGATGACCCCACCACGTTCCCTCGTCGCGTAAGCTCGCGCCCGTACCTTGTTCTTGAAGTTCGACTCCGCCGGCTCCGACGGCATGTCGACGCAGGCGCCCGTCACGTCGAACTTCCAGCCGTGGTAGACACAGCGCAGGCCCTCTTCCTCATTGCGGCCGAAGAACAAAGGCGCGCCGCGATGCGGGCAGGCGTTCTGAGCCAGCCCCACCTCGCCGGAGGTCGTGCGGAACGCGATCAGTTCCTCGCCTAGCAGCTTGACCCGAAGCGGCGCGCAGTCTGGCGCCGGCAGCTCGTCCGATCGCACCGCGGGCAGCCAGTACTCGCGCATCAGATTGCCCATTGGCGTCCCCGGCCCAACCCTCGTCAACAGCTCGTTGTCTTCAACGCTTAGCATCTATGCCTCCCGCCCTTACAGGTCGTCACCCCGATTTTATACTTGCTAACTCTGCTATCGGTTATCTGCTATCTGCGCGAAGCCTACCTGCGTGTAGCCGCGCCAGCGCTCGCTCGCGCCACATCGGCCACGCACGCCCGTAATCCTGCGTCTGCGACCCCGCGATCGACTCGGCCTCATCCATGTACGTGATCCTGCCCTCCGAGCCTGCAAGCGTCATCGCCTGTAACTGCATCTGCGCGCTCTGCTCCAGGTAAATGCTTCGCCCGACCGCGCGCGGCAGGTTTTCGCCTACTACGACGGCGCCGTGGCCTCGCATCACGGCCGCCGGCTTGTCGCCCAGGACGCCGGCCAGCGCCGCGCCGAGACTCGCGTTCCTCACCAGCAGATCGGTCCCCTGCTCGAAGTCGCGTATCTCGAACACCGGCACGCCGAGCCCGACAAACGCCGCCATGTGGAAGATCGGCCGCAGCCGTACCTGCGTCACGCTGAACGGCACCACCGTCGGCGAGTGGTTGTGGACGACGGCCATCACCTCAGGCCGCGCCTTGTACACCTCGCCGTGGATGAAGCGCTCCCGCACCGACTCGCGGCCTTGGTCATCGATCGGGTTGCTGTCGAGGTCGTACTCAATGAGGTCCGCCTCCGTCACCAGCTCCGGAGCCAGCGATCGCGACAGAAAGTAGCGGGTCGGATCACTCTCCGACCGCACGCTGGCGTGGCCGTAGGCATCGATAACGCCGAACTCGGCCAGGATGCGATAAGCGGCGACAAGGTCTTCGAGCTGGCTCATGATCTACTCCTCTCGTAGCGCTCGCGAGTATAGCCGTAAGCGGAAGCCCGACTATAGAAGCACCCATCTCCAACCGAAAAGACACATAAGAGATGCGCGAATACGAGTCACGTGTTTTAGATGTCATCAAGAGCCCGCGAGCCTTGCTCGCGGGCCTCGCGGTCGTAGCCGTCTTCGGCCTTGCGATCTGGGGTTCGGCGATCGCTGCGGCAGTCGTGGTTGCGCCGCTGGCGCTGGTCGCGGCCGTCGCTGCCGCGCCCAACGAGACCGCCTCACGTGCTCGCGAAACCGCGCGCGCGACCATCACTGCAGGACTCAACCGCCACACGCGCCACGGTCGCAAGCTGTCGATTCTCGACCCACAGACTGCGCTGCTGGAGCGCTGGTACTTCGAGTTGCGGGTCGCCGACGAGGCACGCCGCTGCCGCCGCTACGGCATGGGTATGTCCACCCTCTTTTTCAAAGTCGAGGACGACGGCGCCCACGCCGACGACCCGGACTGGACGACCGAAGCCCAGATGGACATGGTTCAGATCCTGGCCCGTCAGATGCGTGCCGTCGACCTTGCTTCCCGTATCGACGAACGCGAATTCGCGCTCTGCCTGCCACACACCGGCGAAGATGGCGCGCTGACCGTGGCATGGCGCATCTCGGAGAACGTCGGCGCCTACAAAGTGACGATGCGCAAGGCGATGGCCCCCGACCAGGGCTTCGACTTCGATGCGCTATACGAGGCCGCCGAGGTCTTCACACCTGAGAAACCCGTTACCAAACCCGTCGAGGAGCCTTCGTCGCACCTTCAACTCGTCCAGCTCGTCAAGAACTCGCCCTTCGGTGAGGTCCCGATACCGGACGGCCAGGCGCCGCGCAACGCGAAGACAAAGCTGCGCCGCGCCTCCAAACGAGCCGGCGTCGACATTCGCATCTGGGAAGCCAACGGCGTCCTCCACTTCGAGCGTCTGGCCGGCTCGCAACAGCGCGGCGTCGCTTAGCCTCACGCCACCTCTCTAGCTCCTACCCCCGTTCCGTCCTCACTTTCTGCTTCGTTTCCTTCCCCCAACCGCTGGAGTAGACTCAGCCTGCCTCGCCTGTCTCGGCCCCCGCCTGTCCTGGAACGAGGAAACCCATGAAACGCAGCAACGGCAGGTTTCTGACCACGCATATGGGTGGCTTGCCCCGCCCCGCCGACCTCGGCGCCATGCTCACCGCCCGCGACGCCGGCGAGCCCTACGACAGGGATGCTCTGGCCGACCGCGTCAAGAGCGCCGTCGCCGAAGTTGTCAAGCTCCAGGTTGAAAGCGGCATCGACATCGTCAATGACGGCGAGTTGTCGAAGTTCAGCTGGGCCGCTTACTTCTCCGACCGCCTCGAGGGCATCGATCGCAAACCCGGCACCCCACGCAACCCGATCACGGCGCGCGACATGAAGCGCTTCCCCGACTGGTTCGAAGTCGCGGGCTCCGGCGGCTTCAGCGGCGTGCAACGCCTCGCGGCTTACCAGCGCGGCGAAACACCCGTCGCCGCCATCGGCTCACGTCGCGCCCACGTCGTCGGCCCGCTACGCTACAAGGGCGCCGCCGACACGGCTATCGACATCGAAAACCTCAAGGCCGCGGCTCAAGGCCATCCCGTCGAGGAGCTCTACCTCACGGGCCTCGGCCCCATGACCGCCGAGTACTTCGTCACCAACGAGTACTACAAGACGGACGAAGAGCTCGTCTTCGCCATCGCCGAAGCGATGCACGACGAATACAAGGCAATCACCGACGCCGGAATCCTGCTGCAGATCGACGAGCCCGGCATCCTGACCCTGTGGCAGACGTGGCCTGACATGACCGTCGAGGAGTACCGCCACTGGACCGAGCCCCGAATCGAGGCGCTGAACGTGGCGCTCAAGGGGATTCCCGAGGACCTGGTCCGCGTCCACATCTGCTGGGGCAGCTCGCACCACCCTCATACCCAGGACATCCCCTTCCGCGAGATGATCGATCTCATCCTAAAGATCAACGCCGGAGCCTACTCCCTGGAAGCCGCGAACCCGCAGCACGACAATGACTGGGAAGTCTGGAAGGACGTCAAGCTGCCGGACGGCAAGATCTTGATCCCCGGCGTCATCGGTCACTTCACAGACTTCGTCGAGAACCCCGGCCTCGTCGCCGAGCGCTACCGCAAGTACGCCAACGTTGTCGGCGCCGAGAACGTCTACGGCGGCACCGACTGCGGCATCGGCACCCGCGTCGGCGCGCCGAGCATCTGCTGGGCCAAGTTCCGCTCGATGGCGGAAGGCGCCCGTATGGCGTCGAAGGAGTTCTGGAAGAACTAAGCTGGGCGGACGAAGCGCAGATCGGGGGCAAAAATGGAATTCGGGTCGTTCATGGAGTTTCACGTCCGGCCCGGGCGTCCCCAGTCCGAGGCCTTCGAGGAGTCGTTCGCCCACGTCCAGCAGGCCGAAATGCAAGGCCTGCACGGCGTCTGGCTCGCCGAGTCGCACTTCACGCCCGGCCGCGCCGTCCTTGCCTCGCCCCTGATCATCGCCGCCGCCATAGCCGGCGCGACGAAACGCATGCAAATCGGCACCGCGGTGCACCTGCTGCCGCTCGGCAACCCGATACGCATGGCGGAGGACGTCGCCACCCTCGACCACGTCTCCAACGGACGGCTCGAGTTCGGCGTCGGCCGCAGCTCCGCCCCCGGCTCCTACGAGGGCTACGGCGTCGCTTACGCCGAGAGCAAGGACCGCATGTTCGAGGCGCTGGAGGTCATGAAGCGCGCCTGGACCCAGGAACGCTTCAGCTTCGAGGGCGAGTACTACCACTACGACGACGTCTGCCTGACGCCGAAGCCCTACCAGCAGCCGCACCCGCCAATACGCGTCGCCGCGACGACAGACGATACGTTTCCCGTCCTGGGCGAGATGGGCGCGTCGATCTTCATCGGCCTGCGCACGGCCGGCCTACCGGTCGTCATGAACCAGGTGCGCAGCTACATCGAGGCCTGGCGGCAGGCCGGTCACGCAGGCGAACCGGACATCGCGCTGCGCGTCCCCATCTACGTCGCCGAGACCGCGGAGCGAGCCGTCTCAGAGCCACAAGAGAGCTTCATGCGTCAGTTCCGGCGCCTCGGCGGCCAGCTCGCCAGCAGCGTCACCGCCGCGGGCGCCGACCACCTCGAGTCGCGCAGCCATCGCGCCGAAGCGCTCGGCGCCGTCACCTGGGAAGACGCGCAACGAGAGAAGGTGGCCATCGGCACGCCTTCAATGGTTATCGAGCGCCTGCAGGAGATGCAGGCGCAGCTCAACCTCAACCGCATCGTCTGTGAGTTCAACGCCGGCGAGCAGCTACCCCGCGAGGCCGTCGCCGAGTCCCTCGCCCTCTTCTGCGCCGACGTGATGCCGGCCTTCGCGCCGTAACGCAAGCGTAGCGGC
>Ga0214471_10002000_pt1 | contig 16079 bp, 8 predicted proteins | sample RVTome_5_FD_207665 | JGI IMG/M metagenome (GOLD analysis project Ga0214471, IMG submission 207665) | Soil microbial communities from uranium-contaminated site in the Upper Colorado River Basin, Wyoming, United States - RVT142D155 | ecosystem: Environmental > Terrestrial > Soil > Contaminated >... | reverse complement strand
TGCAGGGCTTCCTGGCCGAGTACGCCGGGGCGCTCATCCTGGTCAGCCACGACCGCGACTTCATCAACGTCGTCGCCAACCGGGTGGCCGAGCTGAGCCGCCACATGCTCACCGAGTACGTGGGCGATTACGCCGATTTCGTCAAGCAGCGCGACACCCGCCTGGCGGAGCTCGAGCGCCAGGCCCGGGCCCAGGGACGCAAGATCGCCCAGTCCGAGCGGTTTATCGAGCGCTTCCGGTACAAGGAGAGCAAGGCCCGCCAGGTCCAGAGCCGGATCAAGATGCTGGATCGGATGGAACGCGTGGTCGTGCCTGAAACGCGGACCAGGTCCATCCGGTTCCGCTTCCCGCAGCCGGTGCGCAGCGGCCGGACGGTCATCACCCTGGATGGCATCGCCAAGGCCTACGGCGACCACACCGTGTACGACGGGTTGAACCTGGTCCTGGAGCGCGGCCAGAAGGTGGCGCTCATCGGTCCCAACGGGGCGGGCAAGAGCACCCTGTTGAAGATCCTGGCCGGCGCCCTGGAGTTCGATACCGGGACGCGGGGGCTGGGCCACAACGTGCGGGTCGCGTACTTCGCCCAGCACCAGATCGAGGCGCTGAACCCCGCCAACAGCGTCCTCCAAGAACTGGAGGAGGCGGCCCCGCGGCTGACCTCCGCCGAGCAGCGGCGGCTGTTGGGGACGTTCCTCTTCTCGGGGGACGACATCGGTAAGCCGGTGAAGGTCCTGTCCGGCGGGGAGCAGACCCGCCTGGCGCTCGCCAAGCTGATGGCCGATCCGGCCAACCTGCTGTGCCTCGACGAGCCCACCAACCACCTGGACATCGCCAGCCGCGACGTGCTCGAGGACGCGCTGAACGCCTTCGGCGGGACCCTGGTCCTGATCACCCATGACCGATACCTGATCCGCACAGTGGCCAACGCCATCATCGAGGTCAACGGCGGCACGGCGGTCCTGTATCCGGGCGATTTCGAGTCGTATGCCGACGCCCGCGGGATCGACGTCGAGCGGCCCGGGGCAACCGAGGGCGTGGCTACTCCCCGGGGAGTCGTCGCGGCCCGTTCCCGCCGCGAGACGACCGACGAGACCACCGCCCGCAAGCGGACCGAAGCCGAGGCGCGCAACCGCCGTCACCGGCTGACCCGCGACGCACGGGCCGCATTGGAACGCACCGAGGCCGACCTGGTGGCCACCCAGGCCGAATTGACCGAACTCACCCAGCGGCTCGCCGACCCATCGGTCTACGCCGATGCGGCGCTGGTGCGCCGGCTCATCGAGAGCCACAACAAGGCGCTTGACCGATCCGCCGCGCTGGCCACCGAACGCGATCGGTTGACAGCCGAACTTGCGACCGCCGAGGCCGCCTCGTGAGTGCCGGCCGCCCACGGAGCGACGGTGTTGGCGCAAGCCTGGTGGTACTGGCCGCGGTGTGCTTCGCAACCCTCGGGCCGGTGTCTCGCTTCGCGTTCGCCGAGGGGGTGGACGAGCTGACCCTGGTCACCTGGCGGGCGGTCATCGGCGGCCTGTTCGTGGCGGGCACGGCGCTGTTCCTGAGCCGCCTGGGCCAGGTCGTGACCCGGCCGTTGCGCGACATCCCGTGGCGTCATCGGCTCATGAACGTCCTGGCGGGGCTCATCAATGCCGCCTTGAACCTGGCCGTGCTGATGGCGATCAGCCGGATCAGCATCGCGCTGACCCTGCTGGTGTTCTACACGTACCCCGCGCTGGTGGCCCTGGTCGCGACCGCCTTTTTCGGGGAGCGGCTGGACGCGCTGCGCTGGATCGCCCTGGGGGTGAGCCTGTTCGGCCTGGCCCTGGTGGTCATCGGCGCAGGTGACGTCGGGCAGCTGGACCTGGTCGGCGTGGGACTGGCCTTCTTCGGTGCGCTGTGCCAGGTCGTGTACGCGCTCTCGGCCCAGCGCGGATTCCCATCGGTACCTGCACCGCAGGCGGGCGGGATCACCTTCGCGGTGGCCGCGCTCACCTACGTCGTGTTCGCTGGAGTGACCGGCCAGCTGGGGGTGATGGACGCCCCGCTGGCCTCGAGCGCCGCTCTGCTGCCGGTGCTCTTCGCGGGCGTAATCGGGGCCGGCATCCCCACCATGGCCTGGATCATGGGCATCCGGATCCTGGGCGCGCCGCGGGCGGCAATCATCTCGACCCTCGAGCCGGTTGTCGGTGTGGCCCTGGCCGCGTTGCTGCTGGCCGAGATTCCGACCCTGCTCCAGGTGCTGGGCGGGGCCTGTATCGTCGGTGCCGCGATCGTGGTTCAGCGTCGACCCGGGGTCGTGCCCGCCGAGCATGAAGCCGTCGCGGATGGCTCTATCCTGCCCACGTGAGTGCGCAGCGCCGGTTCGTCTGGCTGGTCATCGCCGGCCTGGCGGTTGCCGCGTGTACGCCAGCCCCGGCGGCCCCAGGAGCGACGCCAACTGCCGCGCCGACCGCCATCCCGACTCCCGTGCCCACGCTCGAGCCGACCGCGACCCCGATCGTTCCTGGCGACGCCCTGCTGCCGAACCTGGTGATGGAGCCGCTTGGCCAGTGGCACGTCGAGCTAAGCGACGGGCGTCGCCTCCTGCGCGTGACGACCGTGTTCAGCAACTATGGTGACGGCCCGTTCGAGCTGCGCGGCAGCCGTTCGAGCGCCGACGAGCCAACCATGCTGATGGACCAGGTCGTGTACACCGCATCGGGCGGCGAGCGCGTCGTCCCGACCACGGTCGAGGCACGGTACGCCGGCGATGGACACGACCACTGGCACGCCCAGCGGGTCGTGACGATGGAGCTCAACAGGGTGCTGGATCCGGGCACGATCCGCTTCGGGAGGAAGATCCATTTCTGCTTTTTTGACAACCACCCCACCAACCGTGACCTGCCGGCGTTCGATCCGGAGGAGGTCTACATCCGCGCTTTCTGCGCCCTCCCCTCGTCCCTTTCGGTCCGGATGGGCTTATCGGTGGGCTGGGGTGACCGATACGGGTGGGATTTCCCTTATCAGCAGATCGACATCACCAACCTGCCCGGCGCCACGTATGAGCTGCGCGCCACGGTCGACTATGACAACGATTTCCTCGAACTCAATGACGGCGATAACTGCACGATGAGCCGATTCCAGCTCCCCGCCTTCGGCGAGGGCGAGATCATCACGGTCGAGGCCGAGAACCAACCCTGCCCGAATTAGGCCATCAGGCCGGCGTGGACGGCTTGGGCGGCCTGGGCGGCGCGGGCGACAGGGACTTCGGCCCAGACAACGCGGAGACCTCCCTCGTCGAATGAGCCCTCCCCGTGGGCGGGCAGCGGCAGCAGCTCGGGCATCATTGATGCAGGACCGATAAGGCTGATTCGCGCGATTCGTTCCTTGCGGTCCACGGCCAGCAGCATCGCACCATCCGCGCCGCGCGGGGAGCGCGGCGGAACCTCGGTCGAGGGGGCCTCATCGTCCAGCGACCGGACCACCAGCCGCAGACGGCCGCGACGGGCACGGCGCACGGCCACCGGGTGGACGACCTCCGCGCCCAGCTCTCCCAGCAGCTCAAGCTGGAGAGCGTCGACGACGGCCAGCAGCCGCGCCCCGGGGACCAGGTGCGGGTCGGCCTCCCAGACGCCGCCAGTGTCCTTGAACAGCTCGCAGCGGTCCGCTCGCAGGGCCACGGCCAGAGCCACGGCCGAGAGATCCGTCCCTCCGCGCCCTAGCGTGGTCAGCTCGCCGTGGGCCCCGATCCCCTGGAAGCCGGCCACGACGGGCACCAGGCCCTCCGCCACCGCGGTCCGCAGCGGACGCGAGTAGACGCGACGGACGGCTGCTCCCAGGTGAGCGGCCGCTGTCCGGATCCCCGCTTCGGCGCCGCTGAACGATCGAGCGGGGATGCCGCGCGCCTCGAGCCCCAGCGCGAACAGGGCCGCCGACAACGCCTCGCCGGTGGCCAGGGCGCGATCCGTCTCGCGGGCCAACGCCGAGTCGGGCGCATGGGCCCTATCTCCACGCAGGATTGCCCCTCCATCGGGGAGCAGGACCGAGGCCGACGACAGGATGGCATCGGTCACCCCTTCGAAGGCGGAGACAACGACCACCGGGCGCAGCCCGGCGGCCCGCTGGCGGACCACGACGTCCACTGCCGCGGACACGTCCTCCGGACCGGTCAGCACCGAGCCGCCGAACTTGTCGACCACCATCGGTCCCGAGGGCGTCATGGAGGGGACTGTAGCGCTACCCTCGCCGGGTGCCTCCCTGCGCTCGCGCCGTCACGCTCCGCGCCGTCCGACGCCGGATCCTCGCCTGGTACCTCGCTGACCACCGCGAGCTGCCGTTCCGGCGAAGCCGCGACCGGTGGTCAGTGATGGTGGCCGAGGTCATGCTCCAGCAAACCCAGGCCTCGCGGATTTCCGAACGCTTCGACGCCTTCCTGGACCGATATCCGTCGCCGGCAGCGATGGCTGCCGCGACGCCGGCGCAGGTCCTGGCCGATTGGAGCGGCCTCGGCTACAACCGCCGCGCGCTCAACCTTCATGCGGCAGCCAGATCGATCACGGCCGATGGTTGGCCGGACACGGTCAAAGAGTTGGAGCGGCTCCCGGGCATTGGGCCTTATTCCGCCCGGGCCATCGCGTCAATTGCCTTCGGCCAGCCGGTTGGCGCGGTGGACACCAACGTTCGTCGCTGGATCGTTCGCCGCTTCGCCGCGGACCCTGCTGATCGTCGCGCTCTGCAGGACCTGGCCGACCGTCTGGCCGCAGCACCCCCGTCCGCCGACCCGCTCGAAGCGGGCACCTGGACTCACGCCACGATGGAGTTCGGGGCCCGGATCTGCACCGCCCGCGCGCCGCGCTGCGACATCTGCCCCGTGTCTCGGGGCTGCCCATCTCGATTCGACCCGCGTCGGGTCCCGGTCCCTCGCCAATCGGCATCAACCGCGGCAACCCGCGCGGCGCGCGGCGCGGTCCTGCGGGCGCTGGCGTCAGCGCCCGCGCATCGGCTCAGCCGGAGGACGGCGAGCCAGGCCGTTAGCGGCTGGGGGAACGCCATCGATTATCGGGAGATTACCGACGGGTTAGAGCGGGACGGCCTTCTTCATCAGTCTGGAGGAAACCTCGTCCTGGGTCCGCGCTAGCGCTCGACGATGCCCTCGGTCAACGGATCGAGGTTCGGGACTTCGCGGGCCCAGACCACGAGGATGTCGTCGGGCGTTCGAGGTCCTCTTGGGTGTCCTCACGGCGACAGCATCGGTGTCAAATACTGTCTCGCCCTGATCGTTCGATCTCAAATATCTTCCCCAACATGTTCGGAATGACGGCCGCCACCGCCTGGGAGCTCGAAGCCGAGCGCCGGGTGGAGTTGGCCCAGCGCTCGAGGTACGCACCCGACTCGAAGGCCCGCGCCGGTGGCGAGGCCGGGCTTCTCGCTTCCCTGCTTCGGTTGACCGGTTCGCTGCGGCAGGGATCATCGGCTGGCCTCAAAGACCTGCGAACCTGATTTCTGGCCTCCCGACCGGCCAAGTGGCCCCGGCCGGCCCGGATACAATCGGTCCGTGAGCCGAACCACCGCCAGCCTGAGCGTGCAGGTGGGAGACCCGATCCCGTCCATTGGCCTGCGCGCCACCGACGGGTACCTGCTGAACCTGCGCTCCTGGGTCGGCAAGTCGCCCGTGGCCCACGTGTTCTTCGCCGGCCCGTCGCTGAGTGGAGCCGCCCGCGCCGAAGCAGACGTCCTGGCCCGTGAGCTGGCCGCCGCCGTCCCACGCCTGGACGCGGCCGGAATCGCCGTGGCCGGCATCACGACCGACAACGAGCGCCAGCAGAAGGACTACGCGACGGAGCTGAACCTGCCGTTCCTGCTGCTCAGCGACGAGCGGCGGATCGCGTCCCAGGCGCTGGGCGTGCCGGTGGCCGAGAAGCGCGGCAACACGAACGTTGCGCAGCCGGTGCTGATCGGCGTCGACGAGACCGGGTTGGTGCGAGGCATCTACCACAAGCCCGATCCGCGCCTGGTGGCGGCGATCATTCTCGAAACCTTCCGAGAACCCCTCCCGGCCTGAACCGATGTTGGCCGTCCGGACGTACGCCGCCGGCGAGCCACTGCGACTCGAGGAGCTGCCCGTCCCCGTTCCGCACGGCACCGAGGTGCTGGTCCGGGTGGCCGGGGCCGGGGTGTGCCACACCGACCTGCACATTGCCCGGACCGATCTCATCAGGGTCGAACGGCCGATCACGCTGGGCCACGAGGTGGCCGGCACGCTGGCGGCGGTCGGACCGGGAGCGGCGCCGCTGCTTCGGCGGGTCAGGGTCCACGAAGGCGATACAGTGGCCGTGTTCGGCGGCTGGGGCTGCGGGGAGTGCCGGGAGTGTCGCCGCGGCGAAGAACAGCGTTGCGCGAGCGGCCGGTCGCCGGGATTCCAGGTGGACGGCGGGTACGCCGAGTACCTGCTGGTCCCCCATCCTCGCCACCTCGTTGCGCTGGGCCAGCTGGACCCGGTTGAGGCCGCTCCGCTGGCGGACGCCGGCGTGACCTCGTTCCGCGCGGTGCGGCGCGCCGTTCCGTGGCTGGCGGACGGGTCGCGCGCGTTGCTCATCGGTTTGGGCGGGCTGGGCCAGTTCGCGCTCCAGTTCCTGCGGCGGCTGCCGGAGGTGGTGGTGGGCGTGCGGGAGATCGACCCCGACAAGATCCAGATCGCGTCTCGGCTGGGTGCCGACGTGGGGTTCCTGGCCGGCGATGAGGAGCTTGTCTTCGCGGGGATGGGCGGGCCGGCGGACGTGGTGTTCGATTTCGTGGGATCCGACGAGACGCTGGCACTCGCCGCGCGGTTCGTGGCCCCCGGTGGGCTGGTGTCCCTCGTGGGCGAGGCAGGCGGGCAGATGACGTTCTCGTTCGCGGCACTCGCCGTGGAGGCGTCGCTGACCACAACGTCCTGGGGATCGCCCGACGACCTGCGCGACGTGGTGCAGCTCGCTCGCCGCGGCCGGCTGCGATGGACCGTGCAACGAATGCCACTCCGTGAGGCGTCCGCCGCCCACGACCGGCTGGCCGCTGGCCAGGTCCCCGGAAGGCTCGTCCTGGTGCCCTAACCCTGCCCCGGCTCGGCGGGCGGAGGCGCCCCGCTTACCTCGGCCAGTCGGGCCTCCATCCGGCCCACACCGACCAGGTGACCCTTGCGCCGATAGGTCTCCAGTGCATGGCGGAACTCCGCGACGGCCTCGTCCCGCTTAGCTGCGGCGAGGAGCACCTCCGCCAGGTCCGAATGCATCTTGGCAATCTCGGACAGCGAATCGGTCCGATCCATCATCTCCACCGCCTCACGCGCCAGCCGTTCAGCCTGCACGTGGTCCCCCATCCGTGCGCGCACCCGGGCGAGAATGGCTCGGCCCGGCGCCTGAGAATCCTGGTCGTCGACGTTCGAGTCGCGCAGCCCGATCTGCGCCCAACGGACGGCTTCCTCGTCTTGGCCAAGTTCCAGGTAGGCACGCGCTGCTCGGGTGGCCTGGGTCGAGGAGAAGCCGCGGTCCCCGGTCGCGGTCATCCACTGGTGCGCGTCGGTCACCAACTCTGCAGCTCGCGCCGGATCCCCAGCCAGGAGTTCGATCTCTGCCATCACCTGGCCACGCAGCGACGCCAGATCAGCGCGTGAGCCGATCTGCTCGAACCAGGCCTCACCTTCTGCTGCCAGCGCACGCGCCTCGGCAATCCGACCTTGTAGCGCCAACAGCGAGGAGAGGTGGCGTGCTCGCCGTTCGCGATTGAATCCCGCGCTCGACCCCGCCGACATATCCTCGAACGTGGCGAGCGCCTCCTCGACCGGGGTCGGGCCGAAATACGAAAACGCGCCAATCGAGCCTCGGATCTGCTGCTCGACCAGGCCCATTCCCGCGGCGCGGGGGAGAAGAGCCCGGGCCCGCCGAAGAGCAGCGCCGCCCTGCCCCATCCACCACTCCTGGGATGCCAGCGCGATGCCAGCCCTGACCGCCCCTTCCTCGTCTCCAAGCCGTTCCATGGTGTCCAGCAGCCGCTGCGCATGAGCGGCCAGCGCAGCCGGTTTCTCGGCGAGTGAAACGCGCGTGTACAGGCGGATGATCTCCGCCATGGCCGCCGCCCGCTGATCGAACAGGCGCTCAGCCAGCTGGCGGGTTTCGATCAGGAATTCGTTGGCGGCGTTGGCACCCTCGCCCCAACTCATGACCTCTCCAAGCCGGAGACGCCAGGGGAGCCCGGCCGAATCGGAAGGCGACAGCTCGACGGCGCGCCGGAGCAGGTTGCTTGCCGCGGGAGCATCACTCTGGATCATCGCCGCGACACCCGCGTCCCCGAGATGCGCTGCAGCGCGCAGCGCGAGATCCGGCAGCCGGGGGTCGGAGGGATCCAACTCGCGACGATACCGGACCGCCTGCTCCAGGTGGTAGCCGATGATCGGCCGGTACTCGTCAACCCGCTCGCCGAGCACCTGCTCCAGCCAGCCCGCGAAGTGTTCGTGAAGCTCGGCGCGGCTCTGCTTGGCGATGGCCTGATAGGCGGCGTCCCGGATGAGCTGGTGCCGGAACCGATAGGCCTCGCGACCCACCAGCTCCGCTCGCTCGGGAGACACGAATTCGCGCCGGGTGAGGGTCATCAGGGTTGAGCCCACAGTTTCCCGCTGGGTCTCGGCGGACAGTTCGGCCACGGCGTCGCGATGGAAGAGCGTCCCCTCCACCGAGCCCCGCTCCAGGACGGCGCGCTCCGGCGGAGCCAGCCCGTCCAGCCGCGCCGCCAGCAGGGCCTGGATGGTGGGCGGCACGGCCAGGCCGGCGAGGTCGCGGCGCGCGGACCAACGCCCCTCCTCCCGGGCCAGGGCACCCTCGTCGATGAGCATCCCGAGCAGCTCTTCGACGAACAGCGGGTTCCCCTCCGCCGCGGCCCGGATGCGGTCGAACACCGTGGCGGGCAGCTCGGCCCGGCCCAGCAGGTTCTCGACCAGTTCCCCCGTCTCTGCCGCGCTGAGCGGTTCCAGCGAGAGCGTCGTGGCGAAGCGCTTGCCGCCACCCCAGCTGAGTCGGAGCTCGAGCAGCTCTTGACGAGCCATCACGATGAGCAGGATCGGCGCGTCGTGCGACCAGTCGGCGATGTGCTCCACCAGGTCCAGCAGGAGCGGCTGCGCCCACTGCAGATCGTCCAGCACGACCACCAGAGGACGATCCCGGGCCAGGGACTCCAGGAAAGTCCGGATCGCCCACGGGTTCTCGTCCGGCGCCGGTTCTCCCATGGTCAGACCAATGACCTGACCGATGAGCTCGGCCACCCGTGCGCGATCGGGGTGATCGCCGAGGACGGCCTCGATACGGTCCAGGTCGGATGCCGGATCGGCGTCAGAGCCGACGCTGATGTCGGTCGCCGCGCGCACGATCTCCGCCACCGGCCAGTAGGTGATGCCCTCTCCGTAGGAGAGGCAGCGTCCGCGCACGACGCGTGCCTGGTCGCCCAGAGCGTCGATGAACTCGGTGACCAGGCGAGACTTGCCGACGCCCGCGGTGCCCAAGATCGTGAACAGATGGCAGATGCGCTGCTCGCGAACCTCGGCGAACGACTCATCCAGTAGGTGCCGCTGGCGCTCGCGGCCGATCATCGGCGAGTCCAGCCGCCGCTCATGGCCGGCGGCGGATCGGTCCACCTCCAAGAGCCGGAAGGCCTCGATCGGCGCCAGGCGGCCCTTGACCGTCACCTCGCCCAGCGCCTCGACCCGGACCGCGTCGCGGACGAGGCTTTGCGTTTCGGCCGTGATGAGGATCTCGCCCGGTTGGGCGGTCTGCTGGAGCCGGGCCGCGACATTCACGGCGTCGCCAGTCACGAGCCGATGCCCCGCGGCCGCATCTCCCGCCACGACCTCGCCGGTGGCGATCCCCGTTCGCCAGGCCACCGTAGCGCCTCCACCCACGCCGCTCGCCGTGCCCAGCGCGTCGCGGATCTCGGCCGCGGCCCGAACGGCTCGCAACGCGTCGTCCTCGTGCACCCGCGGGATCCCGAACACGGCCATGGCCGCATCCCCGATGAACTTCTCGACCACGCCGCCATGGCTCTCGACGATGGCACTCACCGTGTCAAACGAGCGACCGAGGAGGCTCCGCATGGTTTCGGGGTCGAGTTGCTCGCCCATGGCGGTCGACCCCACCAGGTCGCAGAACAGGACGGTGACCGTCTTGCGGGTCTCAGCGAGGGGAGCTGCCGCCACCTCGAGCGCGGCCCCGCACCCGTTGCAGAAGCGGGCCTCGGCCGGGTTCTCAATCCCACATGCCGCGCAGGTCCGGCCGACCGCCGCCATCAGGCGCCCCACGCCTGGAGCAGGGCCCGCGTTCGATCCACGCTCGGAATCACGCCCTTGCGCTCGTAGAGCTCCAGCCCGGCGCGCGCGGCTTCCATCGCCTCCGACGGCTTCCCCGATGTACGCAGCACGTGGGCCAGGTCCACGAGGGCGTCGCCGTGCGTGATCAGGTAGTCCGTGGCGGCCGCCATCGCGACCACCTCGCGTCCCAACGCCTCAGCGGCGGGAAGGTCGCCCCGCCGCGCCAGGAGCCTGGCCTGGACGCGGCGGCCGTCAACCTGCGACGCGACGTCATCCAATGCGGCCGTCTCGCGCGCGATGGTGGCGTACCGCCACGCCTCCTCGTCACGACCGAGTTCCAGCAAGGCGGCGGCCAGCCAGGCCGCCACCGTCGACGAGAAGGCCCGATCACCGGTCGCGGTCATCTGTTCGTAGCTTGTCTGCATGAGCTCCGCCGCACGCTCGTATTCGCCAGCCAGCATTTCGAGCGGCCCTTCGAAATGGCCGCCAATGGAAGCGGCGGCAACGCGCAAGCCCAGGTCTTCGTCCACCTGCCTCGCCTCGGCCAGTAGCTGGCGGCCCTCATCGAAACGGCCATCCATCCCGCGCAGGCCGCCGAGGTGCCGCTTGTGGTGGGCACCTTGCTGTGGTGTCGGCGCCGTACGCATCAGCTCCTCGATCCGCGCTGTGGCCTCCGGCACCGGCGTCGGGCCCCAATACATGGATGCTGCCAGCCACCGCCGGGCAATCGCCGACGGGACGCCCGTCCGATCGGCCTTGCTGATGAGGTCCGCGAGACGCCGTTCGGCCTCCGCGGCACGCCCGCTGAAGAACAGGTGATTCGCAACCAAGACGCCTGCCTGGATGGCGCCATCCCGGTCGCCCTCCCGTTCGAGAATCTCGCCAAGTCGTTCGGCCTCGCGGATCACGGTAGTCGTCTCTAGCGACTGGTGAGAACCCTGCACTTCGAGGAGGATCAGGGCGGCCCTGGCAGTGGTGACCTCATCCCGGGCGTACTCCGCCTGCTCCACGACGTCGGCCAGCATGGCCTCCGCGCGATGGCCCTCGCCCGCCTGAAATAGCCCCTTCGCCAGGTGGGTGGCTACCGGCAAGCGCCGCGGCGAATCGGCGGGGAGAAGGTCCAGGGCCCGGCCCAGCAGGTCGACGGTGGCGTGAATGTCGCTCCGTTCGAACGCCCGTTCGCCGGCCGCGGCCAGCAGCTGCGCGGCCCGAGACGCCAGCTCCTGGGCGTGGGCATCGGGCGGACCCAGCTCGGCCCGGTAGCGGTAGGCCTGCTCCAGGTGGTAGGCGATGATCTCCTCGTATTCGGTCAACCGCTCGGCCGCCGCCCGCTCCAGCCAGGCCGCGAACCGCTCATGCAGCTCAGAGCGCGTCTGCTTGGCGAGAGCCTGATACGCGGCATCGCGGATCAACAGGTGACGGAATCGGTAGGCATCCTCACCGGCGAAGGAGGCCTGGTCGGGACGAACCAGCTCCATCCGCATCAGGCTCGCCAGCCGATCGCGCACCTGGCCCCGCATCGGTTCGGGCGCCAGCTCCGTCACGGCCCCGCGATGGAATACCTTGCCCTCTACGGCGGCGCGCTCGATGACCGTCCGTTCCTCCCAATTGAGGCCATCCAATCGGGCGGCCAGAAGGGCCTGGATGCTGGGCGGGATGGTCAGCTGGCGCAGGTCACCGGTCGACGACCACCCACCCCCGGCCGTGACCAGGAAGCCGTCATCGATCAGCTTGCCGAGAAGCTCCTCCACGAAGAGGGGGTTCCCCTCCGCCGCATGGCTGATCTGCGTCCTCACCTCGGTCGGCAGTTCGGCACGTCCCAACAGACTGGTGACCAGCTCCTCGCTTTCGACGTCCGAGAGCGGCTCCAGGGCCATCGTGGTCACCCACCGCTTCCCGCCGCCCCAGGTCGGTCGCTTCTCGAGCAGCTCCGCGCGCGCCATGGCGATCAGCAGGATCGGGGCGTCGCGGGTCCAGTCGGCGATGTGGTCCACCAGATCGAGGAAGGTGGGTTCGCCCCAGTGGACGTCGTCGAAGACCAGGATCAAGGGTCGGTTGCGTGCCAGGGCTTCGAACGTCTTGCGGATGGCCCAGAAGATTTCATCAGGTGCCGGCGGGCTGTCCTCGATGCCCAACAGGCCGCCGACGATCGCGGCGACTCGCTCGGCGTCCGGCTCAGCTCCCAACACCTCGCGCAGGCGCGCGACGGCTGCCTCCGGCGGGTCGCCCTCGGCGATTCGGGCTCCGTGACGGATAGCCTCGGCCACGGGCCAGTAGGTGATCCCATGGCCGTATGCCAGGCACCGACCGGCCGCCACCTGAGCCTGGTCGCCGACAGAACCGATGAATTCGTCCACCAGCCGCGACTTGCCGACGCCGGCGACTCCGAGAATCGTGAACAGGTGGCAGATCCGCTCCTCGACCGCTTCGCGGAAGGCGTCGTCCAGCAGGCGCAGCGGCCGGCGGCGCCCGACCAGCGGCGCCTCCAGTGGGCGCGTGTGGCGGCGCACCTCATCGGTCACGCTAGCCAGTCGCCAGGCGGGCACCGGCTCGGCCTTGCCCTTGAGGGTCATAGGCTCAATCGCCTCGGCTGTCACTGAATTGCGAACCAGCGCATACGTGTCGGCGCCCAGCAGGATCTCGGCCGGCGCTGCCGCTCCCTCCAGGCGCGCCGCGACGTTCACGGCGTCCCCGGTCACGATCCGCTGGCCCGCGCGCTCGTCCCCGGCCACCACTTCGCCCGTGTTGATGCCCATCCGCCATTCGACCGTGGCTCCCCGATCGGCCCGAATCTCGGTGTCGAGCATGGCCAGCCGGTCCCGAATCTCGACAGCTGCGCGGCAGGCACGCAGCGCATCGTCCTCGTGGACTACCGGGACTCCGAACACGGCCATCACCGCGTCGCCGATGAACTTTTCCACGACCCCGCCGTGGAACTCGATCACCTCGCGCATGACGTCGAAATAGCGAGTCATCAGGTTCCGCAGCGATTCGGGATCGATCCGCTCCCCGAGGGCGGTGGACGAAATCGCGTCGCAGTACAGGACAGTGACCGTCTTGCGCGTCTCGGCGGTAGGAGCGGCCGCGGCTTCGAGTGCCGCCCCGCATCCGTTGCAGAATCGCGAGCCGGTCGGATTTTCGGTCTCGCAGTTGGGGCAAACGCGGCCAAGATCGGTCATCAGGCGCTCCATGCCTCAATTAGGCGGCGCGTCTGATCCGCGGGCAACGTTGCGCCCTTTTGCTCGTACAGGAAAAGTGCCCGGCGCACGTTTTGCAGAGCCTCGTCACTCTTTCCGGCCGCGCGAAGAACATGGGCCAGGTGGACGAGCACATCGCCATGCGAGAGGAGGTAGTCTGTCGGGCCCATGACGCCCGCCGCCTCGCGGGCCACGTTCTCTGCCTCCGGGTGCTGCCCACGGGCAGATAGAACGCGCGCCTGCACGGCGCGCCCGCCCGCTTGCGACAAGATGTCATCGCTCGCGGACGTTTCGCGCGCGACCGTGGCAAAACGCCACGCCTCGTCAAGGTCACCATCCTCCAGGAGCGCCGTGGACAGCCCGACGGCAGTGGTGGAGGCATACCCGCGATCCCCCAGGCCGATCTTCCGGTCGTACGACTCGCGGTAGTGGCGGACCGCGGATTTGGCGTCTCCCGAAAGCAGGGCGTTGTGGGCCAGGGCCGCGTCCGTCTCCGTGAGCAGGAAGCGATCACCCAGCTCCTCCAGGTCGCGCGCTGCTCTGGTGATCCGCTCGTGCGCATCATCGAAGGCGCCCTGGAGGGTCAACATCCGACCGATCCCCAGATCTGCGCCTGGGCTGTAGGCATGGCTGACCAGGTCTTCGATGAGCTGGATGGCCTCGTTACACGGCGTGGGTCCGAACACGGCGGCGGCTCCAATCTGAATGCGCGCCTCCCGAAGCCACGGCCCAACGCTCTCCGGCCGATCAAGAGCTGCGCGAGCTCGGGAGGCCGCTTCGCCCGCCCTGCCCATGCTGAACAGAGCCCACGCGGCGACGAGCTCCGCCAAGCTGGCTCCAACGGGATCGCCCAAACGGGCGAGGGTGTCCCGCAAGCGCTCGGCTTCGTGCATCGACTCCGACAGCACCATCGTGGCCTGGGTGGAGCTCCGCAGTTCGACCAGTGCGAGCTCCGCCCAGGCTCCCGCGCGCTCGTCCCCTGTCCGCGCCGCGGCGGCCACGACTTCCACGAGCAGCCGGTCAGCGCGGGCGGCCTCGCCAACCGTCGGCAGACGTCGAGCGAGCAGCACCATGAGGACGCCGCGCTCGGGATCGTCCGGTGGCATGAGGTCAACGGCCCGACCCAACAGGTCTGCGGCGGCGGCGGCGTCTGCGCGGAGGTCGGCCCTCCGTCCCGCATCGGCCAGTAGCCCGCTGGCCCGGGTGGCCAATTCGCGCGCCCGGGCATCGGGAGGCCCAAGCTCGGCCCGGTAACGGTAGGCCTGCTCCAGGTGATAGGCCACGATTTCCCCGTATTCGGCCACCCGGTCGGTGGCGATGCGCTCGAGCCAGTCCGCGAAGCGCTCGTGGAGCTCGGACCGAGTCTGCTTCGCAAGCGCCTGATACGCCGCATCGCGGATGAGCAAGTGCCGGAACCGATATGCCTCCTCTCCGGCGAATGAGGCCTGATCGGGTCGAACGAGTTCCATTCGGAGGAGTGCCATCAGACGCTCGCTTACCCGTAGCTTGATCGGATCGGGCGCCAGTTCGATGACCGCCCCCCGATGGAACGTGTTGCCCTCGACTGACGCGCGCTCGATGACCGTCCGCTCTTCGCTGTCCAGGCCATCCAACCGGGCGGACAGAAGCGCCTGTATGGTCGGGGGGATCGTCAGCTCCCGAAGGTCGCGCGACGCAAGCCAGCCGCCATTCCCCTTGGTCAGGAAACCATCGTCGATGAGCTTTGCGAGAAGTTCCTCCACGAACAGAGGGTTCCCCTCGGCGGCACCGCTCACCCGACTTCGCACCTCCTCGGGCAGCTGGGCATGCCCGAGCAGGCTCGTCAGCAACTCGTCGCTCTCACCCTCGGAAAGCGGCTCGAGCTGAACCGTTGTTGACCAGCGCTTGCCCCCACCCCACGCAGGTCGCTTCTCGATCAGCTCCGATCTGCCCAGGGCGATGAGCAGGATCGGGGCATCACGCGTCCAGTCGGCGATGTGCTCAACCAGGTCCAGGAACGTCGGCTCGCCCCACTGGACGTCGTCGAACACCAGCACCAGTGGGCGCTGGCGCGCGAGACGCTCGAACGTCTTCCGAATGGCCCAGAAGATCTGCTCGGGCGCGGGGCTCGCCGCCTCCAACCCGAGGATCCCCGCCACGATCTCGACGATTCGTTCGGCCTCGGGTTCCTCGGCCAGCACGGAGCTCAGCCGTTCACGCGAGACCTCGGCTGAGTTCGTCTCCCGGATGCCCGCGCCGTCGCGGATGGCCTCGGCCACGGGCCAGTAGGTGATCCCGTGACCGTATGCCAGGCAGCGGCCGGTCGCCACCTGGGCCTGATCGCCGACGGCGCCGATGAACTCATCCACCAGCCGCGACTTTCCAACGCCGGCGACCCCCAGGATCGTGAAGAGATGGCAGATCCGCTCCTCGACTGCCTCGCGGAACGCCTCGTCCAGGAGGCGCAAAGGCCGGTGGCGCCCAACCAGTGGGGCCTCGAGCGGGCGCGCGTGTCGGCCTCTCGTGTCCAGGACCCCCGTCAGCCGCCACGCAGGAACCGGCTCGGCCTTGCCCTTCAGGGAAAGTGGCTCGACCGCCTC
>Ga0214471_10001999_pt1 | contig 16095 bp, 8 predicted proteins | sample RVTome_5_FD_207665 | JGI IMG/M metagenome (GOLD analysis project Ga0214471, IMG submission 207665) | Soil microbial communities from uranium-contaminated site in the Upper Colorado River Basin, Wyoming, United States - RVT142D155 | ecosystem: Environmental > Terrestrial > Soil > Contaminated >... | reverse complement strand
GCGCGCCCCCCCAGGCCCCCCGGCGCGCGGGGCCCCGGCGCCGCCCCGCGAGGCTCTCGGCGAGCACGCCGGGTGGGAAGGGAAGCCGATGGACGATCGGCGCGACCAGACGATACGCGGAGAGCACGGAGCCGGAATGTGCTAGCTTGGAGCCCATGACGCCACGCGGCTACTGGCAGGCGGCGCGCCAACCCCGGTACACACTGCTGTTCGCGCTCCCCCTGCTGCTGCTCTACGAGGGCCTCTCGTTCGCGCTCACCCAGAGCGCGTACGCGGGCCTGCGCAACGGGGCCGACGTCCTGCTCAAGACGCTGTTCGTGGCCTTTGGCGGCAGCCGCGGCGTGGCCGTGTTTTCCCTGCTGCTGCTGGGCATCGGCGCATGGCTCGTCAGGCGCGACCGGCGCCGCCATCCGGGCCCGCTGGACCGTGGAGTCTTCGCGCTGATGCTGGCGGAGAGCGCCGTCTATGCGATGCTGCTGGGCGGCGTCGTGTCGGCGCTGACGTCTCTCCTTCTCGCCCCCATGCTGAGCGCGGCCCAGGGCGCCGATCCGGTGCGCCTGCCGCTCGCGGGCCAGCTCGTCCTGTCGCTGGGGGCGGGGATCTACGAGGAGCTGCTCTTCCGGGTGCTGCTCGTCTCAGGTCTGCTGGCCCTGGGCCTGCGGCTCGGATGGCCGCGGTCTCGCGCCGTGGCGGCGGCCGTGGTGCTGGGCGCGCTCGTGTTCAGCGCCTTCCACTATATCGGCCCCATGGGCGACGTCTTCACGGTCGTGTCGTTCACGTTCCGCGCCATAGCCGGCCTGGTGCTCTCCGGACTCTACGTGGCCCGCGGCTTCGGGATCGCCGCGTGGACGCATGCGCTGTACGATGTGTGGTTGACGCTGCTGGTGCGATAGCCGAATGCCGATGGCCGATAGCCGATGGCCGATAGCCGATGGCCGACGGGCTGGGCAGGCTGGCTCGGCCATCGGCCATCGGCATTCGGCGTTCGGCCCTCGGCTATCGGGAACGCACGACCAATCTCCTGCTGCGCATTAAGCCGATCAGGCAGGCTACCGTCTGATCGGCCAGGTCGAGAAGGGGGGTTGTTTGTTGGGGGAGAAGGTATTGGCGCTCTGCCGCGATCGTCAGGAGACGCTGGGTCTCGGCCGCGGATCCGAGTGCGATGCGCACGTGGCGGCGGAACAGGGGTACCGTGCCGAGGGCGTAACCCTCCACCAGATTCACGTCCACGGAGACCGCGGCGCGCCGGAGCTGATCCACGACGGTCCACGCGCGTCGCGGCAGCGGTCCGTCCGTGGCGTCGAGAATCCCCAGACTGAGTTGCTGGGCCAACTGCCAGGCGTGCAGCGCCCTGTACCCCTCCATCCCCGCACGCTAACCCGATCCCCCACCGACCCCCTCACCAAACTCTTGCCCCGCCCCCCATCCCGCCGCATCCCCCTCGGCTATCGGCTATCGGCTATCGGCTATCGGCTATCGGCTATCGGCTATCGGCTATCGGCTATCGGCTATCGGCCATCGGCCCTCGGCTATCGTTTCACCCGGTAGATCGAATCCAGAATCGGCCGCCACCCCTCGATCGGCACCGCCCCCGCCAGCAACCCTCCCTCGATCACGAAGGACGGCGTGCTCTGGACCCCGGCCCGCACCACGCTCTCGGCCTCGCGCATGATCAGGTCCCGCATCCGGCCGTCCGTGACGCAGGCATCGAGCGAGTCCACGGCGACGTCCGTCGCGGCCGCCACGCTGTAGAAGTACGGACTCGGGTCGTCGAGTTGCGCCCACACCGCTTGCTGGTCGAAGAGCATGTCGTGGACCGGCCAGAACCGGCCCTGCGCCGCCGCGCACATGGCAAACTCGTGGGCCGCCGCCGCGTTGGGGTGGATGGCGACGAGCGGCAGGTTCACGAACAGCAACCGGATCTTCCCCGGATCCACGTACTCCCGCTGGAGCAGGGGCATGGTCTCGGCCCAGAACACCCGACAGGCGGGGCACTGGAAGTCCGCGATCTCGAGGACCGTGATCGGGGCATTGGGGGAGCCCTTGGTGCGGGCGGCCAGCAGGGCGGAGTCGGCGGCCGTCTCTCGAGCCGCCGGGCGAGTGGCGAGCCGGGGGGACGGCGCGTCGGGGCCTCGGGTTGCGAGGACGCCCCCGATTCCCACGACGACCACGAGGCCGATGGCGAGCGGCCACGCGAACCGAGATGGCATGTGAGCGCTAGTCCGGAAGCGGGTCGAGTCGGCGGAGGGCCGTGCCCGTGCGGTCCAGGACGTAAATGGCATCGGGCCCCGCCTCGACCGCGGCCACGAACCCGACGCTGCGGGACAGGCCAACCGCCGTGAACCCGTCGGACGTCAGGCGGAGGATGTAGAGTCCCTCCGGCCCGCCCGCGACGTACGCCGTGCCGTCCCGCCACGCGGCATCGTAGACGAACCGGGCGCCGCTCCAATTGGCGATCTCGGCCGGCGCGTCCGGGTTGCGGATGTCAATCGCGTACAGGCCGCCCGATCCCGCGGAGACGAGCGCCGTGGACCCGGCGATGGTCACGCGGCGCCCCAGGAACGGAAACTCGAGCGTCCCGCGCAACGCGAGGGAGTCTCCGTCCACGGAGTACGCGGCGAGCCGTTCCTCCGTGAGCACCCAGACGGTCTGCGGGTCCTGCCATGCCACGTCCACGACCCGGGCGTGTTCGGCGAGGCTCGGTCCCATCACCTCGACCGAGTCGCGGACGCGCGCGAGCTGCACGCCGAGCCCGAGTCCCAGCAGCAGAGCAGAGCCCTGCCCCCCGACGGCCGAGATTTCCCCCTGATACGCCAAGGTCCCGGGGTCCTCGCCGCGGAGCGGAAAGCGGTACAGGCCCACCGCGGAGCCCACCAGCAGCAGGTTCCGGCGGTCATGGGCCATCACCGCGCCGATGCCACGCAGCCCCCGTGCCCGCAGCCCGAGCCGCTCCAGGGCGGGCCCGACCTGGACCAGCTCGACGCCGTCGGCCCCGGTGATCAGGATGGTGCTGTCGTGGACGCTCACGTCGTTCGGGATCAGGCTGAGCGGCAGCTCGCGGCCGCGCAGCTTGATCGGAGGCGCGTGACTGTAGCGCACGGCGTAGAGGTCGTCCATCTCCTTGCCGATCATGAAGCCGACGAGGCCGCCGAGCGCCACGCTGATCGGGGTGACGCACGCCACCCGCGAGCAGCCGCCCACGTCTCGGTCGAAGGCGAGGGCATACCCGGCCGCCATCGTGCCGGTCAGGAGGGCGCCGACCCCGGCCATGAACCATTTCCGAGGGATGCGGCCACCCTGCGCCTGGAGCGGCGCCGTGGTCACCGTGAGCGCCAGGGCGACGCAGAGCGCCCGCGTCATGGCACGTCGCTGACGGTGAACACCCGCCGGCGGACGGCACTCTGGCCGGAGAGCCGGTCGGTGAGGACGAGCTCCAGGACGTACGTGCCGTTGGGGGCGTCCTCCAGATCCACCGCGAGCCAGCCGGGCACGCGGTCGCGCTCGCCGAGTGTCTCCCGCACCTCGTACCGGACGGAGACCTGGTCGTCGCCCTTGGCGGTCGTCCCGATCGCGTCGAGCATCCCGCCCACGACGCGGGCGGCGAACCCGCGCCGCTCGATGGACTGCACCCGGAGCACGATCTCCGCGTCATACCAGAAGGTGCCGAGGCTGTCGAGCGTCAGGTTGTACGTTTCCCAGAACAGGTGGACCTCGCCGCCGGGTGTGAAGCGCATCGCGGGGTTGGGATCCAGCAGGAAGTCCCGGCGTCCGGTCAGGGCGGCGGTCCGCGGGGCCACCCGGTCCGCCATCACGACGTCGCTCAGCATGAGCGCGGAGCGGTTGAAGTCGTCCACGTCCAAGCGGTCGGCGCCGCGCGCCGCGCGCCGCGTCGTCGGCTGGCGGGCCTCGACCCGGAACCGGTACTGGCCGGCGGCCAGGGCACTGGTGAACGTCCGCTGCTCGAACTGGGTTTCGGAGCGGAAGCGCATCGTCTCCTGCCGGCGCTCCACCGTGACCTCGCGCTCGAGGGGGTCGGTGATGAACAGGCCGTGCTCGATCGGGCCCTCGGCCAGGTCCACGCCCTCGGCCATCTGCGCCAGGGGCAGACCCGCGTAGAACACCAGCTCGGTCGCGTCCCCCGGGCCGGCGCCGCGGAACGCCGCCACCTGAACCGGGATCGAGTCCATCGCCTCGGTCACCGGCACGTTGTCGTACTTCACCGGCAGCCGGTACCGGGTATCCTCGGCGTAGGCCTGAAACTCCCCGGCGAACCGCGCGAAGTTGTAGCCCGGCGGCCCGTAGAACACGAAGCGGAGGTTCCGCTCGGGGTAGAACCAGACCGTGGTGATCTTGCCCACGGCCATGACGTCCGGGGCGCGTCCGTCGGTTTCGGGGGCGAACGAGGCGACGACCGGGGGCGGTCCGTAGCGGATGTAGATCACGCCCCGGTCCGTATCCCAGCCCCGCAGGTGAAGCTCGGGGGCCGAGAAGCGGAGATCGGCGTAGGCGGCGCGGGCGAGGTGCTCCAGCAGGTGCTCGTTCTCCGGTGTCAGTTTCAACGGATCGCCGGCCGCCCAGTAGATTCGGTCGAACTCGGCGCGCTGGGCCGCGGTCAGGGCCCGGTAGGCGTCCGCATCGCTTCGGCGGAGGATGACGGAAAGATCCGTCAGCTGGCTCCGTTCGCCGGGGGTCAGTCCGGCAAGGGCCCGGTCGAACGCCCGCGTGGCCTCCGCCGCCCGCCCCAGTCGCCACAGGCCCAGGCCAAAGAAGAGTTGGGCCCGGGGGTTCCGCGGGGCCGCGGCGACGAACCGCCGGACCTGCTCGTTGAACTCCTCCAGGCGCTGTTCGTCCAGGAGGATCCCGAGCAGGCCCGCATTGGCGCGGTCGTGGGCGGGCCAGGCGTTGACGCCGCTCCAGTAGTGCGCCTCCGCCCGCCGCAGGTCCAGCTCGCCGGCGTCCGCGATCTCCGCGGTGCGTTGGGCCAGGAAGTCCTTGGCGTAGTGCGGATTATTGACGGCCTCGTCGGGATCGAACTGGACGGCGTCCCCGGTGAGGAAACGGCGGCCGTCCTGCGCCTGGAAGCGGCGGTGGTGGATGTCCCCCAGCTCGGCCTCGATTTCCGCCACGAGGGCCGGGTCCCCCCGCTGCCGGGCGGCCGCCAGGGCGCGGTCGAAGAACCGCTGCGCGTCCAGCCGGCCGATCCCCTGTTTGAGGCGCAGGCGGCCGAACTCCAGATAGTAGGCGGGGTTGTTCCGCTCGATCCGGATGGCCCGCTCGAGGGCCCCGGCCGCCGCGCGCCGCTTGAACATGTCCGTGATCTCGGTGCCCGCCTGCCGGGCCAGGAGCATGCCGCGCCGGTAGTGGGCGTCCGCGAGGTTCGGCGCCAGGCGGGTGGCTTCCTCCAGGCGGGCGAGCGCCGCCGCGGTATCTCCGTACCGGGCCAGCTGGAGCGCGTCGGCGACCAGCCGGCTCGCGCGGGCCACCGCGTCATCGGCCCGCTGCGCCGGCAGGCCCCCGGGGCTTGCCAGGGGGAACAGGGCGAACAGCCAGGCGGCCGATACTGGGGTCTTGCGAACTCCGGCCATCGCAGGCACTATAGCGCGCCCCGGAGGCCGGCGCCATGGTCCGGCGCTCCGCACCAATCCGTAGTAAACCGGAGGCTGGGATTGCCGACCTCTTGCGGTCTGGCGGAGAGACCCGTAGGTTGGCCGGCATGGGTCCATGGCGCCGTCATGGCGCCGGCCGCACCGACCCTTCCTGGCGGGACCAGAACGTGGCGCTTCGCGCCACTGCATGATACGAACGTCAGTTCCGTGAGCCTGTTCGGCAGCGTTCCGCGCCGGGCGGGTAGTCGGAATGGAGTTCGCGGTGTCGTCGCGTCGGCCGGCCGGCCGGCGCCCTGCGTTCGGAAGGAGGGGCTTAGCGATTCCTGGTTGTCGGCCTTCCACCGTCTCCTGTGTTCCTTTTAAGGAGAAACTTCTGATGCACGCAATGTCCCGCCTTTTGGCTGGGCTTGCGGTGTTCGTGCTGTTCGCGGTGGCCGTTCCGGCCGCGGAGGCACAGACCGGCAAGCTCACCGGCACCGTCACGGACGCGCAGTCCGGCGCGCCCCTCGAGGGTGCGCAGTTGATCTTGCAGGGTACCGGGATCACGGCCCTCACCTCGTCCAACGGCCGGTACTTCCTGGTGAACGTTCCCCCCGGCACGTACACCGTGCTGGTGCGGCGGATCGGGTACAACACCGCCGAAGTCCGGAACGTGTTCATCCAGATTGACGTGACCCGCACCCTGGATGCCGAGCTGTCGCCCACCGGCGCGATCGGCGTCGAGGAGATCGTGGTCTCGGCGGACGAAGTGCCGTTGCTGGAGCCGGGTGTGACCGGCTCGGCCACGAACATCCGCTCCGAGGAAATCGAGGCACTCCCGGTGACGAACATCCAGGGCGTCCTCGCGCTGCAACAGGGCTTCCTCGAGGTGCCGCAGAACACGGATATCATCTCGTTCACGGACACCCGGCGGAATCCCCAGACCCCGGTCCGCATCCGCGGGGGGCGCAATGGGGAGACCCTGACGCTCATTGACAACATTCCCATCAACAACTTCGTGTTCGGCGGTCCGGCGTTCGACATCACGAACGAGGCGGTCGAGCAGGTGGACTTCCAGCGCGGCGGCTTCGAACCGCAGTACGGCAACGCGCTCTCGGGCATCATCAACATCGCGACCCGCGAGGGCGGCACGAATCTGGCCGGCGCGGTGAGCATCCAGACCTCGGCGCTCGGCGGCGCGCTCGGCAACCGGCCGGACGAGCTGTCCGATTTCGATCTGTACCAGGGCTACATCTCGGGCTCGATTCCCGGGACCGGGAACGCGCTCCGCTTCATGGTGGCGGGCCGGAACCAGACCGGCGCGGACCGCGTGCTCGAGTTCGACACGCTGGTCACCAATTACTCGAATCCGGGCGGGAACGAGAACGGGCTGGACCTGTTCCCCGGATGGCGCTCGTTCGGGTATGACAACCTGTCGGACGTCACCAGCAAGCTGACGTACTATTTCCAGCCGACCATGAAACTGTCGGGCCAGTACATCAGCTACCGGCGACAGCGGCTGCCGTTCGACTTCGACTACCTGCTGACCAATTTCAACCAGCTCCAGGCACCGGCCATCCAGAACTTCGAAGACTCGCTGGCGGTGAGCGGTGGCGACCTGCTCTCGCCGGGCCGGTTCGAAACGGTGATCCCGGGCTCGATCAAGGTCAAGCGGGACATGCTCACGGGGAAGTGGGACCACACCATCGGCGGTCGCTGGTTCTACAAGCTCGCCGGGGGCTGGTTCGGGCAGAGCCGTGAGACGTGCAATTTCTTCCAGGGGATCTGTCTCGGGAGCAAGTTTTCCGACCCGAACTTCACGGGCGACCAGTTCATCGGCTCGGGGATCAGCTCGGGCCACCCGGCGGGCGGCACCGACGAGTTCTTCGGCGGCGAAAAGCTCGACACCTACGTCGGGCGGGTGGACGTGCAGGGACAGGCCACCGACCATCACAACGTCCAGGTGGGCGCCTTCTATCAGACGCACCGGCTGGTGTACAGCGAGTTCCGGAACCAGGGCACGAACGACGTGTTCGTGGTCCCGGCCTTCTACAAGGCCCAGCCGTGGGACGGCGCGGTCTACATTCAGGACCGGATCGAGTACGACTTCCTGACGGTGAAGCTGGGGCTGCGGTACGACTTCGGCGCGGCCGGCGGCCAGTTCTTCGCGAATCCGCTGGACCCGACCAACGGGACCACGGCCCGCGAGGTGTGCTCCGGAGACGTCGCGGGCATCGCCGCGTACACGACGCCCAATCCCGACGACCCGACGCAGACGCTCACCGGGTTCCCCGCGTGCGCGGCGAATCGCGTGCTGCTCGACAGCGCGGCGACGCAAGCGCAGTTCGACGACTTCGCCGAGAGCAAGACGCGCACCCAGTTCAGCCCACGCATCGGCGTGAGCTTCCCGCTCACCGAGCGGTCGCAGGTGTTCTTCAACTTCGGCCGGTACAGCCAGAACCCCCTGTACAACAACATCTACCAGAACTCGGGCATCGGGACGGTCGCCGGCTACGACGACGACCAGAGCAACGTCTGCGATGAGGATGCGGTCGTGCCGGGCACGAACCAGTGCCACCCGATCATCTTCAACGACACGTACACGCTGTCGTTCCTCGGGAATCCGAGCCTCCTGATCGAGAAGACGACCTCCTACGAGCTCGGCTTCGCGACGGAGATCGCCGACAACTTCGCCCTCCAGATCCTGGCCTTCTCGAAGGACCAGTTCGGGCTCTCCGGGGTGCGCCAGGGTGGACGGCTGGCCGACGGCACGAACGTCTTCGACGTCGGGACGACGTATGGAAACGCGCAGTACAACTATTCGGTGATCGTGAACCAGGACTTCCAGACCGTGCGCGGCTTTGAGATCTCCCTGCGGCGCCGGCTCTTCAACTTCTGGGGCTTCAATCTCAACTACACGTTCGCGCAGGCGACGACCAACGCCGCGGCGCCGGACAACGCCTTCCAGCGGACGTCCGAAGAGGGCGACCCGGTCAACTTCCAGGAGTTGACCTCCGAGGTTGACCAGCCGCACGTGTTCAATGCCTCGGTGTTCTTCCGTGTGGCGAACGAAGACGTGTTCAACCAGAGCATCCTCGACGCCCTCATCCGGAACGGGTCGCTGACGTTCACGTTGCAGGCGGCGAGCGGATTCCCCTACACGCCGACCACGTCGTTCGGCGGCGCCGGCAACGACCAGCTCGAGCAGAACAGCGGGCGGGCCCCGGGGACGTTCCGGATCAATACCTTCCTGTCGAAGGACTTCACATTGACCAACCTGCGCCTCGGCGCGTTCCTCCGCGTCAACAACCTGCTGGATCAGCTCAACTGCCAGCAGGTGTTCACGACGACGGGTCGCTGCGACGCGGGGACCGTGGACCAGAGCCGCAACCGGCAGGGCAACGCCGCCGGACCGGGCACGACGACGACGTACTTCGATCGCGCGGGCTACTATGGAGCGCGGCGGAGCTTCAACTTCGGCGTGCGGATGAGCTTCTAGGACGTCACGGGCAGGGGCGGCCGCGTGGGGCCGCCCCCGCTCCCAGACCGAGAATTCATAGGAGCAGTCATGACTATGCGAATTCGATCGTGGATGCAGCGCGTCCGGCGGGCCGGGCTTGCGCTGGGCGTCGGGGCGCTCTCCGTCCTGTCGTTCGGCGACGCGGTGGCACAGCGCCGGGGCGACCTGACCGGCGACGTGATCCTCGACGCCGCCGGGGCGCCGGGTGGAGACTTCAATGTTTCCCAGGCGCGGCGGGAGCGGGGATTCCGTCTGTTCGGCGGGGCCGACGGCGCCGGCGCCGGCATGCACGCGTCCGGCAACTTGGGGTACGCGCTCGACAACTACTCGCCGTGCGACAACCCGCTCTCCGGGTTCTGCTACTGGAACGTGCGGGCGGCGCGCGGCGGCGGTACGATCACGTTCCAGTTCTTCGAGGTGCTGTTCGCGGCGGGTGCCCCGGCCTCGGATTGGGCCAGGGCGCGGAAAGCCGTCCCGTCCCTCGCCAACGCCAGGGGCGGCGGGTACACCTATCTGAGCAATTTCGGCCTGTTCTCGGGCCGGTACGAGTGGGGCCCACGCGACGGGACGCTGTCGAAGCTGTTCAGCGGCGTTACGGCGGTGTCCGACGGCAGTTGCCGCGACCACCGGGGCTTCGGCAACGGGAACTTCGGGAACTTTGCGTCCGGCGCGCCGCTGCTGGCCTCCAGCAACTGCCCCGACACGTGGCCGGGGGCCCCGGCGGCGCCCGTCTGGGGTGGCGATCGGACCACCGCGCTCGAAGGGTACCAGGCCCTCTTCGATGCCGATCCCACGGAGTTCCGGTTCGACTTCTGGCAGGTGCCGGACAGCCTGAAACGGGCCGGTCCCTTCATGGGGACCAACTTCAGCACGTACGGCGAGACCTCCGACCACTTCACCGAGGTGCTGGGCTCGTACGGGTCGGTGATCCCGGGTGGATCGGGAGACCCAACGGTGACCGGCTGGCCCATGGGACTCGTCTGGCGGTTCGAGGCGTTCAACTTCGGCGTCCCGACGTATGCGAGCACCGTGTTCATCCGCGCGACCGTCATCAACCGGTCCGAGGACGTCTATGGTGTGGGGCTCGACTACGACTCGCTCTACCTCGGCTTCATGCCGGGGACCGGCGGCGCGGGCCCTGGTGGTGGGCAGGCGTTTTCCAATTACTACATGCCGGAGATCTCCACGGCCCTGTACCACCAGAGCCACGTGACGGTGGGGGGGCCGTGCTCGGAGGGCGCGCGGCAACCGGCCGGGGTTCCGGGGTGCACCGCCAGCGCGGGCATGGGGATGAACAACGGCGGGAACGCCATCATCGTGCTCAAGAGCCCGATCGGCGACCTCCGCAACAAGCACTTCTCCAACCCGGCGTCGCCGTTCTACAACACGGGCCATCCGCTGGTGGGCGACACGATCACGTTCAATCACGGGCACCAGTGCGGCTTCGGCAGCTGCTGGGCGACCACGCACAACGTGAACGACAAGCGCTCGTTCGGGATGATCTCCTCCACCGAGGCCAACGTGCTGGACGGGCGCGATCCCGCGGCGCTCACGCCCGGGGAGGCGTTCATCACGTTCCGCAACAAGGGTTTCCCGACGGAGCGGGGCAAGTTCAACAAGTACGTGCCGGGCGAGCAGGGACCGCCGGCGGCGACGTGGGACTACAACAAGGACGGGACCCCCGACACGCTGTACTACGACTCGTGCGCGGATCAGGGGTGCGTCGTGGCGTCGGCGGATACGTTCCCCGGCGGGCAGAAAAACGCCTACGGCAACGTGGGTGGGATCCTCGCGGCCGGGCCGTTCCCGCTGGCGGCGGGGGACTCGACGTCGTGGTTCGTGGCGTTCGTGGGCGATGCCGACTCGGTCCGCACCTGGGCGTCCATCAACGCCGCCATTGATCTCTACATGAACTTCTTCCTGTCACCCGAGGCCCCGCCGCCGGTCACGATCGCGTCCACGCAGGTGACGGCCGGGACGATCGGGGAACTGGGTGAGGATCCGGAGGTCACGTTCTTCTTCGACGACGCGCCGGAGCGGTGGGTGGACCAGTTCCTCCTGAAGCTCTCGGAGGACGTCCGAACGAGCCCGTCCTTCGCGACGCTGCGGGCCAAGAACCCGGGCCTGGCCGACGAGATGGCCGCGCGCGCCGCGGATAACCTCGAGGCCATCGAGATCTACAAGTCGTGCAACGGGGGCAACACGTGGACCGGCGACGGGAACTGCGTCGGGGATCCGGTCACGGACGTCAACGGGCAATCCATCGGTCTGGGCTGGCAGGCGTACGCCATCTTCGACGTGGACGCCAACAGCGGCGACGTGCCGAACGTGTTCACGGACAACACGGTCACGCCCGGCCGCTCGTACGTCTACACGGTCGTGGGCAAGAGCCGTGGCGCCGAGTTTCAGGTGATTGACGAGGACGACCGGCCCACGGTCATCTCGTTCGCGCCGACCATCCGCAACACGCTCAGCTCGTCTTCGTCGGACCCGAACGTGCTGTCGGTGTACATCCCGGCCAGCCGCGCCGCGGGCTACCGGGCGGCGCAGATCTCGTTCTCCGCTCTGGGGGAGGCGACCGTACCGCTGTCGGTGGGCGTGAGCGACGCCCCGACGCCGGGCAACTATCAGATCGCGTTCGGCAACCGGATCACGGTCGAGCGGGACAGCATCATCGCGGACGATGCCTGCGGCCCTGCGGGGACGGTGTGCGGCACGCGGGTCATCCTGGCGCGCGTCGTGAACGCGGCGCCGGGCGGGACGTCCACCGTGGTGCGGCGCGACACGTTGTTCCGCGACGGGGCGGACGAGTTCCCGGTGTCCGGAGCGGCCAGCAGTTCAGCGGCCACGACGGTGGGGAACTTCCGCCGGCTGCAAACCGTGTACGACGCACTCGGCTTCGTGGTGGCGGCGGGTTCGACGCCGATTTTCGCGAGCCGCACGCTCACGGGGAACGCCGCGACGCCCACCGGGGTGTTCGCGCTGGCGGATTTCCCGGGCTTCACGGTGGCGGCGAACAATGCCACCGCCGGGGCCTTCAACTCGGCGACGGAGCGGGCGTACCGAGGGGCCGCCACGAGACAACTGCTGGGGCTGCCCGACACGGCGGTCGTGATCCCGCGCGGCAACGTGGACCGGTTCATGGCGCAGTGGCGTGAACAGAACTCCGTCCGCGGCCCGTTTGGGGTCGGTCAGTACATGATCTCATGGGCTGGGGACGCGTTCGGCTTGCCGCGCGGCCTCTCGTCGCTCGGGGCGAGTTCCGAGGCCGAGCTGACGGCCGCGCTCCAGGGGCGGCCGGTGGCGTCCACGGGCTTGACCGACGCGGCCACCGCAACGTTGCTCAGCGATGCCGGGCTGGCGGCCGGGGTCGTGACCCAGCAGGACCTGGTCGCGGTCAAGGCGCCGTTCACGATCCGCAACACGACGTTCGGGCGGGACGTGTCCATCGCCATGGTGCGGCGGACGATGACGCAGGGTGCGAGCGTCGCCAACACCTACCGGCTCGGCCGGAACGCGGACACGCTCCGCGTCGGGATTCCCGCGGACGAGTGGGTGCCCGGTGATCTACTGTACTTCATCGAAACGGTCACCCGCGACTCGACGGAGGGCGCGAACGTCGTGCTCGACGGCTCGTTGCAACCCCTGAGGGTGACCAACCCCCAGGTAACGTTCACGGGCGCCACGATCGGCTGCAACCAGCCGAACCCGCCGTTCTGCAATCCGCTCGGCCCCAACATCCTGGGCTCGTCGGGCTGGCTCGCGACCAGTGCCGGGGACAGCGTCCAGTTCGAGTACAACCTCGGCTTCAGCCCGACGGACCGCTGGGTGTTCGACCTGACGGCCCCCGTGGCGGGCACGGAAATCACGGAGGTGACGGACTCCACGCTCGCCGCCGTGCGCGTCGTGCCGAACCCGTTCGTCGTGTTTTCGAGCTATCAGACGACCATCGCCGATTCACGGGTGCTGTTCACCAACGTGCCTCCCACGGGTGCGCTCCGGGTGTACACGGTCGCTGGCCAGTTCGTCCAGCAGATCTCGTGGACCGCGGACGACCTCACCGGGACGGGGGATCTGTTCTGGAACCTGAAGTCGCGCGAGGACATTGATATCGCCAGCGGCCTCTATATCTGGGTCATAACGGCCCCGTCGAATCCGACGGACCCCACCAGCGCACCGGTGACGGCCCGCGGCAAGTTCGTCGTCATCCGCGGTCAGTCGCGATAAGGGGGGCATGAAGATGCGACCTATTACGGCCATCGTAGCGTTGACGCTCCTCTGCGGCGGCGGGTTGTCCGCCCAGACGCAGGGTAGTTTCCTCATTCCACAGGTGGACGAGGGTACCACGCGGGTGGCGGCGCGCGGCGCCAACTTCCTCGAGATCGGCGTCGGGGCGCGCGCGCAGGCGCTCGCCGGGGCCTACACGGGCCTCGCGTCCGGGGCGACGGCGATGTATTGGAACCCGGCGGGCATCGGCTCCACCGACGGCCTCGTCGTGGCGTTCTCGTACTCGCCGCTGTACGCCGACCTGGACATCAAACACACCTACGCCGCCGTGGCCATTCCGGTCTTCGGCGGGGCGCTGGGCGTGTCCTACATCAACTTCTCGTCCGGCGACATCTTCCGGACCTCCGAGGACTTCCCGGCCGGTGACAGCCCGACGTTCGGCCCGGTGTTCGACTACACGGGCACCGTCCTCGGTCTGCACTACGGCCGCCGCCTGACCGACCGCCTCATGGTTGGCGCGAGCGGCAAGGTCATCCAGGAGGGGCTCACGGACGCCCAGGCGTCGTGGTGGGCCGTGGATTTCGGTACGATGTTCAATACGGGCCTGTACGGGTTGTCCATCGGGGCGTCGCTCCAGAACATCGGCAACTCGGCGGCCATGACCGGGGCGCTCACCAAGCGGCGCGTTACGACGCCCGAGGCCTTCCCGGTTGCCCAGCCGGTGAACTACGCCGTCCAGAGCTACCAGCTCCCGATGACGTTCCGGTTCTCGGTGGTGAGCGATCTGATGGGGGCGCCCGACGCCCTCTTCTCTCCCGGCAGCAGCGTCGGGATGAAGCTCGCGGTGGATCTGAACGATGCCGTGGACACGGATCTCCAGTCCATGGTCGGGCTCGAAGTGAACGTCCGGCAGTTCGTGTTTCTCCGGGCGGGCAAGAAGTTCGTGAACGAGCGCAGCGACGAGGACTTCCGCAGCTTCAGCCACGGGATGGCGTTCGGCGGCGGTTTGCGCCTGCCGGTCTTCGGGCGCGCGTTGAGCTTCGACTACGCGTACACCAGCATGGGCGAATTGCAGAACGTGCAGGTCTTCTCGTTCGAGTTGGGTGGTAACTGACCAGAGCGGGGGGGGTGGGGTGCCACCCTCGGCGCCCCACCCCCCGGGCTCAGAACGCATCGGAGATTGGCTGATGCTGCGTAAACTGGTGCTGGGAGCCGCCGCTCTGGCGCTGACCGCGGGCCCCGCGGTCGCGCAGGACGGCTCTGGAAGCTTCCGCGTCGGGCCGCGCGCCGGGTACACGATGTACAAGGACGCGACCGGTTTGAAGCCCGGGGTGGGATTCGGGATGGACGCGGTCTACTCTGTCACCAAGAACCTCGGGATCGGACTGCTGGTGGACTTCGCGCGCCCGCAGACCGACTCGAGCTACTTCCCGGTCGAGATGTCGTTTGGCGGATCCTCGTCGGACCTCAATCCCGAGGGTGAGACGTTCATCTTCGGCGTGCAGTATCCGGTGACGGTCGCCCAATACCACTTGCTGGCCGAGTTCCGGTTTGGGAATCGGTTCCAGCCGTTCTTCAGCGGCAGCGCGGGTGCCTATACGATGTATCTCGACCCGCAAGCGGCCAGGGGCAACACGCATTTCACGAACTGGGCATTCAGTGCCGGCGCGGGGTTCGATTTCCAGGCTGGCTCCGCGACGTCCGTGCGGCTCGAGGCGCGCGACTTCATCTTCACGCGCTACGACCGTGCGAACCTGGAAGTGCAGGCCCTCGCGTATGACTGGACCGTGTCCTCCGGCAGCTTCAACCAGCCGGTTCGGTTCCCCGAAGTCCTCCCGTCCCAGGAGCCCTTCAGCGGAACCGCGCACAACATCCAGGTCGTGCTCGGCTTCACCTTCACGCCGGGAGGGCGCTGAGATGCGGATTCGCTCTAGCATGCTGATCGCCGCGGGGCTCGCCGGTCTCGCGGCGTGCCAGGAGGACCGGGCCTACGTGACGGCGCCGATCGGCCCACCCTCCTATGACTTCCGCGCCTTCGCGGCCCTCGGCCTGATTCCGGGAGGGAGCGTCGCGACCGTCGGCGCGGACACCGTGGCATTCACGCTTCGCAACCTGGCGGCGCTGGCGAGCGGCGGCTACACGTTCTGGGCCGCGGACACGAGCGCGACGGGATACGTCAAGCTGACCGGCAACGTGCTCGAGATTTTCCTGCGTGACTCGCTGGATGCCGGCGTCCCGGTGCCCGACCCGGTCACCGAGGAGGTGATCCAGGTTCAGGACACCACGGTGATCGCGAACGTGGACACCTATGCCGGACCCACCGATCCCGCCGTGTTCTCGGTGGTGGCGCGGATGGCCTCGACGGGCGCCACGGGCCTCAACTCGGCCGTGGTGAGCCTCGACGGCAGCGGGACCGGGCAGTTCCTGTGGCGCCGCTTCGAGGTTGAGGGGGCCGGCGCTTTGTTCTTCGGCAACTTCGGCGGCCCGGCCGGTGAGGGGACGCTGGTCACGGATACGATCGCGTCCGCCGCGGATGACGACTTCGTGTTCACGATCGTCAGCTCGCGGCTGGTCGGTGGGTTCCGCGGGGACGAAGTCTCGGTGGAGCTCCAGGGGCTCGGCCGTCCGCCCGAGGGCTTCGTGTATCAGGGGTACCTTGTGGACGACAACGACGCCGGGACCATGGTGGACGTGTTGCGCACCACGTATCCCGAGCGCGCGGACCTGACCGACGTGGACACTGACGACGCGCGCGTGCTCATC
>Ga0214471_10001998_pt1 | contig 16096 bp, 15 predicted proteins | sample RVTome_5_FD_207665 | JGI IMG/M metagenome (GOLD analysis project Ga0214471, IMG submission 207665) | Soil microbial communities from uranium-contaminated site in the Upper Colorado River Basin, Wyoming, United States - RVT142D155 | ecosystem: Environmental > Terrestrial > Soil > Contaminated >... | reverse complement strand
GTCTACAGAAGCTCAGCCCACCGAAACTCAGCCCGAAACCCAGCTCACCGCCATCCTCGAACGCTATTGGGGCTACCCGAGCTTTCGTCCGCTGCAACGCGAGGGCGCCGAAGCGATCCTCGCGGGGCGCGACAGCCTGGTGGTGATGCCCACCGGCGGCGGCAAGTCGCTGTGCTACCAGGTGCCGGCGCTCACCCGCGGCGACGGCCTCGCCGTGGTCGTCTCGCCGCTGATCTCGCTGATGAAGGACCAAGTGGACGCCCTGGTCGCGAGCGGCGTGCCGGCGGCCTACTACAACAGCTCGCTCAATCCCGAGCAGCAGGGCCGGGTGGCCTCGCGCCTGCGCCAGGGGCGCTACCGGCTGCTCTACGTGGCTCCGGAGCGCCTGGTGGGCGAGTCGGGCGGACGCTTCCGCGAGCTCCTCGGCCGCTGCGGCCTGCGCTACGTCGCGGTCGACGAGGCCCATTGCATCAGCCACTGGGGCCACGACTTCCGGCCCGAGTACCGTCAGCTCGGGCGTCTGCGCGAGGCCTTCGCGGGCATCTCGCTCCACGCCTACACCGCCACCGCCACCGAGCAGGTGCGCCGCGACATCGTGGCGCAGCTCGGCCTGCGGCAGCCGCGGGTCCTGGTGGGGAGCTTCGACCGTCCCAACCTCGTCTACCGCGCGCAGCGGCGCCAGGGGACCTACGGCCAGGTCCGGGCCGTGGTCGAGCGCCACCGCGGCGAGGCCGGCATCGTCTACTGCGTCTCGCGGCGTGGGGTCGAGAAGCTGGCCGCGCGCCTGAAGGACGACGGGGTGCGCGCCCTGCCCTACCACGCCGGTCTCGACGACCCGGTGCGCCGCCGCCACCAGGACGCCTTCCTCAACGAGCGCATCGACGTGATCGTGGCCACCGTCGCCTTCGGCATGGGCATCGACCGCTCGAACGTGCGCTACGTGGTCCACGCCGGCGCGCCGCGCTCGCTCGAGCACTACCAGCAGGAGGCCGGGCGCGCCGGACGCGACGGCCTGGAGGCCGAGTGCGTGCTGATCTGGTCGCCGGGCGACTTCATGAGCTGGCGCCGGATGCTCGAGCCCTCGGGCGAGCTGACCGACGCGGCCCAGCGCCAGCTCCGCGACATGGAGCGCTACGCGGCCCAGACCCGCTGCCGTCACCGCGCGCTCGTGGAGCACTTCGGCGAAGGCTATGCAGGACCCTCCTGCGGCGCCTGCGACTGGTGCCTCGGCGAGCTCGAGGCCGCGGACGATCCGGTGGTGCTGGCGCAGAAGCTCATCTCGTGCGTGCTGCGGCTGCGCGAGTCGTGGGGCATGGGCCACGTCGTCGACGTCTTGCGCGGCCGCGCCACCGAGAAGGTGGCTGCGCGCGGCCACGAAAAGCTCTCGATTTTCGCCCTTCTCGCCGACTGTCCGATCCCCGAGCTGCGGGGCTACCTCGAGCAATTGCTCGACGGCGGCTTCCTGCGCCTGGAGGGCGACCGCTACCCGGTGGTGAAGGTCACGCCCGAGGGCCGCCGGCTGCTCAAGGCCGAGACCCCGTGCCAGCTCTTCCGCCACCGGCGGCCGGAGAAGCGCGCCGAGCGGCGGGACAAGGCGGCGAGCTCGGCAGCCTCCGAGTCTTGGCAGGGGGTCGACCGCGAGCTCTTCGAGGCCCTGCGCAAGCTGCGTCTCGAGATCGCCGGCGAACGCTCCGTGCCGCCCTACGTGATCTTCCACGACAGCACCCTGCGTCACCTCGCCCGCCTGCGTCCGGCCGACCGTGCGGCCCTGCTCGCGGTGCCCGGGGTGGGTCAGCGCAAGGCCGACGACCTCGGCGAGCGCTTCCTCGCCGCGATCGCCCGCTTCGCCGCAGCGGCGGACGCGACGATTCAGGTTAGAGTCGAAGGATGAGCTCACTACCCGAGCCCGTGCAGGACGAGAGCTTCGAAGCCGGCGAAGACCCCTATCGCCACGGCTGGCGGGAACGCCGGGAGATCGCTCCCGACGGCGCCGAGAAGCTGTGCTGGGATCCGCTGACCTACCAGGACCTGCTCGATCCCCAGGAAGGCGACGTCGTCGCCGAGGACTCGGTCCACCGCTCGGTGACCGACGACATGGCGCGGATTCTCAAACGGCGCTACGAAGACGACCCAACCGTCGCGGTCTGGTGCAGCCTCAAGATCCTGTTCAGGATCCCGGGCCTGACCACCGGCCCGGGCCCGGACGTCTGCCTGGTCGAGGGCGTGCGGGACCGCGACCTGCGCCGCACCTGCTTCCGTTGCGGCCAGGAGCCGGGCAAGGTTCGTCTGGTGGTCGAGGTGGTGTCGAAGAGCTCGGTGCGGAAGGACTACCAGGACCTGCTCGCGATCTACGGTCCTCTCGGCGTGGAGGAGTACGTCGCGATCCGCCCGGTGGGCTTCTACCCGCACGGCCCCTTCAAGCTGAGAGGTTGGCGCCGCGACCCGACGTCGGGACGGCTGCGGCCCATCCGCCCCCGTGCGGACAGACGCCTGCGTTCACAGGTGACCGGGCTTCTCTTCGGCACCGGCGAGGACGGGTACGGTCTCGAGCTCTGGGACGCCGCGACGGGGGAGCGCCTGAGGACGTCGGACCAGGAGCTCGCCTGGCACGCGGAGCAGACCGAGCAGGCCAAGGCCGAGGCGCTGCGAGAAGCCGATCGAGCCGACGAGGCCGAGCAGCGGGCCGAGATCGCCGAGCGGCGCAACCGCGAGCTGCGGGCGGAGAACGAACGGCTCAAGGCTCGAATGAAGGAGTAGTACCATGAGGGAGGTCGACGTCGGCGATCCGGCGCCGTCCGTCTTCACGCACCTCGAGCGCGACCTCGAGGGCCGGCCGGTGGCCGCCTTCGTGTCGCGCGACGGCGAGGCCTTCTGCCTCGCCCGCGAGGAGGTGGAGCTGCGGATCCGCTTCCTCCAGGTCCACGGCCGGGACGCGGACGAGGAACGGCGGGCCCTCAAGGCACTGCGCCGGGAATCCGCAGCCTGAGACTCATAGGTCGCCACTGCACCAAGTCGCCCGAAGCTCACGGCTCTTGTCGCCTGGCGGATGAATCGCGTAAAGGCCGCCCAGCGTCCGTCTTATCCTGTATGGCGTCCACGTCACGAGCGACCGCGTCCTCAACTCTCAGCGTGGCAGGGGCGAGCGCTCCCATGGTATCCTCCCGGACGAGCCTTTCCGGCGGACAACAACATCCCAGGCTCTTCGGTGCCGGTGCTGTGCCTCGTAGACGCCCACGCTACCCAAGTTTCGTTGCCTCGGCCCTTGCCGGTCTGGGCGCCATTCTTCTCGGGCTTCGGCACACCGATTCGTCGCTCGATTCAGCCTCACCTCGCCGGGAGGCGGCGCACGAGAGGCTCTTCCAGATCGACTCTTACGAGCGGCCGTTCGCGCCGCGGTTGACCGGATTCGAAGCCTACTCCCGATGTCCCGACGAAGCGTCGGAATACGGCGAACGGATTCGGTGCCATCTCCTGCCAAGTCGGGGCACACCTGAGCATGAATCAATGCTCCGCGAATTCCGCCGGCTTGCGGGCATGGCTCGACACCGTCCAACAGCGCGCAATTTGCACGCTGTCGGGATACTCCAACTCGCTATAGATCCTGATGACACTCACGCAATTGGAACGCTCGAACGAGCCGCCTCGCTTGCCCCGGATGACGCGCGTATCGTCAGTGATCTGGCGGTCGCACATCTCGCCGCCGCCGACCGCGAAGGACCGCTTCATCTCGTCCGAGCTTTGGAATCGGCGAATCGCTCCCTTGAACTGAATCCTACCCACGAGCCCGCTTTGTTCAATCGCACCCTCGTGCTTCAACGCCTCTATCTCACCTCAGCGGCGATCACCGCTTGGGAACGCTTCCTTGACATCGCCACCACCTCTCCGTGGACCGAAGAAGCTTTCCGCCGCCTGGAGGACCTGAAGACACCGTGGACGACAAGATGGGACCAGGCCCATACGAGCCTGACGCAAACGCAAGGCCTCGGTGGCCTCTCCGCGGTCGAGCTGGCGCGTGAATTTCCCCAGCAAGTGACGGACTTCGCCGAGAACGCGCTTATCTCCCGGTGGTCTGACGCGGCGACACGGACGCAGGACGACGAAGCCGATCGGCTGCTCGATCTCCTCCTCGCGCTCGGCACCGCCCTTCATGAAGTCACGGGGGATCCGATGGTGGCCGAAACGGCCCAGGCGATCGTCAGCGCGCCACGCGATCGCCGACTCTCACTCGCGCACGCGCATGGAATCTACGCGCGAGCGAAAGCCCTCTATGACGACCGCAGCGTCGGCAGCGCGAGCGAGCTGTTTGGTGCCGCCGCGTCGGAGCTCGAAAGCGCCGGCAGCCCTTACCACTACTGGGCTCTCTACTACCTGGCCGTGGCCGACTACTGGTCCGCCGACACGCCCCACGCGGCCAGCCAGCTTCAACGCCTCAGCGAAAAGCTCGCGGCCGCGGGCTACCCGCGGGCCCAGGGTTACGTCGCGTGGATGGACGGGTTGATCCACATCGACGCCGGCCGGTTCAGTGAAGGCATCGCGGACTATCGCCTCGCCCTGGAACGCTTCGAGGCCACCGGCATGCACGGGCTAGCCGCTTCCATCCGGGTGCTGCTCGGCGACGCGCTCACGCGACTCGGCGAGCCCCTGCAAGCCTGGGACATGCTCCACCCGGCTCTCGACGCCGCGACCCACTTCGCTCAACCGCTGTGGGTCAAACAAGTCTACGAAGAGGCCGCGGAGGCCCTGGCCGCCGCCGGCTACCCCCACGTCGCCATCGTCTTTCAGCAGCAGGCTCTGGAAGCCGCTCTCTCCACCCAAGTCCCCAGCACCGTGGCGGAAGGTCTCTACGAGCTCGCGTTGGCGCAAAGTCAGCTCGGACTCGAGGCGGAGGCTCACCAAGGGCTGCAAGAAGCCCGGCGTTGGCTGAGCACGATCTCCGATCCCGACACCTATCGACGGATCGACGCCGGAATCTCCTGGGTGGAAGGCCTCGTCTCCGAGGCACGCCAGGAACCCAAGAGCATCCAACAGTTGACCGAGTCCATCGACTTCTTCACCGAATCCAAGATGGAGGTCTTGCTGCCGCCGATCTACCTGCAGCGGGCGCGTCTCTACCTCGGCAGAGGGAACGATGCGGCGGCGGAACTCGATCTCAGGCAGGCGACCGAGCTTGCCGAACGGCAAAGGACCGCGATTGATGAAGCCAGGTGGCGCGTGTCGTTCACCAACACGGCGCGCCAGGCCCTGGAGCTCCTCATCGGCCTCTATCTCGATCAGCAGCGGCCGCCAGAGGAGGTCATACCGTTGACGGAGCGCTTGCGCGACGCGGCCTTCTTCGCCGGCGCCGAGGCCGCCGCGGATACGATCTCGGGCTATCCCTGGAGCGACGCGCTCCCTGCCGATACTGCCGTCGTCTCCCTGACGGTCCTGGAGGATCGGTTGGTCACCTGGGTCTACCGGTCCGGCCATGCCGACCTGACGCAAGTCAGCCGGCCGCGCCGGGAGCTGCGTCTCCTTGTCGATGCGGTCGGCGACCTGAGGAAACCGATGGCCGTCACCGAGGAAGCGCGCTCCGCGCTCTATGACGCGCTGTTCGCTCCCGTCGCCTCGCACCTGGCCGGCGCCAGGACCCTCGTCATCGTGCCCGACGTCTCCCTGATCCTCGTCCCCTTCGCCGCGCTGTATGATCGCTCCGCTGGTCAGCTTCTGATCGAGCGTCACTCCGTGGTCATCACGCCGTCGGCGAATCTGTTCCTTGCGACGCCTGCAAGCCAAGAAGGTCCTGTCGTGCCACGTTCGCACGAGGTCGGGATCGTCGGCGATCCACGGCTGGACCTTCCCTTCGCGGAGAGCGAAGCTCGCGCGTTAGGCACGCTCTTCGGATCCGGCGCCAAGTTGCTGATTCACCACGAAGCCACCAAAGACAACGTCATCGAGCTTCTGCAGTCGAGCCGAATCTTCCACTTCGGGGGACATGCCGTCGCCAACTTGGAGCACCCGGAAGCGGCCCGGCTCGTGCTCCATGGCGACGCGCCCGGGCGGCCTGTCGGGCTCTTCGCTGCCGAGATACGCGCTCTGAATCTGAGGAACGCTCAACTCGTAGTGCTTTCGGCATGCGAAGCGGCCAGGACGAGTGAGCGCGATGCGTCCGGCATACTGAGTCTCTACAGCCCGTTCCTGGCGGCAGGCGCGCGCTATGTCGTCGCCAACCAAGTCGCTATCGATGACGAGACCGGCTATGAGGTCTCCGTGATGCTGCACGAGGCCGTTCTTGCAGGAATGGACCCTGCGGATTCCCTCAGGGAGGCTCAGATCGCCTATCTCAAGATTCCTCCGCATACGAAGCCGGACTGCCAGTGGGCAGGATTTCGCATAGTTACCACGTCTCACGACAGGATGGAGAGCTACCATGAGCGATGAAGTAAAGTGCTTGAAAGAGGAGAGCGAGGCGGATTTAAATGTTGCTCTCGACATTACGTTTAGCGGACTGTGCTCGTTCGTCGACCAGCCGATCTCAGCCGAGGAACGAATTGTCAATGTACTGCTTGTGGAGGCACGGCGTTCTAAGGTGCAGAAGAAGCTATGCCGCCACGACAGGTATCTACTTTTCCGGGCCGGTCAATTGGTTGGAGTGAGTGGAAGCAGGAGACTATATAGGAGTCTCGTCGGGCCTCATCCGAACGACGAATTCAATAAGTGTACCCTGGACGAGGAGCGAGACGATGCAGACCGCGACTCCTGCGAACTAACCCCTGACGTGTATTGCGTCTGGGATATAGATGGCTGTGACTTGACGATCTCTGCTCCCCTTCCTCTCACACCCAATCCGATTGAATTCAATAAAGACGGCATCCTCAATCTTGATCAATTTGAAGGTGACGGCGTTGCACCGCGTTGGTTATCCGATAGGCACCCAGGTCGTCTGATCGGCAGCCGTGTCAGACTACGTCAAGGAAGGATCAAAGCGGGAGGTCCCGTTTGTGGAGATTGGGCGATGTGCACTGAAATCGAAGAGTGTGACTCTCCTACAGTGGTTGAGTTCTGCGAGACGGTGAACTATCAGGTCGATGCCGTTCAGGGCACGCCGTACGTTGAGATTCTGGCTCAGGGTTATTGGCGCAGCCACTGGATTCGACTCGCCGCCAAGTCCAAGATCTTTATTTCTAATCTGTGCCCCGCTGATCCAGTCCTATTGAGACGGGGCAAGGAACCGATTTTCGAACGAGACGTACTTTCTTACTACGAGCTCTGCGAGAGTACACTGGCTCAGCACTCCCGGAAGATTCCTCGGTTGGTGTCTCCCGACGTGACACCCAACAAATCGGCTTGCCCTCCGGTAGTGCAGAGTGCTGCGTAGTCGTCATAAGAGGAGTTACGAAGTGACGGAAATATTTCGAGATCGTATATTCTTTTGTGTGATATTGATTGTGCTTCTCGCGGGCACTTGGCTGATCTGTAGGGCGCAGGGCGATCGCACGGTAAGGATCGCCGGCCACATGGCGGCGATCGCTGATCGCATGATCGCGACCACTGATCGTATGGTGACGATCGCCGATCGATTGACCATGACCACCGATCACACGGCGCCGATTACCGATCACATGACGATGGCCACGGCGCATATGGAAATCGATGAGCCCGATGCTGTGCACTTGAACGGGCTTTGGGGAAACGACTTCCCAGCGCATTGCCTCTTCGCTGCAAGCAAGACGTCCGTGGTGGTGGGCCCGTATGCAGTGCTTACCGCAGCTCATGTCGTCACCGACGGGAAAGTGCATTCGGCGGACGGACTCCCTGTGAAATGTTGGAGGCATCCGGAGTATAGTAAGAACTCCACAGCGGACCTTGCCTTGTGCCTTTATCTTGGCGACAGTCCCATCGTGCGTACGCGATACGAAACTATCAACCTCGATCCAGCGCTTATCGATAAGCACGTCGTCTTGACAGGCTTTGGCACCGTTGACGATGACAACAATTGGGGACTCGGAATCAAGTCGGCCGCCGTGTCCGGTAAGCCCGCGAATGATGGCTACTATGCGGTCGTTAATGCTTGCCTTACAGGCGGCGATAGCGGTGGACCCACTTTCGACAGGCTCGACACAGGATCAAGACGGATCGTAGGTGTCAATAGCAAGCAATGTTGTACTACGAGCTGTAATGCTGAGCTGAAGTTGAGATTCTCGCTCATAAGCAGTACCAGCACAAAAGGAGCGGTGTCGTGGTTCACCGAGGGCTGGTTCAAGGATAGACTAGCCGACCAGCCACCGACATCTGAGCAGAAGCTCAAGATCTGTGGGGTGAATCTGAAGAAATCCGAAGAGAGTAGGTGCAATGTCTGAGCGACTTCGATTCAGGTATCAAGGTTCGCTCTTCCGCCGACTTCGCCGGTGGCGGCGGCCCTGATCTCGGGACCGTCCTCACCAGGCGCAGGGCCGAAAGCCGGGGCCCGCTCAGGATCTTCCTTCCGGCTCAGCTCAGGACACGTCAGCTTCGCGCGCGCCGGAGAGGGGGGAAAGAGTCCGGGCTCGACCTCCCTCTCCCTGGAAAGGGTTGGCTGGCTCGGTCACACACCCTCACCTTCGTCCCCTTCCCGCGGAGGGGAGAGGGAGGTAAGATCGTGAGAGCGTGCCGAGGCGAAGCCATCTACAAGGCTCTTGACAGCAGACGGCTGATCGACGGGAAAGGACGACCATCGCGATGAACACGACCAGGCTCCGTGAGCTGCTCCGCGAGCTGCACGAGGAGCTCGACCGGGCCGACTCGGTCGAGCCCGAGTCCCAGGCGCTCCTGCGCAACGTCATGGACGACATCGAAGGCGTCCTCGAGCGCAGCGACGCCGCCGGCGACGACTCGATCACCGACCGCCTGAACCACGCCGTCGTCGACTTCGAGGCCACCCATCCCAAGCTCTCCTACACCATCGAGCGCCTCGTCAAGTCGCTCTCCGACATCGGCATCTAGGCGGCCATGCCCGAAACAAGAGCAGCCGAATCCGCCGGGCTGCTGCGCCGGATCCCCAAAGTCGACGCGCTCCTCGCCGCCGGCGAGCTGGCGCCGCTGCTGGTCGCCTACCCGCGCCCGGAGGTGGTGCGCGCCCTGCGCGCGACGCTCGAGGAGTTGCGCGCGGCGGCGGCGCGGGGCGAGCTGGCGCCGCCGGCGCTGGCGCCCGCGGCGATCGCCGAGCGCCTCGGGCGTCGCCTCGAGCGCCGCTCACGGCCCTACTACGGCCGCGTGATCAACGCCACCGGCGTGATCCTCCACACTGGGCTCGGGCGCGCCCCCCTGGCCCCCGAGGCCGTGGACGCGCTGGCGCGGCTGGCGCCCCATCCCCAGCGCGTGGAGATCGACCTCGCCGACGGCCGGCGCGGCGGCCGCGACGAGGGGTGCGCGCTGCTCTTGCGCGAGCTCACCGGCGCCGAGGCCGCCACCGTGGTCAACAACAACGCCGCCGCCACCCTCCTGATCCTGGCGGCCCTGGCGCGCGGCAAGCGGGTGCTGCTCTCGCGCGGCGAGATGGTGGAGATCGGCGGCTCTTTCCGCGTCCCCGAGATCCTGCGCGAGAGCGGCGCCGAGCTCGCCGGCGTCGGCACCACCAACCGCACCCACCTGCGCGACTACCGCGACGCCCTCGGCGACGACGTGGGGCTGATCCTCAAGGTCCACACCTCGAACTACCGGGTCGTGGGCTTCACCCGCGAGGTCGACGTGGCGGCCCTCGTAGCCCTCGGCCGCGAGCACGGCGTGCCCGTCGTCCACGACCTCGGCTCCGGCTGTCTCATCGACCTGGCGGCCCACGGCCTCCCCGGCGAGCCGCTGGTGCAGGCGTCGGTGGCGGCCGGCGCCGACCTGGTGTGCTTCAGCGGCGACAAGCTCCTCGGCGGCCCGCAGGCGGGCATCGTGGTGGGCCGCCGGGAGGCCGTGGAGCGCTGCCGCCGCCACCCGCTGTTCCGCGCCGTGCGCCCCGGACGGTTGATCTACGCCGCCCTCGAGGCGACCCTGCGCCTCTACCTCGACGAAGACGAGGAGGTGCTGCGCAAGGTCCCGGCCCTCGCCCGGCTGACCGCCGGCGACGCCGAGCTGCGGCGCCGCGCCCGGCGCCTGGCGCGGCGCCTCGCCGGCCAGCCCGGCCTCGCCGTCGCCGCGGTGGCCTCCACCGCGCGGGCCGGCAGCGGCTCGCTGCCGGCGCGCGACGTCCCGAGCTGGGCGGTGCGCCTGCGCCCCGAGACCGGCTCGGCCGGCGACCTCGCCGCGGCCCTGCGCCAGGGCGACCCGCCGATCCTCGGGCGCCTCGCCGACGACGCCGTGCTGCTCGACCTGCGCACCCTCGAGGACGACGACGTCGCCGTCGTCGCCGCGCGCCTCGCGGAGCTCTATCCGGCGGGAAATCCCCCCTACCCCCCTTTCATTAAAGGGGGGAACCTGACTGAGGGACTCTGAGCCCCCCTTTAAGAAAGGGGGGTAGGGGGGATTTGGCCAACAGGCCCGCCGCCGCCAGCTCCTCGTCGACCACTGCCGCCATCTCGGCGTGCCCTTCCGGCGTCAGGTGGCACTCATCGCCGAAGAGCTCCGGACGTGCCGTGCGCTCACCAAGGACCTCCGACCCGCAGTCTATCCCCGCAGAGCATACGTTCGTCCCAGAAGTCTTGGGAAACCGTTCGGCCCGTGCCTATCGTATAAGTCAACGAGGCCGTACATCGAAGTCAGACCTCAACCACCAAGGCCTCTCCGCCCGGTCCCGTCCCCGGTTGGACGGAAGAAGAAGCCGCGGTACGACACCACGGATCAGCTTCGAGCTTCTTCGCCCGCTCCGGCCGAGTGACGAGCCGGGTGTTTCTTGTGCGCGGTTTCTCTTTCGCGGGCCTGGCCCGGTTGCTTCTCGCCGTCCGGTCGCGTACCATTCGGCCCGTGCACTCGCGCCGTGTCCCGCCGAGCCGCCGTGTCCCGCCGAGCCGCCGCGTCCCGCCGAGCCGCCGTGTCCCGCCGAGCCGCCTCGCCGTCCTGCGCCGGCTGCTGTGCCTGGGTTGGTGTCTGGCCGCCCCGATCTCGGCCCAGGACGCCTGGGAGGCGCAGCAGGTCGAGAACCTGCAGGCCTTCGCGCGGCTCTATGGCCAGGTCCGCTTCTTCCATCCCAGCGAGGCCGTGAGCGCGGTCGATTGGGACACGTTGGCCGTCTTCGGCGCCGGCGAGATGCTCCTGGCGCGCCACCCCGGGCAGCTCGAAGGCCGGCTCGAGGCGCTCTTCCTGCCCCTTGCGCCGACCCTCCACCTCTACGCCGCCGGCGAGGCGGCGCCCGATCCCACCGCCGACTGGCCGCGGCCGGGCGAGCTCCTGGTGGCGGCCTGGCAGCACCGCGGCTTCGGCTTCGGCGAGGTGGACCTCTACCGCAGCGCGCGCGTGCTGCGGCCGCGCGACCCCTTGCTCTTCGACGCCTTTCCGGAGCCCGGCGAGGTCATCGACCGCGAGCTCGGCGCGGGCCTGCGCGCGGTCTCGCCGCTCGCCCTCCTGAGCGACGGCAAGCGCACCTACGGCGGCCGGCGCCCCGACGCCACGCCGGTCCAGGCCGAGCTCGACCTCCTCGACGTCGGGCGCATGGACGCCCACAACGTGAGCCTGCGGCTCGGCGCGGTGACCGTGGCCTGGAACGTGCTGCGCCACTTCTACCCCTACCCCGTCGACGCCGACTGGGAAGCGCTGCTGGCGCGGTCCCTGGAGAGCGCGCTTGAGGCCGAGGGCGAGCGCGCCTTCTACCAGGTGCTGCAACGCCTCGCAGCGCGCCTCGACGACGGCCAGGCCGAGGTGCGCCACCACGACCTCGACGCCGACCGCTCCTTCCCGCCCTTCGCCGTGGGCTGGATCGAGGACCGCGTCGTGGTCACCGCCTCGGAGGTCGCCAGCGTCGCGCCCGGAGACGTGATCGTGCGCGTCGACCGGGTCCTGGCCGAGGAGCTGGTGCGGCAGGAAGAAGAGCTCGTCTCGGGCTCGCCGCAGCGCAAGCGCGCCCGCGCCCTCGCGGCCTTCGCCGCCGGCCAGGAGGGCACGATCGCCCGGCTCGCGTTCAAGCGCGGCGGCGAGGCCTTCGAGGCCGAGGTCCGCCGCGACCGCCGGCAGCCGCTCGAAGCACCCGCTCGGCCCGCCGTGGAGAAGCTCGCGAAAGGCGTCTGGTACCTCGACCTGCGGCGCCTCGCCGCCGGCCGGATCCGCAGTCTGCTGCCGGAGCTGGCGGCGGCGCCGGGCGTCGTCTTCGACGTCCGCGGCGAGGCCGCGGGAGGCAGCCACGAGGTGCTCCACCACCTCATCGGGGAGAGCGTGCAATCGGCGCCGTGGAGCGTGCCGGGCGTGATCCGCCCCGACGGCGAGGACGTCACCTGGCTCGACCTGGCCCGCTGGCGCCTCGAGCCCCGCGAGCCGCGGCTGCGCGGACGCGCCGTCTTCCTCGCTGACGAGCGCGCCGTCGGCTACGCCGAGAGCCTGCTCAACGTCGTCGAGCACTACCGCCTCGGCGACGTCGTCGGCCGCGCCACCGCCGGCGCCGACGGCACCGTCAACGCCGTCACCCTCCCCGGCGGCTTCCGCCTGACCTTCACCGGCGCCCGGGTGCTGAGGCACGACGGCTCGCGCTTCCACGGCCTCGGGGTGAGGCCCACCGTCCCGGTCGCCAGGACGGTGGCCGGCGTCGGTGAAGGAAAAGACGAAGATCTCGAGGTAGCGCTGGCGATCATCAATGGATAGCTCCGCCCCGCCGGAGTCCGGCGAGCCGGAGCTGCACGGTCTTTCGCGACCTGCTTGACAACACCGCGGTACACCGGTACACTCTCCTCCAGGTAACGGGACGGCCGCCAAGAAACGGGGCCGCCAGGAAACGGGGCCGCCGTCTCCCGAGAAACCCGACAAGGGGAGAGCCCTCATGCTGGACGACGATCGATTCCTCGAAGCCTTCGAAGCGTGCGACGTCGACGAGTTTCGTCACCACGACCACGTCCGCCTGGCGTGGGTCATGCTGCGGCGGGGCTCGCTCGAGGACACCCTGGGCCGATTTTCGGCCGCGCTGCGGCGCTTCGCCGCCCACCAAGGAGCCGACGGCCTCTACCACCAGACCATCACCTGGACCTACCTCTTCGCGATCAACGAGCGCATGAAGGCGCTCGGCCCGGACCACGACTGGCCGGCCTTCCGCGACGCCAACCCGGACCTCTTCGCGAGCCACCGCGACTTCCTCGAGCGTTACTACACGCCGGAGGTGCTGGACTCGGAGCTGGCGCGCCGCGAGTACGTGCTGCCCGACCGGGGGTATCGCCTTGCCGCGTAAGCAGCAGCCGCCGGAGCCGATCCCCGTCGTCCGCATCCAGACCGGCGTGCGGATGGAGAAGCGGATCGTCAAGGTCTTGAAGGCGCTGGCGGAGTACCTCGATATCTCCATGGGCGATCTGCTCGAAGGGATCGTCCTGCACGCCTTCGAGGGCAAGGCCCCCTTCAGCGACGAGACCCTGAAGACGATTGAGCGCCTGCGTCAGGTCTACCAGCTCGACCTCGACGCCTCGGCGAGCCATCGGCTGACGGAGGACGGCGGCGGATCGTGACCGCCGGGCATACAAAAAAAAGAGGGCCCCACGGACAAGCCGTGGGGCCCGATGGGAACGGAAGACGCTACAGACCCTCCTCGGGAACCGCCTCTTCCGGCGCCTCAGGCGCCGGATCGGGCGGCTCCCCGCCGGCCTCCGGAGAGCCGGAGCGGCGCGACAGACGGAGCGGCAAGCGCTCGGCCAGGTCGGGCTTCTCCGCCAACCGGAAGGTCGACTGGAGCAGTCTCACGAAGAGGCCATAGACCTCGTCGAAATACGCCAGGGCCCGGTCTTTGGCGACCTGGGTGCCGTGAGCTCTGCTGAGCTCCCGGGTCAGGTCGTCCATGGCCTGACGCAACTGCCGGACAGGCTCCTCCAGATGCTCGATCGCCTTCTCGCGGGTGACCACCACGCCGTCGATGCGTGGGGCCGGCAGCTCGAAAGCGACGTCGCCGAGCTTCGTGAGGATGCGTCGCGCCTGCCGCAGCAGGGCCAGGGGCTGCTGCGCGATGCGCCGCTCGAAGCCCACCTCCTCCGCCTTCCTTTCACCGAAGGCCACGCGGAACAGAGTCCGCCAATCGGAGAGGACCTCGCGCAGCGCCTGCGCCGCTCGATCGCGGAGATCGCGGAAGACCCCGTCGTTCGCCAGCTCTTCGAGATGGCGCAGCTCGGTGTCCACCAGATCCGCGAACGCGCGACGCAGCCGAAGGACCAGCGCGTTGACGAAACCCACCACGTCGGGCGACGTCTGACCCTCTTCGACGTCCAGCGTAAAGAGCTGGACGAGGGCTTCGACCACCGCCGGCTGGTGAGTGACGACGAACTGATCCACGAACTCGCACTGCCTCTGGCGATCCGTGATCATCTTCGAGACTTGGGGTACGGCCATTTGTTTACCTCCTTTCTTTTTTCCCCTTGTCCAGGTTGACGTTCGTGGCGCCGCGGCCCGGATCGGACCGTGGCGCCGGCTTCCACTGGCGAGAAGGATAGGGGCTTGCCGGCCCGGGCGTCGTGCGAATCCGTAGGGAAAAAAACCTCAGGTGGTGAGATCACCTGCGGCGTCTCCCCGAGGGATCGAGGGCGAACCTCTGGCCCCGGCGTGATCCCTGCCAGCGGGCCTCGTCCGGGGTAGGGGCAGGCCCCCGTGCCTGCCCTGGGACGCGTCAGCGTCCCATACCGGAAGGGGCCCGCTGGGCGCCGCCAGGGGCCCTACCCCACGCCGGACGTCGGCGGCGGGCCCGGCGGCGGCTCAGCAGGCCGCGGAAACCGGGCCGACGGGTACCGCCGGACCTCAGCGGCCGAGTCGATCCAGTCGCCGATGGCCATCATCGGGTCGTATGTGCTAGCATAGAGCCCGATGGCCGATGGCCCTGACCCAGAGAGGTGCCCTGCGCAGCCAGAAGGCCGACGCCTCGGAGGTAAGGAAGAGACGGAGACGATGGGTCCTGGCCATGAAGGAGTATCGATTCACGGAATATTTCGAGAACGAAGTGTTGCGGAAGCGTCGATACCTTCGGAAAGAGTGGTGTGTTCGAGTTGTGGAGAACCCAATCAAGATGGAACGTCAAGAGAATAACCGCTTTCGTTTCTGGGGAGAAGTCGAGGAGCTCGGCGGTCGATTCCTCAGAGTTGTCACCTTGAGAGACAGGACCACGATTCACAACGCCTTTCTGGACAGAGGATTCAAGGAATGAAACTGAACTACTACCCTGACACCGATTCCCTGTACATCGACCTCTCGTCTACACCCAGCACACGAAGTCACGAAGTATCAGAGGGTATTGTACTCGATTATGATGACGAGGGGCGACTGACTGGCATTGACATCGATAACGCCAGCCACAAGATCGATCTGCGAGAAGTAAGCTTGAGTAGAGTGCCCGCTGAAATCAAGACCCTTGTAGCCTGATTCTCTCAGTCAGATTTGCGAAGGCGGGAGGTAGCCGAAGGACCAGAGCGTTGACGAAACCCACGATGTCGGGCGGCGTCTGACTCTCTTCGACTTCCCTTGGAAAGCTGGACGAGGCTTCGACCACCGCGGCCATCCGAACCTAGAACGCAATGACGATGCTAATCGACTTTCCTGGACGAGTCACAAATCTACAACTGGCCCCCAAGGCCGGCCTCGAGCCTCTGTTTGAAGCCATTTCAAACGCTCTGCATGCTATAGAGAGTCGAAGCTCGGGCCGACGCTCCATTCGAATCCGGGTCGACCGCGATTCGACAGCGCAACTCCCTCTTGGAGATCTTGCAGCGATCACGACCTTTCATATTGAAGATACGGGAGTAGGCTTTACGGACGAAAACTATGATTCATTTCAGCGATGCGACACGACATACAAAGCGCATCTGGGCGGCAAAGGCGTGGGCCGTTTGTTCTGGCTAAAGGCTTTCAAGCAAGTCCATGTGAGCAGATTCCGGACCCGTGTCTTGACCGACGGCGTGACGCCTACGATCCACGTATCCTATAAGCATTCGGACCAGAAGCAGTACTTCAAATTGGGCCGAGGCTTACGGACGGAACACACGATGAACGATCC
>Ga0214471_10001997_pt1 | contig 16099 bp, 15 predicted proteins | sample RVTome_5_FD_207665 | JGI IMG/M metagenome (GOLD analysis project Ga0214471, IMG submission 207665) | Soil microbial communities from uranium-contaminated site in the Upper Colorado River Basin, Wyoming, United States - RVT142D155 | ecosystem: Environmental > Terrestrial > Soil > Contaminated >... | reverse complement strand
GTGATCCCCTCGAACGAGGGCCGCGGCTACGTGCTGCGGCGGCTGCTGCGGCGCGCCGTGCGCCACGGCATGCGCCTCGGCTTCGAGGAGCCGTTCCTCCACCGTCTGCTGCCGGTGGTCGACGAGGCGATGGCCGGCGCCTACCCCGAGCTCGCCGCCACGCGTGTGGCCTCGACGGCCACCGTGCGGACCGAGGAGGAGAAGTTCCTCTCGACCGTCGCCACCGGCTCGTCGCTCGAGCAGGAAGAGATCGACAAAGCCAAGCGCGCCGGCCTCGCGATGCTCCCCGGCGAGGTCGTTTTCCGCTTGAAGGACACCTACGGCCTGCCGGTCGAGGTCATCCGCGAGATCGCCGAGGAGGAGAAGCTCGCGATCGACGAAGCCGGCTACGAAGCCGCTCTCGCCGAGCAACGCGAGCGATCCCGCGCGGCGGGAAATCGGGACCAGGCGCGGCGCAAGCTACTTCAGGACTACGTGCGAGCCCACTTTCCTGAGCTCGGTTCCACCCGCTTCGACGGCTACGAAAAGCTTTCCATTGAAGGGGGACGGGTAGTTGCGTCTGCACGATGGGCGAAGGGGCAGTTTGGTGAAGGCGTTGAGCGGCCCGAGAAGCTCGAAGCTGGCGACGAGGCGGTTCTCGTCTTCGCTGTCACGCCGTTCTATGCGGAGGCGGGAGGACAGGTGGGCGACGTCGGCCAGATTCGGTGGGAGACGGGCGAGGCCGAGGTCGTCGACACTCAAATGGACAACGCGGGGATCGTCTACCACTTTGTTCGACTCACCAAGGGCAGCCTCCGAGAGCCGTTCCCTTCAATGGAGCTTCTTGTTTCTGTTCCGCACCGCCTCCCGGTCCAGCGCAACCACACCGCGACCCATCTTCTCCATGCCGCCTTGCGGCAGGTGCTGGGGGAGGGGGTGCGGCAGGCGGGGTCGCTGGTGCATCCCGAGTACCTGCGCTTCGACTTCACCTGCGGCCGGCCGCTCGCTGCGGAGGAGCGGGCCGAGGTCGAGCGGCTCGTCAACTCGTGGGCTTTGCGCGCGGTGGCGGTCGAGATCGTCGCCGATCGGCCGCTCGCCGAGGCGCGCGCAGCGGGGGCGATGGCGCTCTTCGGCGAGAAGTACGGCGAGCGCGTGCGCACAGTGGCGATCCCCGGCTTCTCGCTCGAGCTCTGCGGCGGCTGCCACGTGCGCAACACCGGCGAGATCGGGCCGTTCGTCGTCACCGCCGAGCGCGGCGTCGCCTCGGGTGTGCGGCGCATCGAGGCGCTGACCGGCGAGCGGACGCTCGCTCGTTGGCGCGGCCGCGACGAGGAGCTCGCCCGCGTCGAGTCCGCGCTCGGCGCCGAGCCGGGCCGGGCCGAGGCCGCGGTCGAGGCGCTGCGCCGCGAGCTCAAGGGCCGCGACGCCGAGCTCGCCAAGCTGCGCCTCCAGCTCGTCGTCGGCAGCGCGACCGCGAGCGACGAGCACGACGTGGCCGGCATCCGCGTCGTCGCCCGCGAGGTCCCACCGGCGCCCGCCGGCGAGCTACGCAACCTGGCCGAGCTGCTGCGCGGCAAGCTCGCCTCCGGCGTCGTCGTCCTCGCCGCCCGCGGCGAGGGCAAGGTGAGCCTGGTGGCCGCCGTCACCGACGACGTGCGCGCGCGAGTGCCGGCGGGCAGGCTCCTCAAGGCGGTCGCCGCCCTCGTCGGCGGCTCGGGCGGCGGCCGCGACGACTTCGCCCAGGCCGGCGGCAAGCTGCCCGAGGAGCTGCCGGCGGCCCTCGCCGCGGTCCCCGGGCTGGTCGAGAACCTCCTCGCGGCGGGCGCGGCGGGCCGAGAGTAGAATCGGCCCGTCCCATGCGCTTCGAGCGAATCGTCGTCGTCGCGGCGCTGCTCGCGCCGTCGAGCGTCTCCGCCGGGGGAGTCCTGATGGAAGTGCGCGCGGACGGCGTCAAGGTGATCCGCAACGAGGCGCCGGCGGCGCGCGAGCGCCGCTTCTCCAGCCGGCTGGTCGCCGCGCCGACGACGCGCATCGCCGAGCTCATCGATCGCTACGCCGCCGAGCACGACCTCGACCCCCGGCTCGTCCAGGCGGTGATGCAGGCCGAGTCGGGCTACGACGCGAGCGCGCTGTCGACCAAGGGGGCCATCGGCCTCATGCAGCTCATGCCGGAGACGGCGCGCGAGCTCGCCGTCGTCGACCCGTGGGACCCCGAGCAGAACGTGCGCGGCGGCGTCGCCTACCTCAAGCGCATGGTCCAGTTGTTCTCGAACGAGCTCGACTTCGCGCTCGCGGCTTACAACGCGGGCCCCAACGCCGTGCTCCGCTACGCCGGGGTGCCTCCCTTCACCGAGACCCGTGACTACGTGCGCAAGGTGCGCTGCCTCTACGATGGCGACTGCGGCGAGTCGGAGTCGTCGGTCGCCGGGCGCAAGGTCAACATCGTCCGCGACGGCAACGGGGGCATCATCCTGACCACCTCCGGGCCCGGCGGGTGAGGAATCTCCCCAACGCGCTGACGGTCGGCCGCATCCTGCTCGTGCCGATCCTGGTCACGGTCCTGTTCACCAAGACGCCGGGCAAGGAGTGGCTCGGCCTCGGGCTCTTCCTCGCCGCCGCGTTGACCGACTTCCTCGACGGCTTTTTCGCCCGCCGCTACCAGGTGATCACGCCGCTCGGCCAACTGCTCGATCCGGCGGCGGACAAGATCCTCATCGCGTCCGCATTCATCTCGCTGGTCGAGCTCAATCCGGCAGCGACGCCGGCGTGGATGGTGGCGCTCATCCTGTCGCGCGAGTTCGCCGTCGGCGCGCTGCGCAACGTGGCGGCGAGCCAGGGCGTGGTGGTGCCGGCCGGCTGGTCCGGCAAGGTCAAGACCGTGGTGCAGATCGTCTCGGTGTCGCTGCTCATCGTCTACAACCAGCTCGGCGAGTTCCGCCACCTGGCGCCGATCTCGCTGTGGATCGCCGTCGGCATCACGCTGCTCTCCGGCGTCGAGTACTTCGTCCGCTACCGCGCCAACCTCTCGGCGCGCGGCCTCGGCGGGGCGCCGGCGGCGTGATCCGGCGCGACTGGCTCGAGACGATCCTCGTCGGCGCCGGGCGGCGCCCGCTCGCCGTCTTCCTTGGCACGCTGGCCGTGGTCGGCGCGGCGCTCGTCGCCGCCTTCCGGCTCGAGTTCGATCCCGACGTGCTGCGCCTTCTGCCGCGGCGCGACCCGGCGGTGCAGACCTACCGCGAGACGCTCGAGCGCTTCGGCTCGGCAGACTACTTCGTCGCCGCCGTGCGCATCCCGGAGGGGGCGCCGCTCGACCCCTACGAGGCCTACGCCGATCGCCTCGCCGACGGCATGCGCAAGAGCGGGCTCTTCGAGTCGATCGAGGACCGCCTCGGCGAGCCGCAGGAGCTGCTGCGCGAGTTCCTGCCCAACTCGCTCCTCTTCCTCGACGCCGCCGGCCGGCGGCAGGTGGCGGCGCGGCTCACCCCGGCGTCGATCGAGCGCCGGGTGCAGGACCTGAGGCGCCAGCTCGAAACGCCGCAGGCGATGGCCGTGCGCGAGCTCTACAAGCTCGACCCGCTCGGCCTCGCGGAGGTCTTCCTCGGCCGCCTGAGCGGGCGGCGCGGCCCGCTCGCCGTCGACTGGACGACCGGCCGCTACCTCTCCCGCGACCACCGGCTGTTGCTGGTGCTCGGCAAGCCGGTCGAGTCGCCGCAGAACCTCGAGTTCAACCGGCGACTGGTCGAACGCGTGAACGCGATCGCGGCTGCTGGCCACGACGCCTGGCCGGAGCTGGCCGCGGGGCTCACGCTGCCGCCGCCGGATCCCTTCTGGGGCGGGCGCTACGTGATCGCCCTCGACGACACGGCGCTCATCTGGCGCGACGTGGCGGTGAACGTCGTGGGCACGGTGGTGGGCGTGCTGGCGCTCTTCTGGCTCGCCTACCGGCGCACGTCGCTCCTCGCCCTGGTCTTCGCGCCGCTCGTCTGCGGCCTGGCGGTCACCTTCGGTTTCGCGGCGCTGGCGGTGGGCAAGCTCGCCTCGACCACGGCGGGCGTGGCGGCGCTGCTCATCGGCCTCGGCAACGACTTCGTCATCGTGCTCTACGGCCGCTACGTCGAGGAGCGCCAGCGCGGCGCCGATGTCGAGGCGGCGCTGCGCGGCATGGGCGGGGCGACGGCGCGCGGCGTCGTGCTCGGCGCGGTGACGACGGCCGCCACCTTCTACGCCTTCCTCATCACCGACTTCACCGGCCTCTACCAGATGGGCCTCATCGTCGGCACCGGCATCCTCTTCTGCCTGGTCGCCGTGCTGCTCCTGGTGCCGGCCATGATCGGCTGGAGCGAGGCGCACCACGCCAAGCGCGAGCGCGAGCCGCGGCTGCACCTGTTCGCATTCGGCGTCGAGCGGCTGACGCGATCCGCCCTGCGCTGGCCGCGCGCGACGCTGCTGGCGGCCGCCGCGGCGACGCTCGTCGCCCTCTATCTGGCGCCCGGCCTGGTGTTCGAGGACAGCGTCGAGGCGCTGCGGCCGGGCGGCAACCGCGGCATCCTGGCGCAGGAGGAGGTCAACCGCCATTTTGGCGCCGGCTTCGACCACATGTCGCTGGTCGTCGAGACGCCGACGCTCGAGGAGACGCTGGCGCTCGTCGACCGCGCCGCCGACGAGGCGCGGCGGCTGGTCGAGGAGGGTCGGCTGGGCGCCTTCGACGCCGTCACCTCGGTGCTCCCTTCGCCCGACTCGCAGCGCGAAGCGCTGGCCGAGCTCGCCGCCGGCCGCGCCTCGGGGGCGCTCGCTCCGGCCCGCATCCGCGCCGATTTCGAGAGCGCCTGCCGCGCCGAAGGGCTGCGCGTCGAGCCGTTCGCCGACGGGCTCGGGCTGCTCCAGGCGGCGCTCGCGCCGCCCGGGCCGGTGACGCGCGAGACTGTGCTCGCCAGCGCGCAGGGGGCGCAGCTGCTCGACCGCTACCTGCGCCAGCTCGACGGCGGCTGGGCGAGCGTGGTCAAGCTCTACAACTTGCCGGGGCGGCCGAAGCGCGAGGTACCGCAGGCAGCGGTGGATCTCGCCGACGCGCTCGGGCCGCGCGTCGAGCTCACCGGCATCAACGTCATGTCGCGCGCCCTGCGCGGCGACGTGCGCCGCGACGCCGCGCTCTCGGCGGCGATCGGTCTCGTGCTGGTCACGATCCTCCTCGCCGCCGATTTCCGCGCCTGGCGCGACACCGGGCTGGCACTGGTGCCGCTCGCCCTCGGTCTGCTGTGGATGATCGGCGCCATGGTCGCCCTCGACCTCCATTTCAACTTCATGAACCTCTTCGTCATCACCATGATCCTCGGCATCGGCATCGACTACGGCATTCACGTCATCCACCGCCACCGCGAGGAGCGGGCGCGGCCGGACGGCGATGTCGCGGCGGCGGTCGAGGAGACCTCGCGCGGCGTCTTCCTCGCCGCGCTGACCACCGTCGTCGGCTTCGGCTCGCTCGCCACCTCGCATTATCCGGGACTGGTGTCGATGGGCCTGGTGGCGCTGCTCGGCGCCGGAGCGACGGCGATCGTCGCCATCACCGTGGTCCCCGCCTTCCTCTTCTGGCGCGAGACGGCGCGGCCGCGCGCGAGCGGCGGCGCCGGGGGCTGAGCGCCGCGCTCAGCGCCGGCGGATCAGGGCGTAGACGAGCGGCCCGGCGGCGAAGCCGGCGAGGTGGGCGTACCAGGCGACGCCGGCGGCGCCGGGCGGCGCGACGAGCGCGCTCGCCAGCTGCAGGAGGAACCATCCCGGCAGGAAGAGGAAGGCGCGCGTGCGCAGCGGCACGACGAGGCAGCCGAGCGGCAGCACGCCGGAGAGGCGCGCGCGCGGAAAGAGCACGAGGAAAGTGCCGAGCACGCCAGCGAGCGCCCCGGAGGCGCCGACGAGCGGTGCGCTGCTGCGGGGTGTCGCCGCCGTCTGCGCCAGCGTCGCGACCAGGCCGCTCGCCAGGTAGAGGACGAGGAACCGGCGCGGCCGGAGCTTCGCCTCGACGTCGTCGGCAAAGACGAGCAGGAAGGCGAGGTTGCCGGCGAGGTGCAGCCAGCCGCCGTGCAGGAACATCGCGGCGAGGAGGCGCAGCGGCAGGCTCCACGGCCGCTCGAGCGCGACGATGCCGGCCGGTGAGGGGGCGAGGCGGGCGATCGTCTCGGGGAGCCGCTCACCGAGCGAGAGCTCCCAGGCGAAGGCGCCGGCGCACGCCGCCGCGATCGCCCAGGTCGCCCACGGCAGGCGCCGCCGCCGCTGCCGGTCGCCGAGCGGGATCAAGCCGTCAGCGCCCGCGCACGCGGTGGATGCGCAGCAGGTTGGTGAGCGGCTTCTCCTGGATCGGGTGGCCCATGAGCAGGATCAGGCACTCGCCGGGGCGGATCTCCCGCCGCCGCAGGAGCTCGCGCTCGACCTCCTCGACGAGATCCTGCCGCTGCTGCACCTCGTGCTCGAGGTGGATCGGCGTGACGCCCCACAGCAGCTGCATCCGCCGCGCCACGCGCCGGTCGGTGGTGAAGACGATCGTCGGCACCGCCGGCCGGTAGCGGGCGACGCGGCGGGCGGTGAAGCCGCCCTGCGAGAAGGCGACGATGCGGCTCGAGGCGAGCTTCGAGGCGGCGTGCACCGCCGCGGCGGCGACGACGTCGGCGATCTCGATCGCCCCGGCGAGCTCGGGCGGCGTCGCCAGCGTCCGCGGCGCCGGCGCCGGGAAGCGGCCGGCGGGGAGGTCGCGCGCCGGCGGCGGGGAGCCCTCGGCCAAGAGCTGCAGCTTGTACGTCTCTGCTTCGACGATGATTCGCGCCATCGTCTCGACCGCCGCGATCGGATGCTTGCCGGCCGCCGTCTCGCCGGAAAGCATCAGCGCGTCGGCGCCGTCGAAGACGGCGTTGGCGACGTCGGACGACTCGGCGCGCGTCGGCCGCGGCTGCTCCATCATCGACTCGAGCATCTGCGTCGCGACGATCACCGGCTTGCCCAGCCGCCGGCCCGCCGCGATGATGCGCTTCTGCAGCACCGGCACCTGGTGGAGCGGCACCTCGACGCCGAGGTCGCCGCGCGCCACCATCACGGCGTCGGCGGCGGCGACGATCTCGTCGAGGTGCTCGACCGCCAGGGCGCGCTCGAGCTTGGCGACGATCGGGATCTCGTCGCCGAGCTCGCGCACCAACGCGCGCAGCGCCTCGACGTCGCGGCCGCGGCCGATGTAGCTCGCGCCCAGGTAGTCGGCGCCCTCCTCGACCGCGAGCGCGACGTCGGCGCGGTCCTTGGCCGAGATCGAGAAGGGGATCTTCGAGTCCGGCAGGTTGATGCCCTTGCGCGTAGCGACGGCGCCGCCGTGGACGACGCGCGCGGTGACCTTGTGGCCGCGCTTGGCGACGACCGCGAGCTCGACCAGGCCATTGTCGACGAGCACGCGCTCGCCGGCGCGCAGGTGGCGGAGGAAGCCCGGATCGTCGACCGGCAGGTCGACGCCGGCCGCGCTCGCGCCGAGCGTCAGCCGCTCGCCGCGCCGGAGCGTCCGCGGCGCGGCGAGCGTGCCGAGCCGAAAGCGCGGGCCCATGAGGTCGAGCAGCACCGGGATCTCGAGCCCGAGCTCGCTGGCCACCCGGCGCACCATGCGGAGCCGCTCGCGGTGGCTTTCGGGCGTGCCGTGCGAGAGGTTCAAGCGCAGGACATCGGCCCCCGCCGCGAGCAGCTTGCGGAGGACTCCCTCGTCGGCCGTCGCCGGCCCCAGCGTCGCCACGATCTTCGCGCGTCGCTTCATCGGCGCCGAAGGATAGCGGAGCGGCGGCGGGCGCCGACCGCCAATGGCACTCCTCGCCGATCTTGAGTCATGAGGTCCGCGAGGTCTCGGTAGAGATTCGCTAGCCGCGGGCGCGCTCGGCTTCGGCCTCGAAGAGAGGAAGCAAGTCGCTCTGGCCGAGGGCGGCCTCGAGCTCGCCGAGGGTGGAGCGGATCGCGGCGAGGTCGAGCGCATCGATCCGTTCGGCGAGGACGCCGCGCACGTCTTCGAGGTCCTTCGGGCGGCCGGCGAGAATCTTGGTGACCACCAGATCCTCGGCCGAGAGGACGGGCACCGAGACGCCGCCGATGTCCACCGGCACGGCGCCGTCGAGGAAGCGCTCCTCGAGGCCGGGTCCGGCGAGCACGACGTCCACTGGGATCCCCGATCCGGGATGCAGGAAAGGCAAGACGCGAGCGCGCGCCACGAACTCCTCCACGCCGCGGGTGAGACGCAGCTCGAAGCCCGCCGTGGCGAGAGCTTGCACCAGCTCGGCCGAATCTTCGGGCGCCGCCTCGACCGTCACGTCGACGTCGGCGCTGGCGCGCGGCTTCCCCCAGACGACGACCGCCTGGGCGCCGAAGAGATACCAGCGGCGGCCGAGCGCCGCGAAGGCGGCGGCGAGACCGGCGAGGAGGTCAGCGAGAGGGTTGGCCGTCGACACGCCGCAGGCGCTCGCTGAGCGCGCGATGAGCCTCGAGATCGGCCGCGCGGTCGCTCGCGGTGGGCCACTCCGGCCGCCGGGCGACGATCGCCTGCCGCAGCCGGGAGACGACGGCGAAGAGCTCGCCGAAACTCCCCCGGGACTTGCGCTCGGCCCAGTGGGCGCTCTTGGCGGCTGCGACGCTCCGCCAGTCGCGGCGCAGGTACGACTCGATCTCGGCGCGGTTCACGCGAGCCACTCTAACAGCGCCGTCGCCCGGGCGTCCGGCCGCGGGGGACTCGTCGCGATCCGATAGGCTCCCGCACCGCGATGTTCGACGGGCTGCAGGAGCGGTTGGGGACGGTGTTTCGCCGCTTGCGCGGCGAGGCGAAGATCACCGAGGAGGATCTCGCGGCGGCGCTCCGGGAGATCCGGGTGGCGCTGCTCGAGGCGGACGTCCACTTCCGGGTGGTCAAGGACCTGCTCGCCCGGGTCGAGGCGCGGGCGGCGGGGGAGAGGGTGCTCGAGAGCCTGTCGGCGACCCAGCAGGTGATCGCCATCGTGCGCGACGAGCTCACCGCGACCTTGGGCGGCGAGGACGCCCAGGAGCTGCGCATCGACGGCGCGCCGGCGGTGATCCTCCTCTGCGGCCTCCAGGGCTCGGGCAAGACCACCACCGCCGGCAAGCTCGCCAAGCGCCTCGCCGGGCGCGGGCGCTACCCGATCCTCGTCGCCGCCGACCTCCAACGCGCCGCGGCGGTCGAGCAGCTCGTGCAGGTCGGGCGCCGCGTCGAGATGCCGGTCGTCACGCCGGAGCCGGGCGAGAGCGTCCTCGCGCTCGGGCAGCGGGCGCTCAAGGTGGCGCGCGAGCGCGGCCGCGACGTGGCGATCGTCGACACCGCCGGCCGGCTGCACGTCGACCAGGCGCTGATGGCCGAGATCCGGGAGCTCGCCGACGCCCTCGCGCCGCACGAGATCCTCTACGCCGCCGACGCCATGACCGGGCAGGACGCCGTGCGCTCGGCCGCCGAGTTCGCCCGCGTGCTGCCGCTGACCGGCGTGCTCCTCACCAAGCTCGACGGCGACGCCCGCGGCGGCGCCGCGCTCTCCGTGCGCGAGGTCGCCAAGGTGCCGATCCGCTACGCCGGCGTCGGCGAGAAGCCGGAGGACCTCGAGCTCTTTTCGCCGGCGCGGATGGCCTCGCGCATCCTCGGCATGGGCGACGTCCTGGCGCTCGTCGAGCGCGCCGAGCAGGCGGTCGACGCCGAGGAGGCGAAGCGCCTCGCCGAGCGGCTGACCCGCAACGAATTCACCCTCGAGGACCTGCGCGACCAGCTGCGCCAGGTGCGCAAGCTCGGGCCGCTCCAGAACGTCCTCGAGATGCTGCCCAAGGGCGGCCCGCTCAAGGGGATGCCGCAAGTCGGCGAGGCCGACGAGCGGCGCCTCGTGCGCATCGAGGCGATCATCAACTCGATGACTCCCGCCGAGCGCCGGTCGCCGCAGCTCCTCAACGCCAGCCGCAAGCGCCGCATCGCCCGCGGCTCCGGCACCACCGTCCAGGAGATCAACCAGCTCTTGAAGCAGTACCTGCAGATGCGCAAGATGATGAAGCAGGTCAAGGGGAGCTGGCTCAAGCGGGCGTTCGGGCGCTGAGGGGCAGGCACCCGACGGGCCCTGATGTATACTTCGTCGTCCTCGTGACCGCGGCGGAAGCAGCCCCTCGGCGCGAACGAACCCGGCAGTCCCACCCGAAGACGAGCCAGAGGAACCCGAAGCGATGTTGAAGATCCGCCTGCGCCGCATGGGCGCCACCAACCGGCCGTTCTACCGCGTCGTCGTCTCCGACTCCCGCTTGACGCCCAAGGGCTCGGCGATCGAGGAGATCGGCACCTACGACCCGCGGCAGAGCCCGCCGCACGTCAAGATCGACCAGTCGCGCGTCGCCTACTGGGTGTCGAAGGGCGCGCTGCTCTCCGACACGGTCCGGCAGCTCACCGCCCGCGCCGTCTCCTGACCGTGGCGACGCCGGCCGAGGACCTGGTCGCGGTCGTCCGCCTGCTGGTGGACGATGCGCGCGCCGTCCGGGTCGAAGCGGTCGACGTCGGAGGCGGCTCGGTCGAGCTCGAGCTGCGCGCCGCCGCCGACGACTGCGGCAAGGTGATCGGCCGCCGCGGGCGCGCCATCGACGCCCTGCGCACGCTTGTCCGGGTGCGCGGCGAGCGCGAGGGGCGGCCCCATGGCGTCGAGCTCGTCGAAGACTGAAACCCCGCCGCTGCCGGCGCGGATCCTGGTCGGCCGCGTGATCCGCCCGCACGGCGTGCGCGGCGAGGTCGCGGTGGATGTCGCGAGCGACCGGCCCGCGCGCTTCGCTGCCGGCTCGCGGCTGCGCGCGACGATCGGCGGCGCCGAGCGCGAGCTGCGCGTCGAGAGCGCGCGGCCGGTCCGCGCCGGCCTGCTGGTGACGTTCGCCGGCATCGGCGACCGCGACGAGGCCGAGGCGCTGCGCGGCGCCGCGCTCGAGGTCGATCGCTCGGCGGTGCCGCCCGCGGCAGCGGGCGAGTACTACTACTGGGAGCTGGTCGGCGCGCTCTGCGTCGACGAGCGCGCGGGCGAGATAGGCCGCGTCGCCGACGTCGAGGAGAGCCCGGCCGGCCTGCTCCTGCTGGTCGAGGACGGGCGCGGCCGGCGACTCGTGCTGCCGTTCGTCACGGCCTTCGTCGCCGGCGTCGACCGCGCGGCGCGGCGCATCGACTGGCGGCTGCCGGAAGGGCTGATCGAAGCGTGCGCATCCAGATCCTGACCATCTTCCCCGAGCTCTTCGAGCCGTTCCTCTCGACCTCGCTCGTCGGCAGGGCGATCGAGCGCGGCCTGCTCGCGGTCGAGGTGCGCGACCTGCGCGACTTCGCGGCCGGCCGCCACCGCTCGGTCGACGACGAGCCGTACGGCGGCGGCGGCGGGATGGTGATGACGGCGCCGGTCTGGCTGCGCGCGGTGCGCGAGATCGCGGCGGGCCGGAGCCCGCGCCGGATCCTGCTCTCGCCGCAAGGGCGGCGGCTCGACGACGGGCGGCTGCGGGAGCTCGCGGCGGCGGAGGACCTGCTGCTCCTCTGCGGCCGCTACGAGGGGATCGACGAGCGGGTGCGCGAGCTCGCGGTCGACGAGGAGCTCTCGATCGGCGACTACGTTCTCGCGGGCGGTGAGCTGCCGGCGATGGTGCTCGTCGAGGCGCTGTCGAGGGAGATCCCGGGGGTGGTCCAGCTCCCCGATTCGGTGGCGCGCGACAGCTTCCGCACCGGGCTGCTCGACCATCCGCACTACACGCGACCGCCGGAGGTCGAAGGGCTCGGCGTGCCGGAGGTGCTGCTCTCGGGCGACCACGCGGCAATCGAGGCGTGGCGGCTGCGGGCGGCGCTCGCGGCGACTCTCGCCAAGCGCCCGGACTTGCTCGAGCGGGCGGAGCTCTCGCCGGCGGCGCGGCGGGAGCTCGACCGGCTGCTGGCGGAGCGATCGCGCGGGGAGTGAGCCAGCGAACGCCGCGGATTGGCTGGACGCGGGTCCCGGTTGCCGGAACTCCCGGCGGATGAGAGAATTCCCGGTCTCGCGTTACGAGGTGAGGATCATGAGTCAGCTGCTGGAGATCGAGCGTCAGTTTCTCCGTTCCGACTTGCCGGAATTCCGGCCGGGCGACACGGTGCGGGTCCAGGTCAGGGTCGTCGAGGGCGACAAGGAGCGGCTGCAGGCCTTCCAGGGTGTGGTCATCGCCCGCAAGGGGAGCGGCACCCGCGAATCGTTCACGGTGCGCAAGATCTCGGGCGGCGTCGGCGTCGAGCGCATCTTCCCGCTCAACGCCCCGGTCGTGGACTCGATCGAGGTCGTCCGCAAGGGTCGCGTCCGCCGCGCCAAGCTGTACTATCTGCGCAACTTGCGAGGCAAGGCGGCGCGCATCGAGGAGCGTCGCGACGATCGCGTGCCCGCGCGCGACGAGCAGCCAGCCGAAGACTGACCGCGCCGCCGGCGGGAGCGGCGCCAGACGAGGGGGCGAGTGCGGGGAATCGGGCCGATCATCGCGGAGCTCTCTCGGCTCGCCTGCATGCGTGCGATCGAAGAGCGCCTCGAGCGCTCGGGCCTCGTCCCCGTCGCCGGCGTCGACGAGGCCGGGCGCGGCTGCCTTGCCGGGCCGGTCGTCGCCGCCGCCGTCATCCCGGGTCCGGGTCCGGCGCAGCCCGGAGTCGACGATTCCAAGCGACTGACCCCCGACGAGCGCGAGGCGCTCGCCGCGCGCATCCGCGCCTCGGCGCTCGCCTGCGCCGTCTGCGCCGTGCCGGCGGCCGCGATCGACCGCAGCGACATCCTTCGCGCCACGCGCCGGGCGATGCTCGGCGCGCTCGCCGCTCTCGCGCTGCGGCCGGCGGCGGTGGTGATCGACGCGGTGGCGCTGCCGGAGTGCGGCCTGCCGACCCTCGCCCTGGTCAAGGGCGACGCTCTCGCCTACGCCGTCGCCTGCGCCTCGATCCTCGCCAAGCAGCACCGTGACCGGCTGATGGCGGAGCTCGATCCGGCGTATCCGCACTACGGTTTCGCCCGCCACAAGGGCTACGCCGCGCCCGAGCACCTGCGCGCCCTCGTGCGCTTCGGCCCCAGCCCCGAGCACCGTCTGAGCTTCGCCCGCGTCGTGCCACGGCGGGAGGCGGCGTGATGGCGGTCAATCGCGAGGCGGTGGTCGCCAGCGCCGAGAAGCTCGTCGCCCGCGGCAAGATCGAGGGCGCGATCAAGGAGTACCGCAAGCTCGTCGCCGACAACCCGAACGACGCCATGACGCTCAACCGTCTCGGCGACCTCTACGTGCGGGTCAACAAGGTCGAAGAGGCGGTCCGGCATTTCGCGCAGATCGCGGAGAGCTACACGCGGGACGGCTTCTACGTCAAGTCGATCGCGATCTTCAAGAAGATCATCAAGCTCGATCCGACCCGCCTGCCGGTCTACGAGCGCCTCGCCGAGCTCTACCACAAGCAGGGACTGGTCTCGGAGGCGCGCACCCAGTATCAGGTGCTGGTCGACTACTACCTCAAGCACGGCAAGCAGGACGCGGCCGAGAACGTGCTGCGCCAGATGACGGCGCTCGACTCGGGCGATCCCTCGCCGCACGTCAAGCTGGCCGAGATCTACCGCGAGCGCGGCGACCACGAGCGCGAGTTCCACGAGTACCGCCAGCTCGCCGAGATGATGCTGCGCCACAACCGCGCCGAAGAGGCGACGCAGGTCTACGCTCGCGCCGTCGCGCTGGCGCCGTCCGACCTCGGCTTCATCACCGACGCGGTGCTCGGATTGAAGGACGCCGGGCATCCGGGAGCGGCCGCCAGGCTGCTCGCCCTGGCGGTGGAGAAGAATCCGCAGGCCGAGAAGATCGCCCGCATCGCCGGCCTGTCCAAGGAGCGCCGCGCCGAGGTCTCCGGCGCGCCGGCTGCGGGCGCGGCCGCCCCGCGCGTGCTCAAGGTCTCCGACGTCGCGTCGGCGCCGCCCGAGCTGCGCGCGCCGCCGCGCCCGACGGGGCTCTCGACGAGCGGCGTCGCGGCGCGCCCGCCGCTCCAGACCGAGCCGCCGCCCCGCGAGCTGCTGTCGCCGATCCCCGAGGACATCGTCGGTCACGAGCTGGCGCCGAGCGCCCGCGACACGGGGGTGGCGCTGCCGGTCGACGCCGGCGCGGTGGAGGAGGAGCTCGAGTTCGAGCTCGAGATCGAGGGCGTCGAGGCCGCTGACGAGCCGACGGCCGCCGTCGCGCAGCGCGAGGCCGAGGTCGACTGGAGCTTCGAGCCCGAGCCGGCGCTCGACCTCGACTTGGAGCTGCCGGCGCGCGTGCCCGAGCCGCCCGTCGCGGTGCCGGCGGCGAAGCGGTTGGGCGATCTGCTGGCGGAGGCCGAGGTCTTCCGCAAGTACGGCCTGGGCGAGAAGGCGCACGACCGCGTGCGCGAGATCCTGCGCGAAGATGCCCAGCACGTCGGCGCGCTGGCGCTCTCGGCGCTGCTCTACGTCGACAGCGGCAAGCCCGACCGCGCCTTCTCTCGGGCGCAAGAGCTCGAACGGCTGGCGCGGGTACAGAGCACCGCCGCCGACGCCTGGAACGCGCTCCGCGGCCGGCTCGAGAAGGCCGGCTTCGGCTTCGCCGCCGGCCGCATCGTCGCGGCGCCCGCCGCCAAGCGTGTGGCCAAGGATTCGGTGGCGGCGCTGCTCGATCAGCTCACCGGCATCGTCGCGCCGGCGAAGCCCGCCGCCAAGCCGGCAACGAAGGCGGCGGCACCGTCGGAGGATCTCGCGGCGCTGGTCGAGGGGCTGCGGCCGGCGCCGCCGCCGAAGACGGCGCGGCGACCCGCGCCGCCACCGATCGAGCTGCCCGTCGAGCTCGTGCCGCCGGCCGACCGGCCAGCACCGCCGGAGGCCGTCGCCCCGCCGGTCGCGCTCGCCTCTCCGCCCGCGGGCGGACCCGAGGCCGCCGCGCTCGAGAAGGCGATCGACGATCGCCTCGCGTGGCTCGACGAGGCGGCGGCGCGGACGCAGAAGACGCCGCCGCCGACGGCGCGCGCGTCCGCCGCCGCCGCCGCCGGCGCCGAGTCGCTCTTCGCGGAGGAGGAGGGGTTCTTCGACCTCGCCGCGGAGCTCGAGGAGGAGCTCACCAAGGAGGAGCTGGCGAGCGGCGAGGAGATGCTGCCGCGCGAGGAGCCGTCGCTCGAGGAGATCGTCGAGGGGTTCAAGAGGGGCGTCGCGGAGAGTCTCTCGCCGGAGGACTACGACACGCACTTCAACCTCGGCATCGCCTACCGCGAGATGGGCCTGCTCGACGAGGCGATCGGCGAGTTTCAGCTCGCCGCCAAGCATCCCAATTACCTGCTCGACTGCTGCGCGCTCCTCGGCGGCTGCTTCCTCGACAAGGGGCTGCCGGAGCTCGCGGTCAAGTGGTACCAGAAGGGGCTGGCGACGCCGGATCTCTCCGAGGACGGCCGGCTCGGCCTGCTCTACGACCTCGGCCACCTCTTCTACGTGACCGGCGACCCCGACAGCGCGCGGCGCACCTTCGTCGAGATCTACGGCATCAACTCGAACTACCGCGACACGGTGGCCCGGCTCGAAGAGCTCGGCGCGCACTGAGCCGGCGGCGCGCCGCCTCAGAGCCCGTGGCGCTTGAAGCGCCGGTAGAGCGCCGAGCGCGACAGCCCGAGCGCCTCGGCGGCCTGGCTGACGTTGCCGCCGTAGCGATCGAGCGCCTTGCGGATGAGCACGCGCTCGACCTCCTCGAGGCTCATCTCGTCGAGCGACGGCCCGCCCGCTGCCGGCGCCCGCAGCCCGAGGTCGGCGACGCGGATCGTCTCGCCGCTCGCCATCAGCACGGCGCGCTCGATCGCGTGCTCGAGCTCGCGCACGTTGCCGGGCCACGGATGCGCGAGCAGCGCCTCCATCGCAGCCGGCTCGAAGCCGCGCAGGCTCTTGCGGTAATGGGCGGCGAGCCGGGCGAGGAAGTGGGCGGCGAGCAAGGGGATATCGTCGCGCCGCTCGCGCAAGGACGGCAGGCGGATCTCGATCGTGTTCAAGCGGAAGAAGAGGTCCTGGCGGAAGCGCCCCGCCTCCACCTCGGCCGCGAGATCGGAGTTGGTGGCGGCGATCACCCGCACGTCGACGCGGATCGTGCGCGACGA